>Ga0114996_10006541_pt1 | contig 13376 bp, 11 predicted proteins | sample ArcticOcean_MG_C_4_FD_87039 | JGI IMG/M metagenome (GOLD analysis project Ga0114996, IMG submission 87039) | Marine microbial communities from western Arctic Ocean - ArcticOcean_MG_CB4_134 | ecosystem: Environmental > Aquatic > Marine > Oceanic | place: Arctic Ocean: Canada Basin | collected... | reverse complement strand
CGATGAACGATGAACGATGAACGATGAAAAGTGACACTTCATCTTTACTGGTAATCGTCCCGGCTTTCAACGAAGAGGGCGCGATCAGCGGTGTGATCCGCTCGGTGCGCGAGGCGCTTCCCGGCGTACGGGTCATCGTGATCGACGACGGTTCTTGGGACGATACGGCGCGTGTGGCCGAGAGCGGGGGGGCGGACGTGTTCCGGCTGCCGCATCATCTCGGGCTGGGCGGGGCCGTGCAGACGGGCTACCGCTTTGCGTTCGAGCACAGTTACGAGCATGTCGTGCGGGTTGACGGCGATGGTCAGCACAATCCAGCGGACATCAAGAAACTGCTCGACGCGATGCAGCAGGGCGACTACGACATGGTCAGCGGTTCTCGCTTTCTGGTGCCGAACGGTTACCCGACCCGCACGATGCGCCGCTTCGGGAGCCTGCTATTTTCGTGGATTCTGTACCCGATTCTGGGAAAAAGTATCACGGATCCAACCTCCGGGTTCGTTGCGGTCAACCGCAGAGCCTTGGAAGCATTCAGCGGCAGTTTCCCGCTCGAATACCCTGAAATCGAGGCGCTGGTGGTGCTCAAGCGAAAGGCGCTACGGTTCAGTGAAGTGCCGACCAAGATGTTTCCGAGGCGCAGCGGACAATCGACAATCAACGGCTGGACAGCGGCCTATTACATGGTGCGGGTGCTGCTGGGCGTCTTCGTGAACGTCATCAAATACGAAAGCCGCTACCATACGGGGACGCGAGGCTAGCGTATGGAGCAGATCCGCATCGTCACAATCGTCTTCTGCCTGCTGCTGCTGTTTCAGATTGTGCGGTCGGTTCGCCGGGAACACATCCGGGTAGAATACTCGATGGCCTGGTTCGGCGTGGCGGTGTTGCTGTTAGGTCTGTGCCTATCTAAAACAGCTCTGGACTGGCTCTCTTGGGCGATCGGAATTTATGATTCCCCGCTCGTTCTGCTGGTTGTCGCCGGCGTGCTGTTCTTGTTTATCTTTTTTCGGTCTTCGATCCAAGTATCCGGCCTGAAGGATCATAATATTGTGTTGGCTCAAAAGATAGGCTTGCTCGAGTGGGAGCTGAAGCGACAGGGACTTGAGCTCGCTCAACTACGCGAACGGAAGTCAACGAAAAAGCGCCCCGATTCATTGGGGGTGTAAAAACATGCGCATTCTCTATGACGGCACTCCCCTCTTGATGCGCAGCGCGGGGGTCAAGAACTACCACCATTCGCTGCTGAAACATCTGATTCCTCACATCGCGCCCCACCGGTTACGATTGTTTCCCTACCTGCGAACACTGGCGCGTAACAGAAACGACAGCTCCAACTACCCGCGGCTGGCGACCTCGCTGCGGCTTGGAGCCGTGCTGGGCTCCAACTACCTCGGCTTTTCGCTGGCGGACTTCGATTCCACCGGCGCGGATTTATTTCATGCAACGCAGCACGTTTGGAAGCTGCCACAAGGCAAGTGCTTGACGTCGATGGTTCACGACACAACGCCGCTCTCTTTTCCGGAATGCCACACGCAATCGAACATCCGGTACTTTCAGGCGTTCGTCGGCGACACGCTCCACCGCCTGCATCGCGTCCTGGTCCCTTCCCATGCGGTGAAGACTAGTCTTGTCGAGGAACTAAGAGTTCCCGATACCAAGATCAGCGTTGTGTATCACGGTGTGGAGGAGGCGTTTTTCGAAAGCAGCGCAACGACACACTTCTTGGTCCGGCAGAAGTACAAGTTACCAGACAAATATGTGCTTTTCGTCGGCACTCTCGAACCGCGCAAGAATGTCGTAAGGCTCATTGAGGCTTACTCTTTGATGCCGGAGGAACTGCGCCGGGAATATCCTCTCGTCCTCGTCGGCAGTTTAGGCTGGAAGTCCAATGAGATCAAGCGTGCTCTCGCAAAAGCTCCGAAGGTGAAGGTCCTGGGACACGTGACACGTGCTTTACTGCCACAGATTTATCATGGCGCTTCGCTTTTTGCCTTCCCTACGCTATACGAAGGATTCGGATTACCACTGCTGGAGGCAATGGCCGCTCGATTGCCGATTATCACCTCCAACACGGGAGCCGCTCCAGAGATAGCTGGGGACAGTGCACTTCAGGTCGATCCTCTGAGCGTGGCCGAGATCAGCAACGCGATGGAACGAATCCTGGGCAATGTGCAGATGTCAAGCGCTTTGGGCGGCGCCGGCCGACAAAAGGCACGAGCTTTTACCTGGCAAAAGACGGCCGCCCAGACCAAAGAGTTCTTCGAGAAAGCTCTGGGCGGTTAACCCGCGGCGCAGCCACGCCGTTTACGCGGGGGAGGGCTGCTCGCCTTCCGAGAGTCCGGAGACTCCCTTCGGTTGTGGGTTGTCTGGACGCAAAACTTCCTGTTGCGGGTCCGCTGGCTCCTCATCCACGCTAGGAGGAACAATTGCCGGCAACTCGCCGCCGCCGACCAATGTCATCACCTCATCACCGTCGAGAACTTCCCGTTCCAGAAGAGCTTCGGCAATCTTGACCAAGGCATCCGAATTTTCGGTGATGACCTTCTTGGCTACGTCATAGCCGGTTTTTACGAAGCTCCCCACCTCGGCGTCGATGCGAATGGCGGTCGCTTCACTGTAGTCGCGATGCTGCGTGATTTCGCGACCGATGAAGATTTGCTCTTCCTTCTTGCCGAAGGTCAGCGGCCCCATCGCGCTCATGCCCCACTCGCAAACCATTTGGCGAGCCATCACTGTCGCCTGCTCGATGTCGTTGCCGGCGCCGGTCGTCATGTGATCGAGGAACATCTCTTCGGCAATGCGGCCGCCCATCAGGATGGCCAAGCGGGTCCGGAGAAACGCCTTGGTATAGGTATGCTTGTCGTCCAAAGGCAACTGCATCGTCACACCGAGAGCGGATCCTCTCGGAATGATGGTGACCTTGTGAAGCGGGTCGGAGTCGGGCAGCAGGACGGCCACGATAGCGTGGCCGGCTTCGTGAAAGGCCGTGTTTCTCTTTTCCTCATCGGTCAGGATCATCGAGCGGCGCTCGGGACCCATCATGACCTTGTCCTTCGCCAATTCGAAGTCGTGCATGGTGACGACCTTGCGATTTTGACGAGCGGCGAAGAGCGCGCCTTCGTTCACGAGGTTTGCCAAGTCGGCTCCCGAAAAACCGGGAGTTCCGCGTGCCAGGACTTGCAAATTGACATCCGTCGCAAGAGGAACCTTACGTGTATGGACGCGGAGAATACCCTCGCGCCCCCGCACATCAGGACGATTCACCACGACGCGACGGTCAAATCGGCCAGGACGCAGCAGGGCTGGATCGAGCACATCGGGCCGGTTCGTGGCCGCGATGAGAATCACTCCTTCGTTTGAATCAAAGCCGTCCATCTCAACCAAAAGTTGGTTGAGCGTCTGCTCGCGCTCATCGTGACCACCGCCCATTCCAGCGCCTCGGTGGCGTCCGACCGCGTCGATCTCATCGATGAAGATAATGCAAGGCGCGCTTTTCTTGCCTTGCTCGAATAAGTCGCGGACCCGGCTGGCGCCTACACCCACGAACATTTCGACAAAGTCGGAACCTGAAATCGAAAAGAAGGGGACACTCGCCTCACCGGCAATGGCCCTGGCCAGAAGGGTTTTTCCTGTTCCGGGAGGGCCCACCAGGATCACTCCCTTGGGGATGCGGCCGCCCAGTTTCTGGAACTTTTGAGGCTCGCGCAGAAATTCGATGATTTCCTGCAACTCCTCTTTGGCCTCTTCGACTCCGGCGACGTCCTTGAACGTGACTTTCTTCTGCTGGCTCGTCAGTAGCCGCGCGCGGCTCTTGCCGAAGCTAAGAGCCTTATTGCCGCCGGCTTGCATTTGCCGCATCATGAAGATCCAAAAGCCAAACAATAGAATGAACGGCGAGGCGTTGATCAGGAAGCTCAGCCAAGCCGGCGTGCTGGATTCCTTGACCTCGATGACCACGCCGCTGTCTTGCAGAACATCAATGATGCCTGGATAGTCCGCTGGCAGCACCGTGCGCAGCGTATCACCACTACCTTTGAGTTTTCCGGAAACCTGATTCCCGTTCGTGATCAGGACGGATTCAACGCTCCCCGCCTTGACCTCTTTGTAGAATTCCGTGTAGGTGAGGTGCTTTTCACTCGCGGCGTTGCCCGTCTGGACAACCCGCCAGAGCAGGACCGCCGTGCAAAGCATCACGACCCAAAAGACTGCTGTCTTCACTGTGGAGTTCACTAGTTTCACCCCTCCCCAAACGCTATCCCTGCATACCTCGTCAAAGCTAGAGGTGTATTTATATTGACGCGCCTGTTGTATAGACGCGCTTTAGCATGAATTCGATTCGACCATTCGATCATGCGCGTTCAACTTCCGCAACTTCCAGTACAACTCGGCTGCTTTGGTCGGCGGCATAAGCCTCGGCAGCCCCGAATTCGCGCACCCAAACAATTTGTTCGAGTCGGCCGCTGTCCGTCTGTTTCTCGGCGGCCTGTTTATCGGCGACCTGTTTATCGGCGACAATGACGGGCCATCCTTCGCGCCGCCAAACCGCTACCCTGCGTTCCTGAAACAAGGACTTAATCTTTCGTGGCCCCACCAAGCCCTGCGGATGGTAACAATCGCCTGGCCGCCAATTCCGTATTCGCAGCGGCTTGGGCACCTTATCCCAGTCGAGGACACCTCGGCAATTCCTATTATAACCCCGCTCGCCCCTAAGGTTCTCTCGGTTATATAACTTGAGTGTAACTAAGGTTGTACCCCAGGGGCCTTCCAAAGATCCCGGAGGATCAACGACAAAGCTATAGTCTGGCGATGGCGTTTGGACCTCAGGGGCGGCCGTTGTTAGCCGCAGCTCGCCGAATGAGCGGATGACACGCAAATCTGGAAGATGCACTTCTCCACTGCCGGCCGAACCTCGCGCAAGTTTCAGAATCGACTCGACATGCCCGAACCCGATGCCACGCAGATTGCCACGGACCCTTTTAATCGCGTGGCGCACCAGCCGGCGCGCGGCCGCGGACGGGAGGGCGCCGAGGGAGCCGGCAGCGATCTGGATTCCGTCGGAGTTCTCAACAAGATGCTCGGCCGCCAAGGCGGGCACGATACCTTCCCAGTAGGCTTCTTCGTCTTGGGCCCAATGAGCTAGCTGTCCCAGCAGATGAGTGAGATTGGGGTTCCACTCGTTTGTGAGAGCAGGCAGCAGCTCATGCCGGATGCGGTTGCGGTCGCGGTTCAGATCTCGATTCGTCCCGTCTTCTCTCCATTTGAACCCGCCGGTATTGAGATAGGCCAGCACTTGTTCACGGCTCACCCCGATGAGCGGGCGGACGAGGGCTCCATCTAGCACCGGGCGAATCCCAGCGAGGCCGGCGCTTCCCGAACCCCGCAATAACCGATACAAAACCGTCTCGGCTTGGTCGGAGAGTGTATGTCCCACCGCGATTTTGTCAAATCGGCCCTCGTCGATCAATCGTCTGAAGAACTCATATCGGACGCTGCGTGCGGTTTGTTCGAGGTTATCCCCGGCTATTGCGGCGCGGCCGGCCACATCCACGGAAGTAGAAACGAACGGGAGCCCGGTCCGGGTGCATAAATCAGCGACGAATTGCTGGTCTTGCTCGGACTCGGGGCCGCGCAACTGATGATTGACGTGGACCACGCCCAGCGCTATTCCCAGGCTGTGACGCAACTCCAGCAAGCAATGCAACATCGCGACCGAGTCCGGCCCGCCGGAGACGGCAACGCCCACGGCTTCGCCTGGCTTGAGCATGTGATGCTCGGCGATCGTTTGCAGGACTGGCGAGATCACAGTGTCATTTTAACCCGCTTCAGCCAGCCGAATGGCTACAGCGTGACGCCGGTCTCGGTCAGAACTTCGTAGTCGACACCGTCTACATGGAATCCGAAAAGGTTGCTGAACTCCTGGCGGAACGCGCCAAAATCCGAGATTTCCAAGAGGTTTTCCGTGGTCACGCGGCTCCAAAGCTCGGCAACCTCTGACTGCACGTCGTCTTGCATTTCGCGGTCGTCAAGACGAATCAGCCGGCCGTCATCGGTGGCAACTGTTTTGCCCGCCGCCAACTGATCGAAACAGAGCCGGCTGATCTGCTCGATGCAGCCTTCATGGATACCGCGCTGTTTCATGACCCGAAAAAGCAAACTAATGTAAAGCGAGACCACGGGGATCGCCGCCGACGCCTGGGTGACAACGGCCTTGTTGACGGAAACCCAGGCATTCCCGCCGACCGCTGACGCGAGCCGGGCGTCAAGCCGGTGGGCCGTCTCCTCGAGGTCCTTCTTTGCGATTCCAATCGTCCCGTGGCGGTAGATGGGCCAGGTTAGCTGAGGCCCCACATAGGAGTAAGCCACGCTCCTGGCGCCGTCCGCGAGAAGACCTTCGCTCAGCAACAATTCGATCCAAAGTTTCCAATCCTCCCCACCCATCACCTTGATGGTGTCCGAGATCTCCATTTCGCTTGCCGGCTCGATCGTGATTTCCTTGACCTCGCCGCTAGAGAGATCCACCGTTTTCCCAGTAAATGGATCGCCTATCGTCTTCAGCGCGGAATTGAAAATTTCGCCGGTGTGGGGGTGCGTTCGGCGCGGAGAAGCCAGACTGTAGACGACCAGGTCAACTTCCCCCATGCCTTGGCGGATCAGATCGATCGTTTGCTGCTTACCCTCTCCGGAGAAGGCATCGACGTTGAGCCCCTCGGCCCAAAGGCCTTCTTCCCTTGCCAGCCGGTGCAGCGCGGCGGTGTTGTAATAGCCGGCCGAGGCTGTCCGATTACCGTCTGGAGGCCGCTCGAAAAATACGCCGAGAGTCTTGGCGCCGAAGCCCCAAGCCGCCGCGATGCGCGTGGCCAGCCCATAGCCAGTGGAGCTGCCGATCACGAGGACGTTTTTGGGTCCAATCGTGCCCGCCGGGCGAGCCTGAAGAACCGCGTCAATCTGGTGCTCGACGTTGCGGGCGCAGCCCTCCGGGTGGGCATTGATGCAGATGAAACCTCGGGAGCGTTGCTTAACGATCTGTTGTGGCATGGGGTCGAGTGGGCGCTGGCAGACGGTGTGCTGGCAGATAGTGTGCTGCTTGTTCGTGGCTCGGCAGGGCCGCACCCGCAAACGTTAGACGAGTGGGGCTTTCTCCGCCGCGAGACCCTGCGTGTCCGCCGCCGAACCGCGCCAAAACTCAGTGTGCCATGGGTGGGGCGTTGATTCAAGTTCAAAACGGCATCAGGTGTGGGTCAGGTAGTCGATGCGGCCGCCGTCGGCCATCAGGTACTGCCCCGTCATGAAACTCGTCTTATCGGAAGCCAGAAACGACACGACATGCGCGATATCTTCCACCTCGCCTGGGCGGGCCATCATCGACCGGGATGACACGGTTTCGAGAATTTGTCGCACTTGCTCGGGCGGTTTCCCTCCGGTCGTCATCTCGGTGACGGTGAATCCAGGCAGGACCGCGTTGACGGTAATCCCATGCTTGCCGAAGTCAAACGCGAAACGCTTGGTCAAAATCGCTACCGCCGCTTTGGTCGCCGCGTACATCGTGGTCCCAGGGAAAGCGGTTCCCATGGCGGCATTGGACGAGAGGTTGATGATGCGGCCGTACTTGCGCTCGATCATCGACCCGACAACGGCCCCGGTGCAGTAGAGCACACCCTTGACGTTGGCTCCCCACATGCGGTCGAGGTCTTCTTCCTTGTAGTCGAGCAGCTCGCCAGGGATCAGCAGGGCGGCGTTGTTGACCAGGATGTCGATGGGGCCGAGTTCTTTGGTGACCCGCTCGGCCATGGCTTCGACAGCGCTCTTGTCGGCGACATCGGCTTGGACCGTGATGGCTCGCCCTCCGGCTCCCTGAATCTCGTCCGCCGTCTGTTGCGCGGCCTCGGCATTGGCGCGGTAATTGACGGCAACGGCGGCGCCATCGGCGGCTAAGCTCTTGGCGATAGCGCGGCCGATGCCTCGCGACGCGCCGGTGACAAGAGCGACTCTACCCTGTGCGATATCTGAACCCATATTGCCTCCGGTCCAACATTCTACCCAGTTTCCAGACGGCCCAGTTTCCCGCGTTTCCACAGTCAAGCTGTTTTGAAGTGGGGCTCGGGCGGGCTACGTCGCACGCTACGCGCCTACGTCGGGCCAGGGCGTCGGCTCGGAGCGTGGACTTCCGTCCACGCCTCTGTTGTGTCATCTAGACGTTCCCAAACCGCATCTGCGGCATCAGACAAACGCTCGCCACAGGACCGCTACGGCGAAGGTTACTAGGAAGGCGAATACGAGTGGCATCAGGGCGCCAATCGTAGTCCATTTGGCGCTGCGGGTTTCGCGCCAGATCGTCAGGATTGTCGTGGCACAGGGGTTGTGCAGGACCGAGAAAAGCATCAGGTTGACGGCGGTCAACATCGTCCAGCCCTGGTCATCGACCAGCAGGGTTCTGATCTGGTCGAACGACGTGATGTCGCTCATCATCGTGACGCCCATGTAGACCATCATCATCGTCGGCACCACAATCTCGTTCGCCGGAATCGCAATGACATAGGCAAGCAGAATGACCCCGTCCAGGCCGATCGCACGGCCCAACGGATCAAGAAAATTGGCCGAATGCAGGGCCAAATTGGTTCCCTGCCACTCGATATTCCCCAGGACCCAGATCACCGCCCCGGCAGGCACGGCGGTCACAATCGCCCGGCCCAATACGAAAATGGTCCGATCGATTAAAGAGGTGTAGAGAATCCGCAAAATGCTGGGACGCCGGTAGGGAGGCAGCTCCAGAGTGAAAGCCGAGGCTTCGCCTTGCAGCACGGTCCGCGCCAGCAGCCACGAAGCCAGCAACGTGAAGCCCACGCCGATCAAGACCACGCCCACCACCGCGCCGGCCGCCGCCACCGAGGCGAAAGCCGGAGGAAAGGCCGCCGCGACGAAGATCACCGCCAACATAATCAAGGTCGGGAAGCGGCCATTACAAGGTACGAAGTTGTTCGTGAGAATCGCGATCAATCTTTCCCGAGGCGAATCGATCACCCGCGTGGCAATCACGCCCGCTGCGTTGCACCCGAATCCCATTGCCATCGACAGCGCCTGCTTGCCGTGTGCCCCGGCCTTGCGAAACAGCCAGTCCATATTGAAAGCGACCCGAGGCAGGTAGCCCAGGTCTTCCAAGATCGTAAACATGGGGAAGAAAATTGCCATCGGCGGAAGCATCACGCTGACGACCCATGCCAGGCCGCGGAAGATGCCGTGCCACAACAATCCCGTCAGCCAAGCCGGCACGCCCTGAGAGAGGAACCAAGTCGCGGCTTGATCCTCGAACCAGAAGAAACCGTTGGCGAGCATCTGCGATGGGTAGTTCGCTCCGATGATCGTGAGCCAAAAGATCAGCGCCAAGATCCCCAGCATCATCGGCAACCCCAGCCAGGGCGAGGTCACGACGCGATCAATTTTCTGATCGAAATCCCACTTGCGGTCACCTGTGACGTGTACGGCACGGTCGGCAATTCGCTGCGCCTCGGTGTAAAGCGACGAGACCATCTGATCGCGAAAGTCCTCGCCCAGCCGGCGGCGAAGCTCGTCACCCCGTTCCAGAACCGCTCGCGGATCGATGACTGCCGCGGTACTCATTGCGCTCCCTGAATGGAGATCATCGAATTGAATTCCTCGGCAGGCCCGTCTTGAGCCGCCTCGATCGTGGCCAGCTCGCCCGAAAGCAACGCTTGGCGAACCTTGTGGTCGCCGTCGAGCAAACGAAACGCCACCCAGCGGGCATTGGGAACCCCAGGTGCCAACTGCTCGATCATCGGCACCAGCTCATTGACGGCTGCTCCGACTTCTTCGGGCGGCTTCGGCCTGATCGGCTTTGTGCGGATCTCCCCGGAGATGACGTCGGCGACTATTCGCACCAGGTCCTGCAGTCCTTCCTTGGTGCGGGCCACGGTGGGAACGGCGGGCACTCCCAGATCACGCGCCAAGCTGCGGACATCCACATCCAGGCCTTTCCGCTTGGCCTCATCCATCAAGTTGACGCAGAGAACGACTCTGTCGGTGATCTCAAGCACTTGCAGAACCAGGTTCAGATTCCTCTCCAGCGCCGTTGCGTCCGCCACGACGATGGTGCAATCGGGCTGCCCGAAAAGCAGAAAATTGCGGGCGATTTCTTCGTCCTGTGAAGCGGAAAGCAGCGAGTAGGTCCCCGGCAGATCGACCAGCTTGTAGCGCACGCCTTGAAACTCGTAGCCACCCTCGGCGCGGGTCACGGTCTTGCCAGTCCAGTTGCCGACGTGCTGGTGCAGCCCGGTCAGCGCGTTAAATACCGAAGACTTTCCCGTATTAGGATTCCCCGCCAGCGCCACGATGTGATCGTGCTTCCCCATCGAGACGCCCATCTGCTCGAGCTGGGCATGCGCCGGACAGGTCTCGCAGCTCGAATGTGAAGCTGCCGCCGTATTGGACACAGGAATTCCGCTCATTGAGGTTGCTCCGCAATACCGTCGATCGTCCCGGCCGCCGTCGCGTTCGCCGTTGCCGCCGCCGAAAGCTTCACCGGATGCGCGCCCGCGGCGGTCTTGACCTTCACCCAAACGTGAGCGGCCTGCTCGGCTCGCAAGGCAATCAGCGTCCCGCGAATCCGAAACGCGCGAGGATCGCCGAACGTGTTTTCTAGCGCCGCCTCGATCTTTGCGTCTCTCGTTAATCCCAGGTCCAGCAAACGCCGGCGGCTGAAGCCTCGGCATAGCGAATCCAGCTCGACGACTTCCGCCTCGGCGCCGACCGGCAGCTCGGAAAGCCGCTTGACGCCAACCGGCCTCTCGCGCAGAGGGGCGACGGCGGCTACCTGAATGTTCGCGGCCACGACATGGGCCAGCCTGTGCTCCTGTTCACCATCACTGATCACGAGTCGTTCGGGACTGTTCTCGAGCACCCGCAGCACGCTTCCGGGACGCACTCCGGCGGCCAATATTTGCCGGAAAATGACGTCCGGCTCGTCTTCGATATGAGCGACTCGCGCGGGCTGACCCAAAGGCCAATCGGTCAAGGCCAAGGCTTCGATCTCGGCCAGCGAGCCATCGGAGCGCGGGATCGGATCGCCATGGGGATCGTGCTCGGGATGGCCCAAGTGGGCGTCCAAGGCATCAAGTTTCTCCCCACTGAGCTGGTGTTCGGCTTTCTCGGCAGCCTGGTGAAGACGCGCCATGGGCATCCCGGCGTCATCGGCCAAGTAGCGTTCCCAAAGCCGGTGCGCGCGGACGACCTGCAGGGCCAGCCGCTGCCCTTGCGAAGTCAAGCGCAAGCCGCCGGCAAACGACTGCACCAGACCGTTGGCCTCCATGCCGGTCAGCAGCCGCAGCACGCGGCTTTGAGATATGCTTAGCCCGCCCGCCAGCGACTCGGGCGAAGCGTTCCGCTCTCCCTGTTCCCAAGCGAAAATGTGCTTCAGTGCGTCCTCCAACAGCTCGCGGCGGCGCAATTCCCGCCAGTTCCCTATCTGGGCGAACAGACCGGCGTCGGGCCACAGCGCGGCTACGAGCGCCACAAGCCCCGCCAGAATCACCCAAGTGGATGTGCTATTTTCCATGGAGTTACGCGTTGGTCTTTGCTTCGGACCCGTTTGCTTCGGACCGGTTTGCTTCGGACCGGTTTGCTTCGGACGCATCGGACTCGGAGCGGCCTGGTTCCAAACCGGCTGCTTCGGCCGCGCCTGCTTCCGCGCCGCCCGGCTCGGAGGCGTCTGGTTCGGAATCGTCGACCACGTGAATCTGCTTCGCCACTCGCATCCCTATCGCCCGAACTTCCGGCACTCCGTCCACTTTCAAAAGCAGCGGGCCATCAAATGGTCCCCGCTCGCTCAGCAGCAGGGCGGCCCCGGGGACGATCCCCAGACCAAACAAGTAGCGCAGAATCTCGGGATCACTGTCGGATACGCGCGACACGCTGGCTTCGCTGCCGACCGGCAATTCCAATAGCGGAATCTCCTTCCGCTCGGGGATCGTACCGTCCTTGCGCGGGATCGGATGCCCGTGCGGGTCAATCTCTGGGTCGCCGAGCTTTTCGGCTATGCGATCCTCGAAAGTCTCCGAAATAGCGTGCTCGAGCTTTTCGGCTTCGGCGTGGACCTCGTCCCAGCTATAGCCGAGTGAATCGTGAAGGAACAGCTCAATGAGCCGGTGATGACGGATGATTTCAAGCGCCCGCAGACGCCCGGGCTCGGTCAGCCTGGCCCCGCGATGCTTCTCGTATTGCACCCAGGGCGGTTGGTGCTCGGCGAGCTTTCGCAGCATCCCGGTCACCGAAGCCGGTGCCACCGAGAGGCGCTTAGCAAGCGAAACAGTACTCGCCCGGCCCTCGTCGCCAGCGATCTCGAAGATCGCTTTCAGATAGTCGTCTACCGCTTCGGTGGTACCCATAAAACTATAATTTAGGCTAGCCTAAATATAAGTTTACGCCAAGCTGGCCGAACGTGTCAATGGTTCTGTTGAACATCTGCTAGCAAAGCGCAACCACGCAACGGCAAGGCTCGATTTGAGGGCTTCGCTTTCGCCCGTATTTCTCACGGCCTGACGGAGGAAGCACGCGGTGAGAAAAACGGGTTAGGCGATGAAAAATAGGGTCTCGATGGGCCCAAATTGCAGGTTTTTGCAGGAAATTGCAGGGTTTCAGGCTTTTTTGGCCGCCAAGGGCCTTCGAAGGGAGCTTCGTTGTTCGTTTCAAGTTCGCCCCAATGCTCGCCGGTTGACGACTTCAGCGCATGGTGGCGTGCGCAAGTTCCCAGGGTGCCGCTTGTGGCTACATCCCCGCGGCGCTTCGCGGCTTGGCGGCTCTTATGTCGCCAGTAATGAGGGTTCGGGCGGTGGAGCGCTCAGGCGTAGCAACCGCTCCCTCACGGTCGCGGCTCAAGGCTCGCAAGCTCTCAGGAGGAGCGCTCAGGCGTAGCAACCGCTCCCTCACGGTCGCGGCTCAAGGCTCGAAAGCTCTCACTGTGCTTGACTCCCGTTTGTTGGCCGGCTCGCTTGGCCCACTTGCGTTCTGGAATTCCATCTCTGATGTTTATAGAGGCGCCTCTTGCTCCTGTTGATTGAACCTTGCGACCGCCTCCAACAGGAAACGCAAAAAACGGCCGCTTGCGGATGGTCTTCTGGCTCGGCAGGTTTTTTAGACGGAGGCTTGCCTCGCCACGAATGGCGACGCATGAGCCGACACGAATGCCGACTCGGCACGCTGAAAGCTTGCGCCACGTCTGGCCGGCGAAACTGCCGGCTGCTGCTGAGCTGGAAGCCATCCGTGGTGGATGACCACAAATTCGGAGAGCAACTCGAAAACTGTCCAGGCCTGGAAACGGTCGTGTTGGTCCGGCGATCTATGTCCTTTCCGGTTTCTGTTTGCAGTGT
>Ga0114996_10006539_pt1 | contig 13378 bp, 3 predicted proteins | sample ArcticOcean_MG_C_4_FD_87039 | JGI IMG/M metagenome (GOLD analysis project Ga0114996, IMG submission 87039) | Marine microbial communities from western Arctic Ocean - ArcticOcean_MG_CB4_134 | ecosystem: Environmental > Aquatic > Marine > Oceanic | place: Arctic Ocean: Canada Basin | collected... | reverse complement strand
GATGGGGAAACCCCATCATTGAACCACAACCCACTGCGAGCTAAAGCAAGAGCGCCACGCTGTCTCTCAGCCGAACCCCGGCCCCGCCCCGCGCCACGGTATCAAACCGGCGTTTACAATCGGCCGTTACCGATCTGGGGCTGGGCCGACCCCGGCGAAGAGGTCACCGTGACGCTCGACGAGGCGAAGGCCACTGCCAAGGCCGACGCTCAGGGCAATTGGAAGGTGGTGCTCCCGGCCGTCAAGGCCGACGGCAAGGCTCACCGCATGATCGTCAGCGGCAAGAACAAGATCGAGCTGGAGGACATCCTCATTGGCGAGGTGTGGCTGGGGTCCGGCCAGTCGAACATGTCGTTCCGCCTGTCGTGGAGCGCGAGCGCTGCAAAGGCAATCGCCGCCGCCAACTTCCCGCAAATCCGCCTGCTAAACGTCGGAAAGGCGAAGGTCGCGGACCCAGCCAAGGACATTGGCATTGTCGTGGACGGCCGCGGCAAGAAGAGGAAGAAGGGCCAACCGGCCCCGGCCGCGCCTGCCGGCACGGCCTGGAAAGCCTGCACGCCCGAGACCGCGCCCAATTTCGCTGCCGTGCTCTACTTCTTCGGCCAGCGGCTCAACAAGGAGCTGGGCGTGCCGGTGGGCCTGATCAATTCCTCCAAGGGCGGCACGTCCATCGAGTCGTGGAGCGTTTCAGCCTCAGCGACCAAAGGCGGCGGCCGGTACAACGGCATGATCGCCCCCTTGGCGCCTTTTGCCATCCGCGGCGTTATCTGGTATCAGGGCGAAGCCAACGTGGCCGACGGCATGAAATACTACGACAAGATGAAGGCCCTGATCGGGGGCTGGCGCCAGGTCTGGGGCTACGATTTCCCCTTCTACTTCGTTCAACTCCCGCCCTGGTCGCGCTACAAGTCAGGCAGCCTGCCCAGTATGTGGGAAGCTCAGGCCGCCAGCCTGAATATCCCCCGCACCGGCATGGTGGTAACGACCGACCTGGTGGACAACATTAGGAACGTCCACCCCAAGAACAAACTCGACGTGGGCAACCGGCTGGCCTTGTGGGCATTGGCCAAGGACTACAAGAAGGACCTCGTGTACTCGGGGCCGCTCTACAAGTCGATGAAGGTCGAGGGCAATAAGATCCGGTTGTCTTTCGCGCACGTCGGGGGTGGGTTGAACTCGCGCGACGGCAAGCCCTTGAGCGAGTTCAAGATCGCCGGTGCCGCCGGCAAGTTCGTCCCGGCCGAGGCCACAATCGACGGCAATACGGTCGTCGTCCAGTCCAAGGAAGTCGCCGCGCCCACCCAGGTCCGCTTAGGCTGGCGAAACAAGGCCAATCCGAACCTGACGAACGAGAAGGGCCTGCCCGCTTCGCCCTTCCAGACCAACAACTGGCAGGGCGGCACGGGCGAGTGAACTCAGGGGGAAACCATCAGTCCTCTCGCTAAGGGAATTAAAGCACTGTCATGGCCGCATTTGCTTTTTGAGATGATCACTTACGTTTAGCGCTTCTACCGGAAGGTAGATTTTTTGGCACTCGGTGTCCAGTGATTTGATCGCTGTCGGCCCGTCTCGGTCGCAAACCAAAGGACGGGCATCTTTCAAATAGGTTCCAAATGGCGTCGCGCGAGCGCATTTCAAACCGATCGTAAAACGATGCGTGAGTGAGCGAGAGGCAGAGAGGCGCCCATCTGCTGCGTCCCTCGCTCACGCTTCGGGCTATGACTGCTAGAAGTAGGCCGGACCAAGCACAGCGCAGTTCCGGCATGTTCAGTTGTCTTGCCGGAACTGCGTCGCTTCACTCTTTGAGCCGGCCTACTTGACTGCGGGAGAAAAGTTGTCTGGCCGCAATCCTCCTGTTGCCATGGCAACACCGACGATTTTCCGATGATATTGGTTGGGAGTGGGAAATCAATTGCGGAAAAATCATCGCTGCTACCCGAAAACTTTTTTCATTTGCAAAAGAACCACCTCGCTGCTAGGTTGCAATAAGATATGTAGATCCGCCCGCTGCACGCCATAAAAACGGCTCGTGGCGCCGGGGAGAATCTACACCATCGCCGCCCAACTAAACCCTTCCCACGACACTCCGAATCGATGCCCCAAAAAACCAAATACACGGTAAGAAACCATTTGACACTGGTGTCTTCACGCCATGTTTTTTCAAACACAAATTTCGAGAAGAGGGTGCCTTATCGAACACAATTGGGGGTCCATCTAGGGGCGTTTTAAATGCACCCGACTTCTCGAACAGGGGGTGATGGTCAGCGACGAAGCGCGGCGCGATCCTCTTTAGGAAATCGATTGCAAAAAATCATCTCTGCCACCCGCGTCCTTCCCACGGTTGACCTCGTGTTACCGATTTTTCCACTTGCATTCACTGGGCTGGTCACAAATGGCCTGCTCACGATTTGTTTCGTTCCTATAATCAGCATAGCGTGGGGTCGGAGTGCCGCTTGTTTTTTGTTTCGCAGATGACGGGCGAATCGTGATCGGGTATCCTATCGATAGCGAGAAATAAATTACCTCGTCGATACTCCTGGAACAATCTCCTGGAAAAACACTCTGCGATCATTCCGTTCCTGGAAATCACCCCAAGCACGCCTTGAAGAAACCTCAAATGTTTTCGCTACATCTGGCGGCAATCACGAACTGAGTGGAGACTCGAATGCATTTGCGACTCGGATCCTTTTTCTTGGTGCTCGCGATCATACATGCTGGTGGCATTGAACTTCGTGCCGAAGACTGGCCGACGTATCGACGCGACCGGTCACGCTCGGCGGTCACCAGCGAGCGACTGAAACTGCCACTAGAGAAAGTCTGGTATTTCCGCTCGCGACTGGCGCGAGTTGCCCCAAAGTATCTTCCGCTAAGGCCGGAGGCGACGAAGAAATTCGGCTCGAGCCGACAGGAGGTTCTGCCAGAATACGCCCGCTATTCGCTGCCGATCATCGCCGTGGGCGACTCGGTTTATTTTACCAGCCATGACGGACGCACGGTGTGTCTCGATGCAAAGACGGGACAGAAACGATGGGAGTTTCTCGCAGGCGCGGCGATCACCTGCGCACCAAATTACGCTGATGGCAAGATCTATGTCGGCAGCGACGACGCTTATCTGTATTGCCTCGACGCGACGACGGGCAAGCAGGTGTGGCGACACAAGCCGGTGGCCGCCGACCGATGGTTCATCTCGTTTGGCCGCATGTCGTCGATCTGGCCCGTACGGACCGATGTGGTGGTGGACAAGGGTAACGCATATTTCGGCGCAGGTGTGTTCCCGCACGATGGCATGTACGTCAACGCGATTGATGCTCGATACGGAAAGCGTCTTTGGCGGACGGTCTGTTACGGCTACGGCTTCGCCGGCCATCTGTTTGCGTCGAAGTCGACGCTCGTTCTGCCGACCGAGTTGAAAGGCTTCCACCGACACCAGGTAAAGTTCCGCCGTGCCGACGGCACGATCAGCACCGACCAGGACCCTGAATTGCAGTTGCACCGAGAACTGCTTGGTGGCGGTGGCGGTGTCGTGTCCGATGGAGTTCGTTATACCGCGCGAAACGACTCGATCATGGCCTTGCCGATCGAGAACAAGAACAAAAAAGGGGGCATTAAGCCGATCTGGGGACGCCGTCTGTTGGGGATGCTGATTGATCCGCGGGACACCGTCTATGCGGGCGGCGTGGTGTACTTTACGGCCAACGATCATACGGACCAAGGCCCAGGAAAAAAAGCGGCCGGCAGCGGTGGGGCGATCCTTGCGGTTGATGCGAAAGATGGCAAGAAGCTCTGGTCGGTCCGGATTCCCGAGCGCGCCCATCACATGGCCGTCGCCGGCGGGCGGCTGTTTGTTTCCACTCGTCAAGGGTCGGTCTACTGCTTTGCCGCGCAGGGCGAACCGGCGCATGGTGTGATCAACGAACCGGTCGAGTCCGATCCCTTTGCAAAGCCGCTGTACCAAGACGCCCAGGCATGCCGTCACGCCGCACTCCGCATTCTGGCGCCGAATAACGCCGAGCAAAAGGGCCTGGGCCTGGAGCGGGAAGGATATGCATTGGTTCTCGATTGCGACAGCGGCGCTTTGGCATTCGAACTGGCCAAGCGCAGCGGTCTTTACATCTGCGCCGTTTTCGACGACGCCGCAAAAGCGCAACAGGCCCGCGAGAAATATAGCCGCGCCAATCTGCACTGTTCGCGAATATCGGTTTGGACCCGGCAGCCGGGAACCAAGCTGCCGTATTCCCCCAACTTCGCGGATCTGATTGTCTCGGAACGGGCCGTGATTGGCAAAGCGATGCCGAACTACACTGCGGAGTTGGAGCGACTGTTGAAGCCGATCCGCGGCGTCGCGCTGATTGGCGGAAAGCAGGACGAAAAGGCCGTTCAGCAGTGGGCCACTGCGGCGAAACTGGGGAAATGGAAAACCAGGGCGCAGCAGGAGATGCGCTGGGCCGTGCATGTGCGACCGCCCGTCAAGAATGGTGGAGGTTGGACACACGCCAACGGCAACCCGGGCAACACGATGTGCAGTCACGACGACGCGTTAAAAGGCCCATTGGGCATCGTCTGGTACGGCCCGCCTTACTCGACGGTGATGTTCTCTCGTCCTCCGCTGGTGCACAACGGTGTGATGGTCTGTCCGGTGAATAAAGAACGTATCGAGGGCTACGATGCGTATAACGGCCGGCGACTTTGGCAGTACGATGTGCCGAAGTACGGCGGCAAGAGTGCCGACAGAAATATCCGAATGATGGCCGTCGGGGGCGACAGTCTTTTTATTCCCGATGGCAACGTGGACCCCGAAAGGAAGAATCACGGGATTGTTCGCCTCGACCTTTGGACGGGAAAAGTGGTCAGAACCTACCCGTCGCCGTTTCCGAAGACGCGGATGGGGGATTTTGCGGTCAGCCGAGATGGCAAGACGTTCTGGCGATCTGGATATGGCGATAAAACGAAAACGCAGGGCGACTGGACCTGCATGGTTGCGACCGACACGGCGTCGGGCAAAGTGCTCTGGACGGCGGGCGGACCCGGAAAGGTCAAGCCGTTCGGTCTCTACCGAGAGGGGGTGCGGTACGAACGATGGGCCGCTATCAGCGACGGTCGGATTTACATCATGCGGGTCGGTCCATCGGCCGAGCAAGTCTCGCAACTCGACACCGAGACGAAAGCCTATCTGAAGAAAAACGACCCCGGCAGTTTCAAGAATTTCAAGCAACTGCGGCGCCAGATTAGGCGATTCGTAGCGATGGACGCGATGACGGGGAAGGTCCTTTACGATCATGCCGTAGATGTTCAGGACTGTGACCGGTATGTCGCTGCGCACAACGGGAAAGTTGTCTTTCTGAATAGTGCGGGCGAAAAATGGTGGGGCGGCTTTGGTGGAGGTGCATTTAAGAACACCAGCATCGCCGTACATGACGCCGCGACGGGCAAGTTCCTCTGGAAGCGAAAATGCAACTATCGTTTCGAGCCCGTCATCACCGACGAGGTCATTTACGCGGAACCTTGGGCGTATGATCTGGCGACGGGAAAGCGACGCAATCGCACGCATCCGGTCACTGGTGCCAAGGGCGACTTTACCTGGGTCCGCCACAACAAACAGTGCGGCGGTTACAGCGGATCGTCGAACTTCCTCTTCGGCCGCAACAAGGGCTTTGGCTATCACGACGTGCTCCGTGATCACGGCATGTACACCACCTGGCACCACCGTCAGGCCTGTAATCCTGATACGTCGAGCGGCGGTGGCATGATGCTCAAGCCGCCGTTTAACTCGGGCTGCGGATGTCCCTGGTCGCTCCCCTATACGATGGCGATGACCAACATTTCGACCGAGCCGGCCATTCCGTTCAGGTTTTTTCAGACGGGCCGATCGCTGCCCGTCAAGGAACTGCGGATCAACTTCGGTGCTTCTGGTGATCGGAAAGATAAGTCCGGCAACATGTGGTTCGATCCCGTGCGAGAAGGCCATCCAAGCAAGCTTCAGCTTACGCTCGCCCCGTTCATGACCTTTCATCCGACCGGGGAAAAAACGCCGGGCAGAGCCAGTCAATATGGCCGGCGCAGTGCGAGCGATGTCGCGGCGGAAAATACGCCGGATCCGTTCCTCTTCGACGCCGTCGCGCTAGGGCTGAAGAAGTGCATCGTTCCCGTGACGACACCCGGCGATGGTCAGGGCCGGTACGTCGTCCGGCTTGGCTTTGCCGCCTTGCCAGGCGATCAACTGGGAAAGCGCGTGTTCGACGTGCTACTTAATGGAAAGACGGTCTTGAAAGACTTCGACATCATGAAAGAGTCCGGCAAGCCTAACCGCGCCGTGTGGAAAGAGTTTAGCGTCGCGATCAACGACCATCTCGAACTCGAACTGGTCATGGCGGCCGGGCAGTCCACGGCTGATCGAGTGCCGTTGATCAATGCCATGGAGATCATTCGCCAGGAAATGACATCGCTCGGGTTCCAGGCACCAAAGAACGTCTGGGTGAACCAGCAACAGCCCGAAACAACCATCAAGGTACAGATCGCCAATCATCGCAGCGCCCCGTTCGCGGGCAAGCTAGTGGCCGAATCTCGCGGGGGCATCGTGGCTACGGTGCCCAATGCGGGAGCCATTGTCATTGAGCCGGGCAAGCAAACAATGATTGAGATTCATGTTAAGAACGGCCAGCCGGCCAAGACCGGTTCTCACGTGTTGAGAGTGAAACTACTCTCCGCCACAGGCAAGATCGAACACGATCAGACGATCACCGTCGATTGCCTCGGGAAACTTCATCGCCGGTCACTAACGGGATCCGGGCGTTGGTGCATGACTCGCAAGACCTATGAAACATGGATAGCCCGCAGCAGCCCGAAACATTTTATTGGCCGTTTTCCGGCAACCCAGGGCGCCCAGAAACCGGGTGATATCGGTGCGGCCTGTTCGTGGCTGAAGTTCAGAGTCCCGCGAGAAGTCGGGGCCATTCATGGAATGCGCGTGCGCTTGCACGTGGCGCCGGAATTGGGCTCCTGTTGGCATTCACTCTACGGTTCCGCCGCAGCAGCGGCACCGCGGGGCAACTACTGGGGAGTCCTGCGGTTGCTCGAAAGTCCGACCAACGTGGAGATCAACCCGTTGAATTACCCGGAGCTACCCAAGCTGCGGACAGCTCGCCACACACTCAAGCCAACCGATCCGGACAGTACCGTCGTCGAGGCGGTGCTGCCGACCAAACTGCCACGCGACAAGAACGGCGAACGTCTCGTACAGCTCGTCCTCGAGGCAACCGCGATGAACGGCCCGCTGTATTGGGCCCCGCGCGGCTCGCGTGTCAAACCGGAAAACGTCCCGCAACTCGTGATCGACTACGAGCCGGTTCCGCCTGAGAAGAAATAACGAACGGAGATAACCCCATGTGGCAGAAGATCTGTCTATACGTTGCCCTTCTCTGCTTCGTCACGCCCGCGATTGCCGAGGATTGGCCGACTTGGCGCCATGACCCGTTGCGGTCGGGTGTTACCAACGAAAAGTTGGCCCCGCCGCTGGAACAGGTGTGGGTATTCCGTGCGCGACAAGCGCGGGACGCGCCTGTTCCGAAGACCGGCCCGCAAAGATTGGCCTATCCGTGGTGCATGCATTACACGCTGCCGATCAGTTCGGCAGGCGATGCGCTGTTTTTTAACAGCGCCATCGATGGTCGGACCGTCTGTCTCGATGTGGCAACCGGAAAGAAACGTTGGGAGTTCACCGCTGCGGCCGCGATGAATCGAACTCCGACGTTTTACAAGGGCAGAGTCTACGTCGGCAGCGACGACGGACATGTCTACTGCCTCGACGCCAAGACGGGAAAGCAAATCTGGGCATTCAAGGCGGTGCCCCGCGATCGTTGGCTCCTGTCCTATGAGAAATTGACGTCGGTTTGGCCGGTACGTTCGGATGTTGCGGTTGTTCGTGGGGTTGCCTACTTCACGGCGGGCATTGTGCCGCACGAAGGGGCGTACCTGTTCGCCGTGGACGCCAGCACAGGCAAACAACTTTGGTGCAATGCGTCACAGGCGGCCGCAATGAGACGCGACGCGATCGCCCCGGCCGGCCACCTGATCATTTCGGACAAGACGATCTGGGTGCCTCGCGATCATTTCGGTTACAGCCAAAGGCACGGGATGCTGGTCTCGTTCGAACGCGAAACGGGACGCCATCCCGTCAGGGTCAGCGATCCGAACGCCATCCCCTATGGCGCCGCCGTACCGGTCTATGGCGTGCGCGTGGGAAAGACACGTTATCTCGGTGATGTTGCGCAGGCGGCCAAGAAAGATCGGACAAAACCGTCCTCCATCGTGTGGGACCAACGAAAAAAGAAAGATGTCGAGTACTGGACCGACGTCGATTCGGTGCTTGGACAGCGGCAAGGCAGTAGCAAGTACCGGTTGGGTGGCGTCTATTTTCGTAACGATCCAGACGCTTGTACTGTCGTCTACGCTGGCGGTGTCCTTTATCATTCGACGTTTCAGATCGATCCGAAGAAAGGCGTCGGCTCCAAGATCGTCGCACGTTCGCCGGGCGACGGAGCGGTTCTCTGGTCGACGCAGATCTCGGAGCGTGCCAATCAATTGGTGGTTGCCAATGGTCGTCTGTTTGCTGCAACGCGGCGAGGGACAATCTACTGTTTCGCAGCGCCAGGCACGGCGAAACATGGCACGACGACCGAGCCGGTCGCCGACGTGCTGATCACTGACAGCCAAGTGTTCCAGCCGATTGCTGCGTCGATCGTGAAGCAGACGAACGTGCGTGACGGCTATGCACTCGTGCTCGACTGCGACAGCGGCGGGCTCGCACTTCAGCTTGCGAAACAGACGAAACTATCGATCTGTGCCGTCTTCGATGATGAAGAAAAGGCGGCTGCCGCACGTGCCGCGTACCATCAGGCAAACCTTAACGGTTCACGTATCACGGTCTATTATCGGGCGCCGAACACCAGACTGCCATTCCCGTCGTATTACGCCGACCTGATTGTTTCGGAATCAGCCGCCAGAGGAACGCTGCCGACGAAAGAGACGATCGACGACCTTTCGCGCATGTTGAAGCCGATTCGAGGCGTCGCCCTGATCGGAGGTGGTCAGGCCACCGTTGACGCACTAAAAACGTGGACGGCAGCCACCGGACAGCGCGACTGGAAAATCATCCACGCCGGCAACACCTCTTGGACAAAGCGTGTGCGACCCCAACTCGCCGATGCAGGCAATTGGACACATCAGCTTGGCGACGCCGGACATACCGGATCTAGCCACGATGGGGCGCTCAAAGGACCTTTGGGCGTCCTCTGGTATGGACCGCCCGTGCTGCGTTACGGAAACAATCGCATGCCGGCTCGCATACAGAATGGACTCATGATCCTTCCGGTCTATGATGGCATCGCCGCATGTGATCAGTACACAGGTCGACGACGCTGGCATTATGCGTGCCCCGAGAATTCGCACTTTTTCATCGCCGATCAGACGATCTATCTCCGCAGAGAGATTTTCAAGGACAAACGGCCCACCGGCAGAAGTCAATGGGAACGCATCGCGCTCGAGACCGGAAAGCAGATCGGCGTCGTCAAACGTCCGGCAGCGTTGCCGCAAGGGACCTTCGGTCAACTAGCCGCCAGTCGCGACGGAACATTCGTTTACGGTCATGTCCGGTGGCAGAAAATCACAAAGCAGGACGACAAAGAGAAGAACGAAGAATTCCGCTGCATTTTTGCGGAAGAGTCCGCTTCCGGGAAACGCCTGTGGACGATTGGTGGAGTGGGGCAGGCGCGGCAGTGGCATGGTTGGATGGCGATCAGTGACGGTCGATTGTATTGCAACTTTCCCGCGACCGACGCGCTTCGCAACAAAGCAATTGCCGGAATCAAGAACTATTTTCGTCAGCACGCGCCGCAGCGTCTCAAGGGTTTCGATCCGACGAAACGAACTCTGCAGGGCATGGCTGCGATCAACGGAAAAACCGGAAAGGTTCTCTACGAGACCGGCATCGATACGACGAATGTCTTCCTGTACAGCGGTCGACGGGGCGTTCATTATAATCCGTCGATCATTCCCTTTGTGATGGCCAGCGACAACACGGTCGTTTTCGCCACGCAGAGCGGCGCCGACAAAGGCTGGCGTCAATGGCCGGGCGGCCGCTATAAGACGCGAGCCTTGACGGTCTATGCCGGAGACACCGGAAAACTGTTGTGGAGCAAATACGCCAACTATCGAACCCGACCGGTGATCGCCAATGGCGTCATTTACGCCGAGCCGTGGGGTTACGATCTGCGGACCGGAAAGCGCCGTCAGCGCAAGCATCCCGTCACTGGCAAGATGGTCGATTGGGCCTGGTGTCGATACGGAAAACAATGTGGACAGTTCTCCGCGTCGAAATATTTTCTCTTTGGGCGATCAACGGGCGTCGGATATCACGATCTGCTGAACGACGAAGGTCTTTACACGTTCTTTCACAGTCGCATGAGTTGTCTCTTCGACGCAGTCACCGGCGGCGGCATGATGATCAAACCGCCGATGGCCATTTATTGCGGTTGTTCCTGGTCGCTGCCGTTCACCGTGGCGATGGGACACGTGGAGACCTCGCCGGCGACGCCTTTCCTGTTTGCGCAGCCTGGGCCTGTCCTGCCGGTGAAGCACCTTTATCTTAATGTTGGCGGCACGGGCGACCGCCGCGACCGCGACGGCAATCTCTGGGTGACCACGGAGCGTCCTCACCGTCACAAGCTCCTGCTCACGCTTCAGACCGCGGTGGTGAAGTACGAGGGTGGCGAGACCGTCGAGCGCCCCTCGCAGCATACGCCCGTCAAGAACGCGGAGGTGCCGTTCGTGTTTGCCTCGGCAGTTCGCGGGCTGAAACGTTGCGTCATTCCGGTCACAACTCCGGAGGATGGCAAAGGCCGTTACCGCGTTCGTCTCGGCTTTGCCGCCCCGCCCGGCGACCGACTGGGGCAACGCATATTCGACGTGCGATTGAACAGCAAGACCGTCTTGAAAGATTTCGACATCCTCAAGGAAGCCGGTGAGACCGACCGCGCTGTCTGGAAGGAGTTCGATCTGGAGATCGACAAGGACCTGACGATTGAGTTGGTTGCCAAGTCAGAAAAGGCCCCAATCGATCAAATGCCTCTCATCAACGGAGTGCAGATATTACGCAAGGAGTGATGCTCAACGTTGCGGCAGGCGGGTGAAAAAACCAGCCGACGCGGAGTATTCTTGCTGTTCGCCGATATTCCGTTTCACACTGATCCAAGACTGAGTCGCAAGCCGCGTCGTCCCATGAGACTCAGCGTTGGTAGATCGGCAACTGACGATAGCCGACCGAAAGGGCGAGCGTGTACATGGCGGTTGGATAGACTTCTCCGCGACCCTTGAAAAACCACGCTCCGTTGTCTTGTTGCTTCGCCAATAGATGCTTGTACATCGCCTCGCCGAACTTCTCCCAGTAATGGCCACCCAACTGGAACATGCCCTGTGAGCAGTAGTAAGTGGCGTAGGCGTGAAAACCGTCCTTGATAAAGCCGTGTGCTTTCACGTGGCGGAGGATGAAGTCGCCCGCCTTGCGATTGGTCGCATCGTCGTGGCGACCGCTGAGTTCGCGACAGAGAAGTGCTCCGCCTGTTCGTGCTGGGGTGCTTGGGCCGCCGATCCAGTAGTTGCGACGCGAATAGTACTGTGGTGCGTGATACCAATAGCCGCCATCGTCGGAAGCTCGCGCGCCGTCGACAAGTCGCAAGTTTCGGCTCCGGCAGGAATCGATGAAGCCGATGGCCCGGTCGATGGCCGCCTTCGGCACGGGGGCTCCGTTGAGTCGCGCCGAGCGCAACGCCATCAGGTTCCAGCCGGTGACGGAGACGTCCGCGTCGATGCTGGTTGGTTCGTAGCGCCAAGCTCCTTTTTGGTTGCGGCTTTGGGCATCGAGAATGACCTTCAGTGCCCGCGGCAGCACCTTGTCGATTCTCTTTTGTCGTCGCGGGTCGACCATGCCGGATACTTCCGAGAGATACAGTGTCGCGATGCCGTGACTGTACATTTTTCCGCCACGGACTCCCAAGTAGCCGTTGTCCGCCGATGTGGAGAGGATGTAGTCGATCGTGCTGTTGATCGTCTCTCCATACGGCGGCGCCCCGGGGCGATAACCGTGGGCCAGGAAGGACATGCCGACCAGACCCACTACGCCATTCGTACCGCCATTCCAATCCGAAAACGAACCATCTTTGGCCGGATTCGCCGTCTGGCTCCGCGCCAGGAACGCGAGTGCCGAATCGACGGCCCGATCGACGGGCTTTCGGTGCGCACGCAAAGCGGGAGACGCCTCGTCCGCATGGATCGCACTTTCGGGCATGCAAATGACGATGATCGCCAGCGCAAGTGCGAGATTGCGTAGATCAAGTAATCGCATCACGCGACATTTGCGACGAGAGTGGGACGGTATGTTGGTGGTTTTTCTTGTCATTTTTCTGGAGCCCTAACTATTTCGGCGTTTCTTGGAATTGGTTGGCGCGGCGAGCCATCGTCTGGAAATATCGGCGAACAAGATCGCGGTACTCGCGCGGCGCGCGTTCGTCAGCAGCTTGAAGGATCTGCGTACGCAAGTCACTGGGGAGTCGCAACCAGTCGTCGCCAGAGATACCAAGCGCGCCGAGGCGACTGGCTACATTGCCAGACCCGGCACCGAGCAATCCGCCAGGCCCTGAGGGCGGCGGTCCGCCCGTTTTCCCCGTCGAGGAGCTTCCTGACATGCCCGGTTTGGCGTCTGCCTGGGGTGTCGACTGCGCAGAGAATTCCTTGGGAGGACTTGGCGGCACGGGCACGTCCGGCGCGCCGCCTCCGAAGCCACCAAAACCCTTGGCCAGTGGGTTGTTGTCAGCCATCAGAGTTGCCAGGCCCTTGCGGAGAAGTTCTTCGGCATCTGCCTGAAGTTCTGTTCCGCTGCCGCCCGACGGGCGATTGTCGTTCGATGGTTTCTGATTTCTCAACGCTTCGGCGGTCAACGTCGCTTTGCCCAGTCTCTTGCCGGCACCCATCGTCATGTTCACATTGTTGTTCGATGGCGACGGCTTTTTCGAATTGCCGGCGCCTGTGTTGCTTCCGCCTCCCTTGGTTCCCTGCCCGCCGTCGGGGTTGCCTCCGCTGTCGGAGGGAGACATGGGCCCGGAGATGAATTTAGGGGGGCTGAACTTGGGGATATTATCGATGTGGCCGAGCTCCGCCGCCGCCAGCATCGCTTTTTCTGCAGCTTGTCCCAGAGCGTCGGCGGCTCCCTTGGCCTCGTCCCCCTTTTTTGGCGAGTCTTGTTGTTCGGCGAGTTCGCGGAGTTTGTCCGTTCGTTCGGCCAGTTGCTTCGCTTGCTCGGCCAAGTCCTCTTGCAACGACTCGAGCACTT
>Ga0114996_10006538_pt1 | contig 13381 bp, 12 predicted proteins | sample ArcticOcean_MG_C_4_FD_87039 | JGI IMG/M metagenome (GOLD analysis project Ga0114996, IMG submission 87039) | Marine microbial communities from western Arctic Ocean - ArcticOcean_MG_CB4_134 | ecosystem: Environmental > Aquatic > Marine > Oceanic | place: Arctic Ocean: Canada Basin | collected... | reverse complement strand
TAGCGTCCGCTAGCGGACGCTAATGGTAGTATAAGCACAGTCAAGGATGGGAAGTGAAGAATTCAAAAACCGTTGAACAGAGATGCCCGTGCCAGTTCGAATCTGGCCTTCGGCACCACCCGTTTGGACAAGCTAGGCAGTAGGAGTAAAACATGGAAAACAAAGTTTCGCGTGTGGTTTCATTAATGCAACAATACCTTCTTTCTTCTATCGGTCTTTTCGCACTTATATTGGTATTCGTGTCCTGTGGTTCTTCAACGTCGGTGCCCATAGCTACATCTGTAGCCTACCCTGCTGCAACTTCCATACCTGATCCAACTGCAACTCCAATAGTTGTACGAACGACTAAACCTACTTCTACTAGTGTTCCTACAGTTGCTGCTAAGCTGGTAACCCCAGTACCTGAACTAACTTTTTCGGCAGAACCAACGCTATCTCCAGAACGAGGCACTCCCCTGGTAAAGAAAAAGAGTCCTCTCACAAAGATACCAACGCCACCTAATGCACCGACTTCTACAACAAGACGGACTAACTTTCCTGCATTGGCCAAGGATCCAGCTCCGGACTTTACCTCCCCCACTTCTGAAGGGACATTCTCAGCGATGATCTCCTCTGCCTTTTCTAAGGCTCTGAAATCTGAATTTGATGTTGTGTCTGAAAAGATGGGGATTTCAGCGGCGGTGTACAAGTCAGGAAAGAGTTGGTCTGGAGCGGTTGGAATGGCTGAAGAGGGAAAACCTATGACTCCGGAAACTCCTCTACGGCTTATGAGTACTTCAAAAACATTTCTTGCTGCTCTGGTTCTAACACAAATCGAAGAAGGTTTATATTCACTGGATGATCGTATATCAACTTTGTTGCCAAATCATAGTAGCTACAAATCCTTGGACATATCAGTAATACCGGATTTGACAATACGGGAATTACTTACCATGAGATCCGGAATTCTTGGAGAGCATGACGATAAAGGTAAGATGGGCACGTTTAAGGTTATGGCAGATCCAAATTGGGAACCGGTAGATACTCTTCGATTACTCACAAAGCCGGCAAGACCACCAGGAGCATTCAAATATTCTCCTATAGCAAACTCTTACTTGCTTGCATTAGTAGCAGAAGAAATGGGTGATAGCGATTTACTCACCTTATATCGCACTAAATTAGATCTATCGAAATATCAAATTCAAATAGGATTACTCCCGATCACTGAAACTCCATCTTCACTTGCGAAGGCATATGCTGAACGATCAAATTATGGTGGGGCAACAGGATTTGGAGACATTACGGAAATTGAGGTATACGCTTCTTATGGACTAGATTACCATCAGGCAGATGGACGGATTTCTTGGGCTGGAGCGGGGATAATTTCCACCCCTACTAATATTTCCCGTTGGGTTTATGAGCTAATGAGTCCGAATGGTTCAGCGGTTTCTTCTGGAGTAACCACTAAACTCACGGAATCCTTCGTTGATGAATGGATTACCCTAACAGAAAGTCGTCAAAAATACGGATTCCATTTAACTCTGACGGAAAATTATCTAGATGATGGCAGAATGATTTTATCGTATGGTCACCCTGGAGGTGGATCGGGATTCGCGTCATCTCTTTTATATGTTCCATCCCTTGATCTTGGAATATCGATAATCGCTAACACCGAAATTAATAATTTGCTTGGCTCGTGTGGACGCACTTCTAAGGGTGGAGGACCAAAGTTGAAGTATGGATTAAATCCGCACAGCTGTATTGCTTTAGGTTTCCTTGAAGCTCTTATTAGTGACAACTAAAGCTATGGTGTTAATAGGTTGATTTTACCGCGAGGGGGACATATCCTCCCGAAGAGCCGATAATAAACTAGAGGCCATCGTCGGGCAGGAACAGCGGACAGGTTTTTTGTTTTGCCTGTGTATGCAAGCATTGCTAACCTAGAAAGATCTAGTTTAAACGCAATATTATCCTGTTCTCCTAGTGCATTAGCGATTCGTGTTGCAGCTTTGCCCGATAGTCTAACTGAGGATAATACAGTTAACCCTTCTACTGTGCCTGCCTCTCCCAACCGCTCCATTTTCGATGTCCTGTGTGGTAACACCGTATATCGAATTAAAATTGATTTGATTGTAAGCGCCGCGGTGGGGGGATGTTAACTGGTGAAACATTGGCGGCTGGCCGTCAAAACAATTGAACCGAAGTAAGACGAGCGAGCTGAACGGCTGAATGGTGCCAACGTTCCTAAATATGTTACGTTCCATGGTGAGAGTCGATCGGTATATATGTTGTTCATTCGTATAGGTGTCGCCTGATGGTTGTTTAGACATCAACTTGTCTAGTTCCAAATCAATCAACCTAGAGTCATAGATTTCAAACTCAGCATAATTACCTCTCAGTAGCCGCTGTATCCCTTTGATTGTTGCGTGGTCTATGCGTATTTCTCCCCCATCTGGCACGAAAAATAGAACGACATCTGGATTCGTGAAGCGGTCATCATCAGATATTGAAATCGGGTTCTGTTCCGTACCAGTAGCAATGAAACTGCCCGCCAGTTTGAAAGTTCCTCCTGACATAATTACTGTTGTACCGGGATCAAGGGTTAATGTCACTCCTTGTGGGATTTGCATCGTCCCATTGATATGGTACGGGGAACCAGCAACTGTCCAAATTGTGTCTTGAGATAATATCGTGTTGCCAACCTGTGTGCCGGAAACTGGCGTTGGGGTAGAACGTAGTACTTGAGTCGGTGTAGAAATCGGAGTAGCAGTAACCACCACTATCTTCTCTACGATAACTTCCTTGACTACTACTTCAGGAGTTGGCACAGGATACGGGGTGTAGGTTGGATACGGGGTATAGGTAGGCAATGGAACAGCAGTATCACCGTCACAAGCCACCAACAACGCTGCTGCCGCGGAGAGGAGAAGTAGCGATATCGACTTAAGCTTGATGTAGCCATATTACTCTAAGCGTCTACGGAGAAGAAAATCAGATACACGTTATATATATAAATTTGATTCACGACGTTTGCTCTATCCGAGACAAAGCCATCATCTCACTACTCAATGACTCTTATCACACAGTCTGATAAAATTAATGTCGTTATCTAAAATTCTCAACGATAGGATAAACAACCTAATGGCTAAGCCTATTCCAAATAGATTTTGGGAGGACTCCAGTAATTGCGAGGCACTTAATGGAAACAAAGCTGTTTGCGTTCCCAATAGCAAGACGGATAGAGCGGGTGTCCGATGAAGCCGTGGGAGGAACTTGAGACCGCCACTATGCCTGATGGCAGCCTCATCAGGCTGCAGCGCCACGATGGCAACTACGTCATTCGCGCCGATGGTTACGCCCTGATGACTAGCTATTCGCATGGCTCAGAGGATGCAATGATGTCACTCGCTTGCCCGCGACCACCCGTTGATGCCTGCATCCTGATCGGCGGCCTTGGGATGGGCTACACGCTTGCCGCGACGCTCGATCTAATGCCGCCTGGGAGCACCGTGGTCGTCAGCGAGCTAATCTCAGAGGTGATCAAGTGGAATCGCGGCCCGCTGGGGCCACTGGCTGGATATCCCCTCAACGACCCCCGCACTGACCTCATACTAGGCGACGTTGCGGATGTCATCCGAGACAGCAAGTCGCGCTTCGACGCGATCTTACTGGACGTGGACAACAGCGTCGATTCGTTCATAGTTCCACACAACTCATGGCTCTACACACCAGATGGGCTCGCTGCCGCATACCGTGCCCTGCGACCATGCGGCGCGCTTGCCATATGGTCGGTTGGTACGGAAAGGACCTTCGAGCGCAGGCTCCGCAAAGCAGACTTCACCGCTTCGACATACCCTGTGAGAGGGCAAAACAAACGCGGCGGACACTACTCCGTCATCGTGGGACGGAGGCACTAGTGCCAATACGTGTACGTTGAACTCCTGAGAACAGCCCCTCCATGCAGACACCTTCTTAAGAAGGCTTAGATCACCTACATATCACTCTAAGTGTCTACTGAATGGTTTATCTTAAAACCTTCACTTAGCTGGGAGAAGGAGAAAACGTGAAGCGCCAAGTGGTGCCGGCCACCCATCGGATAACGTCGTCGCTGCTGCCGTATGCGCCAGCGCCAAGGAGTGCCAGAGCCGACTCAGGTTTCGAACGAAAGTCAAAGCCAGCAGGGTCAACAAGCTGTGCCTCAACGGAATCTCCGCCGTCGACATAACCGTTGAAGTTGTCCTGGTATTCACCTGGAACAGGGTGGTCAGAAACTTTGCCAGTACGGTGTCCGGAAATTCTGTTCGCTGCGTTGTTCCGCGTGATTGTTCGATTGTTGCCCTCTGCCATAACGATTATATCGTTCTTATCGTAGTCGCTGGCGAACACTGTGTTGTTGTGGATTTCATGTTTATCACCCTTCACCATGATGGCACCATTAACGTTCCATATCACGTTGTGGTGCACGCTCGCATTATGACCGATAGCAGTGCCACCTAACGGCCCGTCCATCCGAATACCGTACTTAAAGCTGTCATGCAACCAGTTATACGCAATGGTAGCTCCTAGCTGCTGGCCCATCATGAGCTGGACCATTGCGCCATCACTCTGTACAAGGCCAGTATCACTAATGTCGTTGAATGTTACCACCGCTTTATTGCCAGGATTGACTGTCGAAGAAGCACCAAGCTTGTGAAGCGTGTTATGGCTAAACACGTTGCCTTCGCCGATAAATTGGATCGTCGTCATAAGTTTGCCGAGATCAGCCCCGCTCCAGTCGATATGGTAAAAATAGCTATTCTCTACCGTGTTTTGCCCCCCAGACATCTCCAGCGCGGATCCATCTGTGTACAGAAAACTTGAATCCCTAACCTTGCACCCGTAGCACTTGTCAAACCGTGAGGTCCATCGGGCTTTCGGATCTTCACCTGCGATCCCAAGGGACCGTTTCGATGTACTCGGATAGAGCAGGCTACAATTTTCGACGATGCACCCATTGCAGTTCTCAAACTTGAACGTAGCCGCGAAGAACTCGATGCCTACAAGACGGACATTGTTACCATCCGTTGAGGCGAACGCGTAGCTCCTCGTCTTCACGCGGATATTCATATCAGTCGGGTCTTTACCGGTCGGCGGCATGAAATAAATTTCCTTAGCTTCATTGTCAAAGAACCACTCCCCTGGCACGTCAAGTAGTTCGAGTTTTCCTTCAAGGAAATAGTCGTGGTGCTTGGTTTTCCAAGTTGGTACTTCGTCGTACTCGATGGTACCCGTAGTACTATCGTAGCCCGTAACTTTGCGGCTCCAAGTCTTGAAAGAACCGACGTTCAGTACGGCAATCGCACCGATTGGGTCAATACCACTCGTAAGCAAACCTTCGTGCCCATCCACAACGGCACCGGCGTCGATAAGCTTTCCGTTGTCATAGGAAGGCCCATCGTCAATCGTACCGTGAGCCCAGTGATGCATTTTATCGAAGATGGAACCATCCAGAAAGTTGGCGTTCGGCCAACGCGCTGGTACCATTTCCTCCCAATCAACAAAAAGTTGCCACACGTCAACGCCAAGCTTTGCTCTGTAGATGCCATCCTTGTGGGGTTTCCACTTCCCCCCCAAGATCTTTCTTGATGTCTGCTGATCCGTCAAGCACGGCACGCTCGCCGTCCGCAGCGATGAACGCAAGGTTGTTTTTACCGGAAATTGTTACAAGCTCCTGGTACCGCCCCTCGCGGATGATTGACTGGTCGTTGTCATTCATGAGTTCCGCCGCCCTTTGTATGGTATGAAGAGGGCACTTCGCGGTACCAGGGAAGAGGTCACTACCGGTTGCCCTATCGACGACGTAGGGCGTTCCCGCTGATTTGACATCATCTATACAATCCAGATGGCTTGGGTAGGCGGTTACTAAGTCTGGCGAGGCCACGGCGATAACTAGCGGCCTAAAAGAAGCGAATGGAGGTGCCGAGGTGGAAACGGTTGTAGTCTGTTCAAGCCTGGCCTCTACTGTCACATCGATATCTGGCAGTAATTGACTTTTCCCACCACAACCGACCAGCATCACTACTGCCGTGGAGATGAGAAGTAATCGTATGGACTTGATCTTCACACAGCCATATTACTCGAAATATCTACTGAACGGCTCAGCTGAAGGAACCTCTTACGTGGTATACGACCTACTAAGGTTCTACAATGGGTCTTAGTTGCCTCATGTGATCACGGTGTCGGCATTGGTATAGAAAGTGATGTGCAAATTGGTATAGAAGCTGATGTTGCGAATTTGGTTTTTTGATATCATTGGGCAAATGTACACCGGAGTTTCAATTATGAGAATAACTAAAACCGACTATATGGAATACACTCTCTGCCCTAAGAACCTTTGGTTAAAAAAACACAAACCAGAGCTATTCGAAAACATTCCCATCACAGATTTCCAGAAAGAGATTATTCTTAACGGTCAAATAGTAGACGAAGCGTCAATGAACCTATTTCCGGCCGGAGAGCTTGTAACGTCCGAAAACTTAGATCCATTCGATTACAGTAAGGAGTTAATCGCAAAAAAGAGCACCGCTATATTCCAGGCCAGCTTCAAATGGGACGATTTCTTTGTACGAACAGATATACTGTGTTTTGATGAAGATGCCGAGAGTTGGTCATTGTACGAAGTTAAATCTACCAACTCCGTAAAAAAAACTCCTTCCAACCACATCAAAGATTTGGCTTTCCAGAAACTCGTGTTGAAATCCAATAATGTACATATTGGGCATGTTGGTGTCATACATTTAAATAAAGAATATCGACGCAATGGGTTATTGGATTACGATCAACTCTTTAAAGAGACCGACGTTACTAATGACGTGCAAAATATTGAGAATATCGTACATACTGAAATGAACGATATGAAAAAGTATTTAGGTATGCCTGAAAAATCGGGATGTGCTTGTTTGTACAAGGGCAGAAGTTCGCAATGTCAGACATTTTCTTATTCAAATCCGTATGTGCCAGACTATTCTATTCACAATATTTCCAGGATAGGCAATAGCAAAAAATTGTTAACGGACTGGATAAATCGTGACATTTATTCTATTGAGGATATAGACAACCCAGAAGTATTGAAGGGTTACCAAAATCTCCAGCATCTTGCTCATATGAGGGGTGGAGCAGTTGTAGGCTCCAGAGAGATCCTAAGAATTTTAAATGATTTGGAGTTCCCGATTCATTTTCTTGATTACGAAACATATACGACAGCCATACCTGAGTTTGATAGGTGTTGGCCTTGGCAACAAATGCCATTCCAATACTCAGTTCACGTGTTGAACAATGACGGTTCACTGGAGCACAAGGAATACCTCTTGAAAGAACCTTCCAAAGACATGACTCTGGCATTAGTGGAAAATCTGGTAGAGGACATGAACAACCATGGAACTGTAGTAGTTTGGTATGCACCATTTGAGACGACACGAAACAAGGAACTGGCCACGTTACATCCAGAATATTCGGGGTTTCTGTCAAATATGAACGACCATATATTCGATCTGATGAAGATGTTTTCAGATGGGCATTATGTTGATCCGGCTTTTAAAGGGAGCAACAGTCTCAAAAATGTTCTTCCTGTCTTGATACCGGATTTGGCGTACACAGACTTGGAAATACAGTCTGGTACTGAAGCACCGATAAACTGGAAACGATTTGTTGGTCAACAACTTGAACCCGCAGAACAAAAAGTCATAGAAAAAAACCTTCTCGAATACTGCAAACGGGACACTCTAGCTATGGTCAGGATCTACCAATTCCTGAAGGGTTTATAGATATTACATAGATATCACATTGTGCCACCCATGGTGCTATCAGGTTCTCTGTTTGAAGAAAGCAATGTTCTCTTGGGGTCTAGGAACTTCTTGTTCGCTACCAACCCAAGGTCCTTGTATATATGCGCGTTATATAGGAAATTATCCGAGGTTAGCCTGTCTCTATGTCCGCAGGAGTGCTACCCGGTAGACTTTATATGCTCAGGCCACCAGTATTCTGGGTGGCCGCCAGTGTGACTATGATCCATTTTCCATTGAAACCGTGTAGCTAGCTGTGACACTCTTGGATCTTCAGAATATCGTTTAAGATGTTCCAACCAAGAAAGATTCCACGGTGTGGTTAACGGGTTTTGGGTTTGTTCGTATCCAGTAAGTCCTTCGAGGTATGTCGCACCAAAATACGAATCCAATACCAAGTTTGTAAGACGAACCAGAGCAGCGTCTTTAAACAATCCGCTGAAACCATTCATCTCGCCTAATAACGAAAGATGTACAGAAAAATTTACAATCACAGTGTGGTAATGAAGTGTCCATTCCATTTTATGAGCAATTTCGTTGGGAGAAGTTCCGTCATCAGAAATAGTTGCTATAGATTCCTTATATTTTTCAATCGACCATTCGAATCCATCAGTTTTATCTAGTACAACAGAGGTTGTTGCCACACTCAACAATGCTGGATATGTTTGGTTGTGAGGACCTAAACCATTTTCTTGGGCATGTAAAAGCATTTCTTCTGCTCGTGTCCTGCTACATAAATAAAGTTTTTCAAACCAGGAAAGAACAGCGGTTTTCTTTGATTTATCCAATATGGAAGCATTACGGATTTGCAAATAAGGAATAGCTAATATTCCATTAATGAAATTTGCACGATCATAGCCATGCCCAGAGGTCATCCCAAGCTGTTTGTGAAATGGGTCACATTCTTTGTTTACAACAAAAGCGTCATTTTGTGCCCAATAGTATAAATTATCTAAAACACAGATGGCAGCGGCCTTATTACCTTCTGATGCTGCCAAATCACTCAAAATCACTATGCCGAAAATATTGGATAGTTCGTCCCATGCTTTTTGGTCTACCCCACCATTTTCCAGACGATCAGGAATTTGTGTGGGTAAACCCATAGTATCGGGGCATTGACCTCCAGATAACGCAGTAGCATCATCAAAAATACGAGTGTCCCATGGTGACTTTAAATCATAATGGATCACTGCTCCATCATTTTTTTCCACGTAAGGTGTTGTCTTGGTAAGATCGCGATCTGGCGTTAAGGGCAGCCTGAAATATGGAGTTGCAGTCGGATTCAGTGGTTCACTGCTCCCACCACAACCTACAGACACTAGGAGTCCTCCAGCGAGCAGAAGTAGCCATATGATCTTAATCTTCACATCGCCATATTACCCGAAGTGTCTACCGAACGACTCAGCTGAAGGAACCGTCACTCTGTCACTTATTACAATGACTCTTTGAAACGAGTGAAATCTTGGCCATGACCTTGGTAATGTTTCCATGTTTCCATCTTGATGGAATTTCCAGTAAATGTCCCCTCAGTGAACACATGTTCCTCACAGGTTTCAAGAAATCCCACAAGGGCTTGATGGGTATCCCTGAAATGAGCCCAAATTAAATCCGGGGCCGAATCCCGCCTTTCAGCAACCTGACGTTCGTTAAGATCATCAAGCACATCCCCTGGCAGGCCATCCCACCCAGGCTTTTTCCCGGTTGCCTCAAATTTTTCTACAAGTAGCTTCACTTCGTTGTCCCAAGCTGCAACATGAAGAAGAGATTCATGGACATTCCAGTGTCCTACTGCACCTGGCAGAACACGGCTTTCTTCAGGGAAATCCTCAGCTAAACTTGCGAAAGCATTCCATTCGTACTCGATTGCTTCTATAACATCCTGCTTTGCCATATGTATCACTCCTCTTATGCTTCACAGCAAATATTGTAACAAACGCCTAAAGAGATACCCCACGCGATCTGCCATCAGGTTGCTTTCCAGATACAAAAAATGGAGCGGGCGATGGGACTCGAACCCACGACAACCTGCTTGGGAAAAAGGTATTGGGTTGTCTTTACACGTAAGCCCCTGTAAACCCCTAAAGAGATTTATACCTGATGACGTAATTCTATGCAAGCCAATGGAAATGGACGTTATAGGACTAATTGTAGGACTAAGGGAATAACCAACACGTTGAGATTTGCTTTCTTCCTCTTATATACTAAATATATTAGTCAATTAATCTAAGAGAGAGATGCAAGCTGGTGTCATGATGTACCATCAAACATGACGATGCAGGCTCAACTCCTACGTTCTCCCTAGTGATACAATCCTCTTATAAGCGATGAAATCATTTAAGTGGCATCGAATCCCCGTTACTCTGCCAGACTCAAGAACTGAGTGGTTAATCATTGGAGTAATATTGGGTTTGCATGAATTAGTAGGACTCATAGTTGTTGCGATACTGTTAGTGAAATAACTCCTTTTTGTTTTTATAAGTCTGTCACGCATATCACCATATCAGTACCGCCTCTTTGTAAACTTTACTTCTTCAGGGATGACGAGAATGAGAGGAGATGATCAGCAATTTTCTGAAAGACTGTCCACCGTGATCGTGTTGGTATAAACCGCCCCATCATCAATCCCCCACCTACTTCCAATGTCCATCCCTGAAATTTGTTTGGATGGGTATAAACTGACATGTCGCCCATCTCTGTCACAGCTTTGTCTATGTCTACGTCATCTGAAAACATCTTGACTAACGACTGGATATCACCTTTGGCTTCCCAATATACATCAATTACGTTTCCTAATACCGGGAACGCCTTTTTCCTCACTGTCTTGATCTTGAACTGTACATGATCCATGGGAATGTTCACGTCTGGTATACCAAAAACGAGTCGATATTTCGGACCACTATTTTTGTCCCGACGTTTCAGTCTTACAACATTGACCCACCTGATCGGACCACCATCTAATATGTCTATTAACCCAAGAGACCCTCGGCCAATCAACAGTTTTAGCGATTTAGGTCCAGATCTTATTTCCTCTTCAAACCTTCCACGGTCAACCAACTCTGCTTTCACTCCGGAGGCATTCAGGCCTTCAAAAACCTCGTCCCCATATTTATCTCTAAACATACCATTCATGAAATTCACCTTTCTGGTAGCAAATCAATACCGTTTTACTACTGTCGAATACAGTATATACGTAGGCTGTGGAACAAGCTCAGCGCTTCCACCACGAGCCACTGGCAATAGGGAGCATTGCCGAGAAGAGGGTTAGTTTCACGAGCTTCTTCACAGCATTTCCTTTAGAGAACAATTTATCAATACTAATAGCATTTCCCCAATGCCGTTCCACTCTGCGGAACTACTGTAAATATTTTGTCATTAACCTTCCAGCTCGCGTACACATCATATAACTGGCCTTTGTCTTCTACACTATGATAGGTCTCCCTAGATCGGGTGGGTCCAAACAACACACTGATCAACCAGGTATTATCTGAATCATCGTATTTATGAGTCATTATCGGAGGCTTGTAACCACCCTCTTCCCAAAATTCTTTATACCTTAAACGCCTACCCTCAATAGCTTTGTCTCTAGTTACATAAAACTGCGGATACTTCTTTTCCTGAAATTCAGGGGTTCCAACTGCCAATTCGCGCCAGAAGTCGATCCCCGCATAAAGATCTTGCCATAGCGCTGGTTCTAGGTAGCCCAAAACATGATATGGCACGGCTGTTAAACCCGTGAAAACAGGTAACGTAGGCGTACAAGCTTTACTTTCGGGTTTCGGTAGGTATCTTTCCCGTATATGTGCCTTTACAAGTTCTTCTGCTTCAATACCTGTTAGGTATGGGCCTCCACCGCAAGCCGTCAGCAGAAACATAAGAGTTGCCGGTACTAGAAGTAGCCGTATGGGCTTGAGTTTCATAGAGCCATATTACCCGAAGTGTCTACTGAGGCAGCCATACCCAGTTATCGGGCCCTGTTTGCCACTTTGAGAAAGTTGCCGCATCTCCTTGAGTAATGAATTTGGCGCCTTGCTCAAAATCTGTGTCGCATGGGATGGGATTGGCATCCCTCTCCTCTTTCGTTATAGACATTTCCGCACGACTCTTTATACCTCTCGCTTGGTACACAGCAAAGACTTCATCGGTCACAATGTCAAAGAAGGATATGTATTCGCTCTTCCCATTTCCAACCATAACCAAAGTCGCAATTTCTCCCTGCCCATGTGGACGAGCTATATATCCCAAGTGTTGCCCAGCGACTACGGATCCGCCACTACGGAGTTCCTGAAGCAAGTCTACGTGATGGAATCCGAACATAATGGTCGGATATTGAGTAACCTGGATCATAAATTGGTACTCGGTTCCCACTGAGATTTCGTTAGACATAATTTGTGTCAACAGTCCATCTGCTGGTGCGTAGAACTTCACATTGCCCTTTGTGTCATACGAACCGAAACTTCCTGCCCATCTTTGTTCCACTGTATAGGCATCAAAGTAGTGTTTCATGCTTCGGCATGATTTGCCTTCTGGGTCATGTTCGTCATCCCCAGCACTATAATCATGCCCATAGGCTGACCTCAATTTACTGATGCCAATATACGGATCAAGGTCAATAAAGTTATGCGTAGCGATCCTTGGTGGATTGTTGGGGTCAACCAATGAGTAGTCAGGCTGGTTTGTATTTGCAGGCGGAGCCATCCTGTCCCCTTGGCGATGTTCACGCGTCTGGTTTGATCCCGGAGTGTCTCCTATATCGCGGCTTGCCATTACCTCACACAGTGTAACCATCATCCCGGTAGGGTTATTGCACAACTCAGGATTCTTCTGAACCATTGCCATTGCCTCATTTGGAGTCATAGTTTGTTTGATTTCCTGAGGCTGTGTATGAATTGCCGTTGGAGAAGGAACGAACGGAGGTTGTGTAGGCGTTACTGTAGGGCTAGGGTTCTGGCGGTATGCAGAAGTTGCTGCCGGAGTAGCTTTTTGATCATTGCTTATTGGGGTATTGTCGCTAGGGCGAGTAATGGTTTGAACCGGATCCACGGGTGTTAAGGTGGGTTGTGGAACTGGGGTGGATTGCTGAATCTCCTTGCTTGGGTAAACCTGGCTTGGAGTAGAAGTGGGAGAAGGATTCGGAGTAGACGTTTGGCCACAAGCTAACGTCAGCAATAGCAGCATTGCCGAGAAGAGAATTAACTTAAACTTATTCATAGCATTTCCTTTAGAGAGCAAGTTATCAAGGAAGACACATCTTGTCCATTCATCGTGATTTGCTAGAATCACCTTATGAAAAGATTCCAGGGGTCTACGGAATGGCTCAGCTGAAGCAATCTCTTAGCCGCAGTACGCTTACGATCCACTGTTATACCGTAGGACTTCAGAGCATTGGTTATGTAGGGCTTCATAATCTGTATGTATTGGTGTTGGTGTAGAAGTAGGCATACGTGTCGGCATCGGCGTGGCTGTCAACTAATCAGTTCATCAATTGGTAAGTCATATACCCAGCCATCAGAATCATCACTATATTTTCGAGAAGAGTTAGGTACGAAATTGGAAGATTAATTGAAGACCCTAAACATGCACAT
>Ga0114996_10006536_pt1 | contig 13382 bp, 12 predicted proteins | sample ArcticOcean_MG_C_4_FD_87039 | JGI IMG/M metagenome (GOLD analysis project Ga0114996, IMG submission 87039) | Marine microbial communities from western Arctic Ocean - ArcticOcean_MG_CB4_134 | ecosystem: Environmental > Aquatic > Marine > Oceanic | place: Arctic Ocean: Canada Basin | collected... | reverse complement strand
TTAAAAGCAACTGTGGGAGAAGTCGGAGTAATTAAAGCATCAACATCTTTAAAAACTTCATTGAATTCTTCCCGGATTATCGTTCTAATTTTCTGAGATTTTAAATAATATGCATCGTAATATCCAGCTGACAAAGCATACGTGCCAATCATAATTCTACGTTTCACTTCTTCACCAAATCCACCTTGTCTAGTTGCTTCAATATCATCAAAAATATCTTCCAAATCTCCTTTAGAAGAAAACCCGAATTTGACACCATCATATCTGGCTAAATTAGCTGCAGCCTCGGATGGAGCTATAATATAGTAAACTGCAAGTGCATAATCTGTATGTGGTAAAGAAACTTGTTTAATTTCAGCACCTAATTTCTTGAACTGTTCGATAGATTGATAAACCGAATTTTTTACACCTTCCTCCATGCCATCTGGAAAATACTCCTTAGGAACACCTAATTTCATACCAGAAATGTTTGATCTCAAATTAGCAGTATAATCTTCAGAAACGTTTTTTAAAGAGGTGGAATCCTTGGGATCATACCCAGAAATAGAATTCAAAACAATTGCACAATCTTCAACATCTTTGGTAATTGGCCCTATTTGATCTAAAGAACTAGCAAATGCGATAAGTCCAAATCTACTCACAAGCCCATAGGTTGGCTTCATACCTACCACACCGCATAAAGCTGCAGGTTGCCTAATTGAACCACCAGTATCAGAGCCTAATGAAAACAAACATTCATCTACTGAAACTGCAGCTGCAGGCCCACCACTAGAGCCTCCTGGAACTCTTTTTAGATCCCAAGGATTAGCAGTCGAAGAAAAATATGAATTCTCTGTTGAAGAACCCATCGCAAATTCATCAAGATTCCCTTTTCCTAATAAAATTGCACCTTCAGAAAACAGCCTTTCAGCAACTGTACAATTAAAAGTAGGAATATAATTTTCCAACATTTTAGAAGCACAAGTAGTTTTTATCCCAGCAGTTGACATATTGTCCTTTAGCTGCATTGGAATTCCTGTCAACGATGCTTGTTCCCCAATTCTTATTTTTTCATCAGCCCTATCTGCTTGCTCTAAAGCAAATTCTGTTGTCACAGTAATATAAGAATTAATTAATTGATCAACAGTTTCTATTCTTTCAAGAAAAATATTTGTCAACTCTTTTGAAGATATCTCCCTTGAATCCAACAGCTTTCTGGCTTCATGAATAGTTAAATTTTTAAATTCATCTTGGCACAACTTTAAAACCTAAATAATCAAATAATTTTTCTAACTGTGAAATAGCCATGTTCATGTTTAGGAGCATTTTTTAATACCTTCTTAACAGAATCTGATTTTTCTATAACATCTTCTCTGAAAATTGAATCCAAATCTACAGAATGACCTGTAGGTTCGACATCCTCTGTGTCAGCTTTTTTAATCACATCAATATGATTAAAAATATTCTCCAGTTCAACACGCATGTTGTTTAACTGATTATCAGTCATTTTAATTCTAGATAACTTAGCAATTTTCTTCACTTGATCTAAATTTAAACCCATACTTAACCTCAATAAATCCAAATTATATATTAATTATATCTATCCATTGTTGCCAATATTCCCTTATCCAGATAAAACTCCAATGCATCAACAGAACTTTCTAGTGAAGAATTAATTTCAGACACATCCTCTAGTTCAGGATGTCCTAAAACATAATTAACTTCATTTCCGTGAGTAGGCATACCAATACCAAGTCTCAAACGATCAAATACAACTGTCTGGCAAGAATCGATAATTGACTTAATTCCATTATGCCCACCAGCGCTACCTCGTGATCTAAATCTAATCTTTCCAGGAATCAAATCCATATCATCATATAATACAATTAATTCTGTCATTTCCAAAGAATATAACTCCAAAATACGTTTTACAGAAATTCCAGAATTATTAACATAAGTTTTAGGCTTAACGAGTAAAATTTTACTCGATTTAATATCTCCTTGCCCATAAACCATGACTTTATCTTTAAGATTCAAATCAACGGAATATTCCTCAGCAAGAAGATCAATCAATCTGAATCCTAAATTATGACGACTTCCAGCATGATTTAATCCAGGATTTCCTAACCCAACTATTATTTTGTGAATATGCTGTTTATTAATAATCAACCTGTCTTTTCAATATTAAAATCACCACTTTTGCCACCAGTTTTTTTAACCAAACGCAAATTGTCTATGCGAATTTTCTTATCTACACTCTTACACATATCATAAATTGTCACCGCTGACACACTTGCAGCAACCAAAGCTTCTATTTCAACACCAGTTCTCTCACGTGTCTCAACAATAGATGTGATCTCTACTAAATCATTACTTTTATTTATATCAAAATTAATCGCAACTTTGTCAATCAAAATTGTATGACAGAGAGGAATCAAATTCGAAGTATTTTTTGCTGCCATTATGCCAGCAATATTGGCCACTGAAAAAACATCTCCTTTTTTGATTTGATTTTCTTTGATCAATTGAACTATCTCACTCCCAAGGATTACATCACATTTAGCTTGAGCTGTCCTAACAGTTTTTTCTTTAGAACCAACATTTACCATCGCAGCTTGACCTTGATCATTCAAATGACTCATTTTTACATCTTTAAAAAAAGATCCTTGAGAAGAAAAATTACTTTTTATATTATTAGCTTCTGATAGCGCTATTTGATCAGCTTCTTCATTATATTTATCCCCAGAATGACCTTTTACCCATTGCCATTCTACGTTTTTGCCAATTAATTGTTGGTCTAAAAGTTCCCAAAGATCCAAGTTTACTTTTCTTTTCCAACCAAGAGTAATTGAATTTATGACATATTTGCTATCAGAATAAATTTTAACGTCATCGTCATTAGAAACAGATTCTAAACCTGAAATCACAGCCATTATTTCCATTCGATTGTTAGTAGTATTGTTTTCTCCTCCCTTTAGTATTGTTTTAGATTCATCATCTAAGACAATAGCAGCCCATCCTCCGGGCCCAGGATTACTTAAACATGATCCGTCTGTATAAATTAGAATCATAATTCCACTCTTCCCAAAAAAATAAATTTATTCATTCAACAAGTTTAAGTATAATAGTAACGATGGCTAGAGCCAATTCATTCAAGGATATAAATTTTGCTATATGTTTAGATTACTGCAAGAAAATAAAATTTTTTTGATAACAATGACCTTGCTAATTATTTGTTTTGGGTGTTTCAACTCTAACGAAACTAATAAATCAACAATCAAATCAGAAAAAACTTCTATTAAAAACACTCCCCAAAAAGTAAATACTGAAAAAGTAATTAGCAACAAACCTACTCCTACTCCTACTCCTACTCCTATACCTACTCCTATACCTACTCCTATACCTACTCCTACTCCTACTCCTACTCCTACTCCTACTCCTACCAAGGTGCAGAATGACCCATACCAGATAATGAAAAAGGCAGTACTTCATTTAAACAAAGTGGAATCAGCAAGCTATAAGATGGAACTTAAACTAAAAACTAATTTCCAAAATTCTGAAATATTAATTCCTATAGAAATTTCAGGAAGATTCAATGTGAATGATGGAAGTCAATCTGAGATATTTGTTCCGCTTGGGTTATTTACTTTTACACACCAAATAATTACTAAAAATGGAAAATCATATATATCTGATCCAAGCGACAACAAATTTTATCCTTTGAGAGATGATAATTTATTCACAGGAAACATTTTACAATTACAAAATCTTTCAAACCCTGAGTCTGAAGAATTTTCTTTCGACCCCGATGTAAATCTATTAAATTCTGGAGAATATCAATTGACTGGATTTTTCAACTCACTCCAATCAGAATCTTTGTCAAATATTAAGACTGAAATTTTAGTAGATTCAAAAAACAATCAATTCAATAAAATAACGATGGAAGGAAACATCAAACTTGATTTGATCCCATTTCCTTTTCTAAAAGGATTAGAAAACAGTCATGCAAAATTTGAATTATCTATCCATTTTTCAAATTTTGGAATAAAAACTCAAATCACTCTCCCAGACTTAACTCATCTTGGAAAACAATTTGATTCATATCCAAAAAGGTCTATCAATCCAGAAAATAAATACTTAGCAATAATTCATATGGAAAATGGTGGTGAAGTATCCATTGAGTTATATACAAAAAAAACCCCCTTAACAGTAAATAATTTTGTTTTCTTAGCAAGGGATGGTTATTATGACAACATGATTTTCCACAGAATTATTCCTGGATTTGTTGCTCAAACTGGAGACCCTACAGGAACTGGTAAAGGTGATCCAGGTTATGAATTCGATAATGAATTTCATGTGAGTCTAAAACATAATTCACCTGGAATGGTTTCAATGGCAAATTCTGGATTGAGAAAAAATTCTAAAGGTACAAATGGATCTCAATTCTTCATCACATATAAAGCTACACCTCACTTAGACGGGTATAATCCTGATGGATCCAAAAAAGATTGTAGTAACACCAATAGTTCCTGTCATACCGTATTTGGCAAAGTCATTTCTGGCATGAATATAATTGAAAAACTTTCATCTAATCAAAATAATACAAATAATGATAAAAAAATCAGAAAAATTGAAATTGTGGAAGAAAAAAATGTCAAATAATCAAGAACGAGTGGTTTACTTCAACGGTAAAATCATTCCAGAAAGTCAAGCAAAAATTTCATTTAGAGATAGAGGTTTCATGCTTGGAGATGCTGTTTACGATACTACCAGGACTTTTGGAGGCAAAATATTTCGACTAAGTGAACATTTAGATCGCTTCTTAAATTCTTTAAAATATATGCGAATGGAACCTGATATTTCAAAAAATGAATGGGGAAATTTGACAATACAAGTATTAGAACAAAACTTGCATTTACTTAAATCAAATGATGATTTTTGGGTTTCTCAAAGAGTTAGCAGAGGAGACGGGGTAAAACTTACTTCAATCATTGAGTGTTATCCACTACCACTTAAAGAAAGAGCAAAATATTACAAATATGGAGTCCCAATAATCACCCCTTCCGTCAGAAGAACACCTCCCGAATCAATCAGTCCTAGAGCAAAAATACACAATAACATTAATTTGATTCAAGCAGAATTCGAAGTTAAATCTACTAACCCAGACGCTTTACCAATACTTCTTGATTCTAACGGAAATATATCTGAAGGACCCGGAGCTAACATATTCATAGTCAAACAAGACACTCTAATAACACCGAAAAAACAAAGAATATTGGAAGGAATCAGCAGAGAAGTCACTATAGAATTAGCAAGAAAATTATCAATAAATTTTTTAGAAGATGATATCGATCTCTTCGATGTTTATACAGCTAATGAAGCATTTATCACTTCTACTAGTTTCTGTATTGTCCCAATATCAACATTTAACGGAAGTATCATAGGTTCAAGTAAAATTCCTGGAAAAATTACAAACAAACTTCAAAAGTCCTATAGTGAGTTAGTTGGTATAGATTTTGTTCAACAATATCTTTCAAATCTATGATCTATCTCAATTCCACGGGAAATTTTTTTTATAAAAACATTATCAATCAATCTGATTGAACCAACATTTATAGCGATTAATACAATTGCATTTTCGCCAACTTCTGAAAGTTCGAAAAAAGTATCTGGATTTACGATTTTTACATAATCTAATTCGACTAAATTTTCCTTGATAATCTCATTTTCAATTTCTTATAAATTTTCTTAGAATCAAATGTATCTAAATTTTTGATATTTTTTAAAACCCTATACAAAACAGCGGCAGCAATCCTCTCATCGTCCCTAAGCAAAACATTTCTACTACTTACTGGCAATCCATCAGATTCACGTATAGTTGGCAAAACAATAATTTCAGAATTGATATTCAAATCTACATTAAGTTTTTGGATCAAAAAAGTTTGTTGAAAATCTTTCTGGCCAAAATAAACTTTATTTGGCAAAAACAAGTTTAACAATTTTGTAACTATAGTTGTGACACCTTTAAAATGACCAGGTCTTGATTGCCCTTCAAATAAATCTGAAAAATTTTCAACCTCCACTGAAGTTGTAAATCCATCAGGATATATTTCATTCTCTGATGGACAAAATACGAAATCTACTTCTTCTTGTCTCAAAAAATCTAAATCTTGGTCAATAGTTTTAGGATAAGAAGAAAAATCATCACGATTTGAAAATTGTATAGGATTCGTAAAAATAGTAACTATAACGATATCACAATCTTCTCTAGCCTTTCTCACTAATGAAAAATGCCCTTCATGTATGGCCCCCATAGTAGGAACTAAACCAACAACATTTTTTGAATTGCGAAATTGATTTACCTCTGAAATCGATCTAATAATTTTCATGATATTTCGATAATTAGAAGCTTTCTTTAGAAGATGGAAAATCCCCTGAGTTTGAGTCTTTTAAATATTGCTTCAAAGCTTCAGAAACAGACTTTCTCAAATCCAAATATTGTCTAGAATGTTTGTATGATTCACCTAAACTCAAACCTAATAGATCATGAATTACCTGAATCTGCCCAGAACAATTTGGTCCAGAACCTATACCAATCGTTGGAATTGATATTTCTTTAGTAATTTCCTCTGCTAAATCTGACTTAACTAATTCTAAAACTACAGAATAAGCACCCGCATTTTCTATGGCTTTAGCATCTTTAATAAGATTTTCTTTTTCTTCTTCAGATTTCCCTTGCACTCGATATCCTCCCAATTGATTTACAGATTGAGGAGTAAGACCAATATGTCCCATAACAGGTATCCCACAATCAACTATCCTAGAAACAGTATTTGCCATCTTTGCACCTCCTTCTAATTTAACTGATTGAGCCCCTCCTTCTTTAATCAATCTACCTGCATTTGAAATAGCATCAGAAATGTCTGTCTGGTAACTCATAAATGGCATGTCTACAACAATTAGAGATCTTTTTGATGCTCTAACTACAGATTTAACGTGTATCAACATATCTGACATTGTCACTGGCACAGTAGAATCATACCCGAGACTAACCTGCCCTAAACTGTCTCCAACTAGTATGATTGGAAAACCAACAGAATCAGCAATCCTTCCAAAAGTATAATCATAAGCTGTAATAGCTGAAATTTTTTCTCCCTTCTTATGCATTTCAGAGATATGTTTTATATTTAACCTCACATCGATTCTCCTTTATTTTTGAAAGAAAGCAACAATTTTTTAATTTCTTGAAATTTTGCTTCCGACAAATTGCCTTTTTCAAAAGCATAAGGCAAGCCAATAAGTGCTATTTCACAATATACGGGCAATAATTCTGGAGCACGATCGCTAAGGCCAACCAAATGTTTTTCAATTGTGCCAATATCTCCTCTAGAATATGGACCAGCTACGGCATTTGGAATTCCTAGCTGTCTTAAGTTTATTCCGACTTGATTAATCATTTTACTTAATGCGTTCACACCTTTTTCTCTATCATATCCAAATAATCTCCACAAATCTGACACTGAAGCCGCCAATGTAGACAACATCCCTCCCATCATTACTCCTGTCAGATGATACAAAACTTTATCTTCAGAATTTAAATAAATTACTTCTCCTCCAATATCTGATGCTAAAGATTCCAAATAACTTCTGACAAATTCATTTCCTTCAATTGCAAAAGTTGTACCAGGGATACTTGAAACTCCATCTTCAAAAGAAGCAAAAGCCTGTAAAGGATGTAAAGATCCCACATGTGCTCCCTGTTTTCTAGGATGATCTAAAACATCCAAAGATGAGGCTCCTGAACAATGGACAACTAATTGTTCACTTTTCCAATTAGTATTTGAAGCTACATTTTTAATAGAATCATCAGGAATTGTAATAAAAACAATATCTGAATTTGTAGCAACTTCATCATAAGATTCAAAAATATTACATCCTGAAATCAATCTTGCAAACATTTTTGATGAGTTCGTACTTCTACTAAAAATAGATCCCACGTGATAACCTGACTTTTTCAAAGCTAAACCCAAAGAAATCCCCACAATCCCAGCTCCAATAAAACCTATTTTAAGTTGATTTTTATTATTAACTTCAAGCATAAGTGAAATATCCAAATTAAAATATTTTTCGAGGGCAGGGCATAAAAAATTTATTTAGAAAAAGTAGAAAAAAAATGCCCTCCTCAAAAAGGAAGGCAACCTATTCTAAATTTTTATTACGCTCACCGTTCTGTTAAGATTGGCTGCCTAATAAAATCATACCAATGAAAAACCTTTAAGTAAAGAGTTTTGATCTCCTTGAAAAGCATCTATTATATTGAAAATTAATATTAATATTAATATTAATGAAACAAATAACAAGAAAAAATTATTATATTCAGATATACTTCTTATCTAAATTGATACTACTATGCAGGAGGCATTTACCTTGTCCCAATTTGAATTTGATGTGTTAATAATCGGCAGCGGACCTGGAGGTTATGTTGCTGCAATAAGATCCGCTCAGTTAGGTTTAAAAACTGCTCTAATCGAAAAAAATGAATTAGGGGGCGTTTGTTTAAATTGGGGATGTATTCCTAGCAAATCATTACTAAGAAGTGCTGAAATTTTAAATCTTATTAAAGAATCAAACGAACATGGAATATATGTATCCGATTTAAAATCAGATTTTGGACAAGCAGTTAATCGAAGTAGAAAAATAGTTAAAAAGCTAACTGATGGAATAGGTTTTCTTCTTAAAAAAAACAATGTCCAATTAATTTCTGGGAACTGTAGAATTGCCACACAAAATCAAGTAGAAATCCTAGAAACTAAGCAAAAAATCAGTGCCAAAAATATATTAATTGCTACAGGTGCAAAATTTAAAGACATCCCAAATCTACCAATAGACGGAAAAATAATACTTAATAGCAAAAACGCATTGGGAATACAAAAAGCTCCAAATCAAGCAGTAATAATAGGAGCAGGAGCTACAGGAGTAGAATTTTCTTATATGTGGAATGCCTTTGATAGTAAAGTAACTTTGGTTGAGTTGCAAAATCAAATTCTTCCCCTAGAAGATGCTGAAATAAGCAAACAATTATCTCGTTCATTGATTAAGCAAGGAATCCAAATTAAGACTCAAACAAAAGTTGAAAAAGTTACAAAAACTACCTCAGGTGCAATCCTAAAACTTAATTCGAATGGCAATATATCTGAAGTCGAAACAAATATAGTTTTAGTTGCTGTAGGTATGGAGGGTAATGTGAAAGGAATTGGCCTTGAAGAAATGGGGATTTCTATTGAAAATAATTTCATCAGTATCGATGAAAATATGATGACAAATATACAAGGGATTTATGCAATTGGGGACGTTACTGGAAAAACACTATTAGCTCATGTTGCATCAGCCCAAGGAATTCATGCTGTAGAACATATAGCTGGTCAATCACCTAAACCAATAAAATATGAATTAATGCCTAGAGCAATATACTCTAACCCTCAAGTGGCAAGTTTTGGCCTCACTGAACAACAAGCAATAAACCAAGGATATAACGTCAAAGTTGGGAAATTTCCTTTATCTGCTAGTGGAAAGGCCATGGCATTAGGGCATAAAGAAGGTATGATCAAAATAGTATCTGAATCTGAAATTGGGGATATCTTGGGAGCACATATGGTTGGACCTGAAGTTACCGAATTACTTGGTGAATTAGGTATTGCCACTATGTTGGAAAGCACTGGTAAAGAATTGGCTATGACCGTTCATCCACATCCGACAATTTCAGAATCAATTGCGGAAGCTTGCTTATCAATCAACAATGAAGCAATTCACATGTAATTTCCCCCAACATCTTGTATAATCGATACAAAATTATAGTACGGAATTAGTATGGACAAATCAAAAACAATTAAACTTTACAAAGACATGCTCCTTCTACGTCGATTTGAAGAAGAAGCTGGAAGATTGTATATGGAAGGTGCTATCCGTGGATTTTGTCACTTGTATATAGGTGAAGAAGCAGTAGCCGTAGGTTCAATTTCTTGCCTATCTGAACAAGACTACATCATCACCCACTACAGAGATCATGGCCATGCTTTAGCTAGAGGAATCAATCCTAAAAGTATCATGAGTGAACTAATGGGGAAATCTGATGGAACAAGTGCGGGTAAAGGCGGATCAATGCATATCTTCGATGTTTCAAAAAGATTTATGGGAGGACACGCAATAGTTGGAGGTCAATTGCCAATAGCATGTGGATTAGGATTTTCTTCTAAATATAAAAAAGAAAATTCCATAGTAATATGTTTCTTAGGTGATGGAGCTGTAAACGAAGGCGAATTTCATGAATCAATGAACTTAGCTTCACTATGGAAATTGCCAATTTTATTTTGTCTAGAAAACAATTTATATGGTATGGGGACTCACGTCAATAAAACTAGATCCTCTGGAGAAAATATATATAAAATCGCAGATTCTTACAAAATACCTTCTATACAAATTGATGGAATGGATGTTTTAGAAGTTCAAAAAGCTACGCAACAATCAATTGATAAAATTAAATCTGGGCAAGGGCCAGTATTCCTAGAAGCAATGTGTTATAGATTCAGAGGACACTCTATGGCAGATCCTAGTTCATATAGAAATTCTCAAGAAGTAATCGAATGGCAAAAAAAAGACCCGATAATCAAATTTGAAAAACTCCTGTCCAGTCAAAATCTAATTGATCCGAAAAAAATCCTTGAAATAAAAGAAAGTGTCAATTCTGAAATATCGGATTGCATCGAGTTCGCACAAAATAGTCCAGACCCAAAAATAGAAGCATTGTTTGAAAACGTATATGAAAATGAGTAACTTAACACTAAGAGAATCAATAAAAATAGGATTGACAGAAGCATTAGAGTCCGACCCAAACGTATTTTTAATGGGGGAAGATATTGGCGACTATAACGGAGCATATGCAGTTACAGCAGGATTATTAAAAAAATTCGGCTCAAATAGAATTATTGATACTCCTATTTCTGAATCAGTAATTTTGGGTACTGGCATTGGTGCTGCAGCTACAGGACTCAAGCCTGTAATTGAAATTATGACAATCAATTTTTTACTTCTTGCATTCGATCAATTGATTAACCATGCTGCAAAACTTAGATATATGTCAAATGGCCAAATCGAAGTCCCTCTTGTTTTAAGAACCGTAACAGGTGGTGGCGCCCAGTTAGGAGCAACTCATTCTCAAAGTTTCGAAGGCTGGCTAGCATCTGTCCCAGGGTTAAAAGTTGTTTGTCCCTCAACTCCCAAAGATGCTCTTGGATTATTTAGAACCTCAATGAAACAAAAAGATCCTGTGGTTTTTGCAGAACATGCTCTTTTGTACGGGGTGAAGGGAGAAGTTCCAGATGAGTATTTTGAAATTCCTTTCGGGAAAGGAGACATCAAGCGTGCAGGAGATTCTATAACAATTATTTCTTATTCAGGAATGGTGAGGACTTGTATGTCAGCAAGTGAAATTCTGTCAAAAAAATTTAATGTAGAATGCGAAGTGATAGATTTAAGAACATTACGACCTTTAGATTTCGACATAATAATTAAATCAGTCAAAAAAACTGGACATGCTATAGTTGTAGAAGAAGCCTGGAAAACTGGAGGCTTTGGAGCAAATATTAGTGAGGCAATTCAATTAGAAGCTTTCGATTATCTTGACGGACCGATACTTAGAATTGCATCTGAAGATGTACCTGCTCCCTACAATCGAAAACTTGAATTTGGCGCAATACCAAGTGAACAAAAAATAGTTGAGGCAATTAAACAAAAATTTTCTATATAAGGAGGTCCATCCTGGCTACTACACTAAATATGCCCCAAATGGGTTATGACATGCAAGAAGGAACTTTAGTTAGATGGTTGAAAGGGATAGGGGATGAGGTAAAGCTAGGGGAAGCAATAGCTGAAATCGAAACTGATAAAGTAGTGATTGAATTTGAATCTACTACTTCAGGTGTAGTGAAAAAAATCATTGTCGATGAAGGATCAATTGTTCCTGTAGGACAACCAGTAATTGTTATTGGTCTTTCTGAAGAAGAAATTCAAGAAAATTCAATTGACAATTCCAACATCCAAACTGAACCAGTAAAAAATAACTTGACAGAAGAAAACGCTATTGCTGAACCCAAAACCGAAGAAAAAATTGAGTCCAAAACTAGAAAAATTTCTCCTGCCGCGCGAAGAATAGCTAATGAAAACAACATCGATTTAAGCTCAATTTCTGGGTCTGGACCTGGTAATAGGATTACTAGAGATGATGTAATCCTTGTAATTTCATCTGGAAATAATCAAAAGTCTCCTGAAGGAAATATTCCACCTAACTCTATCAAGCAAAATAAAATAAGGGAGCAAATTGCAAGAGTTACAACTAAAAGCAAAAGAGAAATACCTCATTTCTACCTGACAAACGAAATTGACATGACAGTTGCAATACGCTTTAGAGACAAAATTAACAAACAGCTAGAAACAAAATCAATAAAAGTTTCCGTCAATGATTTAATAATTGCTGGTGCAGTTGAGGCTTTGAAAAAGTTCCCTGAATTCAACTCTACTTATGTAGACGACTCTCCAATAATTCATGAGGAAATAAATATTGGAATAGCTATTTCAACAGCAGAAGGATTAATTGTTCCTGCTATATTAGGATGTGAAAAAAAATCCCTAGAAGAAATAGCAATATCTAGTAAAGACTTAATCTACAGATCAAACAATGGAACGTTAAGCTCTAAAGAATATACTGACGGAACATTCAGTATTAGTAACCTTGGAATGTATAACATTTCAAGTTTCAGCGCAATAATTCTACCCCCCCAAATTTGTATGCTAGCCACTGGAACAGTAGAAAAAAAACCAATAGTTTCTTCAAATGAAATAGTAATAGCAGACATAATGACAGCTACTTTGTCTGGAGACCATAGGGCTACTAATGGCGCTAAAGGTGCAAAATTATTAGAAGCTTTCAAAGAAATATTAGAAAACCCTACTTTTATTAACATTTAAATACAAATTCCAAAAAAGTCTCAGGCAAAAAAGTGAATAAATATCTAAAAGATCCGAAAATATATCTAATTTCTAAACCTTCAGTCAATTGGGAATCAATTGCTGCCTTGTTAAATGACGAAGAACTCCCCCCTGTTCCCGAAAGCATTCGTGCAGGAAATGATGATTCTGGATCAATAATAGAAGTCTCTGCTAGATTATGTTATATGAGTTTTGGCAGAGGAAGAAAAGATATTGAAGATTTTGTAAACAATCTCTTGGCAAAAGGTGATGGCAGTGTATTCGAACATGTAAATTATGGATTTGTAATCACAGGAGTTTCTAGAAGCTTAACTCACGAATTAGTAAGACATAGAGCTGGATTTGCATATTCCCAAAGATCT
>Ga0114996_10006535_pt1 | contig 13383 bp, 10 predicted proteins | sample ArcticOcean_MG_C_4_FD_87039 | JGI IMG/M metagenome (GOLD analysis project Ga0114996, IMG submission 87039) | Marine microbial communities from western Arctic Ocean - ArcticOcean_MG_CB4_134 | ecosystem: Environmental > Aquatic > Marine > Oceanic | place: Arctic Ocean: Canada Basin | collected... | reverse complement strand
GAGAACGACGAACTCGAGAAGCTGAGCCATGAGCGAGCCGAATTTGCCGCCGCAGTGGCTCACGTGTTCAAGACGCCACTTGCCACAATGATGGCCTTCACAGAAGTCCTGAAGGCGCAGCGAGAGGGCAACTTGAGCGAGCGTCAGATGGATCATCTCTCCACCATCCAACGCAACGGCATAAGTTTGCTCTCGTTGTTGGACGATCTACTTGCCGTGACTCGATTTGGTGCCGGCGTTATGACCGTTCAGCACAGTCGATTCGACTTCCATGAGTTGTGCGTTGGGATATCAGAGCGATTCGAAGCAACCGTGGCCAGACATGATCAGATATTTGAAGCAAATCACCCCGATGGCCCGATGCCAGTTGTGGCTGATCGAGCTCGGATAGATCAGGCCCTGTCCAACCTGTTGAGCAATGCCTGTGTCTACTCGGCTGAGGGTGCAACAGTGAGGTTCACTGTGAGCGTTGAAGACGATCGAATTGACTTTGCCGTCCAAGATGAGGGAATAGGAATCCCATATGAGGACCAGAGGGACCTGTTCGAACCGTTCTATCGTGTAGACAATGAAATTACCCGCTCCAACAGTGGAAGTGGCTTGGGGCTTGCGGTGACCCGTGTCATTGTTGAAGAGCATGGTGGAGACATTGCTCTCGACAGTACTCCCGGTGAGGGCAGCACGTTCTGGGTTTCACTGCCTGTATTGAATCAAGATCAGACCGAACTTTCGCAGGAACGGGCAGCTTAGGAGTGATGAGCAACTAATGGCACAACTGATGGTTGTGATCCGACCCGGTGACGAACGCCGGGATATGGTGCTCGCGCTCAAAAACAAAGGTCATCTGGTTCACGAAGCTGATGACGGCGGGTCAGCTCTTGAACTGATTAGAGTGCTCAGGCCAACCGTTGTTGTGTTGCACATTGATCTGGCGAACCCGGACGGGCTTAGCGTACTCAAAGAGTTGCGCCGAGTATCGACCACAAAGCGCCTCCCCGTGATCTTGCTGGGATCTTCAGAACGTGCGGCGGTCCGTGCTTCCGCAGTCCAAATGGGCGTGATCGACTACCTGGTCACTCCGTACTCAGCAGAAGACGTTGTGCTGCGAGTCGGTTGGGCCCTCAAGGCGAACGCAACGACTCCCGCGGTGCCGTGGGATCTGACCGATATTGATCTGGCCACGTTCTTGGCTGATGAACCAGAAAAGGCAGATGCACCTCCAGAGACCGCCCCGGTCGCAGAGACATCATTTGAACAAATAATGATGACGACCGACACCCTGCCGGGTGCGGCCATCTCCATGATGACTCCAGAGCGTGGCGGTGAGGTGGAGACGAGTGACGGCGTTGTCAGGGTTGAAGTCCCAGCGGGAAGCGTTAGGACACCGCTTTCGCTTGGCGCCGCTAGGGGTAAACGGCGGAGATGAGCCACTGGAAGAGTCTGTTCGGATTCGGATGGGCAGACGTATCGCGGATCTCACATTTATCGATCAGTCTGGAGCACCCGTCGGCGGGCCACGGCGTGATCGTCCAGTCAAGATATCCGTCAAATACGATGAGCGTGACATCGCCGAGTTGGGTTCAGTCGACGAGGTGACTCTTGAGCGATATCAAAAGGTGACCGGCGAGTGGAAGAACATGGAGGCTTCAGTAGACCTGAAGGCCCAGCGCGCTGTCACGTGGCAGAATGATTTCCGGGCCGGTCGTAAGCCATACGGCGGAAGCATTCTGGTGGCGAAGGGCGTGGGCCCAGAACTCAACCTCCTTGTCGATGCCGTTGAGGGAGCGGGATTCCGAGCGATTGTGGAGTCTGACGGACTCGCCGTGAGCAAACGAACAGAGGCAGAACTTCCAGATGTGGCCGTAATCGATCTGGAACTTCCACGTCTGGACGGTATACAAGTCTTGCGGCAGATCAAAGGCAACTCAGTCACCCGACCAACGTCGGTCATTTTGCTAGCGGACAACAATGAACGCACCCTTCACGGATCACTCATGACCATGGGCGTGCGAGACATCATCTTTAAGCCCTGGCTACCCGGCGACATTCAGCGTCGAGTTCAGCGCGCCTACCAATCCCGCAGAACGTCAAAGCGACAGCAACAGCGGGCGTTTGACCGCGTGAAGGCCCGCCAGGTCCGAAATTCACCAAAAGGCGAACGTCCCGCCACAGGCACTACGCGAAGGGTGCGCCGCGCCTCCTGAGTGCATGCCGCACGGGCAGATGAATCAGCCAGCGGCTAATCGTTCCGAATCAGCAGATTCCCTACCACGTCTATCGTGGCGGACGTGCCGGGGTGGATTACGGTTGTTGAGTCAACTTCTTCGACTATCGCAGGACCGGCGATTTGATCACCTTCACCTAGCCGATATCTATCGAACACGGGCGTGGGAACAAGTCCGCCTGACTCAGCGAAGTAAACGTCGCGCGTCTCTTTGATAGCGCCATCTGAACCCTTGCCTCTAGTTACCTCTTTGAGGTTGGGACGAGCAATCTCGCCACGGGCGGTCACTTGCATATTCACGAACTCGACTGGCTCTTCAGGAGCGTTGTGTCCGTAAGCTCGTTCATGGGCTACGTGATAGTCGGCCGTCACACCATCCAGCGTGACCTGAGTGATCGTCCCCGGTGCTAATTCCACGCTTAGTTCGTAGCTTTGGCCCACATACCTGACATCGGCATGCCGCTCGAAATCCATCTCAGACTCTGGAACGCCTTCCTTCACCAACGCATCTCGCCCAAGCGTCTCAAGTTCGTCCAGTATCGTCTCAATCTCGGAGGGAACGGAGTTAGAGACACGGTTGATTCGGGTACGAGAGTTCTCATGCTTGAGATCGGTGACCAGCAATCCCAACGCAGACGTAATTCCGGGACTCATGGGGATGATGGTTAGCGGCACATCGGTATCGATGGCCAGTTTTGTTGCGTGAACCGGGCCAGCGCCGCCGAATCCCACAAGCACGAAGTCTCTCGGGTCGAATCCGCGCTGCACAGAGATCAGGCGAAGTGCGTTCACCATCGCCGAGTTCGCGATCTCAACGATGCCATTGGCGGCTTCGAGCAGAGTCAGGCCCAGTGGCTCAGCGCAGCGCGTCATGATCGCTTTTTCTGCGAGATTCTTGTGCAACGGGACCTCCCCACCAAGGAAGTAGTCTGGATTCAGTCGACCGAGGACCAGATTCGCATCAGTGATCGTGGGTTCAGTGCCGCCCTGACCGTAGCAAGCCGGACCTGGATCTGCGCCAGCTGAGCGTGGGCCCACCCGCAGTACGCCGCCGGGGTCGACCCATGCGATAGACCCACCGCCGGCGCCAATCTCGACGAGGTCGATCACCGGCGTCCTGATGGGGTAGCCGCTGCCTCGGCCAGCGCCGGTGTCAGCACCCGCTGCAGCTCCAACTTCATAGTCTTTTGTGACTTTTGGTTCGCCATCCTGAATGAGCGCGGCCTTTGTGGTTGTGCCGCCCATATCGAACGACAGAACGTTGGAGTAGCCGATGGCATCAGCAACGTATGAGGCCGCAATAACGCCAGCCGCCGGGCCTGATTCCACCATGTACACCGGCCGCTCGACAGCCGCCTCGAAGGTGTAGACACCACCGTTGCTCTGCATCACCAGCAACTCGGAATCCAATCCGTCAGCTCTGAGTCGCTCTTCTATGGAGCTCAGATACTGGCCTACGATTGGCGTGATTGAAGAGTTGACCACGGCGGTGCTAGCCCTGAAATACTCCCGAAATTCCGGCACGATGTCTGACGAGAGAGATATCGCTACTTCAGGCATCACTTCATTGAGAATCTTGCCGATGCGTCGCTCATGATCCTGATTGGCGTAGGAGTGCAGCAGACACACGGCGATGGCCTCCACACCCTCCTCTTTCAGCTTGAGCGCGACGGTGCGCACCGCGTCCTCATCCAGAGGTGTGATCACTTCTCCAAGGGCGTTGAGCCGTTCAGGCACGCCGAAGCAAAGATAGCGTGGTACCAGTGGCGCAGGCTTCTCGAACTGTAAATCGTAGAGGGATGGCCTGATCTGGCGGGCGATCTCCAGCATGTCTCGGAAGCCCTTAGTGGTGATGAACCCTGTACGGGCCACATTGCCTTCAATAATGGCGTTTGTGGCGACGGTTGTGCCGTGAACCACGTATCCAACCTGCTCCGGCTCTACCGACGCCTCCTTCAGGAGCCTAGCGGCGGCGTTAAGGAAGCCGCGAGATGGATCGTCGGGCGTCGAAGGCACTTTGGTGATCTGGATCTCACCTGTGGTCTCGTTTATGAGCACGCCATCGGTGAACGTTCCGCCCGTGTCGATCCCTATCCGGTACTTTTCAGGGGTCAATCTGATGGCCTGTTCTAGTGCGCCGTTTCGCGCAACTGTCGGGTAGCTGATTCGTCTATGTTGCGACCGGTGCTGTCGATCTCAACTCGGTACTCAGTGCGCGCGCGCTCGGTGCTGACTTTGCCGTTCAGGACATCGTCGAGTACCAGTGATGGCTCACGTTCGTAGGGGTTTCCGTAGCCACCGCCGCCGCAGGTCTGGTAACTGATGACATCGCCCGGCTTGAGTTGGAGCGTCACCTTAGAGCCGAGTTCTATGGACTCACGACCGGGGTTTTGAATGTAGTACGCCTTCCGCCCGGCCTTCCCGCCGAAGAGACCCCACGGACCTGATATCTCGCGGTCAGCAAGAATCGTGAACTTGGCTGCAACATCCGGGAACTCATAATCGCGCCGCAAGCCCAGGCCACCACGCTGCCGGCCCGGGCCTTCCGAGTTCTCAATGAGCTCGTATAGGGAGATCCGCATTGGGTGTTTTGCTTCGGTCTCTTCCGCGGGCGCGTTCTCGGTGTTCTGTCCGTGCGCTTGAACGGCGTCAGGACCGTCCAGCGTCATGCGTCCGCCGTAGCCGCCAGCGATGGCCTCGTACGTGCACTTGTACTCGCCATCGGCCGGATCAATCACGCCAATTCCAACCTGGCACTGCATCGCCTTTGTGCCCGCCGGGACGCGGTCTGGCATGGCGTCTGAGAGTGCAAGGAATATCAGGTCATTGAGACGATCTTCCGTCTCCCAACCACCCACCACAGCGGCCGGCGGAGCAGCGTGCGTCACCGTGCCTTTGGGCGCGTGGACCTTCATGTTGCGGTAGAAGCCATCGTTGACTGGCAGGTCCTTGTCCAGCAGCGCTCGCAGGGCATACGCACAGCCGGAGAACGTCATTGCAAGCGTGGAGTTGATGGGCGCACGACGCTGCGGATCGGAGCCAGTAGTGTCAAAGAAAACCTCGTTCTCTTCGATCCGCACCTCGATAACGAGTTTGACTACCTTGTCGGTGAAGCCATCACTGTCGAGAAACCCTTCCGCCTTGTAGGTGCCGTTTGGCAGCCCGGCGATCTCAGACTTCGTCCGGCGCGATGTGTACTCCAGAAGTTCATTCATATAGAATAGCGTTTCGTCGTAGCCATACTGGTCGAAAAGGCTGATGACACGTCGAGTACCGATCAGGTTTGCCGATACCTGTGCTCGGAAGTCGCCCGGGGTCTCCCGCTTTGACCTGACTTGTGCCATTACCAGAGTGAAGATGTCTGAGACGATCTCTCCGCCTTCAACAAACTTCACCGGTGGGATGATTATTCCCTCCTGGTAGATCTCTTGGAACGCTCCCAGACTGGCTGGAGCACCACCACCAACATCAACGTGGTGCGCAAGCGTCGCCAAATATCCCACTGGCTTCTCGCCCAGCTCATCTGGAGCGCCAGGGTAGTAAACCGGCGCAATCAGCGTGATGTCGTTCAGGTGCGTCCCGCCGGAGTGCGGGTCGTTCACCAGAATCATGTCACCCGGTGCCATATTCTCAACGCCGTAGCTTCGGACGGAGCGCGGGATCAGCTCAACAAACGAACCAAGATGCACCGGCTGCGTGAACGCCTGCGCCACCACTCGCAGTTCGCTATCAAGGAAGGCACACGAGAAGTCCTGACGCGTCTTTACATTCGTGGAGTACGCGCTGCGCCTCAGCGTCGCCGCCATCTCCTCGGTGGTCGCAGTGAGTGCACTACGGATCACCTCAAACTTGATGGGGTCGAGGGAGTTGGTTCCAGTTGATTGCCCGTTTGAATGCATAAGGCGGAATTATAGGGCCGTGGGCGGGATAAAGGACACAGCTTGTGCCGAATTGGCTGTCGAATTCGTAACGTCTGCCGGTGGCAGTAGTCGACTGGCATGGCCTATATTTGCTCGTATGATCAGGAATCGAGCAGGTCTTGCGATTAAAACCGTGCGGCAAATTAGGCAGACGGCATTCCTCTACGGAGCGTTGTTATCGGCCATGCTGCTCGTCATCGCGTGCGGTGGCAACTCTGCCGACAGTCCACTGCCGACGTTTGCCAGTCCTCCGACGGTGACCCCTGTTGTGGTGCAGGATGCAATACCCGCCACACTTTCGACGGCACCGGCTGATGATCCCCTGCCTACAGCTACAGCGGGATCCGTTGCGAGCGCCACCTCAGACTCCGGGGTGCCCACAGTCCAAGCGGTGACGGTCATCGCCCCCACGCCCGAATTTGCTGCACCCGCAGTTACCGCCAACTTCGTGCCAGACAGCGTGAAACTCGGTGTTGGTGATGATTTACAAACGGTCCGAATTACGGCTTCGGGTATAGATCCACGGGCGAACGGCTATCAAGTACATCTGTTGCATCCAGAGAATATCGAGATCGAATCGATTTCGTGCGTCGGCCTATTCGACGGCGGCTTCGCGCTTGGCCCAGCACCACTGGACGATGGTGCACTAATTGGATGCGCCGTCCTGGGTGTAATCGGAGAGACGGCCGGTGAGGTCGTGGAACTCGTCCTCAAGCGGAAATCTGCAGGCGAGGCTGAAATCTCGATACGCGAAAGCAGCCACGAGGGCGATGCCTTCTTTTCAGAGTTCGTCTGGCCCGGCGATGAACCCGGCCAGCAAGCGATTTTGGCGGACGGAGTGTTGACGGTTACGGAGTGAGCGAGGGCGCATGCAATGCGCGCTACTTCACAGCCTGGCGAGCCCTCAACGTCTTCGCCTCGTCTACCGCACCGTCTGCTCCGATGACCACGCCGTACTCAGCCTCAGCGCGCTCACGTGACACCTTCTCGTCGCGTACGTCGCGCTGCACTAACTCCGGATCGCGATCAAACGGCAAGCCGTACCCGCCGCCGCCTGCTGTGCGGTAGGAGACTATGTCCCCGGGCTTCAGTTCGATGGTCGACTTGGAGTTTAATTCTCGATTCTCACCGTCCGGGTTGAAGACGTAACTGGCTTTTTCGCCGGGTTCGCCGCCATCGAGACCGTGGGGGCCTGCTTTGTCGCGGTCTGCAAGCACCGTGAACGTTGCCGGGCTGTACGGGAAGACGTAGTCGCGGCGTAGTCCAAGACCACCGCGGGTGCGTCCGGGGCCATCTGAGTTGTCGATCATTTCGTAGCGGGCGATTCGCACCGGGTAGTTGGACTCGGTCTCCTCGATGGGCGCGTTCTCCGTATTCTGGCCGTGGCACTGGACTGCATCTGGACCGTCTGAGCGTTCCCGTGCGCCGTATCCGCCCGCCAGCGTCTCCAGGAAGCAGTAATACTCGCCTGACGTGTCATCCTGGCCACCGAATCCGGCGTGGCACTGCATTGCCTTGGTTCCCGCTGGCACGCGATCTGGCATCGCCTCATGGAGTGCCTTGAAGATCAGGTCGTCCAGCCGCGCATGCGTTTCCCAGCCTCCGACCACGGGGGCAGGGTGGACGCAGTTCGTCACGGTGCCTTTCGGGGCGATCACCTGTACAAACTCGTAGTATCCGGCGTTAACAGGTGTGTCGGGGTCGATCAGTGCTCGAAGCGCGTATGCGCACGCCGAGAACGTCTGCGCGAATGTCGAGTTCACGGGCGCCTGCCGCTGCGGGTCGGAGCCGGTGGTGTCGAACACCACGCCATCATCGGAGATGGTGATCGCTACTTTGAGGATTACCGGATTCTCGGTGAAGCCGTCGTTGTCGACAAACCCTTCCGCCTTGAACGTCCCACGGGGCAGTAGTGCTAGTTCGGCCTTGGTACGGCGGCGCGTGTAGTCGATGAGCGCATCAACGTACTTCTCCACCTCGTCCCGACCGTTGCGGTCCATGAGCTGCGTGAGCCGACGAATGCCCGTCTTGTTTGCGGCAATCTGAGCACGGAAGTCGCCCGGCGTCTCCCGCTTGGACCTGATCTGCGCAAGGATGAGCCGGAACACGTCGTCATTCATCTCGCCGCGCTTCACCAGCTTCACTGGCGGGATGATGATGCCTTCTTGAAATACTTCCTGGAACGCACCAACGCTGGCTGGTGCGCCTCCGCCAACGTCCACGTGGTGCGCCAGCGAGGCCATGTAGCCCACCAGTTCGCCCTGATAGTGCATTGGGGCGATGACGGTCACGTCGTTGAGGTGAACTCCACCGGAATATGGATCGTTGATGACCAGCATGTCGCCGGGATCAAGATTCTCAACCCCGTAGATGCCAACAGCCCGCGGCACCAGCTCAACAAATGACCCCAGATGCACCGCCTGCGTGAACGCCTGCGCCACGACGCGCAAATCGGCGTCGAAGTAGGCGCAGGAAAAGTCCTGACGCGTCTTTACGTTGGTCGAGTACGCACTACGGCGCAAGGTCGCGGCCATCTCCTCCGTTGCTTCAACGAAGGCGGAACGCATCACTTCAAACTTGATGGGGTCAATGGCAGTTGTCATGGTGCGCCGGATTATAGAGCCTTTTCGTTCAACAAGATCAGGCGGCAAGGTCAGGAAATCAGAGCCTCAGTCTGATGAGTCGCTGCCAGTCGGCTGAGCCTCAGCTTCAGGTGTAGGCGGTCCACCGGGTGCTCCACCGGGGCGGATGCCTCCCGGAGCGCCGCCACGTCCTCGAAGGGGAAGCACTTCCAGTTGTGTCGTAGCGATCCAGGCGATCGCCAGCAGAATAACTACCAGAATGAAAACATCCCCGATTGCGCTGGCCAGTGAACTTTGGAGGCCACTCACGACCTCCTCTACCAGGTTTGCCCCGCCATCTATCGAGGATGCCAGAGTGGTCTTGAGTTCAGCAAGTGCATCCGGGTTGATCAGGGCTTGCGGGTTTTCGGCGACTGATGTCAGCAGCCCATCCTGATGCGCCTGAGCCACCTCTCCCGTGAACGTCTCATCTAGACCATCGGTGTAGCGACTGACCATAAAACGAGCCGAATATCGCCAGCCCAATAGTGCCGCCGATCGACCGGAAGAACTGCGTGGACGAGGTGGCGATTCCCATCATATGGCGAGGGACCGTGTTCTGAATGGCGATTGTGTAGAGCGGGAATGTAGTCCCCATTCCGAAGCCAAACAGAACGATCATCCCAGTGGCAGCTAGTCGCCCCGTAGTCTCTGATATCTGAGTTAGCAGCACGGCCCCCGCAATCATCACAGCGAGCCCAAGCATTCCCTGTCGGCGGTAATGGCCACCAAGTCGAGATAGCGCCTGTCCGGAGATCGTCGCACCAAACACCATGCCCAGCATCATCGGCGTCAGGAACGTTCCGCTGGCAGAGGCTGACGCCCCCAGAACCGCCTGGAAATAGAGCGGGATAAAGATGATCGCTCCAAACATGGCGAACCCGGTCAGGAAGATGATGAATAGAGAAACTGCAATCAGGCGGCTTTTGAACATCTGCAGCTGGATAATCGGCTCTTCCGCCTTCGTCTCCCACCACACCAGGGCGATCAACATCACGGTTCCGAACGCCAGCGCTCCAATTACCTGCACAGAGCCCCACGCGTACTCCACGTCCGCCCAGGCCAGTCCAATCAGCAGTGGCACCACTCCGCTAATCAAGAGCAGCACGCCAAGATAATCGATATTGTGCTCCGTACGTTGGACGTGAGCGTCTGGGAAATATTTAATGAAAAGGAACAATACTGGAATCGCAATCGGCACGTTCACGTAGAAGATCCAGTGCCATGAGATTCCGTCGGTGATCAGACCGCCGAGCAACGGGCCGAGAATCGCAGCGACACCAAAGACGCCGGTCATGAATCCCATGTACTTACCGCGCTCAGCCGGCGGGAAGATGTCTGCGATCGTGGTGAAGGCGTTCGCCATCATCACGCCGCCGCCAATTCCCTGAATCGCCCTGAATACGATCAACTGGTTCATTGATTGCGATAGACCTGCCAGAACGGACCCCACCAAGAAGATCACGATTCCGATCACGAAGAACCACTTCCGGCCATACATGTCGCTGAGTCGGCCGGCGATTGGAACTGCAGTGGTGGACGCGACCAGATAGGAGGTCGTGATCCATGTGAGCCGGTCGAACCCGCCAAGGTCAAGCACGATGCTCGGCAGGGCAGTGGCAACGATGGTCTGATCGAGCGCCGAGAGGAACAGCGCAAGCATTACGCCAGCCAGCGTGAGAATTACATCACGGCGCGGCAGCGTCGGAAAATCATCGCCCATTCCGGCCATACCAGAAGGAAGTCCTGCCTGCGGTTTGCCAATCATTAAACCCCGTTGTCTTCATCAATGGATCGCTGGTACTCAGCCACCGTGCCATCCATGACTTCGGTGAGCGTCACCGGCGCGCCAACCTCGCCGGACTCTAGAAGCGCATACGACAGCGCCAGGGCCTTCATGCCTACTGTGGCATCCACCTCAGGCTGCGCGCCTGAGACAGCGCATCGGGCGATCTCTTCGTACTCGATTGCCAACAGCGTGCGGTCGGCCTGCTCAAACGGCATGTCGTACGACGATATCGGCGCTTCCCCGAAGAATGCGGCGGTGATCTCATCATGTTTGAAGTCTGCTGGGAGCATGCTCAATAGGTCGTCGCCGGATATCTCGCTCCCATCGGCGTCCAGCTTGATCACGGCGCCGTTTACGCCTGAGCGCGGACCGGGCATGGTCATTGTCCCCAGCGAACCGTGAATGGTGCCCATCGCGAAGGGGTGTGCCTTCACCGCTTCCGAGACCGTGAAGTTGCAGATCACACCCGATTCAAATCGGATCACGCCGAAGCCCGAGTCGATGGCATCAACCTGAACCGCCTCATTCTCAGCCTGAATGTCATCCGTACGGTGACCGTAGAACTTCTTGAGATTGGGGTGCATTTCGCGCCGGTATCGGGTGGTCTCAAATATGCTGGTCTCAGCGTAGATTCGAGTGGCATCGCCCAGGTAGAACAGCAGCAGGTCCGCCGCGTGCACACCGGCGTCGATCAGCATACCGCCACCGCGACTCTTCATCGCCCGCCACGCCGTGTTGTGCATCAGCGTATCGCCGCCGCCCAGACGCACGTCCATCGCCATGCGCGGCTCACCGATCGCCCCGTTGTCGATTAGCGCCTTTGCTAGCCGACACAGCGGATCACGTCGATAGTTCTCTGCCACAGACAGGATCTTGCCGGACTTTTCTGCCGCATCTCGCATCCGCCGTGCTGCTTTGAGCGTGATGCCGATAGGCTTCTCCGTCATCACATGCAGACCGGCCTCAAACGCCGCCTCAGCGAACGTATGGTGCATTCGGGTGTCAGTAACGATATCGAGCAGATCAAGCGGCTCTGCGGCCAGCATCTCATCAAAATCTGTGTACACCCTGGGTCGCCGTCCCAGATGCTCCTCAGCAACGTCAGCCACGTGCCGGGCAGCGGCCTCGTTCACATCACACACCGCGATCATCTCAAGCGAATCGAACTTCTTGCTGTGCTCGATAAACCCATGCAGATGCCGTAACCCCATACCGCCACAACCCACCAGTGCAATATTCAGTGCCAAAGTCAGGATCTCCTTCGATGAATTCGTACTGCGTGCATCCGGCTCACAGTATTGCTGGACATCCTACTGCGTCAGTCTTTCCCGCGGCATGTTTACGCGTGACTAAGGTCAACCGTAACGGCAGGGGTGGGTTTGAAACCCACCCCGGATCGCGATCACAATTTTTGGCCATTCCAGTTGTCGGGTGTGGCCGCGCCAAGACGGGCAGGTTTCAAACCTGCCATTACCGCGATCGGGCATGAGTGCAGATATTGGATCGATAGCGAAGAGCTAAACCGACAGCCCGCCGTCCAGGACCAGCGCCTCGCCATTCGTGAATGATGACGCGTCTGAGCACAGCCAGATCACCGCTGCTGCCACTTCCTCTACCGTTCCCAGACGCTTCATGGGCGAGAACGACGCCAGTCGCGCTTCTCTTTCAGAATCAAGCTGCGCGAGACGATCCACCATGTCGGTTTTGGTGAAGCCGGGGCAGACTGCGTTTACTCGGATTCCCTTGCTGCCGTACTCAATAGCAGCAACCTTCGTCATACCAATAACTGCATGCTTGGAGGCCGTGTACGCCGATTGTCGGAACATTCCACGTAGGCCGGCTACCGAGGCATCGTTCACGATTACGCCGTGTCCCTGCGATTGCATCTGAAGCAGCTCGTACTTCATGCAACTGAACGTGCCCACGGTGTTGACGTTGAGCACAACCTGGAACTCATCGACGGAGTATGTACTCATGGGCTGGCTGGGGCCTTCTATGCCCGCGTTGTTGAACGCGAAATCGATCCGGCCATATTCGGCGACGCAAGCATCAACCATCGCTTGAACCGAAGACTCATCAGTGACGTCAGTTGGAACTGCAAGAGCGCTGCCGCCACTTGCCTTGATCTCGCTCACCAGCGTGGCAAGCTCAGGCTCTCGTCGAGCTGCGACCACGGTAGAAGCGCCTGCTGCTGCCATTGCGAGCGCTGTGGCGCGGCCGATACCAGAACTGGCACCGGTAACCACTCCAACTTTGTCTGTCAGTTCACCGCTCATTACGCCGCCTTGAATACACCCGTTAAAACACTGCGCTTGCAGTGCAAAACGATATCACTGGTGGGGATGATCACACAGTGACTCGGGCCCGTGATGCACATGCATCGCCCATCAACCATGCCATGCCCATCCGTCGTTCTGAGGTGAGAGGCTCCGCGAACGACGTGAGAATCTCATCCTCTACGCGACATAACCCCCACTACTGTAGTCCGCCGCCTCCTGGTACCTCGCGGCCAAAAAAAGAGGCTCCGGCATAACCGCCGGGGCCTCTCAATGTTTCTAGTACGAATCTACCAGCGGTCGCGTCCACCACCACCACCACCGCCGCTGTCGCCTCGTGGCTGGCGCTCACGCGCTTCGTTGGCGCTAATCTCTCGACCATCAAGCATCGTGCCGCTCAGGGCGGAGATCGCGTTGCCAGCTTCATCGTTGTCGGACATCTCGACGAAGCCGAAGCCCCGGGAGCGTCCTGACTCTCGGTCGATGATCACCTTCGCTGAGTCCACTGCACCGTGTGCAGCAAAGGCCGAGTTTAGGGAGTCATCCGTGGTGT
>Ga0114996_10006532_pt1 | contig 13389 bp, 6 predicted proteins | sample ArcticOcean_MG_C_4_FD_87039 | JGI IMG/M metagenome (GOLD analysis project Ga0114996, IMG submission 87039) | Marine microbial communities from western Arctic Ocean - ArcticOcean_MG_CB4_134 | ecosystem: Environmental > Aquatic > Marine > Oceanic | place: Arctic Ocean: Canada Basin | collected... | reverse complement strand
GGTTTCAACTGCTCTCAGTTCAACCCCACGAATCCCCCCATCGAGATCCTCGCGGAAAAGACGGTGTTGAGCCCCAACTCCTCGCCCACCTTCCACGACCTCGTGGCCCTCCAGAAGGTCACAGTGGTCGCCACCGCGAAGGGACCCAACGGAAACCTCGCGGGCTCCGCCTGCGCAGACGCGATCCACATCGAAGGCAACTCAACCACTGAGGTGACGCTTCCCCTGTACATGCTCCTGCTCAACCCCGCAGGAACGTACGATCTGGAGAACAACTTCGATCTCACCGGGACCATCCCCGGAGAGCTGGGACTGGTCCTCGATACGCTCACCGGGCTCTTCTACGATCCGGGCGCGTTCCTCGTGTCGCAGATCAAGGCGCTGGTGGAGGAGTTTGTCGGGGGGATCCTCACGAACTTCATCTTCCAGCTCTTCGAAGACCAGCTCGGGGATCTGATCACGGACTGGGTGCTCAACGACTCTCCTGCCTGGATTCAGGACTTCTTTACCATCGGCCAGGACGTCTTCCAGGTGATCGCGGATCTGAAACTCACGGGAGATCTGAAGATCTCCAAGCTCATGAGCGATCTCTACGTGCAGGGAGAGATCGAATTCACCGGAATCATCCTGAGCTGGAAGCTCAACTGCGACAAGAATTCCCCGGACTACGACGAATGCGGGCTCTATCCCTTCTCTCTCGAGGATTTCAACGACGAGGACTTCCCGCTGGAACTCCTGTCCGGCACCTGGAACGGAATGGTCACCGACCAGAGCACGCTACTCATCGACCCCCATACCCTCGCGCTGAACTATGGAAAGCTCGTCCTCTTCGTGTTCAACAACCTCATCCTTCAAGAACTCACCGGCGAGGACAACCTCGTAGATGCGGCGGCGTCCATGGTCGGCTGCGACAACATCGCCGACTCCCTCAGTTCCATCGGACTCGACGAGGAGGACATCTACGACGCCTGTTACGGTGCCGTGGGGTTGCTGGTGGTGCCTCTCTCAGGCATCCTCGCCTCCTTGGAGACAGATTCTCTGATCAAGCTGCAGGGAACCGCTGTCTTGCGAGATGATGACGACGATTTGATCGTGGATCGGATCACCCCGGGCGAATGGGCCGGCGTCGTGCTCATCGAGGGCGCGGCCGGAAGTCCTTTCGACGGCACCTGGGAAGCCCACCGCCAAACCCCCTGAGGTTCTCCATGACCCGATTGGTCTCAAGCCTGCTCATCGCGGGAGCCCTTCTCCTCGCTGCGTGCGGACAACACGCCCAGCTCCACCCCCTGGTGGGCGAAGACGAGCGCATCCTCGCGAGCATCAGCGCGGCGCCCACCGCTCTCCACTCCGACGCCCCCACCCTCGCAGCCCGAGCCCTCCTGGAGGCCCTCGAAACCCAGGATCACGCCGCGGCCTGGCGACATCTCTCCCGCTCGAGCCAAAGCGAACTCCGAGCTTGTTTCGCGAGCGAGTCCGCGCTCGCCCCGGCGGTACTCGCGCAGGTGGAGCAGCGCCTCGCCGCCGCGTCTGGAAAGACCCTCACGGAGCTCTGCTTCGGAATTCACCCGAACGGTTTCTCGCTGCATCCCCCCGGCGCCGTCCAGAAGCCTCCCCCCACTCAGGCTCCGACTGGCATCGTCGTGGTTCACGCGATCAGCGACGGGGAGGGCGAGCATCCCATCCCGATGACCCTCGAAGGCCGTCACTGGCGGCGCACGATCCCCGCCCCCTGCCCCACCGAGAGCGACTCCGCCCCCTGAACGGGATTCTTTTTGACACCTGGACAGTGGTTCAGTAGGGTCGGGAAGGACACTGTTCTAATGAGCAGTGCCTGTCCTCAGCCAGGAGTCGCCATGACCACTACCGACATCAATCCACTCGCGAACGACGAGCGCCCTCCATTGACGGACCGCCAGAACATGGCGCTGAGCTTCATCCGCAGCTCCATCGAGGAGCGCGGCTATCCCCCCACGATTCGCGAGATCGGGGCACATATGGGGATTCGATCGACCAACGGAGTCAACGACCATTTAAAGGCGCTGGAGCGCAAGGGGTACGTGGTGCGCGACGAGTTGAAATCGCGCGCAATTCGTCCCGCAGACATGCACGACAACCTGATCGATGTCCCCCTCCTGGGAAGAATCGCGGCCGGCTCCCCGATCCTCGCGACCGAGAACGTCGAGGACACGGTCCGAATCGACAGCTTCCTGCTCGGCAATCATCGCCAGGTCTTCGCGCTGCGCGTCGTCGGCCAATCCATGATCGGAGACGGCATTCACGACGGCGACTACATCTTCGTGAAGAAGCAGATCACCGCTCGTCCCGGAGAAATCGTGGTCGTGCTCGTTGACGATGAGGCCACTGTGAAGCGCTTCTACCCGGAGGGCGATCGGATTCGCCTGCAGCCCTCCAACCCGGGGATGGAGCCTATTTACGTGCATCGGGACGACTTCCGTTCGACCTCGGTCCTCGGCGTCGTCGTCGGCATGTATCGTCAGATGGGCTGAGCGCGCTCCCTAGGGCGCGACCTCGATCGTCACCGAGGTCTGATCGCTGAAGTGGGACGCGCTCGTGGACACGTCCTGCCCCGCCACGAACAAGTTGACCCGGTACGTGCCCGGCTTGTCCGCCTGGAACGTGGAGAACACCTCACCCCCACCTGGCTCGTTGAGCTTCGCGACGCTCTGATCCGGCTTGTCCACAAGCCACCAGAAATAGCCAAACGAGAAGATCTCCGCGTCCCCGTCCTCGCTCCCGGATCCATTGAGCGTGACCGTGTCTCCCGCCTTGTAGCCCACATATTCCTCCGGACTCCCCGCATCCGCGGTCGGGAGGTTCGCGTCAAGCTCCACGTTTCCAAGCAGCGAGACGACGAAATCGGCGAAATCAGAGCTGCCTTCAGGCGTCTCGTCCGTCCAGATGTTGACCTGTCCCTGTGGCTTGAAGCTGCCGCTGGTCGGATTGAATCCGACATCCACCGCGAGCATCGAGAGGGCCGCGATCTCCGTGGGCTGGAACTCCCCTCCCACGACAATCACCCCGTCATCGACGAGGTAGAAATCCGTGGGTGCGGGCAGACCGAGCTGCGTACCCGAGAGCGTCATGCCCGTGATCGTCGCCGCCTCGAGACCATAATTATAGACAGCGAGCGTCTTCACCTTCTCGATGCCGGAGTCACTCGCGAACCAGAAGAGGACTTGATTCTCTCCGGCCGTCTGCGCAGGGCCAATGCTGAGGTTCGACTGCTTGTCCCCCGCCTGGATCAGGCGCTCCCAGTCAAAGCTCACTCCACTGCCCGTGATCAGGTGAAGCTGGACCTTGGACGGCTCGACCGCCACTCCCTCCGGGGGCTCGTAGTGGACGTGGATGTCCATGGACGTGTTCGGGTTGGCCAACACGACCTTGCTCAGGGATTGTGCGCCCGGGAGCCCGTACGTACCCTGCGACTCTCCGTTCTTGAACACCTCGGCCCAGAAGGCGCCGCCCAGCGTCAACAGGTCCGAGGTCCCGGCGAACTCCATCGAGTTCAAGGTGATCGGGCAATCCGCGAGGTTGGTCACCGTGATGATCTTCTCTCCGGTGTCCGGAAACACGATGCCGCTGAAATCGAGATAGTCGGCTCCGGACTCCACGAGATCACTGTGGGTGATATCGTAGAGGAACTGGCAGTCGCCCTTGGAGACCGGGACCGTTTTCGAGACCCCGGCGGACTCGATCACGATGAAATTGGCCTCGACGTTGTCGCCCTCCTCCGCGAGGAAGGGCGCGTAGACGACGTCGACGCAGAGCTTGTCCGGGTTGTCCGGATTCTCCGCCTGCGGCGAAATCACCGCCCCGATGACCGGCTCATCCGACTTGGCTTCGACCTTGAAGACATCGCCCGCAGACGGGTTCTTCACAAAGATGTTGTTGATCGTCAGATCCGCGCACCCCTCGTTGTAGATGCAGAGTTCCTGCTTCTCGGGGACGTTGGGGTTCGCTGCCGTGAACTGGATGGCGGTCGCGGAGAGCACCATCTGAGCGCCGCAGGCCTCGACCTCGATGTCGAGCAGGAGGACGCCGCCCAGGGTCAAGCTGCTGGAGTCCTCATTCACGTGGATCACGAGACGGATCGGGTTCTCGTCGGGCACCTCGTTGAGCGCATCGAAAGTGTAGCGCAGGCGGAGTCGTCGGGAGCCGCCGATCCCCGTCGCATCCTCTCCCGCGAGCGTCAAGGGAAACACGCAACTGGCCGAGATGTTCGCTGCGGGCGTCGGGAGATTGATGGCAGAGGAGTTCGCCTGATCAGGCTGGCAGACCAAAACAGCGTCTCCAGACTTGTACGCTTGGAATCCTGTCGCGTCCGCCACTGCGTTCTCCGCCCACTCAAGCGTCACATATTGATTCGATCCCGCCGCGATGTACGCGTTCAGGATCTGCATGTCCACCCCGCCGATGTTGTTCAGGTCCAGGTCGAGAAACGAGACCTTTTCCAGCTCCGAAGGCGACGCGACGAAGATCGGAGCCCCGGACGTGAACGGCGCAGTGGGACCATCGGGCGCCCCATATTGGATCGAAAGCTGCGGAGGATTCTGCGTGCTGAAATCAGCGCCGCATCCCACGGTCATCAAGAGCGATGCCGTGAGCATCAGAGGAATCCAGGAGAAGTGACGAGTTGCCATGGGGGCTCCTTCGCGGGTTACAATGCCCTCATCCGACCCCCGCCGGTGAGCACTGAAAAATCGAGCAGAGGCTAGCAGATTGGTTGGGCAAGGTGCAACGCCGTGTCCTTCTGGGGCACGCCTCTGCGCGTAGTAAGGGGCTCCATTCCCCCGGCTTCGCGCGACGCGTATGCGCACGGCAACCGGTGTTCCGCCGGGATCCTCCTGGCAGCAGTACCCCATTGTTTGAAACCGAGAGGCAAACCCTTCTTGACGTTGGTCGGCCGACGCGGGTAGATTACCGCCACTGCTGAGAGGCGCGAGGGTCCCCGCGTCGAAGCGAAATGTACCAACCTCCGGTCCCCCATGAGAGGTGATGAAATGAAGTGGATGGAAGCTGCCAAGGGCGCTTCGCAGGGACGCTTGTTCCTTGTGATCGCAACGCTGGCCATGAGCCTGACGATTGTCGGTTGCGCGGAAGAGCCCTTTGACGAAATCGACTCCAATGGCGACGGAAAGATCTCCCCAGCGGAATGGGACGCGAGTTCAATCGCCATTGGAAGTTTCTCGGAAATCGACGTCAATGGTGATGGTTTCATCACACCAGACGAATTTGGAGACATCGGAACCGAGTCCACTGCGGCCTTCGCCTACATCGAGGCGAGCCCAGAGGCAATCACTGTGAACCAGGCGGTTCCCGTGGGTCAGGAGACGACGTACACGTCGACCCTCCAAAACACCGGCGGAAAGGACCTGATCATCAGCCAGATCGTCTTTGACTACCCGGAGGGGTACATGTCGGAAGACGAGCTGGTGGGCGTGCCGGCCTACCGACTGGAGAGCGTCGTGGGGTGCAACTCCGACGGCTGTAACCAGACCTGGTCGAAAGACGAAGCCGCCAACCTCGACGAAGCGATCGTGATCGGAACCAACGGGCTCCCCTTCAGTTCGGTTCAGATCAACGTGGTCTTCCATCGCCCGGAGACCTCCACTCCTCGCGTGTCCACGATCGGCGTCCTCTCCAACGCGGACAACTTCCCCACGAAAGAGATCGTGTTCGAGACCGCGGAAGGAAACGCCCGCATCAAGGTGATTCCTCCGGAGCTTGATTTCGGCAGCGTGAAGGAGGAAGAGGACCCCACTCTCCCCGTCACGATGCAGAACATCGGTAGCGACACGCTGCAGGTCTACGAGATCCAGTTCGCTGGGAGCGACTTCTTCTCCATCGAGATCGAGGGCGTCAGCTACAACTCGGGTCAAGTGATCACGCTGGATCCCCCGCTGGAGATTTCCCAAAACGAGAACTACCCGATCCCCGTCACGTTCTCGCCGACCAACGCGGACCCCTCGACGGGAAGCCTCCACATCATCTCCAACGACTCGTCGGCTCCGCCCTCGGGTCTGGAGGTGATCCTCAAGGGGAACACGACGGGGCCCTGCATCAACGTGAACCCGAAGACGCTGAACTTTGGCGCGAAGGTGATCGGTCAGGTATCGGTGCTCCCCGTCGAGATCCAGTCGTGCGGGAATGAGCCGCTGAAGATCACGGGCATCGACTGGGACGATCTCAGCAGCCTCGACTTCACCCTGGACTACACCAAGATCCCCGGTTTCGAGGACAACTCGAGCCCCTCGCTGGACAACCCGCTCATCATCCCGATCAACCAGAAGGTCGATCTGGAGGTACGCTTCGTCCCCGACGGGGAGAACCCGAAGGATGAGCAGGACATCGCCATTGCGGACGTCGGTCACATCCAGATTCTCAACAACACCTTTGACGCGACCAAGGAGGTCAAGGTGCAGGGAGTCGGGGTGGACGTGAACTGTCCCGTGGCCGTCATCCAGATCCTCGAAGGAGAGCAGGTCATCCCACAGACGATCCTGCATCTCGTCGGCGACCAGAGCTACTCGCCCGCCGGGAACATCAACAAATGGGAGTGGAGCGTGGCCCAGCCCCTCGGCAGCCAGTCGCTCTTTCTCCCGTCCGCGAACTTCCCGGACCCGACCTTCGAGACGAACGTCGCCGGATCCTACGAGTTCCGGTTGTATGTGTGGGACGACCAGGACACGAAGAGCTGTACGCAGGCGATCTCGCAGGTCGTCGTGATTCCGGACGAGGCCATCCACGTGGAGCTCCTCTGGAACACCCCCAACGATCCCGACCAGACCGATGAGGGTCCCGAGGCCGGCGCGGATGTCGATCTGCACTTCCTCCATCCCTACGCGTCTGGACCAGATCTCGACGGTGACGGAGAGCCCGACGGCTGGTTTGATCAGCCCTTCGACTGCTTCTGGTTCAACCCGAACCCGCAGTGGGCGAGCTACGATCCGGCGGTGGACGACGATCCCGGCCTGGACCGTGATGACACGGACGGGGCCGGCCCGGAGAACCTGAACTTGAACATCCCGGAGCCGAACTCGACGTACCGGGTGGGCGTGCACTACTGGCATGACCACAACTACGGTCCGTCGTACGCGACGGTGCGCGTCTATATCTACGCGCAGTTGGTGTACGAACTCACCGACGTTCAGCTGCTCAACCACGACATGTGGGATGTGGCGAGCATCGACTGGCCGTCCGGGAATGTCTCGCAGGTCTGCTCACCGGTTTCGCCGGCGGGTCAATGTCTCCCGAAGATCACGCCCAACTACTCAAATCCGTTCTTCTTCCAGCCCTGATGCTGGTTGCGGCAACGTAACTCCCAAAGGCTCGGGCGCTGGCGCCCGAGCCTTTTTTTTGCGAGACTCCGGAGAATTTCGTCGGTGGATGCAAGACGAGTCTGGAGAGCCATGTGTACATTGACAGTGTTGTTTCGAACCGTTCCGCTCCTCGCGCTCCTCGCGCTTGTTTCCTGTACCGAACCTCCTGACACGAGCGCCTTTGGTGCCCTCGACGCCAACGGGGACGGCCTCCTCGACGCCGCTGAATGGGCGGCAGCGGGCGGAGACCCCAACAGCTTCGCGGCGCAGGACGCGAACGGTGACGGCGTCCTCTCGCTCTCCGAGTTCGACAGCGGAGGAGGCGGAGGGGAGTTTTCGGTCGCCAAGATCGCGAACATCAGCGTCGACCCCGCCGAGGTGACATTCATCGCCGGAGTGGCCGAGGTCCGTGAGCTCGTCGTCAGCAACACGGGCGGGGACGTCCTGATGATGAACGCGATCTACACGAAGCTCGGCGCCGAGGCCTACGTCGTGGAGCAGCCCAGCTCGATGGTGGTGGCTCCCAGCGGCCAAGTGCTCATTCGCGTCCACTTCACCCCCACGGACGCGCTGGAGGACGACGTGCTCGTAATCGAGCACAACGCCCCAGACTCCCCCACGCAACAGATCCCTCTGCACGTCGCGACCGTTCAGGCGAAGGCCGCGGTCATCCCCTCGTTGCTGGCCTTCGGGGACGTGACGAAGGGCGAGACCCACAGCCTGCTGTTCGCGATCAAGAACCTGACATCGCTCCCCGTGAGCGTGGCGACCATGGAGTGGACGGAGGACTCCTCGAGCGACTTCGCCTTCTCCGAAATCTGGGAGACGCCCTTCACGGTCGAGGGGAACGGGATCGTCCAGGTCTCGGTGGACTACACACCGTCCAGCAATGGAGGCGGCGTCGGCTACGTTCGCATCATCACGGGCCAAAAGCAGGATGAACTGATCGTGCTGCCTGTGACCGGAAACGTCCTCGGCCCGAAGGTCCTCGCGATTCCGGCGATCCTGGCGTTTGGCGACATCGCCATCGGCGCGACGGAGTCCAAACCTCTCGAAATTCGCAACGGGGGAACGCAGGATCTCGTGTTCGAAGACCTCGTCCCGACCATCGGAACGCCGACCGCGATCTCGGCGGTAGACCTCCCCGCCGGTCCGGTCACGCTCGCCCCCGGCGAGTCCACCTTCGTGTCCGTCCTGTTTGCGCCCGCGGAGGCCATCCCCTACTCCCTGGACGCGCTCGGCGGCGTCACGATCGTGTCCAATGACGACAACCTCGTCGTCCCCGTGTATGGAAACGTCGCGGCCCCCGATCTCATCGTCGACCCCCCCGCCGTGAACTTCGGACCCGTAGCGCTCAACAACACGATGACGAAGGACGTCTTCCTGCTCAACGCCGGGAAGGACGCGCTCCTTCTCGACAGCATCTCCTTCCCCGCGAACAGCAACGGGGAGTTTCAGCTCGTCGAATTCGACCCCGCCTCCTTCACGACGCCCGGGCTGCTGCTCCCCGAGGAATCCGTGGTCGCGCGCATCAGCTTCACCAACTCCGCGGGCTCGTCGGGATCCGCGAGTGGCGAGATGCTCATCGTGAGCACGGACCCCTCTGAGCCCGAGCTCATCGTCCCGCTTCAGGCGAGCCGAGTCGGCACTGCCGAGTGTCAGATCGCGCTCGTCCCCGAGACGTTGAACTTCGGCATCGTTCCCCACGGCAACACCAAGACGCTCCCTGTCAGCGTGCACAACATCGGCTCCGGGCCCTGCACATGGTCCGCGGCGCAGACATACGACTGCACCAGCTTCTTCGGCCTGCTCGGGGGCTGCTCCGAGGGCCTCGGAGGCTTCTCCCAGTACTTCAAGATCCTCGCGCAGCCCATCCCCGTCCCCGGCGGACTGCCCCCCACTGAGAAGGTCACGGTGCACGTCACCTTCATCCCCCCGACCGACGCGCCGATGCTCGCGGACTTCTTCGACTCCTACACCGGAGCGTTGCAAGTGAGCGTTCTGGACACCAACAGCGGCAACCTCGTGCAGACGCCCATCGCGGCGGCCGCGGCAGACATGGACATCAACCTGATCGCCCAATCGGGCATCAGCGACATCAGCGTCATCCCGGGCTCTGTCGATTTCGGCCTGATCTCGATCGGCGTGGCTGGCGCAGACTGCACGTCGCCCGCCACGACGATCACGGTCTACAACAACGGCAACGCGCCCCTCAGCCTCAGCGGGATCAATCTCCAGGACTGCACGCCCGAGTTCAGCCTCTTCGACGTACCGCCGATTCCTCCGGGCGGACTCGAGGTCAACCAGAACAACCCCGTGGACTTCAAGGTGCTCTACAACCCGCAAGTCGCCGAGACCTCGTACTGCACCGTCGCGATCGAGTCGACGGACGCCGACCAGCCGCTCCTGACCGTCCCATTGGAGGGAACCGGCACCTGGGATACGGAGAACACGGACCACTTCACGCAGCTCTCCGGTAAGCTCGTGGACATTCTCTTCGTCGTGGACGACTCCGGTTCCATGAGCGCCGAGCAGCAGAACCTCGCCAACAATTTCGAGGCCCTGATTCAGGAGGCGACCACCTGGGGATCGGACTATCAGCTCGGCGTGATCACGACGGACGTCGAGAACAACGGGATGAAGGGGAAGCTTCAGGGCAACCCCAAGATCGTCACGCCGAACGCGAACGCGGAGGCCCAGTTCATCAACAACGTCCAGGTCGGCGATTCGGGGATGGGCTCCCAGGAGTCAGGCCTCGAGGCCGCTCACATGGCATTGTCCCTCCCGAATCTCTACGAGGGGAGCAGCCCCTGCGCGAACACTTCCGATTGCGCGAGCCTTGGAGACCTCCAGTGCATCGCGGGTTCCTGCAAGGGCTCGAACTCCGGCTTCCTTCGCGAAGACGCGGCGCTGGAGCTCGTATTCATCAGCGACGAGGAGGATCAATCCTCCGGACCGCTCAGCTTCTACATCGACTTCTTCAAGAGCATCAAAGGCTTCGCCAACGAGAGCATGATGCACGCGCACTCCATCGTTGGGACCTCCGGTGACACCTGTGAGGCGGACGTCGGAAATCGATACATCGAGGTCGCCACGCAGACCGGCGGAAAGATCGGGAGCATCTGCGCTCCCAACTTCGCCAACGTGCTCGCCTCCATCGGTGACGTCGCGTTCGGATTGAAGGTTCAGTTCTTCCTCTCTGCCGTCGCGGATGCCCCCACCGTCCAGGTGTGGGTGGACGGCCAGGAATGCACGGATGGATGGGTGTACGACGCGCCCACCAACAGCGTGATCTTCGACGAGAACGGCGACTGCATGCCGGAGGAAGGGCAGAACATCGACGTGCACTACAAGATGCTCTGTCTTCAGGATGGCCCCTGAACAACGGGTACAAACCTCCGGAAAAGCAGCGCAGTGAAGCATTCGACAAAGTCTGGAAACGTCGTTGCAACAGGACCGCGCAAACGGTAGGATAACGGACCTTTTCCGACGGAAGAGAGCGGCGCTTGCGCTGTACTGGTCGGAGAGCGGGTGGTGGGACAAGCCAAAGGCGGGTGCAGATCGCACCAACCCCCGACCACTCCGCACGGCATCTGGATGAAGGGAGTTTGATGGACCTCCAAAAAACGTGGTTGCCCCCGCGAGCCGGCGTACGAACCCTGCTCGTCATGACCGCACTCGCAGTCGCCATTGCTGGCTGCGACACGACCGCCGTCTTCGAGATCAATCCCGTCGAGTTCAAGAAGCCGAATGCACTCTCCGTGATCGGCGCCCAACCCGTGACGATTGATGAAGCCAACGCGACGGTGACTCCGGCCTGCAGCCCTGGAGACCCGATCAACGGTTTCCGAATGCAGTTCATCCTCGAGTCGACCGCTGCGGTCGGGACCAACGCCGGGAACAAGGACAACTCGCTGCGCGATGGGTCCGTGGTGGAGGGAAGCACCATTCAGGCAGGAGTGACCCTCTCCACCAGCGACTTCACGTTCAACTTCCAGAAGGCGGAGGCCTACAGCAAGGCAGCGGGATTTCAAACGCTCCCGGGCGCCACGCCCTACGCCTTGAACTACCACGAAGAGACAACGAGCTCTCTCGTGCCCGTCGCGCTCGCCCTGCTGATCGACCACAGCGGCTCCATGCTCGGGAGCGTGGACCCCTACCACTATCACGAGACACGCAACGAGGTCGGACTCCCGCACTCCGAGAAGACCGACCAGAACCGGGAGCGCTTCTTCAAGGCGGGATCCACCGTGGTGGACCGACTGAACTCGGGCGACCTCCTGATCGCCTGGCTCTTCAACGAGGACGGACCGCAGCTCCTATGCGATTCCGAGGAGAGCACGCCCCTCATCAACGAACAGAAGTGCTTCGGCACCAACCGAAACCTCGTGTGGAACTCTTCGAACAAATCCGGAGCCCTCTACGATCAAGCGACCCTCGCGGAGGGCGCAGATCCGGCGAAGGGGCGCAGCCCGCTCTGGGAGGCGGTCGACCACGCGTGGGAGTTCTTGAACCAAAACGCGCCGAATCACGCGAAGCACATCATCGTGGTCACGGACTCCCCAGATACCTGCGCGCTCGAAAGCGCCTACTTCATGCCGGACTCCTCGTGCTCGACGATCGGATACCCCACGTTCCGAGCGAAGATGAGCGCATTGACCGCCGAGGAGCGCATCCCCCTGAGCTTCATCCAGATGCAGTCCAAGGGCTATCAATCGCCGGATCCTGCCCAGATGGAGGCCTCCTGCCTGACCGGCGGGACCTTCCAGTGGATCAACAACCTCGGATTCTCCCTCTCGGGCGGCACGCTCGGGAGCGCCCTCGAGACCGCCCTCGCACGCGCACGACTGAGCCTCAGCGGAGTCTGGGGACTCGACGTGAAGTCGGTGACCGACTCCATCGCCGAAGGCTACCTCGTGGCCTACAACGGGACGATGAGCGTACAAGCGGGGACCTTGAACCTGAACGAGCAGTCCAACTTCCAAGAGCAGGGTTCCGACCTCCGCGACACCCGCGTCTTCGTGCGACACAGCTGCACCGACGACGCCAGCTGCGCCGGGAGTGATCCAGAGGACTGCGCCATGGACTGCGTCACGGACGGATCGATGTGCAAGGCGGACGGCGAGCGGCCGCGCACCACCAATGATGTGACGGGGTGCTGCTGCGGCGATTTCACCGCGAGCATCTGCGACGTCTTCCATGAACCCTGCTGCAAGGTCGTGGACACCTCGAGTTCGCAGTACAACTACCAATGCGACTAGACAACCCGGGTGACCACCGAGAGGCGGGCGCCGGACGAGATGGACTCCACATGATTACTTCGACTTCCCACACAAGGATGGATCGGATGGACTGGAGACGAAGCATCGCGAAGATGCTGTTCGTATGCGTGGCGATGACCGCGCTTGCCCTGCCTGGCATGGCACTCGCGCAAGAAGACCCCCAGGCGACACAGCTGGATCGCAACCTCGACAAGTACTGGGGCGAGCGGCGGGAAATCCGCACGATCGAGAAGCGGCTGTTCCGAAAGGACACCCGGTTCCAGGCATCGCTGTACGGGGGCGTGATCCCGAACGATGACTTCCAGCTCTTCGTTCCGATGGGGCTCCGCCTGGCGTACTTCCTGACGGAGGATATCGCGATCGAGCTCTCCGGAGCCTACGCGCTCGGGTTCCAGACCCGCTTGAAGGACTTCCTCACGGAGGAGATCGAGAACAAGCAGGTCGGGGCGCAAGTCTTCCTCACGCAGGAATACGAGTGGTATGGGATGGCCAACATGCTCTGGAGCCCCGTCCACGGGAAGATCGGCATGTTCACCAACAAGCTCTTCCACTTCGACTTCTACCTCGCCGTCGGAGTCGGAGTCATGGGCGTGATCGCGGATCCTCCCGGCATTCAGGCCGAAGCGGAGAGCCAAACACCGATCGCGGCGAACATCGGGTTCGGCGCGATGATGTACCTGACGGACTTCCTGGCGCTTCAAATGGACTATCGCCAATTCTTCCACGAGTTCCAGGGCGGAGGCGGCGGCCTCTCGTATCCCGCAGAG
>Ga0114996_10006531_pt1 | contig 13389 bp, 12 predicted proteins | sample ArcticOcean_MG_C_4_FD_87039 | JGI IMG/M metagenome (GOLD analysis project Ga0114996, IMG submission 87039) | Marine microbial communities from western Arctic Ocean - ArcticOcean_MG_CB4_134 | ecosystem: Environmental > Aquatic > Marine > Oceanic | place: Arctic Ocean: Canada Basin | collected... | reverse complement strand
GACTGGTTTAGTCCTCTTTGACTGGAGAGTACGCGAAAAAGAGGCAATGTCAACTCGATTGAGTGGTTTTTGGAGGGCTCATGCGCCTTGGTCCGTGGGTCGCATGAGGATATCGTGGATTTGGGCATGGACCGGCTGTTCCAGTGCGTACTGTACTCCAGCGGCCACATCATCAGCCTCCAAGACCTTAAAATGGGAGTACGTGGCCCTGCCCTTTTCCTCATCCCCCAAATAGACGCCATGAAATTCGGTTTCAACGAATCCAGGACTGACAGCTGTCACACGAATACGGCTTTTTGCCTCGCGCAATTCCTGCCGAAGACCTTCGGTGAGGGATCGCACCGCATACTTGCTGGCCGAGTAGACCCCACTTCCAGGGGGCACTCGATGGCCAGCCATGGAACCGATATGAATGACGTGACCGTCGTCGCCTCGGGCGCGCATGTCCGTGATCGCCTCGCGGGTACACACGCACAAGGCGAGCACATTGACCTCGAGCATTTCGCGCCACGCTTCGGTGTCACCAGCCATGAGTGAGGATTTCTTTCCCATTCCCGCGTTGTTGATCAGCACGTCCACGCCACCCCATTGGGCACGAATGGCCTGAAACAATCCGTCGATGGATGCAGGGTCCCGCAGGTCGGTAGCATGTGCGAGCACATCAACGCCGGCGGAAGCCAGCTCAGTGGCCAAGGCGTCCAAACGGTCTTTCCGTCGCGCGCAGACCGCGATCTTCAATCCGCTGCGTCCCAGTCGTCGCGCTACGGCTTCTCCGATACCGCTGGAGGCCCCCGTGATCAGCGCCACCTTTCCCTGCCATCGTTCCATACCACTCATCCAGGCCTCCATGAATCGGCCGCATCATACCAGACATCCCGGTGAAAGAGGGCTGGCTTTTTCTTCACTTTTCAGACATATACCAACGACCTTGGTTGTTGGCCTCTGGGAGGACGACGGTGAGGTGTTTCAACAGGCGGTAGGACTCACCCATGCTCACGGAAAAGCTGCAACACTTCTTTGATTCATTGGGCGTCCAATGGGTGCTCGTCTTGCTCATTGTGCTCAGCGTGATCGCCGTGGCCATCATGGTGGAGCGTTTTCTCTTCTTGCGCAGCCGACGGGTGGACCCCGAGCAGCTGGGCAAGGCCATCCGCGATTGTCTCCAGGCGAACGACTGGCCCGCTGCACTGGCGATGGCCACAGCGATTGATTCTATGGAGGGCCGTGTTCTGGCCGAGGGGATCCGTTGCCTCGATCAAGGAGCGGACGCCGTCGAGGAGATTGTGCAAAGCAGGATGGCTCGGGAGCGCGCCAATTACGACCGATATCTCTCGTTCTTGGGCACGCTGGGGAACAACGCGCCCTTTATTGGCCTATTCGGGACCGTGTTGGGGATTATCAGCTCCTTTGCGAACCTCGGCAGCGCCGAGGCGGGGGTAGACCGCGCTCAATTGATTCAAGCGGACCTGGCAGAAGCCCTTGTCGCCACCGCGGCGGGCCTCCTGGTAGCGATCCCATCGGTCATCGCCTACAACCAGTTCAAGGGGACGATACGGCTTCGTATCAATCAGACCGAGGCGCTCTCACGCGAACTCTTAGCGTACCTTAAATCAAAGAAAACCAAGGAGCCGTAAGGTGAGAGGCGGCGCATCCGATCAAGACGACCTGATCACGGCCATTAACATCACGCCCCTGGTGGACGTCATGTTGGTCCTCCTGGTGATCTTTATGGTGACCACCGAGCTCATCCACGAGATGGACAAGCCCAAGGTCCTCCCCATCGAGCTGCCAGCGGCCGCCAGCGCCGAGCAGATGCTGGCCAAAGGTCTGATGAGCTTCATCATCGACAAGAAGGGTGTTCTGTATCTCAACATGGAGCCCGTGGATGGGTCGGTGATCGCCAAGACGGTCGCCGCCATCCGAGCTCAGAAGATTACTCCCCAGGCGTTGATCTCCGCCGACGAGGGGGTGGCCCATGGCAGTGTCGTGGAATTGATGGACCGGCTCCGCATTTTGGGAGTGCGTCAGATCGCCTTCAACACCAAACGACAGACCATTGAATGACCCGATATATTTCCAGTCGAGTGAGCCGTGAATCGGAGCGGAGACGCTTCTGGATCGCCGGGGCCGTAGCGCTCCTCGTGCACGGAGGTTTGGGCATCGCTATGGCGTACACGCCTGTCCCAACACCCCACCCCGTCCCCTCGGACTTCGACCGGATCCAAGTGGACACTTTTGAACAAGAGATAAGCCTACCCAAACCCAAGATCGTGCCGCCAGCTTTGCCCGACCCCGTTGAGAAGTCTGAGCCACCAAAGGAAGTGGAAAAGAAGACCGCTGAGCCGGCCAAGCCAGCGCCGACACCGAAACCCTCTCCCCGTCGAAAGAAGAAGCAGCGCAAGAAGAGGGTCGAAGCGCCCAAGACGTTGGTGCTGTCCTCGACCCTGCAGGGAGGGAGCGTGAAGGTCTATGGCGGGGACGAAGATGTACTGGGCAGTCCCGATGTTCGGGCGACCCCAAAGTCGACAACCCCAGAACCTGAGCCTCCCGCTGTAGTCGCTCCCAATGGCACGGGAACCGGTGAAGCACCTGCCCAGGCGCCGCCCAAATTGGTGATGCCTCGAATTAAGGTGGACTTCCCCGACGCCCAAAAGCGCTATCCGAAGGATGCCCCTCGGTTCGGACGCCCCATTCGAATCACCTTGAGCCTCCTGGTTCAGACGAATGGCAAGGTCGGCAAAATTCGTATCGTCAAACGATCGCCGGGCGCGCAGAACTTCTTTGATTCGGAGGCGCGGCGGGTCGGCAAAGCGCTCGTGTTCTATCCGGCTACGCTGGGCGGCACTCCCATCAGTCGCCGGATCCGCTGGACGGTGACCTTCCGCCCCTAAGGGGCTGCAGTGACGTCGACGGTCTGCTCACACCACGTGGTGCCACCGCGGCCATCCCGGGTCACGACCCAAAGGCGCGCTTCGCCGACATCCTTTTCCGTAAGGGTCCATTTTACTCGTCGTGTGCCCCCACTCTTGAAGATCTTTTCGTTGAAATCCCCGGCCGTGCTGAAGACGGAATAGTAATAGGTCTCCTGGGTCTGCAGCACGTCGACGGCGTCCACCGTGGACCCAATGGTCAAGACGGGATATTCCACCGGCTCCTCAGGCACATTCAGGGCCGTGAGGAAATGCTTGCCTACGGTCAGGGACAGGAGACCGCCGTGTTCTTCGGTCAAGCAACTGCCATCCCCCGGCGGTGCCGCCGTGACCGGCGCGTCTTGCTTATCCTTCACGCCGGTGAGGTGAAAAGCGGAGTTCACTGGGTTGAGATTCTTTTCGCTGGCGGTCGACACATTCACTCGCTTGATCGCCACCAACGTCTCGTCGCCCGTCTGGACCACCAGGGTTACCACCATGTTGACCCCCGCAATGTCCGTGACTCCCTGTCGGGCTGCCTCGGGCAGGGGTTTGTCCTTCGACAGGCCGTACGCCCGAGCGGTGTGGGTCCAGTCGGACAAGAAATCTTCGGGGATGGTCAGCGTGGCCCCTTCTCCTTGCCCCAGGTCCATCACAAGGCTCTCATCGATCTGATTCAATTCAAGACAGGAACCGGCGTCACTAATACCGTAGCCACCACCGCCGCCCTCGCCGGTTTCGCCGCCGCCCCCAAAGGGACCTGTGCCCCGTTCAGAAAGCACACAGGCCGACCACGAAAGGGTCAAGGGTCGTTCGTCCGGGTCGACCACCAGGGCCGTCAAAGCCACCGTATCGCCGGGGCCCACTTCGGGAGGCTCGGCTTGAATCCCCAGCACTCTCAGACGGTCAATTTGATACTCTTTGGGCAAACCGGAGTCGCACGCGGCCACCCCGCCAAAAACCAGAACCCAGCACAACGTCCAACGCGTCATTAGAACACCCCTCGCACGCCCAAGGTTGGCAAGATCGGGATGGACGCGCCCGGCACGCGCTTCCCGTAATCGTACGAATAATTAAAACCTTCGGCGTTGGCGGCGTTGTACGCGTTTTGTACGTCCAGATAGACCTCCAACATCCAGGTATCGAAACGCCACCGCTTGTCCAGCCGCAGGTCCAACCGATGATAAAAAGGCAGTCGTGTCTGTTGAGTAGAGAAGATGGGTTGATACCGATCCCGGTCTGCATCGTAGCGTGAACCCACAATGGGATAGACCGGGTTGCCGTTGCTTAACGTGAACCGAGCGCCCAGGGACCAGTCCGCGCCCAAACGCACGGTCCAGGCCAGGTTCAATACATGGGTTTGGTCCACCCGGAAAAGGTTCCAATCCCTCCCCGGTCGGCGCCGTTCGGCCCGAGACAAGGTGTAGCTGAGCCAACCGTGAAAACGACCGCCCATCCGCTTTCGAATCAGGACCTCCACCCCGTAGGCGCGACCCTCTTCGTCCCATCGCCAAAAGATTCGGTCAATGTCTCCCTCTTCTGCGGCCAGCTCGCCGGCCAGATACGGGATATAGCTCAGGTGGTTGTAAAACCCTTCCACCGAAATGTCCCAGCCGTCGTCGTTGGCCCATTCCAGGCCCAAACTCGATTGTATCGCTTCCATCGGTCGCAGGGTCGGATCCCCGTACGGCTCACCCACCTGAAACTCGTTGGGCAATTGATGGGCCAAGCCCAGAAGTCCTTTGGCTGTCCAACCGGGGAGAAATTCGTAGCGGATACCCAGCTTGGGGTCCGCCGTGTAATGCGTAATACCTCCATAGGTGTCTGCTGTACCGCGCGCACCCGGCAGCAGTCGCAAACCTGGCAACACCGTCCAGTCCGCCTGGACATAGGTGGCCGCGGACAGGAGTTCCTCGTTGAACGTTCCCTTCACTGGGATTGGATTGAACGTGGGCGGCGGTGGGTCTCCAAGGGGCGGGGGCGTGGGTACCTGATACGTGCCATCCACCGCCGCATGCAGAACGTCCACTCCCGCCTCGACCTTCAACGTCTCGTTGGCGTCCCATTCTACAAACGAAAGGTGTTGGGCTACCCAAACAGACGGACTGTAGTCAATGTCACTTTCACCCTGGGCGGCACGCGTGCTGCTCAACCGGTCATGCTCAATAATGGAAGAGTTCGTCCAGCGAAGCGTGGGGGTAATGTCCCAGTCGGCTCCCAGGAGAACCCGGTGGAATCCAATCTCAAACCCACCGGACGTGTCGGTGCCCGTGCCCTCGCTCGGGCGGCTGAATTCCAGGGCATCTTCGGCGCCCAGCGACAGTAGGCGAAGGGTCAGCGCATCCGTGACGGCGTACTTCAGGCGCAGCTGATAATCCGTGTAGGACAGCTTCACATCGTCCGTAAACAGCGGAAGGATGAGCTCGTAATAGGATCGTCGTAGGGAGGCCGTGAACTGTCCACGACCTTCATCGAACGGGACGCTGAACAAAAGGGAAGACTTTAAGAGGTCGATCTCCACATCCAGGTGCCAACGATCATCCGGCGGTTCCTTGGTCTTCAACACGATGGCACCGCCACCGAAACGGCCGTATTTAACCGGATACCCGCCCGGGTAAAAGTTCAAGCTGCCAATGAGCTCCGGATGCACAACTCCAGGCCCGCCCAGCAAGTGATAGAGGAAGAACACAGGGTGGCCGTCAATGAAGAACCCTGTGTTGTCGTAGTTGGCCCCGCGCACGGCGTAGTAGCCCAACCCAAAGGCGGAGCGCGCCACGCCCGGCAAGGTGGCCACCACGCGCGTGGGATCACCAAAGGTGCCCGCCACTTGCGTCAACTCCTCCTCTGTCAGGACGACCTCGCTGGCGGCCTCTGCCACCCGTCGGTCTTGGATCTCGGTTCGGTACCGTCCAAGTCCCACCGGGTCCAAATAGACCGGCTCCACGGCCGTGGGGGGTGCATCCTCGCCCCGGCTCTCCACGCGCACTTTCTTGCGGATGGCTCGATGCTCGCCCGTGTCAATTAACAGCAACAGCCTGCCCGGCGGCAAACCCCGTGCTGTAAATCGCCCATTGCTGTCCGTCAGGGCCTCGAACCGGCGCTTGCTTCGAGGATCCAGCACCTCCACGAGAATGCCAGCCAATGGCGTTCGCGTCCCCTTTTCCAGGACCTGACCCGCCAACGATTGACCCGGTACAGGGTGCAACGCACGGCGACCCCGGCGGTTGGCGATGATGGCGCCCCGTTTGGACGGGCCCTCAAAGGCATAGCGAAACGGCACTTTGACCGGAATGGGCTCCTCGCCCGAGCGAGCGGGGCTGAACACACAGCGTTTCGCGGCATCCATGGCGGCTTGATCAAAGGGCTCGCCTGCACCGTCCTTCAAAGAGACCTCGGTTACAGTACCGTCGGTCCCGATGGTCACCCAAACGATCACTTGGACTCGAGCCCCCAACGCCAAAGCCGTCCCTTCCGGCAACGAGGCCTTGGCGAAGGTCACCAGCTTTGGTGGGGTGATTGGCGGTGTTTCGGCAAGCACGGGCGGCCCCATTAACAGCACAGCCATAATGGTGAGATAGCCACCAATACTGCTTCTGGCTTGTCTCATTTGCGTCTATTCCCTCACGAGATCATCGGATCGAATGCACGTTCTCTTCCCAGCGGTCGCCGTCAAACGCCTCCACATCAAAACGGTCCAGGACGTCTTCGTCAAGGCATCGCGGGTTAACGTCCCAAGAGTCTGGATGCGAACGGGGTCGGTAAAAGGCCTGCACACCACACACACCACAAAAGAGATGCTCCGCAACGCGGGTATTAAAGCGATAGGACGTCAGTTTGTCAGCACCTGCCACCAATTCAAAGCGGTCCGCCGGTACAATCAGATGGAGCAGCCCCTTTTGGGTGCACACGCTGCAGGAGCACTCGATGATTCGGTCGGCGTCCCAATCCACCGCCACACGAAAACGCACCGCGCCGCAGTGGCAACCGCCACACCGGTCCGATCCTGAAAACTCTTCCAGTTCCATGGGGTCACTCTAGCAGGTTCCCTTCGGAAAAGACTACGCAGGCCCTGCGCCCGGTTGACAATCCCTCCGGTTTCTCTGAAGGTCGATGACCTGGAGGACGACTCATGAGTGATCTTGCATCCAAGACCTGTGTTCCTTGTCGTGGCGGCGTGCCCGCCCTGACCCCGGCGGAATACGAACCGCTTCTCACCGAGCTGACGAACTGGTCGGTGGTGGATGATCATCACCTCACCAAGACGTATGGATTCGATGGCTTCGTGGATCCCTTGGCCTTCGTAAATCGGGTCGGCGCTATCGCCGAAGAACAAGGCCACCATCCCGACATCTATTTGGCGTGGGGCAAGGTGGGCATCACCATCTGGACCCACAAGATCGACGGCCTCACCGAGAGCGACTTCATCTTGGCCGCCAAATGCGATCAGGCCCTAAGCGCCTAACAAGGAGGCGTCATGCATCCCATTCGAAACGAGAAAGACTTGGACACCCTCCGCCGTAGCGTCTCGGCCTACGGGGCCATTTGCGCCTGGACTGGACACAACCTCTTTGAGAAATTGGCGGACCGAGAGCCGCGCAGCGCCTCAGAACTGGGCGTCCACCCCCGATCGCTCGAGATCACCGGCATGGCCCTCATGCATTTGGGCCTGGTGAACCGCGAAGGAGACCGATGGTCGCTGAGCGCCAACGGCGCGTCCCTCTATCAGGAGGGCGTCCTCGACACGCCGGGCGCCGAGAAGCTCTTCACTTCGTACGCACAACTGGACACGATCATGGAGACCGGCCGAGCGGCAGAGACCACTGAGGGGGGCGTGGTGGAGACCGACGTGGAGCGGGCGCGCACCTTCATGAACATGCTCTATCGCCGAAGCGCACAAAGCGTGGAGGAGGTGGCCCGCCGGATCAAGCCTTGGCTTCACGACGGGGACCACATTCTTGACGTCGGCGGCGGTCACGGGCGATACGGCGAAGCCCTCCGAGAACGCTGCGGAGCGAACATCACCCTCTTTGATCGCGCTGTCTGTGTGGAGATCGCCAAAGAGCGTTTTGGGGACAGCCAATCCTACATCGCCGGGGATTTTATGACCGACTCCTTGGGTGGGCCCTACGATGGCGCGCTCTTGTCGAACATCGTCCACGGATTCAGCCTGGAAGAGAATCGTACGCTTGTACGGCGTTTGGCCGCTTGCATGAAGCCCGGAGCCCTCTTGGTCTTCAAAGACATGTTCTTCGGGGAGACGGGGGCGCAATTGGAAGAAGCCGCCATGTTTGGCATGACCATGCTCCTCTTCACCCGGGAAGGACGCAGCTTTTCCGCCCAAGAGATGACCGCTCTCGCCGCGGAGGAGGGCTTTGAAAAAGTGGGGGTCTTGCCTGTTCCTGACTGCAACTTCTCGTTAATCGTGGCGCGTCGGTCGGCCTAACCCGCATCCGTCGCACGATCTTGATATTCCGGGGCGATGCGCCGGATCACCGCGAACCAACAGCCAATCAGCCCCAAGGTGACGTAGATCACCCACCCGCCAGCCACGACCAGGAGCAGGATGGACGCGCCCGCCTTGGCGACGCGGTAGGTCAACATGTCGATGACCGCCTTGCCTTGGGTCTTTTCCGGGTAGCTTAGCGGGATGTACAGGATCTCTTTAGCCGCTCGGAAGAGCGAATAATCGAAGCACTTGCTCGCCACTTTGGCCACGGCCATGGTCAAGAAGCGTGGCGCAAAGGCGAACGCCGCCACCGCGGCGCCCAAGATCGCGGGAATCGCCAACAAGGCGCGCGTCACGCCCAACCAGGCCAGAACCACCCCCGTCAGCAGCTGCAGGGCCATAGAGCCCATATCAATAACGGCATACACCTGCCCCATGACCGCCGTTCGCGCGTCCGTGTCGGGATAGGCCGCCTCGATCATCACGTTGTATTGATAGTCAATGAGGGTCACGACCACTTGAACGATGACAATGAGGCCAAGAATCAGACCCAGGTAGCGACTCTTCCGGATCAGGCGCAGCCCCTCCCCAAAACGGGGCGTTTCGTCCGAACCTCCTCCGATGGCGGGTCTGCCAAGCGCGGGAAGCTCCATGGCCAAGGCCGCGGAGAACAGGAGGATCGGGATGAGCAGCCAAATGGCGTTGACTGTGCCGATGGATTGGGACAACGCCCCAATGCCCAAGTTGGCGGCCATTCCTCCGACCGAACCCATCACACAAAAGAGCCCATAGGTCCACTGTGCGCTCTCGGTACCGTAGACTGTGTTGGCGAAGCTCCAGAAGATCTCCACCAAGATCACAATGTAAACATCCTTCCACACGTAGAGCGCAAACGCCGCGTAGGGCACATCAAACCGAAACGCAGCGAGCAGGACCACCAAGCTGACGACGCTGACCCCAAAGGTGCCCACAAAGAGGTCGCCCAGGAGGGCTGAGCCCGCCATGCGATTGTAGAACACCACCACCGCTGTGGCCGTGATTCCCACCGCGATCCACGCCGCCGGCAACGCGCTGCTCGTATAGGCCTCGATGAACATAGACTCGATGGCCGGTCGCGCCACGGCGTAGCCCGCCATCACCATAAAGGCCAGCCCCCCGAGTAGGGCGAAGAGCCCCCTGCTGGGCGTCACCGCGGGTGGGTTTGCTGGGCCGGTCATGGGTGCTCCAGGCGTTCCCAAATGGCGCCCAACGAGAGGGCCGCTCCATGGGTGATGCGTTCATCCACAATCTGCGACACCTCCGTAGTTCCGGGGTTGATCTCCACCGTGGGGATCGCACTCTGCTTGGCGATCCACACAGGGGCCGCGATGTATTGAAACACGCTGGTCGTCTCCACCGAAAAGACCATATCGAAGCCGTTCTCCAACTCCCGAGACAGATCTTTGAGTTTCTCGCTGGGAAGCATCTCTCCGAACAAGACCACATCCGGCCGCACCAACGCCTCGCATTTCGGGCAATGGGGCGGGATGGTAACCTCGGCATAGTCGTCCACCACCACTTGGTACAGGCAACTCGTGCATTGGAGTGTGTGCACATCCCCGTGGATGTCGATGATCTTTGACGATCCCGCCGCCCGGTGAAGCCCGTCTACGTTCTGGGTCAACACCCACACCTCATACCGGTCGGCCAAATGGGCGATGACCTCGTGGCCCCGATTGGGCGACGCGCCCCGGCAGCCCGCCTCGATCTGAGCGATGTACTTCCAGCAGAGCGCGGGATTGGAACGAAGCATGGCGCCCGAGAGCGCGTCTTCGATGGATACGCCCTCGTCCGTGTCGGTCTCTTCGTAGAGGCCGCCGGTCCCTCGATAGGTGGGCAAACCCGAGTCCGCCGAGATGCCCGCGCCGGTGATGAAGAGCAAGCGTTTGCAATGGGGCCGCTGCATGTTCGCGACGACGCGATCCACCGCCGCCTGGGCGTCTTCATCAAGTTGAGGATAGGATGCGCGTGCGCTCATGGCACCGAGTCTGCCTGCTTCCACCCATCGCTTCAAGCCGACGGCGTCGACGCCAATAGATCCGCCACGCGCTCCAAGCGGGCCACCGAGTCGTTCAGACCACCGGGACGGTTCCGCCAGAGCCACAAGGCCCGACGCCGGGTGGCCAGCGCACGATACCGGTCTGCCAGCGAAGGCTCCAGTCCTTGCAGACCCATGTCCAACCCCAGAAGGAGCGCCTCGCCGACCCACGCCAACTCGCCACGCACTAACTCTGCGTCGTCGCGCGCGATCTGGGCGCCATCCAGCCGAGCCAGGGCCTCTTCCACTGTCGCCCGCGTTTGCGTCAGGGCCTCCTCGGTCACGCCTTCGGCAAAGAGACGCTCCCGATTCCGTTCGGGATAGAGCAAAAGATTGAAGATCTCGCTCTGATTCCGCCGCGTCCAGCCCAGCTGGTCATAGGCATCGCCGAGCGTCGTCACCACGCTCCCCACCTGCCCTGCCCTGTCGAGAAACACGTGTTCATCCAGCAGCCTCGCCAGCCCCTCAGGCTCCAGATCCTCCATGGCCTGCCCATTCCACGCACAGGCGGCGCCGAGCATCCAACCCGGTTTGCTGACGCTCAGGGGCTGAAGGTGGCCGTTGTCGCCCCAATCCGTATTCAAATAGCCCACGGCGCCGTGGGCGCGTCCGGCCTGGGCGGCGTTGACCAGATTCCCAATCATGTTGGTGGTCCGGCCGGCAATCGCGTTCCAAGCGCTGGTGCCCGGACACACGTAGAATGGCTTGCCCGCCGCGGCCACTTGTTGGCACTGCTCCTCAAAAGGATGGTCCGCCTCATAGCCCCACAGAAGCAAGGTGACATCCTCGGGGAGCTCGCCCACCAGGTCGGCGTGTTGCATCACGATGTCGGCCCACATCTGCATGGAGAAGCCCCGGCTCGCCACCCGCTGGGCGATCTGCTTCACGAAGTCCACGTACACACGGCCCGTGCCCTGCTCCTCGCACAGCGTGGCCGAGCGGCCTTTGCCCAGATCGATGGTCTCGTCCAGGCCCACGTTGAACCGACGACTGGTGAAGCAGGGGAGCAGCTGGTCGTAGAGATCCTCCAAGAGGGCCAGGCTCCCGGGGTCTGTGGGACAGAGCCCAAAGGGCTCTTTGTGAGAACTAAAGGCGTGCTCGATGCCCTCGGGCACTTCGGCCAGATGCCGATACGCGTCGTGGCGGAGCCATCGATGCATGTGGCCAAAGCTGTTTTGATTGGGTACCAGCTCCATGTGGTGGCGTCGGCACAAGGCGTCCAATTGGCGCACCTCTTGGGCCGTCAGCGGGCTGGCGTTCTCCCACACCGTCTCGTGGCCCGCATAGGCGAAGGTGTGCTCCATGTAGAGCTGCAGCTGGTTGATCTTCCATCCTGCCAGCTCTTCCACAATGGTCTCCAAGGTCGCCATTGTGGGCACCTTGTCGCGGCTGATGTCGAGCAGGACGCCCCGGGCTTGGAAGTCGGGCCAATCTTCGATGTTGACCGCCGGCAGGCTGTCGTTCCCACGCGCTAACTGGGCCAAAGTTCGCAGCCCATAGTAACGACCCGCTGCGCCGCCGGCCCGCAGCTGGATCCCATCCTCCTGCACATCCAACGCGTAACACTCGCTGCTCTCAAAGGCCCCGGAGTCCACCTGAACGCTCAGCGCCGGGCCCTCCAGACTGCACGTCAACGCCCCGCCCAAGGCCAAGGCTTGGTCCAACCATTCCCCATGAGAAGCGGGCCAGGCCACATGCTCGCCGCCCACGGTCATGTGCTGGGGACGTGGGATGAGGTTGGGATCCAAGGAATCGGTCACAAAGCGATCTCCATTGTCGGTGCTGAAAAGGAGCTTGTCATAGGTTGGGATTGGCGTCGAATTCGGGCCCGCTGTGGCCACGCACGGTCGGCCGTGAGCTTGAGGCGGCCGCAACTCTTCTGATATAGTTGGCCCCACTCAATGGACAGTGCCGATGCCCATTCCACTGCTCTACGCGAGGGAACCACAATGCGCCGACATCTAGTCAATTCAACCATTTCCCTGCTCTCTGTCTTGGTGGCCACGGGGTGCGCAGAGAAGGTCGACACCAGCAAGAACCTCCAAGAGGCCCCGAGCGCAATCGCACGAATTCTAGGTCCAGCGCTCCTCGATGATTGTCCTCAGGGCGGCGTGGAGATGGAGTATGGCATCGACTCCAACGCCAGCGGTGTGCTCGACGATGAGGAGGTCAATGGCTCGTACAGCATCTGCCATGGGGAAGCGGGACTGGAAGGCGCACCTGGGGAGGCCTGCTATGCCGTCGAGCAAGAAGGCGAGGTCTACGTTCTTCAATGCCCGGGACAAGAAGCGGTCCCCTTGCCGGCTGGACCCCCTGGCCAAGCGGGCGTAACCGGTGAAACCGGCATGCCGGGCGAACAGGGAATGGACGGTGCCAACGGACTCCAGGTTTTGGTGGTCACCGCCGATGAGCCCTGGGGCGAGACCTGCCCGAGCGGCGGTGTCCGTATCCACAGTGGACTGGACACGAACGGCAACGGGGTTTTGGACGCCGATGAAGTCACCGAGAACAACGCAGTCTGTCATGGTGCCCAGGGAGAGAAAGGGGACCAGGGCGATCAAGGAGACAAAGGCGAACCCGGCGAAACGGGCAAACAAGGCCCACCGGGCATGGATGGTCTGAACGGAAAAGACGGCGAAACGGGCAAACAAGGCCCACTGGGCATGGACGGCAAGGTTGGAGAGGATGGCGCCCCCGGAAAACAGGGTCCTCCCGGTCTCGATGGGTTCAATGGCGCGGACGGTGAACCGGGAACCGATGGTCTCAATGGCAAGGATGGGGCCACGGGAGAGCAAGGTCCTCCCGGTCTCGAGGGCCCGTACGGTGAACCGGGAATCAATGGTCTCAATGGCAAGGATGGGGCCAAGGGCGACCAGGGCTTGCCCGGCGCAGACGGTCTATCGGGCAATGACGGCAAGGATGGCCTTCCGGGTCCTCCCGGTACTGTCGGAGAGGCG
>Ga0114996_10006530_pt1 | contig 13389 bp, 8 predicted proteins | sample ArcticOcean_MG_C_4_FD_87039 | JGI IMG/M metagenome (GOLD analysis project Ga0114996, IMG submission 87039) | Marine microbial communities from western Arctic Ocean - ArcticOcean_MG_CB4_134 | ecosystem: Environmental > Aquatic > Marine > Oceanic | place: Arctic Ocean: Canada Basin | collected... | reverse complement strand
TAAATAAGGAATCATCAGCGATGAATCATTTTCTATATGGAGGCAAGCTGGCAAGCGATTCAAGGCCCGCCGGACACAAAAAACGCGAAATCCTCTCAGATCCTCGCAAATACTCTCATTGGAAAAATTAACTGCTTATAAGTGAACAGCTTACCATCAAGCCTCTCGCGGTCAATGAGAGTCCTTTACTAGGGATTGCGATGGAAATGACACCAGAAAAGGCTAATAGCGAGAACATTTAGAAAACATCCATGGATCACTGGATGAATCAGGTTCGCCGCTTCGGCCCTTGCCAATGCTCTTCGTCGCGTCGCGCTTCCCGTGCGCTTGGCGCCAGTCGATGAGAAATTCGGGCTACCGCAGGGGATTCTCGTACCAGATTACACCCAGGTTGTCGGTCTCTTCGCAGGTGAGGACGTCGAGATCCCCGTCGTCGTCAAGATCGATCAGTTGCACCAGGTCGAACTTGACGCCTTGGGGGCCGCTGATGGGATGGCCGTCCCAGGTCGCGTCGGCCGGGGCCTTGCGATAGGACATCCACATCACTCCGGCCTTATCGCCGAAGGCGTTTTCGCACGAAAATACGATGTCCGGCTTGCCGTCCTGGTCGATGTCGCCGACGGCGACCGACTTGCTAGTGCCGGTGTTGGGCGGCAGCTCGATCAGGTGTGTTTCCCAGCTCGCCGGTGAGAACTTTGTTCTGCGGTGGTAGCGCAGCGGCCCGCGGCGGTCGGCGATCAGCACGTCGTCGAGCCAGTCGCGGTCCAGGTCGGCGATCGTCAGAAACATGGCTTCATATTCATCGACCGGCCCGATTCGTTGCTCTTTCCATTCAGCGCTGGCGGCGAGTTCGGCGCCCGGATTCTCGAGCCACAGCGCACCGCGCTTGGGGCCCTTGCGGTCCGACGCCAGGACGTCGAGGTCTCCGTCGCCATCCATGTCAACCGGCAGCAGGGACATGATCCATCCGGCGTTGTAAAGCGGACGCCATTTCCACGACGCCAAATCCCGCGGGTTTTCCGGAGCCTGAAACCAGCCGATCTTCGCGCCTTCGTCTTTCGAACTCGCGATGAGGTCAGTGCCGTGCTTGGCGTCGATCTGCATCGGCAGGGCAAACATCCATCGCGCCAAGTCCATTGAAGCCGGCAGGACTTCGGTTTTCCAGGCCGCTTCGTCGAGGTAGCGGTCCTTGGCCTTCGGCGCCCAGTGGATAAACATCTTCCGCGTGTCGCCCTCGGTGGAGCTGACGACGTCTATCGCACCGTCGCCATCGAGGTCGGCAAAGACGGCGTCCTCCGGCTTAGCGACATCGCCGACATTGACCGCGGGCCAGGGCTCCCTCGCGCGCGCCGCGCCGGGGTTGAGGTAGACGCGAATCTTTCCGCCTTCTTCCCAGCCGGTGGTGATGTCTTGCAATCCGTCGCCGTTGACGTCGGCCAGCCGCACGCCGTCCGCGCCTTGCGAGGAGTTGTCAATCGTGTGGCGCGCCCAAGGCTGCTCGGAAACTGTTTTCGCGGGAGATGCCGCGATCACCAGTGCAGCCACGAGAAAGGCGGCAACCAGAAACGGAGTCACCAGACGTAAGGCTATTTTTCGCAATTTGGAATTCATGACAACTATCGCTTCGGCACCTATCGTTTCGGCACCTATCGTTTCGGCACCTATCGTTTCGGCTACTATTGTTTCGGCTACTATCGTTTCGGCACCTATCGTTTCGGCTACTATTGTTTCGGCTACTATCGTTTCGCCAACTTCAGGAACTCATCCGGTGCAAGCGCCCGCGGGGTAAAGCGTGCCTGGCGGACCGCCCCTTTGAAATAGAAAACCTTGTTGATCCGCACGCCCACTGAAGTGCGTCCCGGCCCTTGTGGACCCAGCTTTATCGCGGCCACGCCGTCCTGCTTTCCGTTGATGTAGCTGCGGAGTTCGCGGCCGTCGTAGACCGCGGCCACGTGGTACCAGGCGCCGAGTGGGTAAAGGTTCCGGCGGTCCAGCAGTGCCTTGCTCACGTCACCCGTCTGAACGAAAGTATCGAGACACCACTGGCCGTCGACAACACGGATCTCAAACAGCATGCGATTTTCGGTATCAGCGCCTGTCGCCGGAGTCTCGTTGAGGTGGAACCAGCGCTGTTCCTCTTCTCCACCGTCGGGGCGAAAGATCGCTTCCCAGGTGAAGGTCGCGGCTCCGGCGAGCGGATGCACGTCGAAAAAGAGAGCGTCATCGACGCCGTCGAACTCGACCGCTTTCCCGAGCGGGGTATCGATCACGCGTGGCTCGCCCGAGACCGTCGGCTCGTGTCCGCCGATTTTGTCCAGGCCGTCGAATATCCAGGTCTGAGATTCCGGCGGGGCGGGAGATGCTGCATCCCCACTTCCCGGCCACACAAAGACGGCGACCGCAAGAAGGCAAGCCGTGCTGGCTCCGCATAAAGACGTTCGACTATTCATAGCTGAGATTCATCCGTTTCCGCGTATCTGTCGATGCCTCCAGCTTCGTGGCCGTCCACCTCGCCGGGGCCGAATCGGCGCCGTTTGGTTGATAAAGAAGTGCTTCGTTACCTGGGGCGACCCCAAAAAAGGGGCCGCAGGTGTCGCTTGTCCATACTACCGTAACTTAACTGGACCAGACTGGACCCAGATCCGTCCGTAAGGACTCTGGTTGCGTGCGGAAGCGTTTCGAATACCCGTAACGCAGGGCTCGTCAGAGACCTGCGGCTTTTCATTGCGTTCACCCGCTCGGTGTGGCCCGACGAAAGGCCGCAGGTCTCTGACGAGCCCTGCGCTACGGGGTTCGGAAACAACTACCCAACGCAAAGGTCGCCTTACGGACGGATCTCAGACTGGACCAGCCGCAATCACGCGAGGAAGCGTGGCCGGTATCGGATGAGTGCGGCTGAGCGCTCCCTTGCGGGCTGTGAAAACATTGGGACTGTCCCAGCGGCGACTACAACCATCGTTGATTTCAAATGCTTTGGCGAAGAGCGAAGTGGACTGTCTCCGATTTTTTCACAGGCCCTTACGGTCGCGGCTCAGAGAACCTCCTACTTCAGATAGAAAAGACTCAGCCGCGGCAGCCCGGCTGTCTCGAAACACTTTCGTTGCAGGAATTGCTTTTCCAGCAGGGAAAGCTGGTCGGCCGTCATCTTACCCCGGTAGGGCGCCATCGCACGGTCCATCTCCTGACGCGCGGCTAGCATCGCGTCCTCGTCGAGCTGGTGGGTCACGGCGGCGATCATGCGCTCTTCGAGCACGGTAAGACGCTGCTCGACCGACTCGAGATCGGGCAACTCCCCTGCATCGCCGGCGCCCGCCAGCTTTTCGAGCGACTCGGCGGTCTGCACGAACACCGTTGCCGCGGCCGGGCTTGCGCTCTTCGCGGCTTGGCGAACCAGCGCGGCGTTGGTGCGAAAAAACTCCGCCAACTCGCCGGGGCTGAACGCAGCCTGCGCCTTCCTACTTTGTGGCTCTGATTCGCCGGACATCTCGCGTGCGGCGCTCAGCACTTCCTGGCTGCAGTAAGCCAGTGCGTTCACCATGCGGGCCCTGCGTTTGCGGGCGTGCCATTTTTCGAACGCCCGGTCGATGCCTTTGAGCGCGGCTTCCAACGGGACGCCCGAGTCCTTCCAAACTTCGATCAAAGCCCAGTCAAGCGGAGACAGCAAGAACGTTCCAGTCTGGCGCGCACGCTGGAAGTGCTCCTCGATTTCAGTGAAGTAGTTGAAGTAGTTCACTTGATTAGAACAATCTACTTTCTATCATTGTGCTACCGGGGTCCTATCGGGCCGAAGGGCGTTCGGAGGTTTGAGCGATGTTTTCGAGCCGGCGGCCTAAGACCAGAAGAAAGGAGCACTCCCAGCGTCGGGTGGTCAACTCACATCCTCAAGCGTCGCGCGGATACCGTGCTTCGGCCGCAGTGTTACCTGTGCTTGGGGAATGACGTTTTGCCCCGCTACCGGCCGCAAACGATATCGTTGCGCCACGGTCGCCAGGATCAACTGCATCTCGGCGAGGGCAAACCGGTTGCCGATGCACAAGCGCGGTCCCGCGGCAAAGGGAATATAAGCGAAAGGATGGCGTTCGGCGACTCGATCCGGCGTGAAACGCTCGGGGTCGAACTGTTCCGCATCCGGCCAGAACTCAGGATGGCGGTGCACGACGTAAGGGCTGATCGCCACTACCTGGCCCGGCGCAATGGGATCGCCGCGGATCTCATCCTCGGCAATCGCGTTCCGATGGAAGGAATAGACCACCGGATAAATCCGCATGCTCTCTCGCAGCACCATTTCGGCGTAGGTTAGCCGCGGCAGGTCGTGCATCGCTGGCATACGGCCGTCGAGCACTTCCCGAAGCTCCGCGGCGAGCTTGGCTTCAACGTCCGGGTGCCGCGACAACAAATACCAGGTCCAGGTCAGTACGTTGGCCGAGGTCTCGTGGCCTGCCAATAGCATCGTCAACACCTCATCGCGCAACTGCTTATCGGTCATTCGTTCGCCAGTGTCTTCGTCCTCGGTTAGCATGAACATCGAAAGCAGATCTCCGCGGTCTTCCGGCACGCGCCGGCGCTCGGCGATAATGTCGAACACCACTCGATCGAGTGTTTGCAGAACTTTGCGGAACCGCAGATTCCCCGGAGTCGGTATCCGCAAAGGCAGTGCCAGCGGACTCGTGAGGCGGTGCGTCATTCGCTCCATGGACGAGGTAACCGCCATGCCGATCTCGTCGGTATCACTAGTCAGATCAATGCGAAACAAGGTCTGACCGACGATACGAAGAGTGAGAACCGACATTTCGGCCGCTATGTCAAAGACCTGCTTGCGGGCGGCATAGCCGTCCCAGGTTTGCAGCATGTCGATTGTCGCGGACGTCATCATGCCGCCCAAGGCTTCAATGCGCTTTTGATGGAACGCCGGCGCAGCCAGCCGCCGCTGCCGATGCCAAAAATCACCGTCACTGGTTAACAGCCCATTCCCCAAACCGACACCCATCTCGCGGTAGATGAAGGTGTCTTTCCCGAAGTTGCGCATATTGTCCTTCAGGACATACTGGATGTCATCGGGATGACTCACCAAATAGATGGGCCAGCGAGAAATGCGATAGCGGACGATATCGCCATAGCGGCGTCTCAGCTCGACAAGATAGGGAAGGCCGTTACTTTGAAACTCACCGAGGTCCCAGAACAAGAATCGGGGAATCGGACCAGGCGGCACGCGGGAGAAATTCATGACGATACCCAATTCACGACGTCACGTATTTCGTGATTCATCTGTCGTGCAATCCTCTGATGCGGCCAGTACGCAACATCCCAGGTACTTCGCATTTGAAGACTCGTGTTTCCCGTGCACGACTCTCAGCTAAATTGCACTATCTGAAAATCGCGATAAGCCCGGGGTTGACACATCAACCACCAGAGCAGACTCTAACAAAGTTCACTACTTCCCCCGAACAGTACGGCTTCAGTGGCCGCAAGTTCGCTGCCCGCGGATCATCTACTGGTCAAACTCGTGGTAGAACAGGCCGTTGAACAAGAGCTTAAACGTTGCGTTCGACTGGGCGCGATATTGCGGGCGGATTCCCATCAGCACGAAATGGCCGCGGCCGATCGGAACGTCCACCACGGCGGCACGGTTCGATAAGTGCTTCTCCCCCAGCAGCCACCCGGAAGCCAGAACGTTGCGGCGGGGATAGGTCACGACGGCCCGCGGAAGCTCGCTGTTTTCGCGGTTCCCGTTCTCAAACGCCGGTCCGCTCTCAAACCAAACCGCCTCCCGGGGCCGCATCCCGAAGCACAGCGGGTGCGAAGTATCCACGCTGACGTTGAGCAAGGATCCGGGCCCGTAGAACTGCTGGTCTCCCAGACCGCTGAGGACATTTCGCGCGCCGGCATCCAGCCGCTCGATTGCGTAGACCGCCGCTTTGTTCAAGGCAAGAACCGTCCCCCCGTCGCTGGCGAAGCGGCGAAGCGCGGCCGCGCCGGTGTCTTCGATTCCGCCGGTGTAGCCGGGCGGCGCCTCCGTTCCTTGGTAGAGGGCGCCTTGGATGAAACCCGCATGGAGCGTGCTGGGCCGCGTGTCGGGCAGGATGATTACATCAAACTCGTCATTGAGATCCCCTTGCTGGATGCGCTCGTTGCTGAGATTCAGATAAGGGAATTCGTAATGTTCCAGCACCCAGCGCGTCCAGCCCTCGTCCATGATCGGCACGTGCCCGCGGTATAAACCAACGCGGGGTGCCCTCAGCCGCCGATGCTCCTCGACCCCGGTGTCGACCGCCACGAAGTCAAGCCCCAGCTCACGGGCGAGTTGCGGCAACAGCGATTCAGCCGGGCCCTGGCGGGGGATGTAGAAGACTCCGCTGGATTGATCGCGATAGACCGGTGCACCCGCCGCCAGCAGCCGGTTGACACCCTTCCAGGAATCGCTCGCGGCGGGTGAGAGTGCCAGCAACTCAGCGTCCTCGACATGACCGGCCTTGGTCTCGACCTTGGCAAGCGTGACCAGCTCCGCGTCGAAAGGTTCGTCGATTTCCACGACGTCAACACCTTGCAGCAGCGGCAGCGAATGAGCCGTCACGTCGTAGGGCCGGCGCGGGGGACCGCCCGGGTACTCGCGCAGGTCCGGGTAGCGCTGGCTCTCCAGCAAAGTCTTGGCGAACGCGGCATAAGGTTGCAACATCCGAATCACGAAGTCGCCCGCCGCGAAGCGCTGCCCGCCGGCGAGGAAATCATCTTCGGCCTGTTCGATCTCAACCATTCCGAACGAAAGCGTTCGCAGCAAACGTTCGACCGCGCTGCCATCGTGCTGTTCACGGGGGATCACGAAAGCGAACGGAGTGTCGCGCGCCAAGGCTCGCTGCCCGATGCGATAGAAGTTTCGCAGCAAGTCCCGGCGGTGAAGCGCCGCGTTGTAAAGACACGACTCAAATGTCACGAGCTGATAGTCGACAATGTCGCGCAGCGTCCATTCTCCCCCAGGCCAGGGCTCGACGAAATTCCAGCTCGGGCTCTTGGCGTTGTAACCGCGCCCCCGAACCTCCAAAGAAGCAAAGGGGACTTTGACGGGCGAAGCGTAACGCACGCTCGCCGTTTCGCTGAGAAGCCGCAATCCGCCGTGGTAGCTCTGGTAATGCCGCGCCGGGGTGAAGTAGTCGTAGATGCCGTTCACCACGATGCCCTTTTTGCCGGCCGAGGTCAGGTCAACCGCCATCGCCGTGCCCAGACTGTTGACCTGTTGCACAATCAGCGGGTCAATATTCGGCTCGATCGGGTCCATCCAGGGCGGCACGAACATGCGGGCGCCGCGGCCTCCCATTTGATGCACGTCGTAGACAATCTGAGGACGCCAGACATTATGCACCTTCTCCACGGTTAGGCGAGTTTCGGCCTGGGTAAACATGTACCAGTCGCGGTTGTTATCGTGGCCGGCGTACTTGTGGTAAAGCTCGACCATCGGCGCGCCTTCGTAGCGTGTTCCGAGGAACTTCTTGTACCAAGCGGCCACTTTGTCGACGCCGTCCGGGTTGAGCGACGGTATGAGCAGGAAGATCGTATCCTTCAAGATGGCCCGGTGGCGGGGCGTGTCGTCGGTGAGTAATTTGTAGACGAACTCGATCGCGGTATGGGTGGAGCCGACCTCGTTGGAATGGATCGAGCATGTGATCAGGACAACGGTCTTGCCTTCGCTAATGAGAGCTTCCGCTTGCTCGGACGTGGTGCCGCGGGGATCGGCGAGCCGCGCCTGAACGTCTTGGTAGCGTTCGAGCTTTCCGATCGTTTCCGGGCTGGCGACAGTGACGAGTATGAACGGGCGGCCCTCGGTGCTCTTACCGAGTTCTTGCACCAGGACTTGATCACTCGCCCGGCCGATACGCTGGAAGTAGGCGACGACGCTCTCCCACTCGACCAGCTCGCGGTCGGCGCCCATCTGGAACCCGAAATGGGACTCGGGTGAGGGGATTGCGGCAACGCCAGGCAGGGCCGCGATCAGTAGGGCGAAAAGCAAGGCTGTGCGCGAAACAAACGCCATCTTTCTTACTATATCGCGCCCTCCGCGCCGGTCCTGTCGTCGGACGCCCTGAAAGCAGATCAGAGCCGCGGGTGTCAACCCGCGGTCAAGTCCGCCAACCCAATAATTTTTCAAGGGAGGCAAGCGAGTTACTTTCCCGCACCGCTTCGTGGCTTAACGGCTCTTGAGTCAGTCGTGTTGAGGGCCCTGGGCGGTGGAACGCTCGGGCGTAGCAACCGCTCCCTTGCGGTCGCGGCTCAAAACGCCAAGGCTAACCGAGTCATCGGGCAGCTACCCATCGCTTCCGAGACGGGGCTTGAGAAGCGGTTTGAGAAATTCCGCGGTCTTGCGCACTGATTCATCGATCGACATGATGCCGGCGAAGGACTGGTGTACAGTCACATATCCGTCATAGCCGATGGCGTGAAGCCCCTCGAACATGGCCTCGGAATCAACGCCGCCTTCCTCCCAGATGCCTATGTGATCGAGGAACACACGTCCTTTCGTCCAGGTGTCGAGGTAGACATCGCTCTCGGGGTTGAAGCGGTGATTCTGTGTGTAGGCGTTAAAGATGTGGGCCCCAAGTTTCTTGATCGTTTCCGGCCCGTAATCCTGGCCAACCATCCACCAATTCGCTGGTTCGTAGATGATGCCGAAATTCGGCCGGCCGACGGCTTCAAGCACCCGCAGCGCTCCGGCCGTGGTTTCGAACAGGCTCCCCAAGTGCGATTGATGCGCCAGGCGAATGCCTCGCTCGGCGGCCTCGTCGGAGGCGCGTTGGGCGGTTGCGATATCGTCCTCCGACTTCATGCAAATGCGGATCAGGCCGGTGCCGAAGGCCTCTGCGACATCGAGGCTAGGCGTAATGTTGCGCAGGCTTTCCGGGCCGGTGTGATCGTTCATCGGCACGGCGAAATCCGCGGTGACCATGGAAACGGCCAGCCCCGCCGCACGAATCTTCTCGCTTTTTTCGCGGATCGTTTCGGGCGATGAATGCGTCCCTGCCTGCGAGGCGCGCATGCAGAGGGCCTCGTAGCCGTTGTCCCCCGCCAGCGCGATCAACTCGTCGATCGTAGCGGTGGCTTTCTTTTTGTCCAGGAATGATTCGGCGACACGTACTGACAAAGAGAGTTTCATAAGTTTCTCCAGATCCCCCAAGTAACGGATTCGATTCTAGCGCCTGAGCGCCACAGGCGGGGGCAGCAGCAATAGAGGCGTGAACGGAAGTCCATGCTCGGCGAGTGTGCTCGCACTCCGAGCATGCCCCGTATACCCCGCTCACATGCCCAGCTCCCCCCGCTGCACATGCCTCCGCTGCCGTGCCCGGTCACTGAGCGTGGACTTGCGCCCACGCCTCTGTTGCTTCATCCCTTCCATTTCAGTGATCCGGCAACCCTTTATTTATCAATGGATTACCTGTTGATGACGAGTTAACCCCGAGTTAATTCGCAGTCGATTGAGCTACCGGCGGAATCGGCTCATTCTGCTCTCACCAACCCTTTCCGGAGGTGAGAGTCATGAAGCAGTCAGATACTCGAGTTACTCAGCAGCTAGCCATCGGATTTGCCTTTCTCTTCAGCAGCGCGGCATGGGCTGGCGCGTCCCCCATGAGCGGGCAAGCGCCTTTCTTGCTTTCGGTTCTCGTCGTCGACAACAGCGCTGCCGGGCCCGTGGAATTGGAGGTAGCCAAAGAAAAGGCGACGGCAATTTTCGGCAGAGCCGGAATCGATATCGAGTGGCGTCATTTTTCTCCGCTGACCGGAGCGCCAAGCGCGCCGGCCTGGGATGCCAGTGGGCGGGACGTTCTTCCCTTAACTCTCATCCTTCCCGCAAAGAAAGCCTATCCCACACTGAAGAAGCTTTTCCGGCTGCCGAAAAGCGCCATGGGGTTCGCAACGACCCGGCCGGCCGACAAGCCCTATGGCGACACGGCTTACATATTCGTCAACCGTGTGGAAGAGCTCATTCGCAGGGATGCGTTCGCGAGGCTGGGAATCGTGTTAGGGCATATCATTGCTCATGAACTGGGCCACTTGCTGCTGGGCCGCGGGCACACCTCCAGCGGATTGATGAGTGCACAGGTTGGAGAACGGACACTGAAGCTGGCTCGCGCCAATAGGCTGCACTTTAGCCGCCCCCAGGTGAAGAAAATCCTTGCGGTAGTGGGGAGGAGAACCAGCAGTCGGCGGGCAGACTGAAATGTTCCGTGCAACCGACGCGCTCGGATGCCTCAGATGCGGAGGACCCCGCCCACATGCCTCACGTGCCTTGCTCGGCAGGTGAGCGAAGCAGCTCAGTAGTCTGAGTGAAGCAGCTCAGCACGCTCGCTGAGCGTGGACTTCCGTCCACGCCTCTGTTGTTGCGTGTCCAGGGTTCGAGCCCGCTCGCTGTACCAAGCGCTGAAACCGTAAATTCGTCTAGAATCTGGATGACATGAGATTCCTGCTCCCGTCCCTGGTTCTCCTCCTCGCCGCCTCCGCCCACGCTCAGGACAGCACCCGAGCCGGCCACTTCACGGTCGAGCATCCGACGCTGCACAACCTCGGCTTCGAGTGGACCATCAGCGGCGACGCCAATCGCAACGCCTCCGTCTCGGTCGAGTTTCGCCGCGCTGGCGAATCCGAGTGGCGCCCGGCGCTGCCGCTGGTGCGCATCGGCGGCGAGCGCATCTTCCGCACACGCGAGCATCTCGACTACACCGTCCCGGATGGTTTCGCGGGCAGCATCCTTAACGTGGAACTCGGCACCGAGTACGAGTGCCGCTTCGAGCTGACCGATCCCGACGGCGCCACGGGCGAGACCACCCGCGCCGTGCGCGTCACGACACGCACCGAGCCGCAACCCTATCGGGGAGGGCGAACCCTGCACGTCTATCCGCCCTATCACGAAGGCTCGCGGCTGGAGCCTCATTTCACTAGCCTGCTCGAGGCCTACTACGGAGCCGGGCTCGGCGACTGGAGCGTCGTCTGGGAGCGGCGCGTCCAACCCGGTGACACCATCCTGGTCCACGCCGGCCTCTACAGGAACGAACGTCTCAACTACGTCGACCCGATGATGACGCCGTTCGACGGCACCATGTGGCTCACCAGCAAGGGCACGCCGGAAAAACCCATCACCATCAAAGCCGCCGGCGACGGAGAAGTCGTCTTCGACGGTGCGGGCAACCATCGGATGTTCGACGTCATGGCGTCAGCCCATCACATCTTCGACGGACTCACCTTCCGCAACACCGATGTCGCCATCTTCGCCGGGATGAAAGAAGTGCTCGGCGCGGTGGGCTTGACCGTCAAGAACTGCCGCTTCGAGGACATCGGCTTCGGCGTCTGGACCGAATATGCCGGCTCAAGTGACTTCTACATCGCCGACAACATTTTCTTAGGCCGCATCGAAGAACGAAATCTTCTCGTCGGCTGGACCGGCCGGCTTTGGAAGAGCGCCGGCCCCTATGGCTCACACGAAGTTCGCAGCTACTACGCCATTAAGGTCTACGGACCCGGCCACGTCATCGCCCACAACGCCATCGCCTACTTCCATGACGGCATTGGGATTTCGACCTACGGCACGCCGGAGCAAGACCCCGAGCGGCGCGCCTCATCGATCGACATCTACAACAACGATATTCACCTCTCCGGCGACGACTTCGTCGAGACCGACGGCGGCGTACACAACATCCGCGTGTATAACAACCGGGGCGTCAATGCGGCTCACGGTGGCTACAGCTCGCAACCGGTCTTCGGCGGACCGGCCTATTTCATCCGCAACATTCTTTACCACGTGCCTAGCGGAGTCGCCTTTAAGTTCTCCGCCAAGGCCGCCGGCCTATTCGCCTTCCACAACACGATCATCGGCGAACAGGTGGCCGGCGATCCCTCGTCCAACATGCACTACCGCAACAACTTGTTCCTGGGACGGGATACGCCGGATCGGGGCGTGATGACCTGGTCGAATGCGACCCAAGCCCACAGTTCGGACTACAACGGCTACCGGCCTAATCAGGGAGTTGCGGAGCAGTATCGCTGGCTTGCCCCGGCGGGCGGGCGGCCGATGTATGAGCCCACGCCCGAAGACTGGAAGACTTTCCCGACGCTAGAAAAGTTCCGGGCCGCCACCGGGCAGGAGCAGCACGGGCTGGAACTGGACTTCGACATCTTCGAGGAGATGACCCCGCCCGATCCCTCCAAGCGCCACGCCGTTTACCACGCCATGGACCTGAGCTTTCGCTTGAAGCCGAATAGCAAGGCCGTCGACGCCGGGGATCCTATCCCGACGGTCAATGACGACTTCAGCGGGGACGCCCCCGACCTGGGCGCGCTCGAAGTGGGACAGCCCGAGCCCCACTATGGCCCGCGCTGGCTCAAGAGCGAGCCGTTCTACCGCTGAGCATGCCTCTACCGCGGTTCCAGCCGCAGCGTGTTCGCCGTGTTCGCCTCAACCGCTTCGCGGCTGAAGACCAGGGGCGCGTACTCGTGCTCGGCCCACAGCGGCAACAGATCGTCATAGTGCGGGCTGCCGGGCTGCCCGGACTGGCCCGGCGTGCTCGTAAAAACCGAGCGATCCCAATCAGCAACATCCAGGATGTGACGGTAGGACGCGCCGTTCGACTGCGCATAGCCGGGGCCGCGCGTGGCGTTCGGTGTGTTGCCGTCGCCGCCCCGCTCCACCGGTCCGAGATTGAATAAGCTTTTTCGCGCGGGGCTATCCGCCAGCGGATGCTGGAACGTAATCGTATGCAGCGTGCCCCACTTCCATGAAGACATGTCGCCTCCGAGCAAGCGCCCCGCCTCGCTGACAGCCGCATCGAACGCCTCCGCCAGAATCGAATTTCGCTCGCCTTCGGGAAGGCCTTTCAGCAGACCGATCAAGACCGGCAACTGCAGGTTTCTCTCGACGAGCCCTCTCTCTGGTTCCGGAATTTGCGAGGCGACGAATCGCGGCGTCAGCTCCTTGAACCACACCTCGAAAAGCGCTGCCGCCCCGGAGTCCTTGCTGAGCACCGCGTCCCAGGCTTCGAGCAGCATGCGCGCCTGCTGCACACGCACCGAGCCGCCCCGCGGCGTTTGTTTCAGCAAATCCAAAAGCTGGCGGGCCGGAATCGACAGCTCGTCGTGCTGAAGCTGCTGGAAATCCTCCACGGTGAATTTCTTCCCTTCGCCCAAGACTTTTTCGAGGCGCTGGAAACGATACGGCGCCGACCAGTCGAAGCCCAGGTCATGCGGATAGTTTTCGGGACGAATGTTGTGATTCGCCGTCGCGACGTAATGCTGGCTGGGGTTGTGAATCCGGGGAAGCTCGTCGATCGTGCGAAACCCTTCCCACTCGTATTTCCCCGTGTGTCCCGGAACCGGCAGCAGACCGGACCAGTTCTTGCGTATCGGCATCAGCCCGGC
>Ga0114996_10006528_pt1 | contig 13390 bp, 10 predicted proteins | sample ArcticOcean_MG_C_4_FD_87039 | JGI IMG/M metagenome (GOLD analysis project Ga0114996, IMG submission 87039) | Marine microbial communities from western Arctic Ocean - ArcticOcean_MG_CB4_134 | ecosystem: Environmental > Aquatic > Marine > Oceanic | place: Arctic Ocean: Canada Basin | collected... | reverse complement strand
TCTGAGCGGGTTCCAGCGTGAATGCGGTTAAGCGGATATGCGTGAAAGGCCGGTTGAAAGATGGTTTACCCGTTAGGAAGATCTACAATTGTTCTAACTCTGGCACCTGAACTCTACCCACGCTGAGCCAGTCGATGGGTGGAAGAAAACTTTCTTACCTAAAACCTAACACGCGCGATAGCGCTCTTCCACTAATTCGCGCGGCCTTTATTATTGACCTTGCCACCACCGCCATTACGGCTTCGGGAGCGAAAGCGGGAGAAACCACCTCGGCCACCACCATTGCTGCGGCCTCCTCCTCCTCCACCGCCGCCATTGCCACGGCCATATCTATTCTTAGATGGCTTGCTAGACGACGAAACGGCTTTGTCGCAATGAAAGGCATGATCCTTATCGGCTGGCACAGGATTGCCCAACAGGCGCTCGATATCCCGCAGATTGCTTCGGTCTTCGGCGCAACAAAACGAAATGGCATCACCTCTCGCCCCCGCCCTGGCGGTGCGCCCGATACGGTGCACATAAGTTTCGGCCTCCATGGGTAGATCGTAGTTGATGACATGAGTGATATCGTCAACATCCAAACCTCTCGCAGCTACATCGGTGGCGACCATCACCCGAAAACGACCTCGCTTGAAACCGTCCAGTGCTTTGGTCCGCGCAGCCTGGCTTTTATTGCTATGGATCGCAGTTCCACGAATGCCCGCGTCGAACAGCTTGTCCACTACGCGGTTGGCGACATGCTTCATCTGTGTAAAAATGAGTGCTTTATTGATCTGGGGATCACCCAGGAGAGAAACCAACAGGGCATCTTTGTTCTTTTTATTCACAAAGAGAATCTTCTGATCGATACTGTCCAAGGTAGGTTTATCCGGCGTTATCGTCACTTTTACCGGGTTGCGGACCATGGTATTAGCCAGATCCCTCATTTTCGGAGCCATGGTGGCGGAAAAAAACAGGGTCTGACGCTCCTTCGGAATTAAGGCCATTACACGCTCGATGTCGGGTATAAATCCCATGTCGAGCATACGGTCCACTTCGTCGAGAATAAATACTTCCACTTGATTCAGGTGGATATGTCCCTGCTCGATCAGATCAAGTAAACGGCCGGGGGTGGCGACAAGAATATCGACCCCACGGTTCAGTGCCTTGACCTGGTTAAACTGGCTGACTCCACCGAAAATCACGGTATGACGGATGCGGAGAAATCGACCGTAGGTTTTAATACTATCCCCGATTTGCGCCGCGAGTTCGCGGGTGGGTGCGAGAATGAGCGACAAAGGTGTTCCTCTCTGAAACTTACGTGATCTGCCAGCAATCAGTTGCAGAAGTGGTAAGGCAAAGGCAGCAGTTTTGCCGGTTCCGGTCTGGGCACAGCCCAGCAGGTCTCGTCCTTCAAGCAGATGCGGAATGCATTGCTCCTGAATGGGGGTGGGGGTGACATAGCCCTCGGCGCTTACAGCCCGCTGAATCTCCGGAAGGAGGGTACCAAAGGCACCTTCAAGCGGACGCGGTTCTTGTTGAGGGACATCATGTCCGTTGTGCGCACGTGGCGCATGACTATTTTCTTTCATATATTTCCAAGTCCGGGATGATACAAATCTCTACCTGCCGGACGCGTGGAAAAGAAAGGACCGCATTAATCGCGGTGATTGTGCGTCCTTACTTTAAAAAAAGTCGGATGCACGGTTTAAAGTGAGAAAGACTTTCCCACTAAGAAGAGGTCATATTAGAACCCTTACTCCCACATGCAAGTACATATTAGCATTTCTTTTCAGCCCAGATAATCCGGGAAATACCAAAAAAACCGACACTTAAGATTACTATATTCAGTGTAAAGTAAATGACCAACACTTAACACGCACGACAGTGCCCCTCCGAGTAAGATACTTATTCAATTCCATGAGCCCCGAAGGGGGATTGATGTACGACGTTTGATATTTGATTTTTGATGTATTGAAATTTCCTTCGCACGTCTCAAATCGAATATCGGCTACCGAGGGCAAAGCCTGACATCCCCCAATCGTACATCTATCTTTTTGATATTCGATATTTGATGTGCGAGGGATAAATCTTTCTCCCTTTCCGCCTCTCAAAAATCCCAGTGATCATAAACAATTGACAGGTCAGGTTATAAAGGGTTATCGAATCGGGTCTGTCCTCTTAACCAATCGCTTGGGTCTCTGGCGAATGGATCTTTCCACCCTTAAAAGAAATTGGATTTACAAATGAAATTTAAAATTGGTGTGAACTGCGGATCGTTGGCATTCTCGCTTTTAATGAGCACTTGTCTGTTTGGTGAAGAAATTGATTCGAAACGGCTCATTGAAGCCGCGAAAGAACCGCAGAATTGGATGACTTACAGCGGAACTTACAATGCCTGGCGTTACAGTCCGTTGGATCAAATCAATCGGAAAAACGTAGACCACCTGGCTCCGGTCTGGGTTTTTCAGACCGGCGTCGTAGACGGCGGATTTTCGTGCACACCGTTAGTTGCGGATGGTGTAATGTACATCACCTCCCCCTGGAATCGTGTGTTCGCGCTCGACGCCGTAACCGGTAAGGAGCTCTGGCACTACTACTACCCAGTGCCTAAGGAATTTGGATTACTTTACGGGCCCTGGAACCGGGGAGTCGCCCTGGGTCACGGACTGGTCTACATGGGGACGATCGATAATCACCTGCTCGCCCTGGACATGGAGACGGGAGAGGAAGTCTGGAAAGTGGAGATCGAAGATGTCGACCAGTGCGGCTGCAATATCACTGGGGCGCCCCTGGTAGTGAAGGACAAAGTCATCGTCGGTGTCACGGGTGGAGACTCCGCGCACCGGGGATACCTCAATGCTTTTAACGCAAAAACGGGCAGGCACGCCTGGCGGTTCTGGACTATTCCGGAACCGGGAGTGGAAGGTAACGAGACCTGGCATGGGGATAGCTGGAGATATGGAGGTGGCGCTACCTGGATGACGGGGTCCTATGATGCGGATCTCAATCTGCTCTACTGGGGTGTGGGTAATCCCGCGGCTGATTTTTATGGAGAAGACCGCAAGGGGGATAACCTGTATACCGATAGTATTGTTGCCCTGGACCCAGACACTGGGGAACTGAAATGGTATCACCAGGAGATCCCCCATGATGTCTGGGATTGGGACGCGGCCTATGAATGCGTTTTACTGGATTTGAAAGTTGATGGCGTAAAGCGCAAACTGCTGGTTAACCCGAATAAGGGTGGCTACACCTGGGTAATGGATCGAACCAATGGGGAGTTCATAAACGCCTGGCCTCTCGCTGAAAAGATCAACTGGATCAGTGGAATCGATGCAGAGGGCAATCTATTGGATCGATTAGAACCGAAGGTGGGTGAGCAGACGATCATCTGCCCCTCGATCGGCGGAGGACGCAGTTGGAACCACGGAGCCTATAGCTCGAAAACGGGACTGTTTTATACAACGGGTATCGAGTGGTGTCAGAATTTGACGGTACAGGAAGAGAAACCAAAACCGGGTGAAGTCTTTATGGGTGGACTCTTCGAGCTTCGGCGAACACCTGAAGGTGAGGCATGGAGCCACTTCGATGCATACGATCCGGTTACCGGAAAGAAGAAGTGGAGCTACCGTTCGAAATATCCCCTACTCGCTTCCGCCGTTGCAACGGGAGGCAATCTTGTATTCACCGGTGACCCCGAGGGAGATTTTTTTGCCCTCGATGCAGTCAATGGCAAGAAACTTTGGAGTTTCAACACCGGTTCAGGTCATCGTGGTTCACCTATGACATACGCGGTCGACGGAAGACAGTACATCGCGGTTCCCGCTGGTTGGGGTTCTGCTGTCGCCGGCATCATGCCGCAAATTTGGCCGGAGATTGAAGACTTTCCGAGTGGTAGCGCCCTATTCGTTTTTGCGCTCAGTAAATAATAAGTTCCTCCACCACCTCCACGTTACGTCATCTAAAGTGTCATAACATGCGCGGTTACGCTACGAGGCCGAGTCGAATTTGGCTGGAAAGATTGATCTTCAGTCTCCTCATCGTGTGTGTGTCTCTCTCTCCAAGTCTATTGACTTCGGAGGTGCCCATCGCTTCGACCGCGGACATCAACTTTCTTAAAATGGGGCGCGCTAAATTTGAGCAGAGCTGCTCGGTAGGCTATTGCCATGGAAAAGCAGGGCGCGCCGGTAGAGGTCCTCGCTTACGGGGGAAAAACTGGGACAGTAAATATTTGATTAAAGTGATAGAGAATGGTGTTCCAAACTCATCCATGGCCGGTTGGAAATCCCGACTCAGCGGGGAGGAAACCCGAGCGATCGCAGCTTATATTGGAACCCTTTCAAAACTGGGCCCGAACGATCCGGAGCCTCCGCTTACCGATTATATCCTGTCATCTGATTTCTCGATTCCTGCGCCGTTGCATAGACCCGCACCTAAGCCCGTCACAGACAATCAACCGGCAGATGAGAATGATCCCTCGGTTATTAAAGGCGATCCGGTAAAAGGGAAGGCGTTGTTTTTTGATCTCAGCGATGACTTGAATTGTGCTGCCTGCCACCGGTTCAATAGCAATGGCACAAATGTTGGACCCGATCTAAGTGGTATTTCAGGGAGATCAGCGCGTGAGATGCTCAAAGATATTATCCTACCCAATGCAGTCTCTACCGATGCCGGGCAACTCTTTTCGCTAACGACGCTAGAAGGTGAGCAACTTGAAGTGGTAAAAGTCGGTGTAAGCTCCACACGTACTAAAGTTTACGACGTCACGAGTCTCCCCCCTGTCCTGAGGTCGATAAAAACAGACCAGATTAAAAGCTTTGAGTTAATACGTCCCTCAGCCATGCCTGAGACCTATGGCCAACGCTACACTCTTGTGCAACTGTTGGACCTTATTGCCTTTTTGAAATCAAGCGAAGGAGAACCGGTAACTATGAATGATTTATTTTAGAACTTAATTAATTGGAAAGAATAAACCACTGATGACGCGGATAACACGGATATAAAAAAGGAGAAGGATTTTTTACAGGAAGAACGGGAAGGACGGGAAGATCGAATAGCAGAGATCACTAAGATTATAGCCAACATCCGCGCCTATCCGTGATATCCGCGGTTAATATCTCTTTAATTCTAAATTCTAGAGTTCCAAATTTCTTTTTTGTGCATCTTGTGGCTATCACTTCTTTTCCTCCCCGCCTTTCTCGATCTTCCTGTAAAATTCACAGTAAAATCCTATAGCCAGCTTAAAACCTAATACTTAAAACTTAACACTTATGAATGCTTGCGCTCTCAGAATCGATTTGCCAACTTCTGTGCGATGAAGATCGCAAAAGTTGAACAGTTTTTTCCGCGTCCACGTATACGTTTCGTAAAAGTAACCACCGACGATGGCCTCGTCGGTTGGGGAGAAACCACACTCGAGGGTAAACCAAAAAGCACTTCGTCCGCGGTCGAAGAGTTGGCAGATTATTTGATCGGCAAGGACCCGCTCCGCATCGAGCACCACTGGCAGCATATCTACCGCTCGGCATTTTTCAGAGGTGGCCCTATCCTGATGACCGCGCTCTCAGGGCTCGATCAGGCGTTGTGGGATATTGCGGGCAAGCACTACGGTGTGCCCGTATATGAACTGCTGGGCGGTCCGGTCCGTGACCGCATCCGCGTCTATGCCCACTGGGGAATCCACGACCTGAGCGACGAAGGATTAGATGAAGCAAAAAAGCGATTGAATTGGCTTCAAAAAAGTAATTACACCGCATTTAAAACGGGGCCCGGTGGCAAGTGGCGTGGCCATGAGCCGCCCGCGGTTATTGATGAATTTGTTAAACGCGCATACTTGATGCGCGAATGGGTCGGTCCGAATATTGAACTGGCTTTTGATTTTCACGGAAAGATGACGCCTGCGCTCGCGATTGAGATTTGCCATGAGATTAAAGGGATGCGTCCGCTCTTTGTCGAAGAACCGGTTCCGCAAGAAAACGTCGACGCGCTCAAACAGGTCTCGGACAACGTGCCTTTTCCCATTGCGACTGGGGAACGACTGCTCTCACGCTGGGAATTCCGCGAAGTGTTTGAGAAACAGGCCGTCGCCTTCATTCAGCCTGACGGCTCACACGCTGGCGGTATCACTGAACTCAAGAAAATCGCCAACATGGCTGAGGTCTACTACATTCATGTCCTCCCCCACTGTGCCATCGGACCGGTTGCATTTACGGCGTGTATGCACGTCGACGCGGTGATACCCAACTTCCTCGCCCAGGAACAAATCGATCAGGGCCTCGGTGAAGGCATGTTCAAAGATCCCTGGCAGGTTGTAGACGGGCATATAGAATTACCGACCAAACCCGGTCTCGGTTTCGAAATGGATGAACAGGCGGTGGAAAAGAATATTGATCAATACTCAGAAGAACTGGGCGGTGAATACTTTTACGAAACCGATGGCAGCGTAGCTGACTGGTAGGTGTAAATGAAGAATGTCCGTAGTCGAAGGTTTATCTCTTATATAAATGCAAAGGTGGAACGCGCTGTCCCTAGCGCGTTTGAATTTATAATTGATTTATAATTAGTGCCAGGGATCAGCCCGCTCCGTTATTCGTATATCTTTCATTATGATTTTCGAGGGTTGATGTTCGAGGGGGAATGATATCCGACGTTTGATATCCGATATTCGAATTGCGAATTGTTGAATCTACATCGTATATCACATATCAAATATCATAAATCGAATATTTTCCACCCCGAACCCTGCCCGCCCTGAGCGCAGTCGAAGGGAACCCTTCTTGTTTACCACAGTTTCTCAGGACGATTTACGTAAACGCAACACAGAGAGAATATTCTCATTGTCCAGCGCCAGCGCGTGATCTAATGCCGTCTTAGATTGAGCATCAGTTGCGTTTATGTCTGCTCCCGCGTCTAGTAAAATTTGTGTCACCTCGCTACAATCATTTTTCTGAGAGGCATTCATAATAAGTGGAGTGAAACCAAGGAACTCGGAACCCGCTTTGATATTGCGCGCATTTACATCAGCTCCCCTCTCCAGAAGCAGCCTGACGGTTGCAGGTTCGTGCTCCGATGCCCATTGTAATGGTTTACCGCCAATCCAGTTAATCTCGTCCGATTCGATGTCAGCGCCTGCATCAAGAAGAAGCTGCACAATTTCCACATTACCGTTATGCGCGGGCCAGTGCAGAGGCGTGTCGCCAATCCAACCACGCTGGTGAACGGCAAGGGGGTCCATTTCAATGTGCTTGCGGACAAGATCCGTCCAACCCGACCGGGCAGCCAGATTAATCGTCACTCCCAGTTTATTTGTTCCCTCTGCTCTGTCTGGAATTTCCTTTAGAAAATAATCGACAACAGATGGATGCTTGTTCCATTCCGCAATGATTACGGGCGGATAGGTTGCGAGGGGATTTGAGTAGACTTCGGCCCCGCGCTCTACAAGTAAACTGACAATTTCCAGATGGCCATGTTTGGCAGCGCAGTGTAACGCCGTAAACTCATCCCACTTCTCACTATCTTTGTTTTTGACATGAATCAAATCGGGGCACTCATCGAGGAGCCGAGTAACTTCATCGATCTCCCCTTCTTCGATTGCCGGATACAGCGATTGTAAATTCATTTTCAAAAACCTTCCTTTCAGTCCTGAGATTAGAATAGCCAACAGGCATTTTGCAAGTTTCAGTTATAACGAGATCATAAATAAGAAAACAGGGTGGAACGCGCTGTCCCCAGCGCGTTTGTATTTATATTTGATTAATTTTTAGTGCTAGAGATAAACCTTCGCCAAGGTTATGGCGGACAGACAGCCTGATCTACCTAAAACCCTTGGCACGCATTAGTGAAACGACGGCGGCTAACACTTAAAACTTAACACCGCTACTGCCACCTTTCACCATTCTTCTATCTACCAGCGAGTAGCTCCTCAAGGATTTTCGCGTATCGGAACTGACGCAGGGTTTGCCGGCCGGCGAGGAGAATCAAAATCACCACGACGAAGTGAATACTTGAGGGTGTTCCCGTTTGCGTGACGGCTTGCCAGGTATAGAACACGCCTTAACCTACGCCCAAAATAACACTAATTATTGAAAGCGTCAGGTAGAGCTGCTTTCGCCGGATGGCCCGCTTCGCGAAATTGATTTCAGATTCAGTCATGGTAGGGACAATACCTGGGAGTCAAAACGTCAAAAAGAGGGAGAAATATGAAATAGACTTTTGACTTTCGATAAAATCTAACACTACTTCAGCATCTTCACTGTTCACTGTTCACTGTTCACTGGCGCTTCAGCGCCTCCCCCTGCTAATACCTTCTTCGATTAAATTTTTCTATTGCACGGGTCATCTTCTTTTGCGCTTCTTCCATCGCTTCGGTTGGTGTTACAAAGCCCATTAACGCTCGTTCCTTTTCATAGTTCCATATGGCAGCCAGTTCTGATAGATGGGGTACACGAGGAGTAACATAAATATAGTCTTTTGCTTTGAGCAGAGCTTTTAAATTCAGGGGAGGACCTCGGTGTTCAGCGATGAATTCCGCTGCAACCCTTAAATTGGAGGGAAGACAGGTATACGCGTTCGCTTTTTGAAATTCATCACCGAAAAAAACTTTACACAGTTCCCAGGCTTCATCGGGATAGCGTGTATCCGCGGAAATAACAATCGCCGAACTTGAGGCCCATTGTGCACGCCGTTTCACTTTAGGGCAGAGGACATAGTCCCAGTCCATCATTGAAAACTTCTCAATCAATCGTGGTCGCTGCGTATCAAATATATTTATTATCGCATAACGCCCCTGGATAAAAGGGGTATATATATCAGGTTGTAGTCTTCCCTCCTGAAGTTGCATTTCCACTGATGGTTGAACTTTATATTTATGGGCGAGATCAATATCCGTCTGGATAAATTTAATCATCTCTGGAGTGTTGCAGAGCGCTCGCTGACCGTCCGTAGATATAAACTCGGCACCAAAAGAAGCAGGGTATAACCCGCCACGGAAACCATATTGATCGATTCGACCATCGCCATCTTTGTCGATCGTCAATTTTTTAGTGATCGCCAAAAACTCATCAAAGGTCCAGTCATCCGAGGGATAGGGTATGCCCGCCTCATCAAAGAGTTTTTTATTGTAAGCATAGATGTTCATTTGAATGCCATAAGGAACACCATATTGCCTGCCATTTACGCGGTACCAACTGAGAGAATGAGGTAAGAAATCTTCTGTATTAACCTCTTTATTCACCTTATCGGTGATATCGAGAAATGCACCGCGGTCAGCAAATTCCGCAAAGCTTTCTCCCATCCACATTAAGTCGGGTGCCATTTTTCCTGCCATCATGGTCAACATTTTCTGGTAATAACGACCAAATGGGGTTTGTAATTCCACCTCAATATGCGGGTGCGTTTGCCTAAATGACTCAACTGCGGCTTTGAATATTGGCCGTCTATAGCGATCAACATTGATCGCGAGAACGAGATGAACTTTCCCCTCCGCACTTTGTTCACGATGGGACCTGTAATAACCCCAGCCTAGAAGCAATACTCCGATTACCGCTACCCCCAGGAGTATTTGCGATAGCGTACTTTTAAACTTTGATCTCAAGTATTCCATTTAATAAGTATGAGCTAAATGGGTGATGCGCGTGTTAGGTGTGCAGTAGCAGTTTTAAGTTTTAGGCGAAAATAAAGAGAGGCTAATCCTCTTTGACTACCAGCCCTCCAGCTGAAATCTGATGCTTCATTCTCTACCTGGTTTTCTCTTATGAATGCCGATCTTATTTCCATCGGGATCAGAGATGATCGCTATGTAACAAGACCAGCACTCTGCGGGCCCAAGATCAATGCTGACACCGCAGTCCTTAATGTGCTTGATAGCTTCGTCAAAGTTTTCGACTTCAAGTGAAAGTCCAGAACTTGGAAACTCAGGTGATTTTCCATCCTCCCATGCGGTTGTGATAGCGAGCGTATGGGGACCTATTTCATATTCGAAAAAGCCACTATCGGAATCTAATTCTCCATCGATTGCATTGGGCGGTGGGAGTCGAAGCACTTCTTCATAAAATTTTCGTGCGCGCTGCATACTCTCTACCGGATGTCCGACAAATGCGAATTCAGTAATTTTCATACTCATTTACCTTTCTTCTAATAAGAATGCATACCCTGATCTCGTTCAACTCTCAACAACCCGGCCGCGGTCAGTCCACCGGTTGTGAATATCACCGCGCGATCGAGAAACTCGCGTCGGCTGATCAAGCCGTGTGCATAGCCGTCGTACAAGTCCAAAAGCTTTTGATCGTAGGGATTCTTTTTTGTCATTTTCATATTTAAAAAGTCAACAGATCAAAGGTCAAAAGGAATATGTGTATGTGCAGTTGGATTAACTTGCATTGTACATTCTGGATCGTAATTTTCTCTTATCATTGCAAAGGGGATCAATCGACAATTGCTAGACTGAGTCAAATAGTAGTCCCATACGCTCAACAAACAATTCATCATACCACAGCAAAGGAAAAAAATGTATTCTATATTCGTCACTATTAACGTTAAACCGGAAAATGTTGAAGCGTTCAAAGAAGCCAGCCTTGGAGACTCGCAGGGATCCGTGCGCGACGAACCCGGGTGCTTTCGCTTCGACATTCATCAGGACTCGGAAATCGCCTCACGGTTTTATCTCCACGAAGTCTACCGCGATAAAGATGCTTTCCAGGCCCATCTCGAAACACCACATTTTCTTGTATGGAAAGAAGCCGTCGCCCCATTTTTTGATGGCGAACCCTCGAAATATGATATGCAGACCGTCTTCCCCTCTGATGACGGCTGGGAAAAACAGAAAGCCGGTTTGTTGAACTTTTAGTCCTTATATCCGACAATTTTCGATATGCGATTTATTGAATAAGAAGGGTGGAACGCGCTGTCCCTAGCGCGTTTGTTATAATTTATAAGAAAAGAAGCGTGCTAGGGACAGCCCGCTCCACCTTAATAAACTTATAACTGCTACTGCATATCTTATGAACTCTCTAAACTAATTCTTAACTCATGAATCATCCCGTTGTCATCGACATCAACACGCCCATGGCTCCACCGACATGGGCGCTCATGGAACTCGAACTCATCCATGCCCTGACCCAGGCTTGTGAAATATTTTACGACAAGTATTTTGACGACCGGGGATACATGCGCTGTGTCCCCCGCTGGGGTGGAGATGATGGTCCAGATGATGCGATAGAAAATCTCACGGATTGGCCGATACTCTATGCGCTGGGCGGACCGGAAATCCTCCTCGAGATGTGTCACCACGCCCAGGAAGGGCACATCCGGCAATACACCGAGGCTAAAACGGTCGAGGTGCCATTTGCCCGGGACGGGATGTACTATAAAGAATTTCCGGTCATGGGCGACTGGCTGCACAACGGTGAAAGCCTGTCCGTTTTCGGCGCAATCGGTCTCTGTGATCCGGCTGATGCCGACTACCAGCGACGCCTCAAGCTCTGGTCAGGCCTCTACATGAACGAAGACGAAGAGGCACCCAATTATGACCCCGAGCACAAGATAATTCGCAGCCTGTTCAATGGGAGCAGAGGCCCGATGCTTCGAAAAGCGACGGCCCTTGACTGGACCGGCGATCCGATTGAAGAAGGTCGTTTCATTCTAATACATGGTGAGCGCAATTACCAGGAGATGCTCGCGCATTTTCAGGATTATACGGACGTGATCGGTGATCATCCCTCTAACCTCGTCGCGACGGGACTCGCTTTCGACGCCTACAGTGTTTTGGGAGAAAAAAAGTACCGCGACTGGGTAATAGAATATGTGGACGCCTGGGTCGAAAGAGCAGCCGCAAACAATGACATCCTGCCCTCAAATATAGGACTCGATGGTACCATTGGCGGGGCGTGTGAGGGAAAATGGTATGGCGGTTGTTACGGTTGGGGGTTTACCACGGTCATCCCTCAAAATGGTGAACTCGCTCACCGGAATACAACGAATCTTGGGATTGCCGGATTCGGCAACGCACTAATACTCACCGGGGACATGAAATATGTAGGCACATGGAGCGCTATGATCGACGCGGTTAATGCCAATAAAAAGACGGTCGATGGTGAGACCTTGTATCCGCACATGCATGACGATGAAGGTTGGTACGAATTTTCACCCACACCTTATTCTGAGGGTGCACTCATGGTGTATTACTGGTCGATGAAGGAGAAAGACAAAGAACGCGTGAGTGATAATGAATGGCTGGCTTTTCTCGATGGCGAGAATCCCAATTTCCCCATCGATGCGATGAAAAAAGATTTTGGCACTTTGCATGAAAAATTAGAACTGCTTAAGCATGACCCGACCACACCAGACACGCGTCTTTCCGACAATCCCAATCACATTAATCCCGCGCTGGTTGGAAATTTAGTTCAGTTGATGCTTGGCGGTCCCCCACCTTATCGCGCCCAGGCGACACATTGTCGTCTGCGCTATTTTGATCCTGAACTACGCAGACCCGGGCTTCCCGAAGAGGTTGGCGCACTCGTCGACGCGATTACCGAGGAGACGACACGGGTGACTCTGGTCAATGTTAATCAACTGGAAGAACGGACGATTATCGTACAGAATGGGGCTTACGGTGAACACGAATGCCTGTCAGTGAATGTAGAGGGTAAGGAGGTAGAAGTTGGAAGCAGTTCATTTGAAGTGCGACTGGCACCGGGATCGGGCGCGACGATGACGATTAAAATCAATCGTTACGCCAATCAACCGACTCTGCAATTTCCGTGGCGATGAGCGGAGTCGAAAGTCCAAGGTGGAACGCGCTGTCCCTAGCGCGTTAGTTGTAGTCAGAAATCAAGAAACGTGCTAGGGACAGCCCGCTCCACCTTAAATTCTAAGACTGCCTTCAATCAACAATAGCCTTAGCCAAGGCTTTTTCGTCAATCTCCATACCGAGGCCGGGGCGATCGGAAAGGGTGACCTCGCCATTCACGGGTATGATGGGGTCGACAAACAGTTCGGCAACGGACTCCGCCGGGCCGGTGAATTCTTCTGAGAACTCGTGCGGCCGGACAGCGTGGGTGACGGTGCTGTAGGCATGTAAGCTGGCAAGAAAATTAGCCCCTACGTTAGGACTGTGAGGCATGATGACCTTATTATTGGCTTCCGCCATTTCATAGACTCTTCTCATCTCGGACAACCCACCGACATTCAACACATCGGGTTGCAGGATGTCCGGGTTGGCTATTTCCATCAGGTCCCTGAATCGCCACGCGGAGATCTCCAGTTCTCCGGATGAGACCGCACAGTCGAGGGCGTCAACGACTTGTTTCAATCCCTTCCAGTCGTACTGCGGCAACGGCTCCTCGAAATGCGAAATTCCAAGTTCTTCAAATCTTCGACCCTGCTCGATCGCTGTCGGCACCGAATAGCCATT
>Ga0114996_10006527_pt1 | contig 13393 bp, 8 predicted proteins | sample ArcticOcean_MG_C_4_FD_87039 | JGI IMG/M metagenome (GOLD analysis project Ga0114996, IMG submission 87039) | Marine microbial communities from western Arctic Ocean - ArcticOcean_MG_CB4_134 | ecosystem: Environmental > Aquatic > Marine > Oceanic | place: Arctic Ocean: Canada Basin | collected... | reverse complement strand
CAAAAACAACAGGTTATAAAGAAATGAACGCTGAACCTACACCTGAAACATCTGAAAAGATACCCTTTACAACCCATAGTACTTTTTTTCTTTGCATAGTGATGGTTGTCGTGTTCTGTTTTTGGGCATCAAAGAGCACTCTAGATATTGTCAGCATGACTACAGGAGAGGTAATTCCCTCAACTCAGGTTAAAACTATTCAGCATCTTGAAGGCGGTATCGTTCGTGAAATCTTAGTAAAAGAGGGTCGTAAAGTTAATAAAGACCAATCTCTAATGATTTTAGAGCCCACAGTGGGGGAAGCTGACGTAGCAGAGTTGCTTGTCCGTTTGACTTCACTGCAAGGAGACATTGCACAATTAGAGGCACTGGAGCGGGGAGCACTGCAGCCAGTTTTTACTGATAGCTTTATAAGAAATCATCCCGATTTGGTTCGCCAGGCTAAACGTAGGTTTGATACGCGATTAAGTCGCAGAGATGACGATATTAAAAAACAGGATCAAGCAGTTGTCCAGCGGGAGCAAGCAGTTATCCAAAGAGAGCAAGCAGTTATCCAAAGAAAACAAGAAATTCTAGAAATTTCGGCACGAATTAACGGTGGCGTGGAGAGTCTAAAAATTATTCAAAAAAGGCTTAAAATAAGTGAAGAATTATTGAAAGACAATTTAACAAATATGTTCCAACATCTTGATCTTCAAAATGAAAATCAGAAAATAAAAAGTAGCCTTGACGCTGATCGTGCGGGTCTTGCTGGGGCAAAAGCAGCCTTGCAGGAAGCTCAAGCTTCTTTACGTGAAGTGAGGGCGTCATTGCGTGAAGCAAAGGCTGAACGAAATAGTCTGAAAAGCCTATTTAAGGATGAAAATCAGAAGGCATTGGATGAGGCTAGGTTGAATTTTGGTGAACTGAATCAAAGAATAAAGAAATTTGAAGATAGTTTGATGCGGACAATAGTAAGGTCTCCAATAGATGGTTTCATAAAAACTTTACATATAGGAATGGGCGGGGTTCTGCGACCTGGAGATCCAGTTGCTGATATTGTCCCTGCGGATGACAGGTTAATTGTAGAGGCACAACTGCCAACGCAAGATATTGGACATGTTGCAGTGGGGCAGCCTGCGGTGATTAAGCTAGCTTCGGCCGATGCTATGCGTTACGGGAGCTTAACTGGGGCGGTAGTTCACGTTAGTCCTGATACTCTAATAACACCCGAAGGATCACCATTTTATAAGGTAAGGATTGAACTTGACCAGTCGTTTTTCCAACGTGGAAAGTTTCGCCACGAACTATTTCCTGGGATGCAGGTAATGACCAGCATTCAGACTGGCGACCGGACTGTTATGCAATATCTTCTAGACCCTGTTATGTTTCGCTTAGGGGATGCTATGCAAGAACGATAGTTTGAATGTTTCCAAAGAAACTCTTTTATTATTTTTTTCCTTTAGCTTTCTTTCCTGGTTTTGCTTGTTCTTTCTTTTGTGATTGCTGTTGCTTGGGTGGATTATCTGTAGCCCGTGTGTCAATTTGAGATTGGACTTTTTCTCGAATCTCATTTGCTGCACCTGCTATACTTCTCACCATGCTTTGGAGCTGGTTTGCAGGCAGTAACATTCTTACGACAGGCCTAACCTCGTTGTTAACATGTTGTTGTGCAAATTCTACTCTAAAGACACCGTTGGCATGGGACACGTTTGAAATTAGATCAGCAAAGTATTCTTCGGGTACTTCTTGGGACACAGCATTCTCCTAAAATTAACATTAGTTATTTGTAGTTTAGTTTGAAATTCAAGTTTAACTTTAACTTTAAGATATTAAAATAAATAAAGACTTTAAAGACAAATTTTGAAATATATAGAAAATTTAGAATATCATATTCCTTCTATTTAAAATTTTTTATGTTATAATTTGGGTCGGATTATTATAGCGAAAGAAACAAGGCTTTATAAAAAAAAGGCATAGGTCTAGAAAATAGCAAAGTATTGATTTTAATGTAAATTTTTAACTTATAATAGTAGATTATTAATATATTAACATCAAACTTTCCTATCTTTAAATTGAAAAGGGGGGTGTTGTAAAGAAGAAATTTTTATTTGGATGCGTGACATTGAACTGAAGTCTACGTATTCCACTTTTGGGGTTATAGGATTATCGTGAATGAATGAAGTAGTTGGAAACCGTCAAATTAAGGGTTTAAGGAAGCAAGGGCTATACGACCCTGCTTATGAGCATGACGCTTGTGGTTTTGGATTTATTGCAAATATTAAGAATATTCCAAGTCATGAAATAGTTGGCCAGGCATTAAAAATTATTGTAAATCTTGATCATCGAGGAGCTGTTGGTGCGGATCCCTTGGCAGGGGATGGGGCTGGAATATTGATTCAGCAACCTGATAGATTTCATCGAAGAGTTTTTGGTAAAAACGGGATAAAACTTCCTGACATTGGTAATTATGCTGTTGGCATGGTTTTTTTACCACGAGATGAGACTTTAAGAGCAAAGTGTATCGCCTCTTTTAATCGCATTACAGCTTTAGAGGGGCAGTCTTTACTCGCTTGGCGAGATGTTCCTTGCGATAATAGTGTGTTAGGAGAGAGTGTTAAAGTAAATGAACCAGTAATTCGCCAAGTTCTTATAGGTAGGGGATTAGACACAAAAGATGAGGCAACCTTCCAAAGGAAGCTTTATGTTATTCGTAAACAAGTTCATCATGCAATTTGGGATTATGATCAAGAGGCTTGGCGAGAATTTTATATTCCTTCACTTGCTACTCGTACAATTGTTTATAAAGGGATGGTTTTAGCAAAAAATCTTGCCAAGTATTACCTTGATTTTCAGGATGAAAATTTTCAAACAGCTATGGCACTTTTCCATCAGCGGTTCTCCACGAACACCTTTCCTTCATGGCGATTGGCTCAACCATTTCGTTTTCTTAGTCATAATGGTGAAATTAATACGCTGCGTGGAAACATCAATTGGATGAATGCCCGTCGTCACAATATGAGTTCAAAAGTTCTCGGAGAAGATCTAGAAAAATTATGGCCTTTAATTGGAGACGGTTCATCAGACTCATCAACTTTTGATAATGCGCTAGAGTTATTGGTAATGGGTGGATATTCACTTTCTCATGCGATGATGCTTATGATTCCTGAGGCATGGTCAAACAATCTTTTGATGGATGATGATCGTAGAGCTTTTTATGAATTTCAGTCAGCATTAATGGAGCCTTGGGATGGTCCCTCTGCAATGGCATTTACTGATGGCAAGCAAATTGCGGCAACCTTGGATCGCAATGGTCTTAGGCCGGCGCGCTACATTGTTACTGATGATGATTTGGTTGTTATGGCATCTGAAGTTGGTGTGTTGCCTATTCCAGAAGAGAAAATTATTAAGAAGTGGCGGTTACAACCTGGCAAAATGTTGCTCATTGATCTTGAAGAGCATCGAATAATTTCTGATGAAGAATTGAAATCAAATTTGGCCTCAGCACGTCCATATCAGTCATGGCTCATTAAAAGCCAAATACAACTTTCTGAACTCCCCTCAGAGGTGGGGCCAATGACGCCAGGTCCTGATACTCTATTAAAGGTTCAGCAGGCATTTGGTTATACTCGGGAAGATTTAAAGTTTTTTCTTAAACCAATGGCAGTAATAGGAGAAGATCCAATAGGATCAATGGGGCGTGATATTCCGCTTGCGCCATTATCAAGTCAGTCCCGTATGTTATATGATTATTTTTTTCAAAACTTTGCACAAGTAACAAATCCTCCAATTGATCCTATTCGAGAAAGCCTTGTAATGTCGTTAGTCAGTTTCATAGGTCCGCGCCCAAACTTACTTGATCTTGATTCAGGAGGTTCGAATAAACGTTTGGAGGTTGATCAACCTATTCTCAATAATACAGACCTTGAGCGTATTCGTCGAATTGAAAATCATTTTGATGGTTCGTTTAAAACCTACACACTAGATATCTGCTATTTAGCAAAGGCAGTGAACCAACAGAATATGGAAGGAGCTATAATTCGAATATGTGAAGAGGCAGAGCAAGTAATTGAACATAAAGGGTATAACATTATTATTTTATCTGATCGAGAAATGGATGCAGAGCATATTGCAATTCCAGCTCTTCTTGCAACTGGAGCTGTGCACCATCATTTGATTCGAAAAGGTCTTCGTACAGAAGTTGGATTAGTTATTGAGACAGGAGAAGCTAAACGCGTTCATGATTTTTGTTTATTAGCTGGTTATGGGGCTGAGGCAATTAACCCATATGTTGCTTTTGATACTTTAACAAATATGAGCAGAGAATCTGATGATGACTTTCTAGAGGAAGGAGCTCACAAACATTACATAAGAGCTATTAATAAAGGTATGCTTAAAGTAATGTCTAAAATGGGAATTTCGACTTATCAATCTTACTGCGGCGCACAGATTTTTGATGCTGTTGGCTTGTCAAGCAAATTTGTGGAGGATTATTTTCTAGGAACAGCTACAAGGGTGGAGGGAGTTGGTATTAAAGAAATTGCTAAAGAGACGGAAGCTCGCCACTCATTTGCGTATAACCCAAGCTCTCAGAATCAAGATGAGTTACATGTCGGTGGTGATCTCGCTTATCGTATTAATGGAGAAGAGCATGTTTGGACACCTAAAACGATTTCAACCTTGCAACATGCTGTTAGAAAGGGTGACTATAATTTGTTCAAGACATATGCACAAACGATAAATGAACAGGTTAAGAAGTTTAAAAATTTGCGGGGTTTGTTTGAATTTAACTCAAAGCAAGCCTCAATATCGATAGACGAAGTGGAGCCAGCTTCAGAAATCGTAAAACGTTTCTCCACTGGCGCTATGTCATTTGGGTCAATCTCTTGGGAGGCCCATACTAATCTTGCTATTGCAATGAATAGACTTGGTGGAAAATCAAATACAGGAGAGGGTGGCGAGGAAGCAGAGCGATATAAGAGATTGGAGAATGGTGACTCAATGCGCTCGGCGATTAAGCAAGTTGCATCCGGACGTTTCGGAGTCACAAACGAATATCTTGTAAATGCTGATGATATTCAGATTAAAATGGCTCAAGGAGCAAAGCCAGGAGAGGGTGGGCAGTTACCCGGTCATAAAGTTGATGATCGAATTGCAAAGGTTCGGTTTTCCACTCCAGGTGTAGGGCTAATCTCGCCACCTCCACATCACGATATATATTCAATTGAGGACCTTGCTCAGTTAATTCACGACCTAAAGAATGTTAATCCTGATGCAAGAATTTCAGTTAAATTAGTGTCTGAAGTTGGGGTAGGAACGATTGCTGCAGGAGTTTCAAAAGCCCACGCAGATCATGTTACTATTTCTGGACATGATGGTGGAACAGGAGCGAGCCCAATAACATCTTTATTGAGTGCTGGAGGACCATGGGAAATGGGGTTAGCTGAAACTCACCAAACTCTGGTCATGAATGGGTTACGAGGGAGAATTGCTGTTCAGGTTGATGGAGGGTTGAGAACCGGTCGTGATGTTGTTGTGGGGGCACTACTAGGGGCTGATGAATTTGGTTTTGCTACAGCAGCTTTAGTAGCAGAGGGTTGTATTATGATGAGAAAGTGCCATTTAAATACTTGTCCCGTTGGAGTGGCCACCCAAAACACTGAACTTCGCAAGCGTTTTACAGGGAAACCAGAAGATATTGTCAATCTATTCATGTTTATTGCCGAGGATATGAGAGAAATAATGGCAGACTTGGGGTTTTCTTCAATAAATGAGATGATTGGACGAACTGATATTCTCAATATGCGCCCTGCAATTAATCATTGGAAAGCGCAGAGTATTGATCTCTCAAAACTATTATTTCAGCCTAAGGTTAAAAATAATATTGCTGTTTTTAATTGTGAGAAACAAGATCACGGATTAGATAAAGCCCTAGACCATAAGTTGATAGAATTAGCGAGAATGGCACTCGAAAATGTTAGTCCAGTATCTATTGATTCAAAAATCATGAATACACATCGAGCAGTTGGAACTATGTTATCTGGTTTTGTTGCAAAGGCGTACGGTTTAAAAGGATTACCTGATGATACTATTCACATTAAACTGGAAGGTAGTGCAGGACAAAGTCTAGGGGCTTGGCTAGCTCATGGAGTTACTTTGGAATTGTCAGGGGATGCAAATGACTATGTTGGCAAAGGTATCTCAGGAGGTCGAATAGTTATCTATCCGGCTAAGGAAAGTTCATTAGTTCCAAGAGAAAACATAATCGCTGGTAATACAATACTTTATGGAGGCACGTCGGGAGAGGTTTTTATTTCTGGTGTTGTTGGTGAGCGATTTGCTGTTAGAAATTCGGGGGCAATCGCAATTGTCGAAGGTTGTGGTGATCATGGTTGTGAATATATGACAGGAGGAATAGTTGTTGTTCTCGGGAAAACTGGTCGCAATTTCGCTGCTGGAATGTCTGGGGGTATAGCTTATGTTTTTGATGAGACAGGTGATTTTGAGAGTTTTTGTAATATGAGCATGGTAGAGGTAACTAAAGTTCTTGATCATGAATTTGTAGATTTTGAAAAGACAGGCGGAGTGATAGATGAGACTATAATCTCAAAGGATTTGACACGTTTTGATGCACAGCGTTTAAAAAGCTTGGTTGAAAAACATTTAAGATATTCGGGAAGCCTATTAGCTAGCAAAATTTTGGAAAATTGGAAAGATTCATTGAAAAATTTTGTAAAGGTTATGCCTTTAGAATATTTGCGTGTTCTTACAGAAAAAAACCAATCTGAAACTGCAGAAAAAATAAAGAGTATAAATTTAATGGCAGGAGAATAAGAAATTGGGAAAGCCCACTGGATTTTTAGAAATTCATCGTTTGGACCGTGCATACGCACCCGTAGATGATAGGATTTTACATTTTAAAGAATTCAGTATTGCACTGGAAAATAAGGAAATTGCAAACCAGGGTGGCCGTTGTATGGATTGCGGCATTCCTTATTGTCATCAGGGGTGTCCAGTTGATAATTTAATTCCAGAATGGAATGACTTGGTTTATAGAGGGAAATGGCCTGAGGCACTTCAGCGTCTGCACAGTACAAATAATTTCCCAGAGTTTACAGGAAGAGTCTGCCCTGCACCATGCGAGGCATCTTGTACTTTAAATATCACTGATGAACCCGTAACGATTAAAAGTATTGAGTGTGCGTTGGTAGACCGGGGGTGGCAAGAAGGTTGGATTCATCCAGTAGTCCCTAAGAGTAGATCTGGGAAGAGGATTGCAGTAATTGGTTCTGGACCCGCAGGAATGGCATGTGCACAGCAATTAGCAAGAGCAGGTCATAAAGTGGTTGTTTTTGAAAAGAATAGTCGAATTGGAGGGCTGTTGCGGATAGGGATTCCTGATTTCAAGATGGATAAACGTCTTATTGATAGGCGAATCGCTCAAATGCAAACTGAGGGTGTCGAGTTTCATCCTAATTCTGCCGTTGGGAGTAATATTCCAATTAAAGAAATTAGAAGAGATTTTGATGCTATTGCTTTGTGCTGTGGATCTGAATTTCCGCGGGATCTATCAGTACCAGGTCGTGACTTGAAAGGTGTTCATTATGCTATGGATTTTCTCTCTCAGCAAAATGACAGAAATGCAGGAGCGCTAGTGGCAACAGAGACTGAAATTTTGGCAAAGGATAAGCATGTAATTGTGATTGGTGGAGGTGATACAGGCTCCGATTGCGTTGGAACGTCAATTCGGCAGGGCGCAGCATCTGTAATGCAACTTGAGTTATTGCCAAAGCCTCCTGACCACGAAGATAAGAGTATCACTTGGCCAAATTGGCCCCTGAAATTACGTTCTTCGTCTTCACATGAAGAAGGGTGTGGTAGAGAGTGGTCTGTAATGACAAAATCTCTTTGTGGCAATGCAGGGAAAGTGACCGACCTTAAAGTGGCTGAGTTGGAGTGGAGTGAAGGTCCAAATGGGGGTCAGAGCATGGTTGAAATAGAAGGCTCAGAAACCAGAGTTAAAGCCGATTTAGTTCTTCTTGCAATGGGGTTCGCTCACCCTATTCAGGAGGGGCTATTAAACTCTTTAGGAGTGAAGTATGATAGTCGAGGCAATGTTGCGGCTAACGATATTAATTATAAGACCTCAATCTCAAAAGTATTTGCAGCAGGTGATATGCGGCGCGGGCAGTCTCTCGTCGTTTGGGCGATTAGAGAAGGTCGTGAGTGCGCAGCAGCAATAGATAATTTCTTAATCAAATACGAAGGCTTATAGAGGTTAAAAGTTAGGCTCCATTGAAATAGGTTCTTAAAAGCAATTTTACTTGTCCATTAAAAATTTTTTAGTTTCTTCAATCGATAATGAGAGTGTTTCTTGATTAACAAAATTTGGTATAATTAAGTTTGCTTTGGCTTGATTTCTGAACCATGAAAATTGTCTTTTTGCCAAGTTACGTGTTGCTTTTTTGGCCTTTTCGATAGCTGCCGAAATAGTTATTTCTCCTAAATGCGCTTGAATTAACTCTGAAAATCCAATTGCTTTTATGGCAGGTAGGGTTCCTGTTAATTGGAGTGAATTAATGTGCTCTATCTCGGACATTACACCAGCTGTGATCATCTGGTCAAAACGATCTTCTATAGCTCCATATAGATCAGTGCGAGGTGGAAGAATGTGAATTGAAAAGTAATGCTCTTTAGTTTTACTTGAGAGAGGTTGATTTTGCTTCCATTTTGTAATCGGTTGTCCCGTGGCATTAATAACACTAAGAGCCCGAATTACCCTTTGTCGGTCGTTTAATTTAATAGTCAATGCAAACTTTGGATCTAATCGTTTTAATTCTTTAAATGCAGTTTTGGCTCCCTCAAGAGTATAGATTAGTTCTGCCTGCTCAATGTACTTTTTAGGAATACTGGGAATTTCAGCTAATCCTTCTTGTAATACTCGGAGATATAACCCTGTTCCACCGCAAATAATTGGAATATTCTTCCGTGAATGAATTTCTTCAATTATAGTTAGAGCTTGTTTGCGCCATAAACCTACTGAATGTTGTTGAGAGATTGGAATATGTCCATATAAATGATGCGGAATTTTTTCTTGATCTGTATCTGAAGGGCGGGCTGTTAATATTTTAAGCTCGGAGTAAACTTGCATACTATCGGCATTAACAATTTCCCCCGAAATTATTTGTGCTAATTTTAAAGCAAGGGCAGACTTGCCACTGGCAGTTGGCCCAGCAACAATAATGGTTGGTTTTTTTTTTCGATCTTTTCCCAATATATTTTCCAGGCTGTAGAAACGAATTACTCAAAAGTATTCTATAATTTGTAAGTAAAGGTTATTCTTTTTAAAGAAAGAGATATAAAAACAATCTTTAATTATACTTAAATTATGATTTACGTAGCAAGAGGGTAATATTTTAATATGAAAAATGTTTTAACGGTAGTTGCTCCTTTTGGATGGCAGATTAGAGACACAACTTTAAAAAAGATAACAAATTGCCTTCTTGAAGTGTGTACTGAGATCGATATTAGTTGTTTGTCAAAAAGTGAAGCTTACGATGTGTTTTTTCCAGATCAAGATTTCAGTATGGTTGAGGACTTGGTTCGCAGGCAGCTGGAAGATCAACCTATCGATATAGCAGTACAGCCAATTGAGAATCGAAAAAAAATGTTACTACTTTCAGATATGGACTCAACTATAATTACGACAGAGACAATTGATGAACTATCCAGTTATTTAGGGTTAAAAGAGGAAGTGTCCAAGATTACTGAAAAAGCGATGAATGGGGAAATTTTATTCGAGGATGCTTTAAGAAGTCGAGTTTTAATGCTGAAAGGGTTAAATGAAGATGCTGCTAACATGATAATCTCTAGAATAAAATTTTCGAAGGGGGCTGCCACTCTGGTGCGCACGATGAGAGGTTTTGGAGCATATACGGCTTTAGTTTCTGGAGGTTTTCGCCAGTTCACAAAAAGCGTTAAGAATACTCTTGGTTTTGATTACGAAATTGGCAACCAATTAGAGATTGAAAATGGAAAGTTTACCGGGGAGGTTATTGGTAAAATAATTTCTAGTGATATCAAAGCTGAGATATTAGTCGCACTTTCAGTCCAAGAAGGGGTTGCTTCTGAAAAAATTTTAGCTGTTGGTGATGGAGCAAACGATTTAGCTATGTTGAAGGCTGCAGGAATGGGGGTCGCCTATCATGCTAAGCCGTTGGTTATTGAAAATACGCGATTTCGCTTAGATTATGTTGGACTTGATGGGTTGTTGTTTTTTCAAGGTATCCAGCGTGCTGATTTTGTGCATTAAAATTTTTGAAAGCCATAGTTATTTTAATTTGATTTAAGTTTAGTATTTGGAATCAAAGATCAATCCTTCGAGAATGTAAGTGCTACAAATCTTGAGCCAGTTTCACCATTTATGAGCAACAATACTGACTTTCGTCCCTTATTTTTGGCTATTTTTATTTGTTTTAAAGCTTCTTTTGGGGTGTTGATTTTTACTTGCCCTATTTCAGTTATTAGATCACCGGGGCGGATCCCTTTTTTCGCAGCTGGTCCTTCTATATCAACATTAACTACGATTATACCTTTTATATTTTTTTCAAGTTTAAATTGCTTTCGTATGGGTGGAGATAGTGAAGATACTGTTAATCCAAGATTTTTTAATTTTTCAACTCCAGGTTTACTTTTTATTCCAGACGATTTTGCAATTTTCTCTTGGAGAACACCGACTGTAGCTTTTAAGGTTTTTTTATTATTGTTCCGCCAAACAATGACGTCAACAGGCTTATTTACAGGTGTATCAGCAACAATTTTAGGGAGGTTACGCATTTCTGAAACAGGGTTACCGTCAAAAGATAAAATAATATCTCCTGGTTCAATTTTAGATGCCTCAGCTGGCCCACCTGGGATGAGACTAGCTACTAATGCTCCTTGTGCTTTGTCTAGACCAAGATTTTCTGCAATTTCCTTAGTGACTTTTTGAATATGGACGCCTAACCATCCTCGTTGTACTTTACCTTTTTCAATTAATTGGGTTATAACAGGCTCAGCTGCAGATGAAGGGATAGCAAAACCTATTCCAACACTTCCTCCTGATGGAGAAAAAATTGCTGTATTTATTCCAATTACTTGACCTTCCATGTTGAACATTGGTCCACCTGAGTTTCCTCTATTAATAGATGCATCAGTTTGAATGAAGTCATCATAAGGGCCAGCATTTATATTTCTTCCCCGAGCTGAGATTATGCCAGCAGTAACAGTTCCCCCAAGTCCAAATGGATTTCCAATAGCTAAAACCCAATCACCAACACGTGATTTTGAAGAGTCTCCAAAGTCTACACCTTTCAAGTTTTTATTAGGGTTTATTTTTAATACGGCCAAATCTGTTTTTGCATCCCGGCCGACCAAGTTTGCTATTAAACGTGTGTCATCATGCAAGATCACTGTAATCTCATCTGCATCCTGAATGACGTGATTATTTGTAATTATGTGCCCCTTGTCTCCGATTATAAAACCAGAGCCTAAAGATTGTGCTCTCCTCGATTTATTCCCAGGACCCTGCTTATCAAAGAATTCTTTAAAAAAATCCTCAAATGGCGAACCTGGAGGCAATTGAGGCATTTGAGGCGCGGCACGTCCTTCAATTACCTGAGTTGTTGAAATATTCACAACTGATGGGAGTAATTTTTCTGCTAAGCTTGAAAAGCTATCTGGAGCTGGTTGCCCCATTACAGAGTTTATCGGAAGAAAGGCGATCGTCAAAAGAACTAATAGTGTGCATATACTGTTATAATTATTGGTATATTTTTTTTTAGAATTGTAAATATTCATCAGTTTCCTATTGTTTGAAAAAATTATATGCTTAGTTGCAAATCGATTTAGGTAATGCGCTAAATTTTTTTACAAATTTTTAATTTTATCTTCTTAAAATCTAAAGATAAAATTGAAAATTTCATTATCTAAAATTTATAATTCCTAAGAATTTCATCCTCTAACTAGCCAAACCAAACCAACACCAATGAATGCTACAGTAAGGCCTGCCGTTCTTAAATTAGTTGATGGCATTTCCAGCATATTTGCCATCAACCGCTTCATTCCATCAGGGAAAAGGGCATAAGCAAACCCTTCAATTGTTATAGCAAGTGCTAAAGCTACCCACAAGTCACCCATTATTTCTCTATATCACAAAAAATTTTCAGCGCTTTATAGGTTTTGGTATATTATTAAAGAATTGGAACAACTCTGATTTAGGGCTTAGCACCATTGTAGTTCCCTCCTTAACGGAATTACCAAGAGCATCCATTGATCTGTAAAAGTCAAAGAACGACTGATCTTGCCCATATGCGTCATTTAGAATCTTAGTTCGCAGTCCATCTCCCTGCCCGCGAAGAATTTCTGACGCTTTTGTAGCTTCAGAAATTATAATTGTTCGGGTTTTATTTGCTTTTGCTTGAATGTTTGCTTTTTCCTTTTCGCCATTCGCACGTAGTTCAGCGGCATGTGCAACTCGATCTGATTGCATTCGATTATAGACAGCTTGGGCTGTCGTATCGGGAAGGTCAGTTCGACCGATGCGGACGTCTACAACCTCTGTTCCAAATTCGGCAGCCTGATTCTTCATGTGAGTTGTGATGAAGTTCATGACTTCCACTCTTTTTGCCGTCAACATATCTCCGAGTAGTATTTTTCCTATCTCCTCTCGAATTGCTGAATTCAAGCGGTTGCCAAAAACCTGCCTAAAATTAGCATCCGTCAATGCTTTTTTTCGAAACTCAAGAGGATCAACAATTTTGTAGCGTGCGAAGGCGTCAACGTTAACTCTTTTTTGATCAGAAAGTATTACTTCTTGTGCTGGTGGATCCAAATCTAAAAGACGTCGATCATAAAATTCAACATTTTGAACAAACGGGACTTTAAATTGGATGCCCGGTTTCGATATAACACGTATTGGATTTCCAAACTGGAGAATCAGTGCTTGTTCAGTTTGATGAACGGTAAACACAGTTCCCAATCCAACGATGACGACCAGCAAAAAAGTTATGCCTGCAATGGCTAGTGATTTTGTCATTGTGTTGCTCCTATCGTTCGCTTTTTCAACTCAGGTAAAGGAAGGTAGGGGACTACACCCTGCCCAGTGTCTCCTTGGTCGATAATAATTTTTTCGGTATTACTCAAAACTTCTTGCATTTTTTCTAAATAAATGCGCCTTCGGGTCACTTCTTTATTTTCTTTATAGGCATCATAAATCGAGAGAAACCTTTGAGCCTCACCTTCAGCTTCATTTATCATCTTCTGTCTATAACCTTCTGCATCTTGGATCATTTTTTGCGATTCACCTTTGGCTCGTGGAATTATATCGTTACTGTAGGCAACCGCCTCATTGACTTTTCGCTCTTGATCTTGTTTT
>Ga0114996_10006526_pt1 | contig 13394 bp, 8 predicted proteins | sample ArcticOcean_MG_C_4_FD_87039 | JGI IMG/M metagenome (GOLD analysis project Ga0114996, IMG submission 87039) | Marine microbial communities from western Arctic Ocean - ArcticOcean_MG_CB4_134 | ecosystem: Environmental > Aquatic > Marine > Oceanic | place: Arctic Ocean: Canada Basin | collected... | reverse complement strand
TGTGCCGGTTGACGTGAAGACTTGTACGGATGCAGGCGTGGACCCTAGAGCCACACCAATGGCTCCTGCACTTAGATGCGCCAGATCAACTGCGCCTGTCGCGATCTCGTCTGAATTTACAGCCCCGTCTGAAATATGGGCGGAACTGAGAGCAGCGCGCGGTGGCGTAGAGCCTATGAATGGCATCAGGTTATCTCCATCAAACCGACAGTGATATCCACAGAACTAGCTGCCGAAGCCAAGCACTTGAGAACATCGCCGGTTTCCAAAATGTACTTTTGCCCAGCAAGCACTTCAAGTGATGAGTCGCCGGGGATTGAGACCTCGTTCAACATGGTCGTAGAGTTATCGCTATCAGAGCTATCCGTCCACGTTACTGTGACAGTTCGACTGGCTGCGTTCTTGTTAGAGAGTATTACCCCAAGGATCACTGTGGTCGTTGCCCCAGCAGTCGTATACACCGTGCTTGCTGAAGAGTTACTACAGTTAATGAATTTAGAATTCTTAAAAGTGTTTGCCATTTTTCCTTCCCTTTTATCCGAGCGCCACAGCCATTGCTACACTAGTCGCTGTTGCCTCTGCTGCTGTGATGTCCGGTGCGCTGACGGATACCCAGTTGGAACCATTGTAATATTTGAACAGACTAGTTGAGGTGTTGAAGCTTAGGTCGCCTTGATCCAGAGAAGACGCTGGGTCACTGCCACCAACACGGTAGCGATCCGCAAACGAATTAACTCCGGTGATGTTAGCCGCTACCGCTGCCATGTTTGTTACGTTTGCTGACGTTCCTAGCGTATTCATATCGCTTACGATATCCGCTGTTGCCAGCACGTTCATGTCCGTTACCACGTCGGCTGTTGCCAGCACGTTCATGTCTGTGACTACGTCGGCTGTACCTAGTATGGCTAGATCAGCCACAGCATCAGCCGTTCCTAATCGACCGATTTCAGTAGCTTTAGCCCCGACTGCTCCAATGTCCGTTGCATCAGCAGCCACGCTTGTGATGTCACTTGCAATGGCGGCTAAGGTATTCATGTCCGAAACAGCGTCGGCTGTACCCAAGGTATTTAAATCTGAAACAACGTCGGCAGTTCCCAAGGTATTCATATCGGTGATTACGTCTGAGACAGCCAGAGTGTTCATGTCTGCGATTACGTCGGACACAGCTAGAGTATTCATATCGGAAACAACGTCGGCTGTTCCGAGGACGTTCATATCGGAAACGACATCCGCCGTGGCTAATACATTCATGTCTGTGACTACGTCGGCTATCCCGAGTATCGCCATGTCGGCTACGGCGTCTGACGTACCCAGTCGGCCTATCTGCGTGGCCTGTGCTGCAACTGCACCAATGTCTGAGGCGTCGGCCACCACCGCTGAAATTGCGGACGACAGTCCAGCGACGGTGGTTACGTTAGCCGCAATGCCACTGACTGTGGTTAAGTTTGCTTTATCGGACGTAGATAGCCATGTGTTCTCAAGATAATTCTTTGTGACTGCATCTTGAGCAGCCGTGGGGTCTGCAACGTCCTTGACACGCTTTTCGTCAGCGTCCCACTGGAGATCTGTGAGATCTTTTCGGATGGTATCCGCCGTCGTATCCACGGCTTCTTGCGAAATGTAGAACGCTTGAAGACTATCGGTATCGAGGTCTTCCTCAGTTAGCGTCGAGGGCTGTGTGTAATCCACCAGCCTCGTGTTCTGCGATGAGTTCCGCGAGATCCTAATCTTGGAGCTACTAGCTGGAGCAGAGCCAAACACGGCGTTGCTACTGCTGATAGTAATTGCTGTTGATACACCGTTTACGGTTGCCGACAGATGAGAGTCAGCGATGAAACTGAAAGGTACTGCAAAGGATGCGGTCGAACCATTTCCCGTAAACTCAACGTAGCTGTTCGCCATCAGTCTTCCTCACCCCAAGCTAGTCTATGTAAAAGTTGCAAATGAAAAACATTTCTGTAAGGCAGCAGTCGCTTACCCTTCGTGGCGAACTTATCAAGATCACCTTCCGCCAAGTCAGCGGTCATTCCGCCCATGTCACCAACCAGCCCACCAAAGGTGGGACCGAGAAGTTGCTGCCACCAGTCTTGTGCGCCCATCCGTGATGGAGTTTCAATTGGGATTCCCAGATGCTCCTTCATTGGACGTGCGGCCAGCTTCATCCCTGCGTTCATGTATGGCATCATCCACATCATCAGACCGGAGCGATCGATTGCCTCATACGTCCACGTTCCCCATTCACTTAGGGGTGGCATTGGACGCTCTGCGTCTTCCTTAAAGCGGCCCTTGATCACGCCTTCTCTAACTGCGAACGCTGCTGTGCCAGCACCCAGCGCCCAAGTGGTGGAGACAAGAGCATCCAACTGGCGTTCATTCACGGCGGCATGGGAAAGATTTCTTACGAATTTATTGACAGCAGCAAAACCAAAACTGTTGAATTGCAACAGGATTTGTCCCAGTTCCTTTGAGTGAAACATGGGAAGGTCTGCAATACTGGGTGTTATTACCGCTCGTTCTGTTGATCGAATTAAAGCGGCGTGAATTGCTTCGACGGCTTCCCTTCCTCCAACTTCACTTTGCCACTTCTCAGTGTCAGGCCACCGGAAAGTCGTCTTCTCGCGTTGCAGATCATACCCGTGCTTCTTCATAAGCCCGTCAATCCGAAGCATCATATCGTCGGACAATCCAAGCTCACGCCACTTGTATTTACTGGCGCTTCCTCCAGCTAGGTTCGCTGCGTCATCAAGTAGGTTTCCAAGGATCACATGACCCGTGATGAACTTATGGCGGGAGTTCCAATATTGCATCAGGTTGAGAACATTCATCTTTCCTGATAGCCAATTTGCCCCAGCCTCTATTCCGCCTGAGACTTTCTTTGTTCGACCAGTGCCATAACCCAGACGGTAGATCGCGTCATCTATGCCCATCAGTTTCGCCGTGCGACTTTGTGATATCGATCCCTCAGCCCCATAAAGAAAGAACGCGAGTTCGCGGTTGTTCATGCTCTTAGCTTCTGCTGAGATGCGCCCAATGTTACGTCCCATTTCAGCTAAGTGCTTACCGGCTCCGTGAGACAAGCTTATGGTTGCTATGTCGGTCAGAGAGGCCAGCATGACGGACCCCATGTACCTCAAGAAGTTTCCACGTCGAGCCATACGCCCAGCGTACAGCGCACCTGATCCCCACCCTTCTGATGAAGGTCGTCGGTCAGTGTTCAGCAGTCTGTCACGTACATTTATAATTGCTTCAGCAGCAAGGTTTTCATCTCTGTTGAGTTTCTCTACTGATTCCCCGGCGTCTCTAGCGGCCTTCCGTAACTGCTTGAACTCCTCTTGGATTTCTTTCCACTGGTCGGACAGTGCGTCCATAGGCTTCGCTTCTTTGCCAGCCTTAGCAGCGGCATCAGCCTTTTTTGGATCAATGCGTCCGAAGTATTCCGTCAGAACTATACGCCCACCCATATCGTCGGCGTATTGTTTCATCACACGAGAAACATCTTTGTGTAGAAAATCCTCAAACAACGAGAGTTCATCAACGCCTGTTTCGGGATCAATCTTCAAGAAGAGTTCTCTGGACTCAACCCTGCCGCTCTTCTTTAGGTTGAATGCACTGCCTTTGTGCAGTCCGTCTGTAATGTCGAAGTCATCTCTGTTTCCAAGTTTTTCTACGAGTTCATCAACAAAGTCGTCTAGCTCTTTTTCGGTCTTGTAGCGTCCCCTGAACTTTGCTTTGAAAGCTTCTTTCGCCGCTGTTCCATGTTGTATAATCGCATCAGCATTCCAGATTTGCGGGAAGTAGTTTGCAATCTCTTGTTTGTCTGACAGAAGTCCTGTGCGAATGGCGCGTTGCAGCATCGACTGCGTGAAACTTCGGTAGCCCTTTGCGGCGTCAACGATGCCCCTTTCAACAAACGCATTAGGGTGGGAAGTCTTGTCGCCGTTTAGCCGCCGCCAAACATAATATTGAAACTCAGGGAGAGGTATCCCCTTGAGATTGTCGGGGTCTAAAGTCGAAGCACCAATGCGTTTGTTACCTCGAACAAAGTCACCCACTTCAGTGAAGTCACTATATGTTTTCGCAACGACCTCACTTCGAACGCCTAAGTTTTTCATCACGCCATACCAAGCGTTAACCATCGAATCTTCAGCAGCTTTTTGAGGCCCGTAGACAGTCAGGTTCTTGTGCATCTCTGCGCTTATTTTCCGTGTGGCTCCTTGTGCTAGCTCTGATGAGTGAACACCAAGCTCTGCCATACTGTTAAGCAAAGCACGGACTTTCGGAGAGGCCGTCTTGAGAGCTACGGTCACTGGAGTTCTCAGGAATCCTATTTTATTTTGTGTCCAATCAATGCCTCTGTCGAGTCGAGTAGTCACGGGCGTGAAGGTGTCGCCTTGAAACTTAGGAACAAAGTCAGACCCCTGATCTGGATACATGTGTTTCCATGCGTCCCAACTGTATTCGTCTAAAACAACGCCTGTGTCCGCGTTGTATGACATTCTACCTGTGCCGTTCTCAGCCATACTTTCAGAGACACTGAGACCGTCATCAATGTTCCACTCAGATCCAGCGTCATCGGATGTCAGGTTCTTTTCCGCTAAGGGATTATGGGGGTTCTGAGGATCTAGAAGTTTTCCGCTACGAGAAAACATTGCGCCAGCTATGCCGAAGCCCGCGCCTATTCCTGTCGCAATTCCAATGCCCATCATGCTTTCGTGCAGGGTTCTCATGCGCTGCCGCTGATGGTGAATAATCTCTTCGCCAGCGACAACACCACCCGTGCTTGCCCCCATGACAATTGCTTTTCTCACCATGTTTGCCTTCATTCCCCAACCAAAAATTGGTATCAAAGTCGAGGGATCAAGGATGCTAGCACCCATGCCTAAAACGCTCTGCCATCCATCGCCACGTTCCATTAACTCGCGGTTCTGCATTTCAGTTCGCACAGAGGAAGCTACCGCATCGAACTGGATTGGTCCCTGCACATGGTCGAAGTGTCCCCCGTCGAGAAACGAAGTGATGTCGGTGTACTGGTTTTTGTTCTCACGGTAGTAGCTGTAGGGATTGAAATCTGGATCTGGAGTTTCACCCCGGTAATCTCGTCGTTCACTTAGAAAACTTTTGACATCTCCAAGGATGGTCTCTTGATTCCACCACGCTCCCACAACTTCACTAGTTGTCGGGTCAAGGCGGTATGTCTGATATGGAGAGATGAACGGACGATTGAGTCTATCAGTCAGATCATCTTGCCGTAGTGTGTCGTTGGTGTCTTGGTAGGTTCCGGGCTGAGGACGTATTTGTTCAATAGTAGATAACTGTTCAGCCACGTATTTTCCCCAAGTTAATTCTCCAGCGAATTGGCTTTGCAGCAGAACCAGACTCACTTGTTACTTTGCCCTCGATACCATCCCTGACGGCCCCATATATTCCAGTTGATCTTGAGCCGTGCTTGAACCTCTGAATGTCGTAAACATCTGTCAGGAAAACGTTCCCGGTTTTTTTGTCTATAGTTAAACTCGCTTGCCCTATTACCATCGCCATGTCCACCTTGGGATCAATGACTGTCAGCAGACCAAGCTTTGCAAAACCAAAGGCATTTCTTGGGTACGCCTTGGAAGCTTTCTCGTGTCCCTTGTGACCTATGATGCCACCAATGGGAATTCCGTCAGATGCATTTCCGTAGTCGGCCCATGTGATGTTCATTCTGCCAGCCGCCATTGCTGATCTTGCGAGTTGCTGTAAAACTCTGACGTTCCTTGGTTTAAGATCTGCGCCTGTGTACTCTTTTCGGTCTAGGGGTATTCCCATTGTATTCTTCACGATGTAATCACTGAACAACATACCGCTGGAGTCAGAAGGCGTAATGGCTTGTGCAGCCACACTCGCAACCTCAATACCTAGCATCTCTGCTGCTGCTAGCATTTCATCTTTCATCGAGCCAGCTTTTTGCCAGACTGATTTAACCCACGAAGAGGTATCCGCAATGTCTTTGACAGTTGCTGGCTGATCACTCTCAGGCTGTATGTATTTATCTAATCTGGTACTAGCTTGTGCGCTCCCTACTACACTAAGGCTAGTCACCGAGTTGATCACCTTATCCAGCACACTGGGTTCTCCGGTGCTGGCTGCATCGGTCGTGATGCTGCCATTCATGCTAAGTTGCAGCATGTCCGAGCGGTGATCCATTCGGTTTTGAATTCCCTGTACATTGTTTTTGTTGGATCGATTGCGAACTTCATTGATAGCAGTGTCCCAATCTCTCTCTTTCACAGCCCGATTGAAATTGGTGTTAGGTCCAACGAACCGAGATCCCCCTTGATACGCCAGATCCACAATGACCGCCCGCTGCACAGGAGTGAGGTCGGTACCCGCGTACCACTTAGTCACGCTGGCCTCTTTGTCCATAATCACGGTTTCAAAAACAACGTTCATTTGTTCTGCTGTAAGCGAGACCTTCTTCGTTAGATCGCCAGATCGAACCGTCGCATCTTTCAGCATCTGCTTGTAATCAGCTTCGCCCACCATGGCGGTCACTGTTTTTTTAACCACAGGATCAGTCAGGTTGAACCCAACTCCAATCGTTGGTACCCCACTAGTATCCATGTATGCGTATTTTCTAACACCCTCCCCAGCATAGATTAAATCCTGTCGCAGCTTTGCGTAGGTATCATCTAGTGGAGTATCTTCGCGTTCGTTTGGCAAGCCACCCTTCCTTTGCCCCTCCGCTTTCAGGAGCTTTTGATAGATACTAATCATTTGTTCTGTCGAATTAATCTCAGCAGGGATCATGCCCAACACCGTCAGGCCAACGCTTGGTCTTACTTGGCCCTGATCTTGAGCTTCCGAAACTGCGCCTGTAAGAAGGTTGACTCTCTCATCACTTTCTAGCTTCTGCGCGTTTTTCTCCTTGATCTTTTCCGCTTCGCGTATCTTGCTGCTACCCCACAGGCTGTTGGGGAAATCCCGCCACTGCTGTCTTGTTGATTCTATGTCCTTCTGAAGTCCGCCTTTAGCCTCTGCCAATAAATTTCTGGCAAATTCTGGTTCCATATTTGGATGGTGAATGTTGTACATGCCCATCGAGAATTTCTCTGCCATAGACAGTGGTCGCTGATAGTTCTCTTCAGAGTGAATTCGGTGGGCCTCTATTTCTTCGGCAGTAGGCACAGTACCGTTGTACTCAAGGGTGAAAACTTTTTGGACGCCATCCATGCGCTCCACCCATTTCATGCCGTGGACTGGCTCAAAGACTCGATTGAAGGTGTCCACAAACTGGCCCATAGATATGGTGCCACCTTCCTTTATAACGTTGATAGCTTCCTCATCAGACAGCCAAGGGGCAAGCTCACGCTGCGTTACGTCACCGTCTGTTACAGCCTGTCCAACGTAGTCACCTGTGATGTTCAGTGTTCGTCTGGGGTTGTCATCCCGTGCCTTCAGAGCAGCCTGTCGCTCTGTCACTGGCAGCGAGTGAATGTCAACAAAAGCCTTAAATTCTATTTGAATACCGGGATGAACTAAAATCGGCTGATCCGTGGAGTTTGCCAGCGGAATCGTGCCTTGTGTCTGACTAGTCTTATCCGTGAAATTAGCAAGATGACCCCCGTCGAGAAACATGGTTTTTAAAAACGGGGCAGCGTACATGCTTTGTCCTAGGTTGCCGCCAAACAAAGTTTCAGTTCCGGTCGTGAAGGCGTACCACGCAGAATAGTCACCAGTAATTTGAGCAATACGCTCATCTACTTCGAGGGAGCCAACTCGCGACTTGCCATTCTGATCTACAACAGGATCGAAGATCCGACGTTGGGCAGGAGCCAGCCTCTCTCTGTGCACAAGGTACATGTCGCCGTCTTGTGATCGAGCGGCGGCATAAAAGTTGCCCCACTTTTTTGATGTTTCCTCTAGCGCGGCCTTAGCAGTTTCTTTTGTGATCTGCTGGCCACTTCGTGCGAAGGCCCGGTGCACATCTTGTAGAAAATCTTCCTCAAGCGCTGGGTCTACATGTACTCTCTCAGGAAATGTGTCCTTTAGACTATTAGAAATAACTGTAGAAACTGTTGTTCCCGTAGACGTGTCGGCTTTAAGTGCTGTCTCTATGTCTCTACGCACACTTTTCATGTTTATGCGCTCTCGGTAGCCAGTTTGCCCTAAGAGCTTGTTGTACTTCACAACAGCTTGTTCGCGAGATAAACCTTGGGCTTGGTAATTTCTTACCGCATCATAGAAATCGACACCCTCCGCTCCTAGCTTCTTACGCAGAGTACCGAAGGTTCCGCCTTGGCGTTCCATAGCTTCATCCATCAGACCCCACGCATGAGAAGACGCCAACGTGGCTTGCGCCCGTGTAGACTCTTCTGTTGCGCTGTCTATGATGTTGGGATTCACAGCCACACCCATCACAGCTTTGTCTAGTTCTGTTGTGGAAATGTTGGGTGATGCCAAAAGCTTTCCGGCAAGTGTAATGTTCAGCATCGCCTGTCCGGGGTTTTCTAAAAATTTCGTTACCGTCTTCTGGGGAAGAGATCCCTGTCCGCCTAGCCAGTTGGACACTGCCACCCCTGCTGCGCGATTATCCGTGTAGGTTCCCAGCGCGGCGAAGGCTGCGCTTCTTGCCGAGTTTACACCGTCGTTGTTGTTAAAGTCCGCGACTTCTGGACTCTCAAGATAAGACAGCATGGACAAGGCTGTGCCTTGGGAATCGTTGTTTAGGGGGTTAGCTAACTCCACCGTAAGTTCTTTGAGTGTTGAAACAACAGCCTTGGCTTGTGCCTTACTGCTGGTTGGTGATCTTACTTAGGTTGGCAGCCAGTGCTTGGTACTGATTGGGATACATCTGGGCAAAGGTGCGCTTGTTAACAGGGTCTCCCAGTTCAGGGTTTGTGGCTAGCTGGTTTAGAAAGGCCAGCTTTGCCAACTCTGGTTTGGGAGCCTGATTAATAGAGCGCATTGCTTGATTCAAGACCCAAGCTTTGGTTGCTCCCGGTGCTTGAGTTGACGCTTTTGGTAGAACGTTGCCAGCCTCAGCCACAAGAGCGGGAATTCGGTTGTAGTCCCAGTGTTCTGGATTTCCCGCGAAAGTTCCTTGAATTCTTTGCGACAACTCCAGTTGCGTGTTGAGGTTTTCGTTCGTGAACAAGGTTGAGATATGCTTATCGATCTCAGGTAAGGATCGTTTAGCTATCTCTGATGAATAATATGTTGAATACGTCGGGTCCATGCCCTGCGTTTTAGTGGCAGTGAAGGTAGCCAGAGCTTGAGCATGGTTGTCGGTCACACCTAGTGTTGGCAGAATTTTAGTGTTGAATTCTGCTGATGCCTCAACCGCTGCTATACCTGCTTTGATTTTCAGGCGTGTCTCAAAGTAATCCCGGTCGTTGGATAGCTGAGGGTTTATTGGTTTTCCAGTTAGCTCATCACTAGCGGCCAATTGACGCTCTCGAACATTCTCCAGTTCGATATCAACAAGAGTCTCTTTTTGCACCATATCAGCCGCTGCATCGGCAGACCCAGCTAGCTGACCAAAGAACCTGTTAACGTCGTCTCCCATCTGAGTTATGCGAGAGGCAAACTGGTTGCCAGCTTGGGTGGCACCGCGCATGGGATTACTCGTGACCACCCCACGCTGCTGAACCACTGGTGGTGGGGATACGCTGGGAGCATTTCGGGCGGCAACTGGGCCGACTGAAGACGAGGCACCGCGCCGAATTCTTTTCTGTCTTTGCTCTGGCATTATTCCACCTTATTTGAAGCTATGCTCTGTCCAGATTTATAGCTTATGTATTTCTGTCCGCCACTAACAGCAGCGCTTGCTATCTGCATGAAGGCTTGTTGTTTGGCACGGGCCTTTGCCAACTTAGCGTCAACGCTTGTGGAGTAATAATTTAGGGATGCGTTGTTGATGACATTCGCTTGGTCCGCAACGACTTGCTCTTTGTCTTTTTGCAGACTAAGCACACTGTCGTTTACGCTCTGGTTAACCCTAGATTGATCGATGTTGTGAAAGTAATTCAAAGCTTGCTGCTGTCGCATAAACGTTGTTGTTGCAAGCTGTCCTCGTTCTCCAGCAATTGCGACGAGGCTTGCACGTTCTACGTCAGCGAGTCTTGCTGCGTCCGACTTAACTTGCTCACCCTGAACGATAGTTTTTTTCTGCGAATCAAGGATGACATCTTCTGCGCTTTCGCGGGTTTGTTTGGCAGAGCTAAGAGCCCCCTCTCGTTCTTGGTTAGCGAGATTTAAACGCGCATTCTGTGCTGATTGTGCATGTCTGTTTTGAGATATAGCGCCGACAGCCTTTAGGGCAAAACTGGCAACCATCAGAGCTTCCATTATTCGCTCCTCGTTATCTCATTGAAGAACCCAGTGCTGACCGCCGCATTGACCACAGTCGGGAGGTGGCTGGAGTTCTTCAATTCAATTTTCACTTGGTCGCCACGCGACTTAATCGGGAACTGAAATGTGTCCGTTAGAAGCGCGGGCTTGCCTACGATGTTTGATGACGTACCCAAAATTCTGCCTGTCATGGTGTAGGTCTTTGCGTCTCTTTGGGTTGGTGTGACGACACACTCGAAGTATCCCGTGTCTGTGAAATACACGCGCATGGTCCGCATCTGATATCGACCTTGGATTATCGAGGAGTTATCTCGTTCGCGAACATACTGTCGGCTGAACTCAACAAGCATCTCGTATGGGATACCGAAGATAACCGCTACGGAACTATAGTCGCCCACTGCTGTAAAGGTGGCAGCGGTAGCACCTGCCCCTGTGTAAGTCAGTGGTAGTTTCTTACCAGCTTCGGTACCGCTGGGTACGATGCCCTGCGCCACACTACGGTGTGGATATGGAAGCGTCCACGTAGTTAAACCAGTGCCTGATGAGTAGCTCCCAGTCACCGTCGTTCTGGCATCCAACATCACAGCGTGACCTAACGTGGCGTCGGCTGTTTCCGGCATGAGAGGCAACCGCTCTAGAACGATAGTTCCATTGCGATCTGCCACGATATACAGGTTTCCCTCAATGACGCCCATGCCCTTCAGAGCCGTGCAGTTTAAATCCCAAGTTGTCCAAGCGGATTGAGCTTTGGTATCTCCATCAAAATACACGGTGTAAACATACAGTTGATCGTTATCTGTTCCATCCGCCACATCGGTGTAGCAGAAGAGACGACCAGTCGTCGGATCTCCGGTCATCTGCGTTATATTCGAAGGAACATAACCCTCTGCGTGTTTGGTGATATCCACAGCTACGTTGGTTAAGGTTTCATCCTCAACGAAGTACTCATAGACCACGGAGTTATCACCGGATTTCCCTGCGAAATATAGTTCATCGCCTAGAGCGACGGGCTTCGCTAAGTTACTCGTGGAATAGTTTGTTGCAAGATCGATGGTGGCCGAAGAGGGAGTGAGAGTACCCGCCGTGGACATTTCGAATTGCGCTCTATCTGCCGACAGAAACAACGACTTTCGGAACGGAATTGCCCAGCGCAGAAGAGTTACCTTCGTGGTAGATGCCGCAAGGTCTATAGGATCAGTGTCGAGAACGCTGGTGGCCTTGTCTGGCCACAGATTAAAGAAGTCACCGGACTGAGAGAAGAAAACATTTTCATCAGCCAGCATCCCTAAACGATTTCGAAAGAAGAATGCGTCCTTGATGGCTTTTCCAATGAATTTTGGAGCGGGAACGGTGATGGAATCACCCACGCCTCGTTCAGCCCACGTTGTTGCGCTGAGAGTCCATGTTCCGTCAGCTTGTCGCACAAGTTGGTGTGGCAAGGTAGCTGCATCAAACGAATTCTGAAGACCCGGCTTAACCGTTTCTTCCCACGCTCCGGTGGTGGCGTTGTAGATTACGAAATAATCATCAAACTCAGACTCAAGGTTTGTAACCCCAAAGACCCCAGTGGCTCCACCGGCTGTTAGATCACCAAATGTATCAACATAGGTTACGCTTCCTGATGTAGCGGCTGATCCTAACGCCGTTGTTTTGGTGCGATTAACAATGATTGTGTAATCAGCAATAGTCACAAATGCTAAGTCGGTTCTAGGGTTTGTCGTTGTTATGTAAGTCTGTAGCGCAGAGCTATAAGAGTTTACGGTTTTTGCCACGTCATTGATCACATCGTAGACTTTGAGTACCCCAGCGTTATCAATGAGGACAACGTATTGCTCAGTCGGGTCGCGGTCGATGGTGTGAACAGCGTACTCGCCCGAAGACGCCAATCCGGTTATGGTCAGTACCCGCTGCGAACACGGGCGTTTTTCAAAGCCACCTGTCACTACAGACAGAAGGCAGTTGTTGGCTTCCTGAAGCTGGCTCGTGAGTCTGACGTTGTGTGGTTGACGTGAGACCCCATTAAAGAGGCTCTTGATGGGAAGTTCGATCAGTCTACCCAAGGTTACATCCCATACAATCGATTGTGGTGTCGCCTTGAAATTTTGTAACTGTAGTTATTGTCCGTCAACACGTTGCAATCTTCTTTCGCTGCCTCGTCTTGGATCAGTGCAGCATAAAGCTCCGACTCCTTACGGACAGTGAAGGCATCAAGCGTGGAGGATGAAAGTACTGACTCCTGAAACTCCCGCGCCGCTCTGGCAGCAATGTACCGCTGCAAACTGTAAGGCAACGTTTCGTAGTCGTACTGCTGAACAATGTCCACGTATAGATACGTGTGATCATTATCAGTTGCAGATGTCCAAGTGTCAGTTTGATTTTTGATGTCGTAGAGATAGCTGCCTCTTGCTGTGACATTGACGTGCTTGTGTTCGCCAACCGTGTCCACGGTCAGAACAGTAGATGGCAGAGGGATCTTGTTGGTTTCATCTCTAAGAAGTTTTTTATTTCGATCTCTATTAGAGTGCCAGCCGACTGCTTGTACGTCCTTATCTACCTGATTGAAAATCCTCTCAGCAGTCTCAGCATCCGCCAGTCCAGATTGCAGAGACGAAACCGGGCTTTCCCCAATGGTGTCGAGCATGAGGTTGACCGCCTCAAGTTTGCTCATACCCATGCGTTCTCTCCTTAAATAAAAAAAAGGCACTCCCACGCCGAAACATGGGAGTGCCTATGGAACTAGCCTTTAAGAAGTTTTAAATTCTACAGCTAATTCTGGACGAAGGACGCCGTGGCCAACAGCCATTTTTGCGACCATGAAATCCTCTTGCCGACGAACGTCTCGCTCAGTTTCCATCGCGAGGTCCATAAGTTTCAAGGTTCCAACGGCTTCCTGACACCAGAGGATACCCGTGGTCGTACTGTAGTCAGCACGATACTTGGAGTACACCGACGTGTCTGAAGTTTCGTTGGCAGTGGGCATCAAATTCGACCGCATGATAGTCACGCCATCGATTTGAATTGCTTCACCAGCGCCTGACACACCGCCAGCCTGTTCACCAAAATCA
>Ga0114996_10006525_pt1 | contig 13394 bp, 12 predicted proteins | sample ArcticOcean_MG_C_4_FD_87039 | JGI IMG/M metagenome (GOLD analysis project Ga0114996, IMG submission 87039) | Marine microbial communities from western Arctic Ocean - ArcticOcean_MG_CB4_134 | ecosystem: Environmental > Aquatic > Marine > Oceanic | place: Arctic Ocean: Canada Basin | collected... | reverse complement strand
TGAACGGCAAACAATGGGGATAGCGAGTGCAAAAACTACCCACTCCGAGTCACTTCAGACCCGTTGCACTTGAACCCATTCGAACCAACGGAGCTGCCTCGTTTTTCGGGAGGACTGCTTGTTCGGTACCATGTTTCGGTGTGCCAGTACGTAGAATACTGTTGACAGGGTACCTGTCCTCATAGGTGAAGCTACCGAGTTAGTAAGGGTTTTAGTACTTGGTTGTAGAACCCTATGGTAAGAAAGTAGTATTACTAATCTGTAAATAGTCATACTCTTTTATTGTAAAAGCAATAAAATGCAATGCATTTTCGGAGATCATGGTCTTAAGCTGGAGGCCTGACCTGTGACTTGGTGCAAGCGGTCACCTGAAAACGGGGGGGCGCAATGCACGGAGAAGCGCGCTGGGGCGCGGTTGTTTATCAGCCTCTGAGAGTGGATAGTCGAAAGGCCGGCTGCGACGATAAATCGCTCGATCTCGCCGCTATCCCGTAATCTCGCGGAAGAGATTTTCGATGTGCTTTTTCCCATCGGCGTTGATGGGCAGCCCCGGGAGCCGCGGCGAACCGCCGTAGTAGCCTTGGAGGTCCATCGCAAACTTGAGACCCGCAATGCCGTACCGCGTTGCCAGCGCACGTGCCGGGTGAGCCATCAGTCCCTGAAGCTCTTCGGCCGCCGCCGCTTGCCGAGTTCGAACCGCTTCTTCCGCGGAAAGGCAAAGGAAGGGAGCCGCCGCGGCGAAATCTAGAATCGCGCCGCACGCGCCGGCGTCAAGAGATGCCACCAGCCCGCAGGCGTCTCCCGCAAGGATTTGAAGCTCTGGGGACTCGCTATCCATCGATCTGACACAACCTGAGGATTTGACACAACCTGAACTGTCACCAGCGCGGGACGAATCCGTCCCCTGGCGAACAGCGATGATATTTGGGTGCTGAGCCAAAACTCTTAGCGTTTCCGTTGAGAGCCAACTGTCCGGCCCATCCGCTGAGTTCTCGACGATGACTGGAACCCGGCTCGCATCGGCCACCGGCTGATAGTAAGCGCGCAGCATCTCTGGAACAGGGCCGACGCCGGCCGCACATCTCGGCGGAGCGACGACGACCGCGGTGTAGCCGATTTCCGCGGCTCGATCGGATAGCCGAACGGTCTCGCGGACGCTTTCAGCGCCCGTGGCCGCCAGCAGAGTGGCGTCCGATTTCGCCGTTGCCGCAACCTGCTCCCATACATGGACCTTTTCGTCCACGGTGAGCAAGCCGCCCTCGCCTGCGCTGCCGCATACGAGGTAGCCCGAGAGTGAAGTGCGATTCCAGCGGCCGACGTTCTGCTGGATCTTCGTGGTGTAGAGATCGCCACGATGATCAAATGGCGTTGGAATCGACGCAAAGATACCAGTCAATTTCACGGCGAGAACTATTCATTGTAGTCTCAACGCCCGGCTGGCAGGGCCGGCTTTGATTTCAAGAAACGATCGGCGCCGTGAGAATTGTGGGCTAAGCCGTTTCGGAGGGAACAAGGTCGGGGCTTGGGGCCGGACTAGGGCCATCGGTGTCAGAACTCTCATCAAGGGCGATCTCACCGCTGAATTTCGCCTTGCCGGGGAGGTCAGCCTGGGCGGCGACGACGCAGTTTCGCCCGCGGGCCTTTGCTTCGTAGAGAGCCATGTCAGCCTGTTCGACGATGCCTCGCCAATCGCGGTCGAGCCGGGCATTGACTGGATAGGATGCTACCCCGCAACTGATCGTGACACGCATCTTCTCTTTCCGTTCTCCGCCTTGAAACTCCTGCTCCTCCACGCTGCGCCGCACGCGCTCGGCGGCAGCCACGGCGCCATGAAGATTCTGCCCACTCAAGAAAAGCAGAACTTCTTCTCCGCCGTAACGGAAAGCAGCGTCGCTGGCGCGCAAACTCTTCCGAATTGCCAAGGCTATATTCCTAAGTACCTGGTCGCCGTTTTGGTGTCCATACTTGTCATTGTGCAGCTTGAAATGGTCTACATCACACATGACGAGACCGTAGTCACTTGCGTCGTCCACCGCCCGCTGGTGAAGCGTGGAAATCTGTTCTTCGAAATCCAAGCGGTTGCCGATCTCCATCAGCGGGTCGAGCCGCGACATCTTCAGCAAGCGCTGGTTCGCCAGTGTCAGGTTTCCGTTCGCCTGGCGCAGGTCAGCTTCCAGGCTCACAATTCGATCGGCGGTGCCCAAGCGGGCCTGCAACTCGTGAGAGTTGAAAGGCTTCGAGATGAAGTCGTCGGCCCCCGCCGCCAGGGCTTCGATGAGATATTGCTTCTCCGTCCTCTTGGTCAGAAATAGGATGTAGGTGTAGACGGGCAGGCCGGCGGCGCGGACCTGGCGGCACAGCTCGATGCCGCTCAGTCCCGGCATTTCCCAGTCTGTGATGATGACCGGGAACCAGTCCGCCAGAAACTTCTCACGGGCATCAGCTCCGTCCGATGCAGTCGTGGGCTCATGACCCATAGCCTCTACCGCATGACTCACTAGCCGCAGAGTCGTGGGGTCGTCATCAGCAATCAGGATTCTCACGAGGCCTCATCTCGTTTTTTGGCGGGTACGCGTAGCTGCCCGGCGCCCCAATTGGAGCGAGACCGAGCCTCACCGCGGCGGGGGAACAAGGCGAGTCGCCGTTGCCTGCAACCCTGGAGTGAATACGCATCGCGGTTCGACACGCACTGGGATGGAGTATCGGTGAATACCGCGCAACGGACTATTTCTTCCACTATTCGACTTCCACTATTCGGGAAACCCTTTGTCGGCAGAATCTTGGCGAACAGCCGAGAGGCACTCCTTAACACGGGAGAACTCATGTTCAATATCGCTCAGAAGGCCCGGCATCGCTGCAACGCGGTCTTCGCGGCCGGCCTCTTCGACTTGCCGACAGAGGGCGGCAAGGGAATCGGCTCCGAGGTTGCCGCTGGAACCTTTCAGGCGGTGTGCGGTCGAGGCCGCGACTTTCCCGTCTTGGCCCTCGATCGCATCGCGCAAAGCGCTGATCTGAGTGGGTGAATCGTCCAAATAGATGTCGATCAACTCCACCATGAATTCCTCATCGCCCATCGTGGCTTCGCGAATTCTCTCCAGGTTGACCGCCTGATCGTTCGACTTTTCTGAATCTTCCGCCATTGCTGATCTGCCTCGCTAGCTCGCCTCTCGCCTCTCGCCTCTCGCCTGACGACGCGGGCGGAGAGGATGAAGCGCCATCGCGCGTGAGTGCGCCCACCCTAACTCCGGCTCACACTGTCAGCGATCGGCAGGAAGGCATGGAAACCTTTAGCGGCACTGCCGGCCTGTTGAACTCTGGACACGGATGCCCGGCGGCCGGACCCTGTGTGTCCCGCGTGTTCACGATTTGATTGCACGTCTACACTGAAAGTGGACGGCGCGGGTCGCCGCAAGGCCGGATGTGGAAATATATACCATTCGTCTTCAAGAACCTTTTGCGTAACCGGCGGCGCACCACGCTGACCGCGCTCAGCATGGCGGTATCGGTGCTGCTGCTGGGCATTCTCCTGTCGGTCTATGCGACGTTCTACGCGCGCGAGAGTTATGAGGCGCAGCCCCTGCGGCTCGTGACCCGCCACCGCGTCTCGTTCCTTGTTCCGCTGCCGCAATATTACGGAGACCGCATCCGGCAGGTGGAAGGGGTCGGCCAGGTCTGCATTTTTCACTGGTTCGGCGGAACCTACATTGACCGTCGTCCCGAGCACATGCTGCCGCTGATGGCTGTCGAGCCCGAGAAGGTGTTTCGCGTGCGGACCGAATCCATCCTGCCACCGGATCAGCTCGAAGCTTTTCAGCGAGACCGGCAGGGATTGGCGCTGGGGAAGGCCGTGGCTCGGCGCTTGAAGCTCCAACTAGGAGACCGCATTATCATTCAGGGGGATATCTATCCGGTCGACTTGGAACTCGTCGTTCGCGCCATCTACGAAGGTCCTGACGACCTCGAAGCCTATTTTCATTGGGAGTACCTGCAGCAAAGCTTGTCGGCGAGTCATCGTGGCGAGGTCAGCACCTTTTCGGTCCGTCTCGACTCCGCCGAAGACGCTTCGCGTGTGTCCAGGACGATTGATGATATGTTTCGCAACGCTCCGCAGCCGACCAGAACCGAGACCGAGAAGGCGTTCCTGCTCTCGTTCATCAGCATGATCGGGAACATCAAGCTATTCTTGCTTAGCATCGCCACGGCGCTGGTTTTCACGATCCTGCTGGTGAACGCGAACTCGGTGGCCATGTCGGTCCGAGAGCGAATGCGCGAAGTGGCCGTGATGAAGACGCTCGGGTTTTCCTCGATGGCGGTGCTTGCGATGATGGTCAGCGAGTCGCTGGTCGTCTCGCTGGCCGGCGGCATTCTCGGTGTGGGCCTTTGTTATTTAGCAACCTTGTCGCTTGCGAACCAGGTTGTGATGTATTTCCAAGGATTCGCGCTGCCGTTGTGGGGCGTCCCGGTTTGTTTGACCGCGGCGGTATCGATCGGCGTGCTCAGTTCGTTGCCTCCGGCGGCGATTGCTGTTCGCATGACGATCACCGAAGCGTTGCGGCACGGGGAGTAGGCTCGAACCCGCGCTACGGAGTTTCCATAACGTTCTCGCGGAAAACCAGTTTAGTTGCAGACGGATTGGGGCGAGCCTCTTTGGAACATTTGGTTGTTATAATACGTAGGGTCTCATAGGCGTTCAGAGTAGCCGCATGAAGTACATACCGCTGGTCTTCAAGAACCTGTTCCGCAATAAGCGGCGGACTATTCTTACGGTGCTCAGCGTCACCGTGTCGCTGTTTTTGCTGGGTTTTCTGCTCACCGTCTACGCTGCTTTTTATCACCCGGCGAAAAGCGACGAGCACCATTCCCGCCTGATCACCCGGCACCGGGTCTCACTGACCCACGCAATGCCGGAATATTACGCGGCGCGCATCGGCGCGGTGGAAGGCGTTAAGGCGGTTTGCATTTATAACTGGTTCGGGGGCACCTACATCGACCAGAAGCCGGAACATATGTTCGCCCGCTTCGCGGTCGAGGCCGGCAAGGTCTTCGACGTACATCCTGAATACGTGATTGCGGCAGAGCAGAAAGAAGCATTTCTGCGCGACCAACAGGGAATGGCCGTTGAAAGCTCGGTTGCCGAACGGCTGGGATTCAAGCTGGGGCAGCGGATCACCATCAAGGGAGACATCTACCCGTTTGACGTGGAACTCGTGATTCGGGCGAGTTTCCAAGCGCCGAACGATCAGAGCACGTTGTTCCACTACAAGTATTTGCAGGAGAGCATGCCTGAGGAATGGGGAAATTCCGCCGGGATGTTTAGCATTTTGGCTCGTTCGCCCGGCGACGTTACGCGCATCGCTCAGGCGGTCGACGAGATGTTTCGCAACTCGCCCGAGCCCACCAAGACCGAGACCGAGGATGCCTTTCAGCAATCTTTTGTCGAGCAGATCGGCAATCTCAAACTGTTCTTGATGTGCATCGCTGGCGCGGTCATGTTCACCATCATTCTGGTCTCCGCCAATACCATGGCCATGTCGACCCGCGAGCGGATTCAAGAGATCGGAGTGCTCAAGACACTCGGCTTCACGGCGCCGGTGATTCTGGCCATGATCGTTTCCGAGGCGATGTTAATTTCGGCGGTGGGCGGCATGCTTGGCGCCGGGCTCTCTTATGTCGCGACCCAGGCGCTGGGGGATTTGATTGTCGGGTTCATCGCTGGCTTTATGATGCCCCCGTGGGCCGTGCCGGTCTGTGTGGCCGTCGCGCTGATGATCGGTTTCTTCAGTTCGGTGATCCCGGCGACGATTGCGTCGAAAACGAAGATTACCGACGCTCTCCGGCACAGCGGGTAAAAGCGGCACAACGGGTAAAAGCGGCAGGGATATGGCAATTCCAATCTCCTACAACCTGAGAAACCTGTGGGTCCGCAAGGCCACCACGGTCATGACCGCGCTGGGTATCAGCTTGACGGTCGCCGTGCTGCTGGGGATCTCGGCACTCGTCGGCGGACTGCGATCGTCGCTGGGAGTCTCCGGCCACCCCTTGCATCTGATTGTGATGCGCCAGGGCGCGACCTCCGAGCTGGTCAGCGTTGTACAGCAGGAGAAGTTCCAGGTCATCAAATTCATGGAAGGTGTCGGCCAACTCGATGGGGAACCGATGGTCTCCCACGAGGTCATCACCGTGGTGAACTTGAAGCTGCGCGCGGATCTGACGCAAGACGCCAACGTCAACGTTCGTGGCGTTTCCCCGATGGGCATCAAGATGCGGGAGGAGATTCGTCTGCAATCTGGCCGCTGGTTCGAGACCGGAAAGCGCGAAGTTGTGGTTGGACGCGGCACGAACGCGGCTCGCGAAGGCACCTCGATCGGCGACAAGGTGGAGTTTGGCCGCGGTGAGTGGGAAGTGGTTGGGGTATTCGATGCCGGCGCATCCGCGTTTAACAGCGAAATCTGGGGTGACGGCAATTTCATCACATCGGACCTGGGCCGGGAAAATGCCCGCAGTTCGGTTCTGGTTCGCGCTCGCGACGAGGTGACCCTGACGGCGCTGAAGAACAGGATGTCCGACGATCAGCGCCTGCAGTTGGAAGGCGAAACCGAACGAGAATATTACGCCGCGCAGATGTCGTCGGCCCAGCCGGTGGAAATGCTCGGCATGCTGGTCGCGGTGATCATGGCCATCGGCAGCAGTTTCGCCGCCATGAACACGATGTACACCGCGGTTGCGCGGAGGGCGCGGGAGATCGGCGTGCTGCGCATGCTTGGTTTTTCGCGAGGCAGCATTCTGACCTCGTTTCTGATCGAATCGTTTTTGCTCTCGCTGGTCGGCGGGGCGTTGGGCTGTTTGCTGGTGCTGCCTCTCCATGGAATGCAAGGCCGCATCGGTAACTTCGTGACGTTTAGCGAGACAACGTTCAACTTCGAGGTAACGCCATTGATTATGGCCGCCGGACTGGCGTTTGCGAGCCTTCTGGGTGTTCTGGGAGGGTTGCTGCCAGCGCGGATGGCGGCCAAGAGCGATATTCTTAGCTCGATCCGCGATGTCTAGTGCAGTTAGAACGAGCCGCTAGCGGCACTGATCGAGTCGCGCGCCTGCGCGTGCCGCCTCCCGATTGGTCGGGACGTGATCCTGCGTTCCGTCTCCAAATCGTGCATCCTATAGATTCTTCTCTGTTCCTTGGCAATGGGTGCTTGTCGGCAGCAGGCTATTTGTCGGCAACAGGCCCATTTGTCCGCGAATATTCTCCGAGGTCCAGACGCTAGCTCAAGATGCCAATCGAAAGCGACAAGGCCGAAAGTGAAAAGATTGACAAGGGGCTCGATAGCCTCAGAATCGACCGCTCCGAGCGGGCGGAGGATCGTCCTTCTCGCTGGTCCAAGTGGTGGATTATCGGCGGAATCGCGCTGTTTGTCGGGCTTGGCGCTTGGCGCTTCGGATTCTCCGAGGCCGGCGCGATTGAGGTCGAGCTGCTCCGCGTCACGCCCCAAGTGAGCGGCGATTCAGGCGATGCGGTGATCCTTGAGGCGGCCGGCTACGTCGTCGCCCACCACAAAATCGAGTTGAGTCCGAAGGTGGTCGGCCGGGTTGCCTGGATCGGCGTCGAAAAAGGCGATCCCGTCGAGGAGAACCAAATCATTGTTCGTCTCGAAGACGCGGAGTATCGTGCCCGAGTGACGCAGGCCGGGGGAAGCGTCGCGGCGCTGAAAGCCCGGCTGGCCGAACTGGAAGCAGGCTCGCGCCCCGAGGAAGTTGCCCTCGCCCAAGCCAACCTCAACGAAGCGAAGGCTGACTTGGAGAATGCTCGAACCAATCTCGAGCGCGTACAAAGCCTGACGGATGCCGGCGTATTTTCCGAACAGCAATTGGACGACGCCAAGGCCCGCTTCGATTCCCGGCAGGCCCGGGTTGCGTCCCTCGATCGAGCGTTCGAGCTGGTTCGGATCGGGCCGCGGCGGGAGGTCATTGACGCTGTGCGAGGCCAGGTCCAGCAGGCCGAAGGCGAGCTGGCATATATGCGCACCAGGCTCGAAGCGACCCTGATTCGCGCGCCGCTCACCGGGACAATTCTCGAGCGCAACGTTGAGATCGGCGAGTTCGTTACCACGAGCTTCGTGGGCGAGCGCGGCGCGAAGGGTTATGTCGTTTCTCTGGCGGACTTGAACGATATTCAAGTCGAACTCGACATTAGTCAGGACGATTTCGCCAGGCTGGGAGCCGGCCAGCGGGGCACGGTCTGGACCGATGCTTTCCCGGATCGCAAGTATCAGGGCCGGATCGTTGAGATTTCCCCGGAAGCCGACCGCCAAAAAGCAACGGTTCAGGTCAAGGTGCGGATCCTCGAACCGGACGACTACCTGCGGCCCGAGATGAACGCCAACGTCGCGTTCCTGGCCGACAAAAAATCGGCCGGCGGCGCCCCGTCCAAACCCGCAATTGTGATTCCCGCCGCGGCTTTGCGCGATGGAAACGCGGTGTTCGTGCTGCAAGGCGGGCGGGCGCTGCGGCGTCCGGTATCGGTTGGGTCCAGCAGCAGCCGCGGCTTGGAAGTGACCGGCGGGCTGGTTGGCGGCGAAGATCTGATTGTGAATCCGCCGCCGGAGCTGCAAGACGGGGACCTGGTGAGGGCCAAATCCACATGACCAATAACGTAATCATCCGAGCGGAAAAGTTGCGGAAGGCCTATAGCCGCGAAGAGTACGAAGTCGTGGCGCTCAACAACGTCGATCTCGACATCCCGCATGGCGAATTTTTTGCATTGATGGGGCCGTCGGGGTCGGGTAAATCCACGCTGCTTCATCTGATCGCGGGAATCGACAAACCCACTGCCGGCAAAGTCACGGTATTGGGAGAAGATCTGGGGCGCTTCAGCGACAAGCAGATGGCGCACTGGCGCAGTGAAAACGTTGGATACGTGTTCCAGACTTTTAATCTGATCCCCGTGCTCACGGCTCTCGAAAACGTCGAGCTGCCGCTGCTGCTCACGAATCTGAACAAAACGCAGCGCCGCGAGCATGCCCGAACGGCCCTCGATATTGTCGGCTTGGCAGATCGCATGGAGCACTACCCGCGCCAGCTCTCCGGGGGGCAGGAGCAGCGGGTAGCGATCGCTCGCGCCATCGTGACCGATCCGGCGATCATCCTCGCCGACGAGCCGACAGGCGACCTCGACGCGGCTTCAGCCAAGGACGTTCTGACGATTCTCTCCAAACTCAATCAGCAGCACGAGAAGACGATCATCATGGTCACCCATGACCCCAATGCCGCCAAATACGCCGGCCGCACCCTCTATCTTGAAAAAGGTGATTTGCTCGACGGCGGGCAGTTGCCGGAGGCTTAGCCATGTCTTATATTCTTGCGCTCGATGAAGGAACAACGAGTGCCCGGGCCATCCTGTTCGACCGTAGTGCCCGGGAAGTTGCCGTGCATTCGGTTCCGATTCAGTGTCACTATCCGCACGACGGCTGGGTCGAACAGGACGCCGAACAAATCTGGAAAGCGCAGCTTGCCGCCGCTCGTTCAACGCTGGGGAAGGCCCAGGTTTCCGTCACCGAGATTGCCGCGATCGGCATCACCAACCAGCGCGAAACCACCATTGTTTGGGACCGCCATACGGGCCAGGCCGTTGCCCCGGCGATCGTCTGGCAGTGCCGCCGCACCGCCGGCGCCTGTCGCAAGCTGGTGGATGCGGGCCATGGCCCCAGCATCACGGCGAAAACCGGGCTGGTCGTCGATGCCTATTTTTCCGGCACGAAGATTGCGTGGATTCTCGACAACGTGCCCGATGCCCGGCGGCGGGCCGAAGCCGGTGACTTGATTTTCGGAACTGTCGACTCCTGGCTCATTTATAAGCTCACCGGCGGCCGCGCTCATGTGATCGACTTCACGAACGCTTCCCGCACGATGCTGCTCAACCTCGCGAGTGGTTTGTGGGACGACGAGTTGTTCGCCTTGCTGAATATCCCGGCTTCGATGCGGCCGCAAGTTGTCCCCTCCAGCGGCGTGGTCGCTACAGCGGAGGCTTCCCATTTCGGCGCCGAAATTCCGATCGCCGGAATTGCCGGCGACCAACAATCGGCTCTATTCGGGCAGGCTTGTTTCCGCAAGGGCCTGGTGAAGAACACATACGGGACCGGCTGCTTCACGCTGATGCACACCGGCAGCGCGCCGACCGTTTCGAAAAATCGTCTGATTGGTACGATTGCGGCTTCTGAGTCGGCGCACTTGCAGTTCGCCTTGGAAGGCAGCGTTTTCGTTGCCGGGGCGCTCGTGCAGTGGTTACGGGACTCGCTCGGAATGCTTCAAACCGCCGAGCATTCTGAAAAGCTGGCGATGTCGGTACCCGATACAGCCGGAGTTTACCTGGTACCCGCGTTTGTCGGCCTGGGCGCGCCGCACTGGGACTCGGAGGCTCGCGGCATTATGAGCGGGCTGACGCGAGCGACTGGCGTGGCGCATATCGTTCGCGCGGCGCTGGAGGCAATCGCCTATCAAACACGCGAGCTGGTAGAGGCGATGGAAGCCGATTCTGGCGCGCCCGTGACCGAGCTGCGGGCCGACGGGGGCGCCGCCGCCAACGACTTCTTGATGCAGTTTCAGGCGGACATTCTTGGCAAACCTGTTGTACGCCCCGCCTACATTGAGACGACCGCTCTTGGGGCGGCTTTTCTGGCGGGTCTTGCGACCGATATGTGGAAGAGCACCGAGGAGCTGGAATCCTTCTGGCGCGTCGACCGACGTTTCGAGCCCGGTATGGACTCGGCCCGGCGCGAGGAATTGTTCGAGGGCTGGAAGCATGCGATCGAACGCGCCAAGCTGTCGTAGGGCGGAAGGTAGAAATTCAGCTCACGCCGCGGAACAAGATAGAATGAAGCTATGCCTGTCGCCCGGATAGCCGCGGACGTCGTTAGCCGCTCGTCGGACGTTCTGAGCGGCACCGCGGTGTTCAAAGGGACAAGAGTGCCGGTCCAGGCGCTACTAGACCACTTGGAAGCTGGCGATAGCATCGAAGTGTTTTTGAATTCCTTTCCGACCGTGAGCCGCGAGCAAGCGGTCGCTTTCGGCACGGTTGGTTGACCAGCTGCAACGCCGTGGCGCTCGACAGGGCAGGGAACAATTCGCCAGTTCCGATTGTCGGCTGCCTACCCGCCGTCATCGCGGTGAACGGTATCCGGCGAAAAGGCTGGCAAGCAAACCGCGATGTATTCGGCGCCATCTTCTCCTGGGGTGCTATAGCGGATCCATTCGTCCTTTGAAGTGATCACGGCTTGACCTGAGCGGACGTCCAAAATACCCTCTCGATGCTCGACCCGCAGCGTGCCCTTCAGCACGACTGTGAACTCGTCAAATTCCGGTTTTTGGCCAGGCTCGGCCCAGCCTCCCGGGCTTCTCATATGGGCGATGCTGATGGCATCCGTCTTGGTGTTGACTCGGCCGATGTATTCGTCGATGAGCTTGGGTTTGGTCCCGGCTGCTTCGACTCGGGTTGGCTGTTCGATTAATCTTGGCATCAGTTAATTCGCTCGTCGCGATCTTAATACCGTCGCGATCTTATACGGTACAACGATGAAGCCCTCGGGGTAGGTCCCGCGCTAACGATTGCATCGCCGACGTATCGGAATATTCGAAGTGGGGGAGTTCTTCGGCCCGTGGCGGAAGATTTCATGCCGTCACTCAGAGCCCTGGACGTCAGTCCAGGGTCAGGAGTGTCTACATTTCTCGGGTGACCCGGCAGGGTCGCTACAACGATAGCCCACGGCTTCAGCCGTGGGGAATGGTCAAGACAAGGCCGAGCCCTGGAAAGGGCGGCACAAACCCGCGGCCAGAGATAGGTCTCGTCGTACTCAATCTAGTGCTTCTGTACATTCAATCTTAGGTCGTCGTCGAGAATGGGCGGCTGATCTTTCCTCGAAAAGAAGGGATGAATCAGCAGGTCAGCGAGGCTGTGCGGCATGGTTGTATCGCTCTTTCCAGGGCTTGTCGCAATGGGACCGGTAACACCCACGGCTGAAGCCGTGGGCTAGTGCTGTTTTGTCCCTGACGGGACGTTGCGGGTGGTTCTTCTGTTCTTTGACAGCTCGCCCCGGCCCGGCCAAGGCCCTTCCCGACCAAGTCCCGGCCCACGGGCGACCCGGCAGGGTCGCTGCAACGATAGCTCGCGGCTTCAGGGAAGGGTGCCGGGTGACCCGCGAAATGTAGAAACTCCAGACCCTGGACTGACGTCCAGGGCTCTGAGTGTCTGCATGAAATCTTGCGCTATGTGCCGAAGAAACGATCCCCCACCGTGTTTGGACGTCAGTCCAGGGTCAGCTCACTCACCCATGCCGATGGGTATCGCCGGGTTCGGATTCCCGCCTTGTGCTGCTCCTTTCCGCCGGTCTTTCCGCCGGTGCCCGAGCCACAGGCTTGCTACGATGAATCCGGCGCACGCGGCCGGCCCGTGACAGATGCCGGCCGGAACGCGCTCGTACCGATCACGAGCAGCCGGCCGGTCGCTGAAAAGGTTCAGATCTTTGCGAGTCCGAGTTCCAGGGAACGAGTCGGCGGCCACGGGCTGGGTTCGGTCGAAGCGCCATCCCGAAGCCGATGGTGTCCCTGTGGTATCTGCTCCCGGCGGCGGCGCGGCGGGCGCCGAAATCGACGACGAGGCCTCATCCCGCGATCGCCTGAAGGGCTACCTCCTCTCTCTTCCCGAGAGGGTCGTCCGCTCCGCCAGCGCGGTGTCGGCGGGACTGCTGCGAGAGATCGGCGAAGTCACTCTTCCCGACCCGGTTCGAAATACGAACCTCTACCGCAACATGGTCGAGGCCACGCTGCGATTCTTGATCGAGCAGGTCGGCGAAGTCGAAGGCGCTTACCCGGCGGAGGGCCGGCTCAGTGAAGACTTCGCCGTGCGCCGTGCGGCGGGTAATGGTATCGAACTGGCCGGCATCCTCGCGTTTCGGGCCTCGCCGGTCTGGGTGCTGGCGGCGCTGGCCGATCTTTCCGGGACCGGACGCACGTTGATTCACGAGATTTCCGATGCTCTCAAGCAGGAGAAGCTGCTCGATCCAGATGAAGAGTTTGAAACGGTGGATCATATCCTGAGCGGGCTGGAGAAGAGTTCAGCCCGCCTAGCCGGCGCTGTCAACACGCCGCCGCTGGACGTCGCCGCCTTACGGCAAGAGTGGAACGAAATTCGGGATGAGGTGAAAGCGATTCCGCCACCCAACCGGCCCTCGTCCCAGCGACTGTGGAATCAATGGAAAGATCTGCGGAGCGTCGCGGCGCAGCAGGGTCTTTCCGTCTTTCAACTCTCTTCGGTGATGGCGATGTCGGCGATGGAGAAGGTGCCGGATCGGCTCCGCTGGCTCTCGCGCAGCGCTCCGTTGGCTGCCCGCCGGACGGGCGAGGTCTTC
>Ga0114996_10006520_pt1 | contig 13403 bp, 5 predicted proteins | sample ArcticOcean_MG_C_4_FD_87039 | JGI IMG/M metagenome (GOLD analysis project Ga0114996, IMG submission 87039) | Marine microbial communities from western Arctic Ocean - ArcticOcean_MG_CB4_134 | ecosystem: Environmental > Aquatic > Marine > Oceanic | place: Arctic Ocean: Canada Basin | collected... | reverse complement strand
GTTGCCCATCGCCGCACCGGTGGTGACGGCAGGCATGCGGCCGTGGACGGTGTTGAATCCGTGCGACTGGGAAAGGAAGTAGGCCGGAGTCTTGCTGCTGCAGCCGATGCCGCTCATCTTGGCAATCATCTCGGGTCGCAGTCCGTTCTCCCAAGCGGCGTTGATGATGACGTTGGAGATCTGGTCGTGACCACATCCGGGGCACAGAGTGGATGCGCCGCCCTGATAGTCGGATTTCGGCAAGTCGATGACGTTGAGTTTGATGCTCACTGGCTCACCTCTTGCAGGACGTCCTTGATGAGTTCAGCGTAATGACGTGCGCGTGGCGGCATGCCGTCTGAGAAGGCCGCGCTGTGCATACGACCGATGAGTTCGGCCGGCAATTCGCGGCGCAGGATGCCGTACATCTGCCCGTCTCGGTTAATCTCGAGCACGATGATGGTCTCATGGTCGCGGATGAAGTCCTCGACCGCGGACGACAGCGGCAGCGCGCGCACGCGGCACTGGCTGACCTTGCGATCGATCTCATCCTCGAGGATGTCGTCGATCTCCTGGATCGAATTCTCCATTGAACCGTAGTAGATGATGCCGACCTCCTTCTCGGTCTCCAGACGCATGAGAGGTTGAGGAAGCCAAGCCCGGGCGTTATCCATCTTGCGTTTCAGCCGGTCCATCAGGCCATGGTAGACCTCGGGTTTCTCTGAATAGGTCCCGTCCTCGTCATGGCCCGTGCCACGATACAGGATTGGCTCGAGCCCAGAGCCGGGCAGGGTACGATAGGGAATGCCATCGCCGTCGACGTCACGGTAACGGCCGAAATTCTCCATCGCATCCAACTGCTCCTGGGACCGGATGACCTTGCCTCGGTCCATCGGTTCGGGGGGGTATTCAAAGCCCGAGCAGGCCCAGTTATTCATGCCCAAATCAAGGTCCGAGAAGCCGAAGACCATGGTCTGCAAGCGCTCGGCCACGTCGAACGCCTTCCAGCCGAATTCGAAGCATTCCTCCATAGTGCCGGGAATCAGCACCGGATGCTGTGTATCTCCATGGCTGGCCTCGTACAGCATCGACAGGTCACCCTGTTGGGTGCGCGTGGGAAGGCCAGTGGACGGTCCAGTGCGGTTGATATCCCAGATCACGCCGGGAATCTCAGCGAAGTAGGCGAGTCCAATGAATTCGGACATCAGCGAGATGCCCGGTCCGCTGGTCGCTGTCATGGCACGAATGCCCGACCAGCCACCGCCGACCACCATGCCGACCGCCGCCAATTCGTCCTCGGCCTGGACCACGGCACACGTCGTCTTGTCATCAGAATCGGTGCGCAGATCAGGAATGTAATCGATCAGCGCTTCTGCAAGGCTGCTCGACGGCGTAATAGGATACCAGGATAGCAGGCCGACGCCGCCGTAGTGCGCGCCCAGAGCCACCGCTTCATTGCCTTCGACGAGGAATCCCTCACCCTCCCTCTCACGCGCTTCGATGCGGTAGGGAATCTGCTCGATATCCACGTTCTCAGCGATGAAATTCCGTCCCTGAACAAGGGCTTCGACATTCAGTTCGATTGCCCTGGCCTTGCCACCGAATTGTCGACTGACCGCGATGTTGAGGATGGAATCGTCCAAGCCGAGGATCTCGGCGAGCACGCCGACGTAGACCATGTTGGAAATCATTCGCGCGAGTTTGGGATTGAGTCCACGCGCGATTTTCGTCATCGGCACGCCGATGACGATGCAATCCTCGCGTTCGACTGTCATCTTCACATCTGTATTGTGAACAATCATTGTTCCCGGCAGGCAGGCTTCGATGTCCTCGACCCAGGTCGCCTTGTTCATCAGGATCTGTATATGGGTGCGATCTGCTGGTGCTTGGTAGCCATTGTCGGAGACGCGCATGATGTACCAGGTAGGCAGTCCTGAGATGTTGGAGGGGAAGAGATTCTTGCCGCTGACGGGCACACCCATGTCGAACATGGTATTGAGCAGAATCAAGTTCGCCGATTGCGAACCGGTCCCGTTCGCCGTGGCGATGTTGAGTTGGAAATCGTTGACGATCCGGTCCATCGGTGCCGTAGTCTCCTCAGCCCGGGGGGCGTAGCCCCCCTCGTGCGTGGGGCTTGGCCCCCTCGTGCCGATAATAGGCCTTGCTGCGCGAAGCGCTACCCCCGGACGCGTTGCAACGGTGGCGCAGTACATCGAACACACCATTTTCTGGGCAGCGAATGGTGATTGCTGGAAGGGGGCCGCCGTGCCGCTGCGGTTTTCAATGAAGCCGGGCTCGGCGGCGCCATGGCGTCAAAGACGGTCGAGCGAGGTTGGGCCAAGGCTCAGCAACAGATCGATGCAGGCGAGCACGAACAAGCGTTGGAGACCCTGCGCGCTGTCTGGGGCGAAGAAGGTGCGGATGTCGGTCAGACCTGGCGCATCGCAGCCGAGGCCAAAGCGGGTCTTGCACGCGAAACCAACGAGAAGAAGCTCTACCGCGAGTCCGTCAAGCATTACGAGGCTGCGCTGAAGCTCAGTCCGAACGACAAGTTGGCGCGCCGTGGCCTCAACAGCCTGCGCTCGCACATGGATGGCATGGGCATCCGTGCCGGTGGCCGCGCGGTGCTGTGGGATGATGGCGCACCGACCTTCGTCGGCGTGGTCAGCATCGTTCTGGTAATCGGCATGGTACTGATTGGTCTCAAGGTCGTGCCGGAGTATCTCGCTAAATCCTCCGACACAAGCGTTGCATCTGAATACAATGCGACAATCGAGTTCACCCTGTTCGCCGATGATGCACCTTACCATGTTGAGAGTTTCAAGCAGCACGCCCAGAATGGCGCCTATGATGGTGTGGTCTTCCACCGCATCATCGACAACTTCATGATTCAGGGTGGCGATATTCAGAACGGTGACGGCAGTGGTGGTTGGGCAGCCAAGTTCTACGGTTACTGCGATGGACAGATGCAGGAATCCTGTGGCCAGACCCAATGGACGATTCCCGATGAGGCCGACAATGGTCGCGGGCATGTGCCGGGAGCGCTCTCCATGGCGAAGACCTCCTCTCCCCACACCGCTGGCAGCCAGTTTTTCTTCGTCGACAAGGGTTCCACCCCATCTCATCTCGATGGGGTTCACACCGTATTCGGTCAAGCGACCGGTGGACAGTGGTTCAATCAGTCGATGAGTGGCACCGATGTGATTGACAAGATCAGCGAGATCGCGGTCAATGATCAGGACTATCCGACCGACTTGATTCCGACGATTCGAAGCGTGACGATTGAGGGGAACGTCGCGACGATGAACATCGAGATGGTGGATGCCAGCGGGATGAGTTCGAGCGCTGAGAGCAGCCCTGTCGAACAACCCCTGCCCGGCTTCTCACTCCTCGCGGGCATGAGCGTCTTGGTGCTGGCCGCGGTGGCAAGCCGCCGATGGTGACGTTCAAAGACGACCGTTCGGTCGCCATTGCATGCCGACCGACGTGATTCGCACCTTCGAGAAGTCGGATGGTGGCGAGGGCCGCTATGCGGCGCTTCATTCACTCGAGGAACAAGGCCATTGTGACTTGGCGAAGTTGCCTTGCACAATCCGCGTCCTGCTCGAGGCTGCGCTGCGGAAATGTGACGGATTTCTGGTCACCGAGGACGATGTCGTGCGCATCGCTTCATGGTCCCCCACCCAGCGGCCGGCCGAGATCCCCTTCATGCCCAGCCGCGTGATTCTGCAGGATTTCACCGGTGTGCCTGCGGTGGTCGATATCGCCGCGCTTCGTGATGCGATGGTTGCGCTTGGAGGCGATCCCAAGAAGGTCAATCCTCAGGTCCCCGTCGACCTGGTCATCGATCACTCGGTCCAAGTCGATGTCTCCGGTCTGTTTCCGGACGCACGCGAGCGCAATCTCGAGATCGAGTATGAGCGCAACCTAGAGCGATATCAATTCCTCAAGTGGGGTCAGCAGAGTCTGGACAATTTCCGCGCTGTGCCGCCCGGTCGTGGCATCGTCCATCAGGTGAATCTGGAATGGATTGCCAGCGTCGCGCGCGAAGAGGATGACATGTGGATGCCGGATTCTCTGGTGGGAACGGACAGTCACACGACGATGATCAACGGTCTCGGAGTCCTCGGTTGGGGCGTCGGAGGCATCGAGGCTGAAGCCGTCATGCTCGGCCAACCGATCTACATGCTCCTGCCCGAGGTCGTCGGCTTCGAAGTGACCGGCTCATTGCGGCCCGGTGTGACGGCGACAGACATGACACTGCGAATCGTCGAGATGCTGCGCGCGCACGGCTGTGTCGACCGCTTCGTCGAGTTCCATGGCCCGGGTCTGGCCTCGCTCACGCTGCCCGACCGGGCGACAATCGCCAACATGGCACCCGAGTATGGCGCAACCTGCGGCTTCTTCCCCGTCGATGAGACCACACTGGAATACCTGCGCCTGACCGGACGCGATCCCGCGCACGTGGAGAATGTCAAGCGCTACCTGGAGGCGCAGGGGATGTTCCACACGGTGGATACCCCCACTCCGGAATTCACCTCGAATCTCAACTTGGACCTCGCTTCCGTGGAACCGGCGATGGCCGGCCCGAAGCGCCCTCAGGATCGTGTCGATCTCTCTCAGATGAAGGCGCATTGGCGAGAGAGCCTGACCGCCCCGGTCGGTCATTCCGGGCATGGTGTGACCGAGGTCGATGCGAAGGTCGAGATCACCGGCAGTGATGGCCAGACCTACTGCTTGAAGCATGGCGACGTCGTCATCTCAGCGATCACCTCCTGCACCAATACCTCGAATCCATCCGTGATGCTCGGAGCCGGAATCCTCGCTCGAAATGCGGTGGGCAAGGGATTGAAAATCGCTCCTTGGACCAAACCCAGTTTGGCACCCGGTTCGAGGGTCGTCACCGAGTACTACGATGCGGCAGGTCTGACCGAGCCACTCAACGAGTTGGGCTTCCACAATGTCGGCTATGGCTGCACCACCTGCATCGGCAACTCGGGACCGCTGGCGCCTGAGATCGAGGCGGCGATCGAATCCAACAATCTGGTCGTCGGTTCGGTTCTCTCTGGAAACCGCAACTTCGAGGGTCGAATTCACCAGCGGGTGAAGGCGTCTTATCTGGCCTCACCTCCGCTGGTGGTCGCCTATGCGATCGCGGGCACGCTCGACATCGACTTCGAGACCGACCCGGTCGGCACCGGCTCGGATAATCAGCCTGTGATGCTGGCTGACATCTGGCCGACCGATGCAGAGATTCGCGAGACCATGGCGGCCGCGATCAGCCCGGAGATATTCAAGGAGCGTTATTCAACGGTGATGAATGAACCGCGCTGGGATTCGATTCCATCCGAACCGACCGATCTCTACCCCTGGGCGGAGGAGAGCACCTACATCCGCTTGCCCTCGTTCTTCGCCGGCATCAAGGCTGAGCCCGCACCGATTCAGTCGATCGAAGGTGCACGGGTGCTGCTCAAGTTGGGTGATTCAATCACGACCGATCACATCAGCCCGGCCGGGGCTTTCCCCCACAGCGGTGCGGCCGGGCAATATCTGGTCGAGAAGGGCGTTTCTCCCAGAGATTTCAATTCATTCGGAAGCCGTCGCGGCAATCACGAGGTGATGATGCGCGGCACCTTCGCCAATGTGCGCATCCTCAACCAGATTGCGCAGGGAATCGAGGGTGGCTGGACAACCTACTTCCCGACCGGTAAGGTCGAATCCGTCTATGACGCATCGATGAAATATCAGGCGGACGGCACCCAACTGGTCGTGCTGGCCGGAGAGCAGTATGGAGCGGGTTCCTCGCGTGATTGGGCGGCCAAGGGCACGCTTCTGCTCGGTGTCAAAGCGGTCATCGCGACCTCTTTCGAGCGCATCCATCGTTCCAATCTCGTCGGCATGGGCGTGCTGCCACTGGCTTTCCCAGAAGGAGAGAATGCGGACAGCCTCGGACTTGACGGCACCGAATCTTTCGACATCCCGGCGAGTGCTGATATCGTACCCTTGAGCACCATCACAGTCACGGCTCATAAGGCCGATGGCAGCACAGTAATTTTCGATGCAATCGTTCGATTGGACACTCCGGTCGAGAGCGAATACTACCGCAATGGTGGCATTCTCCAAACCGTTCTGAGAAATCTCGTCTAGGTTCAACCAACCTGCTGACACCAAGTCGGAATCAGTATACGCTCAGACCCTCCCCGTAGGACCATGGTCGAGCGCAGGAGCGTTGCAGCATTCGCTTTCGCCCTGCTGCTCATACTCAGCAGCATCTCAGCGATTATCGCTCCGCCAGAGTCCGTGGACTCTCTTGATCCAAGCACCAGCAAGTCCTCGTCACCGTCATACATCGGGACGTTTGGAAATGGAGTTTCCAGCATCGACCTGCACCCTTCGCTGAATGAATCAACCTCTTTTCCTCACATGCCGGGGATGAGGGTCTCAGACATCGAATTGAATCTCAGTGCATCGCCAGAGAGGGCATGGGATAACGACACGATTCTGATGTCTGCACTGACCTCCACCTCCACGTTCAACCAGACGACGGTGGGATTCAATGGCCACTTGAGGTTGAATACCTCCGGTACCAGTGGCGCCATCCTGAATGTCGGAACCAACAACACCGTCATCTCGGGCCATGTCTCGATGAGTGGCAATCATTCCTATGACGTTCTACACCTGTTGTGCGGGATTGTCAGTTGTGGTCACATCGTTGCCACCGGGCCCCTGAAAATCACCGCAAATGTCATCAAAATCGACCTCGGTAATTCGATTACTGCCAACCATATGACGTGGGGAAATACAGGCCAAGGGACCGCCACATCGGGCGCGAATGGAGCGGGAGGCGCGGGCCACGGTGGAACTGGGGGAGCCGGTGGTGGCTCTGGCGGTACTGCAGGATCAAGTTACGGAAACGGCTCCGAAGCCGGTTCTTCTGGTGGCAACTCCAGTGGAGGGAGTAGCACTGCACACGGCGGCCGTGGAGGAGGAGAAATCGAACTGATTGCAGGGATGATTTACCTCAATGGTACACTTGCCGCGAATGGTCACGGGGGGGACGGAGGACCGGGCCCACCCAACGGAAGAGGCAACGGACTGGGCGGTGCAGGTGGTGGCAGCGGCGGATCCATCTCGATGCTTGCGAACACTGTGTACGTTGGCAGCAGTGCCACCCTCAGTGCTTCTGGGGGAGATGGCGGTGATGGTTCAGACGGCATGTGTCCACCAGGCCAACCCTGCCTATTCCTATACCATGGCGGTGATGGCGGCGGCGGCGGCGGCGGCGGAGTGGTGCGAATCACCACGATGCCGGGTCAATTGACGAACAACGCTGGCACCACGGTCACAGGTGGCTCTGGTGGACAAGGAGGTGCACCCTATGGAACTGGAAGTTACGGCACCGGAGGGAGCAGCGGCAATTCGGGGGTCACCCCCATCAGCATATCCATTGGCACTGGCGCTCCTTCCTACAATCTCTCTGGCACATTCCTCAGTCCGCCGGTCGGTGAATCCGGAACACTCCACCTCGATGCGATGATGAACCTGACGTACGTGCAACCAGCCAACACTTCGATCGAGGCTGCATACCGGTATACTGTCGACTCCACCACATGGTCAGATTGGCAGCCGTTCAACATCAGCGGCGAATCTCTCGCTCCATTCGCTCTGATTCAATTCCAGTTGAATCTCTCAACCACCGACAACAGCACGACACCGACCGTGCAATCGATCGCATTCAGTCTGTTCACTTGGAGTGCGTTGGAGGACACCGCTCTCGACATCGGTATGGTCCAGGGGGGAAACGAATTCTGGTCGTTCGATGCACCTCTCGGCTTGATCGCCAGTGGCCGCGCCTTGGCGACGATGGGCCCGACACAGGTACTCCTGCCATTCCCAGGAGGCGCGAGTCCTGCGGATGCCGGCTGGGTTCACATCATGCCCCCGGGTTTCCTGCAAGACAATGATGTGACGTTCTCCATAGGCGGACATGTCATCAAGACACTCAACAGCAGTGATTACCCTGAGCATGGCCTGACCCTCCGACTTCCAGCTTCCCTTCTGGCTTCGGTCTGGCCCAGTTCCACGAGCGGCCAGAATGGAACTGGTGGCGTGACCTGGGAGGACGTGACGCTGAGTTGCGCGGTCGGCATCCCATTCATGGGGAGTTTCGGAGTTTCCCTCGTCGCCATCCCCTACCATCTGACCATTGACGTCGGTGCGAATGGTAGTCTCCTGAGTTCATTGAACCACCACGTCAACGTCACCAGTAATCATTGGCTGGAAGCGGATTTCAACGATTTCCCAATCATCAGTGATGGTGATGGTCCCGATGGCCAGTCGTTCACTCTCAGGGATCTGAATGTCACCTACATCGACGATCTCATTCCGGTGGTGACCGAGTCCATATTCCTCGTCAATGGTCAAGAGGTCACCGATGCACGAATCGGAGATCTGGTTGAGATTCAGGTGCGCGTGCAGGGCGACGAGGATGACCTCATGGTCAACTGGCATATCGAAGGTCTTGGAAGCATCAGTTCTTGGCCACCCACTGCCCTTGACGCGATGGTCTGGGATGCGCTGGAGGGTGCATACATTGGTCAATTCGACACTTCACAGTTACCGCCTGACTATGGTGAGAGAATGGCCTTGTGGCTGTGGGTGAACGACACCTCAGGAAACAATCTCTCGCCGACCGGCGTCGGTGACTGGGTCGCCGACATCACCTTGCGCCCGCAGGTTCCTGAATTGGCCACAGGCGTACTGACCGGATGCGAGCAGGTGACAGACTCTGTCTGCGAAGTCGGACCTGGCGCGGAAATCCATTTCGAGGCAACGGCAGCCTCGTCAAGATCCAATCTCGATGTCTTCGTTCATCTCGTGCGTGGCGGCACGGAGGACATGGTGGTGCCTCTCCATTGGGATGCCTCAAACAATGTGTATCGAGGCGATCTCTCTCTGTTCACCTCAGACATCGGTATCTGGGCGATGTCCTGGCGGGCGTTGGATGTGGGGCGTAGCGACGACAGTTTCTCGAGCCACTCCATCACGCATGTGAAGGTGATCGACAACCATTCCTCGTCTGAGGTGTCCTTCTCTGTGACCTCGCCTTCTCCGGAAAGCGATTCTCTGGACCTCCGGGCGGAATGGAGTCATTCCGGCTATGATACCGGCCAGGCCCGCGTCGGATTCAGCGGACCGGAAGGATTCTCCGATCTCGTATTCCTGTCAAATGGCAATCGAAACGATTCGGTCACCATCGATTCCTACGTCGCTCTCGGTTCCGGAGCGGTGGAGGGAGACGGAGCCAGTCACATCAATCTCAGCAGCACCAGCTTGATTCATCAAGCGCTGCAGAATGAGTGGCCAAATGTCCAATTGACCAACCTCGGGCACGGATGGGCGACCGTCCAGACCTTCAACAACGATCTGAATCAGATTCGTGCAGCGAACCCGGACCTGGTCACCATTTTCCCAACGGATGATTACGCGTCGTCCTCCACATCCACGTGGGAATCGAACTATCCTAACCTGCTCGACGAGTTGGGTGGGATGGGTGCAGAGGTCTACATCGGTGCCCTGATGATCGACCCCGACTATGTCTGCCACATCGGTTCTGGCCCAGGGGGATGTCACTCATTCGGCGAATTCGAGAGCGTTCGTGCCAAGAACAGGATTCTGATTGAACTCGCATCCACCCGTCCATGGGTGACCATTGTGCCGATGTCTGACGATGGCCCACTCAACGAGGATTGGTTGAACGATGACGACGAATTCACGGACGCCGGGCACTCTGCCCTGGCAGAGGCCTTCCTGCATTCGATCGAAGGTCAACTTTCTCTGCGCACGATTATTCAGGAAGCATCTCTGTCGATCGATATCAGCGAGTGGCTCTTCGGGGACTATCAATTCGAATTGATCGTCGTCGATTCCCAGGACGAGCAGGCCGAGGACATCCTCGACGGCGCCGATGCCAGTTTCACTCTGGTCCCTGCAGATGAGGTTCTCTCGATCAGCATTCTCACACCCTCACCCGAGAATCTTCACCCGGGAGAGTTCGAAATCGCCTTTGATGCCGTCTGCACGATTGGCTGCGAGATGATTCTGGAGGTCGAACTCGATGGTGAACAGGTGGACATGTTCCATCCCATCCAGGGTATCGACAATCTCACGCTGACCAATCTCACCGTGGGGCAGCATCAACTGGGGCTCAAACTCTGGACGCAGGACTGGCCACTTGCGGTGCAATGGGCCATACTGGACTTCGAGGTGACCCCGACGCCGGTTCCCGTCTGGTCGGTGCTCTGCACGACCGGAGAGACCGAGAGGGTGCTCACCGGTGTCGCGCGGGACGACGAACTCGGCAATCTCACCTATTCCACGCACTCCGTAGATTGCCGGATCTCCAACTCTGGAAATGCAGCGGGGATGGTTCAGATCTCAAGTGAATCAGTGATCACCCCCTTCATCTGCAGCGATGCACAACAGACGATTGAAGCGGGCAGCCATGCGGAATTCAGTTGCACGGCGGACGAGAGCGACGAGAATGCAGGGAGTCACCCCGTATCGCTCGTTTTCGAGCAGGTCGACGCAGAAGGCGACGCAGGCACGTGGCAATCCACCCTGAACCTGAGCGCCCCTGGATTCGAAGTGGGCATTCAGGAGGTGGAGAAAATCGACGACGGTAGCTCCAGTTCACCCGGGGCTGCAGGGCAATCATCTCTCACCTGGGTGCTCGTGATTCTCGCAGTGCTGGCGATTGGAATCGCGCTCGTCACCACGCTGTTCGTGATACGTGGAAAGGCGGAAGAGGGCCAGTTCGAAGAGGAGCAATTCGAAGAGGAGCAGTCCGAACCGATTCCTAGCGGAGAATCGGCGATTGAGACTGACGTCGGGGGCGAGGGCGAAGGAACCGAAACCGAGTTGACTTCAACCGACGATGATTCAAACTACACTGTGGATGAAAACGGCGTCATGTGGTGGGTGGATGACGCAGGAGAATGGTGGCACCGGTCTTCCGATGTGGATGATTGGACCAAGCACGCCTGACACGACGTCATTGCGCTCGTTTTCCAACACCGCATGAATGACCCTCAACAGCAACGGACTGGGCGTTTGGTTCAAAGACCGCTCCGGGGCGCCTCGTCTCGATGGCGGCGCTCAAGGGACCGGTCCGGTTCCGCTTCCTCCATGCCGTCGACGATGTCGACGTCCTGATTCAAGGGGATGCCACTTGGGTCGCAGCACTACGGAAAGACCTCGGCTTGGCCGATGTCGGCTGGGTTCAACCGCTCGCGACCACCGGACGCAGTGGTGGCGAGTTGGAGGATGAGCCCGAAGAGGGTGATGAAGACACCCCGGTCCTGCTCGAGTCGGATGCAGAGGTGGTTCTGCCAGGTCCGGCTCCCGACCCAGGGCGAATTCCGACCGTTCGGCGCACGATCGGTGAGATGAATCTCAAAGCGGAGATGGCTCGACTGGGCATCGAGTTGCCGCGTTCTCCGACCGCGGAGGAACTCGCGGATCGAATCGCTGAGATGGATGATCCCGAGCCAATCACAACCCAGATCTCGACCGATCCAATCGCCGAAGCCTGGCTGCAGCGTCTGATGAAGATCGCCGTTCGCGAATTCGGTGTGACCGCCCTGCCGATCGATGTCATCGACAGCGCAGCCTGTGAGCAACTCGACCGTTCAGGAACCGAACTCGAACTCTGGCTTGAAGGCATGTGGCGGCTCGGCAAGCTGGTCAAGGTCCACGGCGGTGGACGCTTCGGATACGGCCCGAGTCCGCGCTGGCTCGAGGCTGATTGAATCCCTCATTGTTGATTATTGACTGGATGATTGTCGGCACGCATCCACCTTTCTGGGCTATCGTTTTCAGAATCCGAGTAAACGTCACACTGAGAGCCTATTCTACCGAGCACCTCGTATGCACGCGGGAGCAACGCTTGAATAGCGTCGGCAAGACGGCCGACCTGCGTGGTCAAACATGTTGAGTGATGAGAATAATCTGAGCAAAGCGCGTGCGCGCAGTCTGATGCTTGTATCCCTGCTGCTGGGGTCGATCTTCATTTCGATGATCCCTGCTGCGAGTGCAAGTCGTGTCGAGACCTACAATACACAACGAAATCCGGTGTCGATCGCTTCCGGCGATCTGGACTGTGACGGCGATGCCGACATCGTAACGGCGAGTGAGATGGGGATGCTGATCTCCGTCCTCTACAACGACGATGGCGATTTCTCCGATCGAGAGGACATCTGGGTCTCCTCCAATACATCCCGTCGCGCCCACTGGGTCGACATGGCGGATGCGAACAAGGTTGCAATCGGCGATATCAATGGCGACAATGCCAACGACCTCATCTTCTTCCGTCAGAACGTCTGGGTCGCAGGCAGTACGCAGCCTCCCCTCGGCAACATGACGGTCATCTGGGGCGACTGTGCCGAGCGTGTTGCGGATTGGACCCACTCGGCTCCGATCTCGGTCTCCCCCCGCCTCTATTCCCTTGAGGTCGCTGACGTCAACGACGACGGCAATGACGACATCGTCGGTCTGTTCCTCGACGAGACGATCACCAATATGGAAATCATGATTTTGCGTGGTCCGAACCCCACGCAGCAAACCAGCCAATCGACCACGAACATCCCGTTGAGCCACGCGTACTACACCGACATGGCCCTCGGCAATTGGGGCGAGAGCGTTCAGGGTGGCCCGTTCGGGGGGGATTGTGAGGACCTCGACGTCTGGATGGCGACCGGGCCGGCATACAATGGTCCGCAAACCGGCTTCAGTGCAGGCAACTGGGACAACGTCACCGTGATCGAGTACAATTGTCTGACCAACCAGTTCGAGAACCCGACCACCAATACGCAGAACACGCACGTGTTCAAGTTCGATGAGGATGAGGACATCACCGGCTTCGACATCGCCGACACCGATAGTGATGGCATCATCGACATGGCGGCCATGGGCCAGGGTTGGGAGCAGAACATCTCTTACATGACCCGAACCAGTGTCGGCGGCGCCTGGACGACGAACAACATCGCCTACCTCGGTGAATACGTCGCCGCGGATGTGACCATCGCCGACATCAACGGCGACGGGGATATGGACTTCCTTGTGCCCACGATGCTATCAATGTCGACGGTGAACAGCGCCGGTGCTGGCCAGCAGCGCAGCCTGACGACTGAGAACCTGCGCGACGTGAACACGGTGAACATCATCCTCAACGATGGCAATGGCAACTATCTCAATCCACAGACCTTCGATGTCGGTCGCCGACCGACGATGGTCATCGCAGACCAGTTCATCGGCGGCGCTTCGAGCGCGCTCGACCTCGCGGTCGGCCAGCGCGACTACGCGTTCGGTTACGATAACGGTGCCATGTGGATTGATTCCAAGGGCTGGGCCGGTGCGATGGACAC
>Ga0114996_10006516_pt1 | contig 13418 bp, 9 predicted proteins | sample ArcticOcean_MG_C_4_FD_87039 | JGI IMG/M metagenome (GOLD analysis project Ga0114996, IMG submission 87039) | Marine microbial communities from western Arctic Ocean - ArcticOcean_MG_CB4_134 | ecosystem: Environmental > Aquatic > Marine > Oceanic | place: Arctic Ocean: Canada Basin | collected... | reverse complement strand
TTATGGGCGGAGAACATCGTGTCCAAATCAATCATGGGGGTGACCAACGAACCATCACGGTACGCATTCCGGCGGGCATCGACGATGGGCAGAAAATCCGCGTCAAAGGCGCAGGCGAGCAACCCAATGGCATGGGCCGTGCCGCAGGCAATCTACTCATCCAGGTAAAAGTTTCCCCTCACCCCACATTCCGCCGCGACGGCGATCGTCTCTTAACCACCATCCTGATACCGGTCTCCACGCTCCTGTTAGGGGGGACCATCGATGTTCCAATGCTCGACCCGCCGGACGAGACCAAGAAGATTCGAATCAAACCCGGCACGCCCGCCGACACACAACTCCGTATTCGTGGGGCCGGCGGCCCAAAGAAAAATGGGAAGCGCAAGGACCTGTATGTCATTGTCCAGCCAGACTGGCCCACGGAGCTCACGGAAGAACAGCAGGCCTTGGTGGAACAACTGCGCGAGCTTGGGCTTTAGCCGCCTTTAGGGTTCTACCGGAACATACTGTAGGACCACGCCAGCATCCCCAACGATCAGAGCGGTCCCGTCCACGGCAAACGCAACAGACGAAAAGTCGACACTCACAGGCGACGTAAGAGAAGCGAGCCCATTGCCTGCCAGATCATATCGCAGCACAGTGCCTCCTTGGCCAACGAGCAAGAGGTGTGTCCCATCCGGACTACGGGCGCCTGCCCGAATGGGTCGGAGTGTCCGAGTCGACAATCGTGCCCAATCGCTCGTACCCAGCGTCGCCAAGCCCGCATCACCCACAACCATGCGTTGGCCTTGCTCGTCCGTAGAAAACACACCATAAAGGTACTCGGTAGAACCAATGGTCGTAGGCGTCGGACCTCCAGCGTCGAAGATGGTCACTGTTCCCCCGTCCCCAACGCCGGTGAGCAAGGGGGGAGAACCGGTAAACGAGATTGCATTCACAGCAACTGTCGCAACGATCTCAGCCGTCAACGTAATAGCGTCATAACGCACAATGACCTCCGCCTCTGCGCTGGCCGCATACACATCCCCGCTCATGGGATCGACCGCCACGTCCGAGAACGACTCCACGTCACTATTCTCCAGGAAGGTGGCATCGAATGTGAAGGTGTCCAATACGTACAAGCCGGCCACTTCGCCCACCGCATAAACCATGCCACTGGCGACATCGAAATCCACCCCGATGAGTGCCTCGGGCATCACCTCGGAGAAATCCAAGAATTCGTAGGGCGTATCTTCGGTCGTATAAGCCTCTTCGCTAAATGGCGTAAACCATATTGCATGGGCATTGATGCCCACGGGTATTCCTACGATGAGCGCTTCCCCAATGTCGTTAAAAACCAAGTCCGTTAGGTTGGAAGACGTACCGCTGTCCATAAGCTCCAGCGAGCCCAGGCCCACGGCCTCCTCCAACTGCCGAATGGCGGCCTTACCCACGTTCTTTACAGCCAGCACTTCATAGCGACAGACGAAAAACTGGTCGTCTGCGGTCCCAACCTGACCGTCGTCACCCGCTCGATAGGCAATCAAAGAGACCGCAGCATCGTTGTCGAGTCCAATGTCCGTATCGAGCTCAACGAGCGTCAGACTGGGGGCGTTGAGCAGCAGGAGAACTGGGTCAGTGTTGTCTTCTGACCAGTTGTGGGCGAACGCTTGGAGTTTGTCCAAGGACGTCTTGCCCACGTAGGGGAGTTCGTCCAGTTCCTGTATCGAATCGATGGTCACATCGTCGGCGCTCCCAATGGCACCATCCGGACCGGCACGATAGTCGATAATCGCGCCCGGCGTCTGCCCTTTGAGACCCACCTCACCAATCAAGACACTCTTGGTCGTTTTAAGGTGGTTGATGAAGAGTAGTAGCTGTTTTTGGTCTTCAGTGGGCGGATCCACCGGGCCACCGTCGGGTGTGTCTCCATCGATGGGTGTGGGCGTATCAGCGCTGTCCGGTATGGGGCCGTCATCGGGCTCGACCGTTTCTGTATCCTTTGGATCCACGTCCACTACAGTGTCCGGCGTATCGGATGGATCGCCGTCGGGAAGGACCTCACTGTCCTGTGGCACGGAATCCGGCACCTTTGCATCCGCCGGTTCTGTGGTGGCGTCGCCGCATCCGATCAACAATCCAGCGATCAGGCAGCACAACCAGACTGTGCGACAATCTCTCATGGCGCCTCCGGTGGAGGGGCCACCCACTGTTCTGCATAGGTGATCAACATGCCCAATGTCACGGATCCCACATAGGGGACACCATCGACTTCATTCACCGAATCGAAGGGATTGTCGTCCACGGTCCCCAACAAAGCATCAAGACCATTGCGATAACTCATCACGTTATTCGCTGCTTTCTTGCTAATGCCCACCGTGTTGATCAGCAGATCGCTGTCGGTTGACTCGTGATTGAGAAATTGACACACGAGCGCCAACTCCTGGGAGAGATTCCCCCACAAGACCCCATACGCTTTGAGTTTGAGTAAAGCGCTTGGCCCGACATAGGGTACGGCATCCAATTCATCGATGGTGGAAAAGAGATCGTCATCGTCTGTGCCTGGCTCACCGTCTGCTCCATCCCGGTGTGCGATCAGTTTCCCAGCGGCCAAACTCGTCAGGCCCACGTCAATGTCGAACACTTCGAAGGTCGCTTTGGGATCATTGACGAAGAGCAAAAGTTCGTCGTCGGAGTTGGGTTGGATCCAGGCCTGTGCCCATGCCATCACGGTCGCCAGCGCCGTAGGTCCGACGTACGAGACCGCGTCCACCTCATCCAGTGAATCATAGGGATCATCGTCCACGGTCCCGAACACGCTATCCGGTCCATCTCGGTGGGCGATCAAGTGAAGAGCGGCGTTCTTATTGAGCCCGACATCATCATCCAAGACTTGGAATGTGGTTTTGGCGTCATTAAGGAAGGCGACCAGTTTCAACTCGTCGGCGGGTATGCCACCACTCGGAGGTTCCCACGTGGCCGCATAGCTATAGAGTTTCTCCAACGCGGACGGCCCGATGTAGCTGACCGCGTCTACCTCCGCCTCCGAGTTAAAGAGGTTGTCGTCGCCAGTGCCAAAAGTCCCGTCGGGTCCATCACGATATGTAATCAGTCCCTGCGCTGCCGTTTTGGTCAGCTTCACATCATCATCCAGCACCTTAAAGGACGTCGATTCGTGATTCAGCATGGCCAACAACTGACCTTCAGCGCCCACGACCGGCGGTGGGTCGACCGGACCGGGTGGTGGTGGTGGTTCCTTCAGTTTGGCGATGTACGCCTCGATCACCACCAAACCGCAATTGCTTGTCACGGCCAAGAGCGCCGCCTTTGTGGCAAATGGGCCCGCTGTATTGAGCACACCCACGATCGCCGCCGCCTCGCCGCTAGAGAGCCCGACATCATCCGTCAGCTCGTCCAGCGTCGTCGCGTTCACAAAAGCGAGCAGCTCGGACTCGTCCAAACCAAGCCCCGCCGACGCCGTGGGGCCATCGCCCAAGAATCCGTAGTAAATGGCCTGCACGTCAAAGGGCAAAGCCGCGTTTGTTGATGCGGCGATGCGTTGGAAGAACACGGGGTCGTCGGTGGAATACAAAGGATCCACGTCCATGGCCACCACACCATTCTTGAACTTGGTGGCGAACCAGGCATCAAATTCTTCGATCGTCCAGGCTTCGGCCACAGAGACCTTAAACGCTGCACGCATGTGCTCATGGTCAAATTGCATGGCCTGCTCAAGGGTGTCTGTAATCGTTGCCCAGGTCTGCTCCCCTTTCTTTTTGCCCTCGCGAGTGACATCAATGGCCTTCACAAAGCCGGCTGTCGAGCAGAGCACCTCCATGTCCGTCCCTTTGGTGGACTGCATCGGCGACACATCCCCATAGAGCGGTTCACCAGATACGGTCACAAGCACCACATCACGCACGGTGGAATGAATGAGCGCCTCATAGGGCGAGGCCATGGGCACTTCTGGTTTTGCGATCACCATAATGTCTGCGTATTTCCCCACCTCCAATGTGCCGACCCAACCGTCCCACCCCAGCGTATTTGCTGGATTCACGGTGACCATTTTCGCCAACGTGTATTCATCGAAGGGCAGGTAACCCGGTACGGTCTGGGCGTACCACTTGTTGACTTCATAGGCGATCTTGAGCTCATCCAAGAGGTTCTTGCCACCGCTCGGGCTCCAGTCAGTGGCCAAGCTGACCGTCACACCGGCGCTCATCGCTTGATCAACCCGGGTGGTCTGCCCGTAGAGCAACAAATTGCTCAGAGGCGACCAAATCAGTTCGGCATTGGCTGTGCCCATTGCACCAAACTCCGTGGCTGTTAGCGCCGTCCCATGAATCACAACGGTCCAGTCATGGAGCATGTCCAAGTCCGTCAGCACCGTGAACTCGGCCAACGAGGGATCCGCATCAATGCCTTCCGCCAGGTGAACGATCCATGCGTCAACGAGATCGGCGTCCGCCTTGACGAGAAAGGCCGGTACGGTCTGCTGCCAGCGGTAATCTTCGATAGACAAACCGCGCTGAAACACTTTGTCCTGATCGAAGTTCTTCGTCTCCACATTGCGGATCAACATGTCGTTGACGCCCTTGCGATTGGGGGTTCCTTGTATGCCGGTCTCTCCGCCAACCATGCCCTTAACTTCCGCGTATTTGGCGACTTCGATCACCAAATTGTAGTAGTTGCTGTCGGTTAAAAGCTTCTTGGGATAGTTGACGTAGGTGCTGTAGCTCTTGGCGCCGGTCCACTGGTACCGATTCTGATACAGCTTGGGGGCTACCCAGAGCGGCAAGGTGTTGTAGGCGGTGTGATTGTGGAGGTTGATCATCCCGGGAAAGATGTACCCATCGGTGTCCACCACCACAGCCCCCGCCGGGTTGACCGTCACAGGCCATGACTCGCCCTCCCCGATGATGGCCACGATCTGTTCGTTCTGAATGAGGATCTGACCATTTTCAATGACGTCTTGCTCGCCTGTCATTGGAACCACAGTACCGCGCAGGATGAGGCCGTTCGTGCTATTCCACGGTCCCGCATAGGCGAGCCCAACACAGAAAAACAACCCTGCGAACAGACCACAACTGAACTGAAACGTCCCTTTCATAGCCGCCATTCTACACAATACTGGGATTTCGATCGACCGTATCCCTTAGAGAGCCCATTCATAGGTGCTCATTCGCCAGTCGCAACCCACCAACTGCCCGTCGGACAACTCCTCCCAAACATTGTGCCCTTGGAGAGGTTCACTGCTCAGAATGAAGTGCGTCACATACCCAGACTTTGTGGGTGCTTCGCATTCGTAGGCCAATGACGGACACGTATCGCGCTCGGGACATTCGTGTTTGTAGGTACTGCGGTACAACTCCCTCCCAAAACGCGAGGAAACCAACAGGTTACCGTCGGTCACCATAATAGTGAGTAAGGGACGCGGCAGGCCTTTGGATTCCGCCATTTGGGTCACCGTCTGAATGGTGTTTCGCAACGCGCTGGACACCGATTCGATGCCCACACCCGCACGATGAAGCTCCTCCACGCGGGACAAATAGGTGAGAAAGAGATAAAAAATCGCCTCGCTGTCCGTTTCACCCAGGATGTACCGTTTGAGTTTGGGAGCGACCAAACTGACGAGCTCTTCCCGAATCACGTCGAAATTTTCGACTTCACCGTTGTGTGCGAACACCCATCGCCCAAATTGAAAAGGATGTGAATTGACGACACTGGTCTCCCCCACGGTAGCCCTTCGAATGTGCGCCACCACGGTTTCACTGGTGACGATGCCACTGACGCGCGCAAAGAGTTGATCGGCGTACGCGGCCTCCGCGCTCTTAATGAGATGAGGGGCTCCCGCAACATAGTACGCGACACCCCAGCCATCGGGATGCTTCTTAGCCTGAACACTCATGGCATTCTCTGCGGCCATGAGGCTCGAATGAACCTGGCTGAGGATCTTGGATCGAAATCCGAAAAGTCTGCACATGCGATCATCATAGCGAAAGTTCTCCGTGTTCGTCGACCACATCCATCCCAAAACCGTGCTTTTCAATTAAATTACGTGCCCGAGCGTCAAAATGAAGATGTCTCTGGTTGACCCTCCGGGTCGGTATGAGCTATCCAATCCGCGGACGCATTGTTCGTCCACTGTGAAACTACTCACAGACGAGGTGCTGTGTGACTGACACTACCCCAGAATCGAACTCCTTAGCCTTGTATGAAGGCTTGCACGCCCAGGCCAAAACCGGCGGTGGAGCGGCTCGCATTGAGCGACAACACAAGGCGGGAAAACTGACCGCACGGGAACGCATCGCCTTGCTTCTGGATCCAGGAACGTTCGTTGAGTTGGATCAACTCAAAACCCACCGTTGTACCGACTTCGACATGCAAGAGAACAAGATTTTGGGGGACGGCGTCGTCACCGGATACGGCAAACTCGACGGGCGAAAAGTGTTCATTTTTGCTCAAGACTTTACCGTGTTTGGCGGCAGTCTCAGCGGAGCGTACGCGGAAAAAATCTGCAAGATCATGGATCTGGCAGGAGAGGTAGGGGCTCCCGTAATCGGACTGAATGACTCGGGCGGGGCGCGAATTCAGGAAGGCGTCGTCAGCCTTGCTGGCTATGCAGACATCTTCCTCCGGAACACCCTGATGAGCGGCGTCATCCCCCAAATCTCTGTAATCATGGGGCCTTGCGCAGGTGGTGCGGTCTACTCACCGGCCATCACGGATTTTATCATCATGGTGGAGAAGACCTCCTACATGTTTATCACGGGACCCAACGTCATAAAAACGGTCACCCACGAAGACGTCACCAAAGAAGAGTTGGGAGGAGCCGACACCCACGCGTCCAAAAGTGGTGTAGCGCACCTGGTGGCGAAAAACGAGAAGGAGGCTCTGGCCCAAGCCAGACATCTGTTGTCCTTTATCCCGGCAAACAATATGGAGGATCCGCCCTTCGTTCCGACGGATGATCCCGCCGACCGCGCAGCAGAAGCGCTGGCAACCATCGTTCCCTCACTGCCCACCAAGCCCTACGACATGGGCGCTGTCATTGGCCACATCGTCGACGACGGCCACTTCTTCCAAATCCAAGAGCGGTTTGCACCCAACATTCTGACGGGATTTGCCCGTCTTGATGGACAGAGTGTCGGCATTGTCGCCAATCAACCCGCTCACCTGGCGGGTTGCTTGGACATCAACGCGTCCATCAAAGCGGCCCGTTTTGTGCGATTTTGTGATGCGTTCAACATTCCGTTGATCACCTTGGTGGATGTCCCCGGCTTCTTGCCGGGCACCGAACAAGAATTTGGCGGCATCATCAAACACGGCGCAAAGCTGCTCTATGCATTCGCCGAGGCGACTGTGCCAAAGATCACGTTGATTACACGCAAAGCGTACGGCGGCGCCTACGATGTCATGGCCAGCAAGCACATCCGTGCAGATCTCAATTTTGCTTGGCCGTCGGCTGAAATCGCGGTTATGGGACCAGAAGGCGCTGTGAATATCGTCTTCAAAAACGAACTTAAAAACGCCGATAATCCCGACAAAGCCCGCGAGGAATACATCCGCGAATACCGAGAAAAATTCGCCAATCCACGGAAAGTCGCGGAGTTGGGATATGTGGACGCAATCATCGATCCGAAAACGACTCGACCACGGCTCATCGACGCACTGACAATGTTGAAAACAAAACGACAGTCCAATCCACCGAAAAAGCATGGTAACATCCCGCTGTGATCCGATGAGAATCGCATGAGAAAGGAAAACGTGAGTCATGCCAGTTGCACTTCAATATCGACGAATCTTAGTCCCCATCGATTTCAGTGATGAGTCTCGAAAAGCGTTCTATATGGCGCTGAAGTATTCACGCATGTTCGACTGTGACACCATCGCACTGCATGTTGGCGATGTGGGAACATCGATCGACGACATGGAAAAAACAGCCGCCGATCTGGAGCGCCTGGATGAAGGCGTCGCACGCCGACTCAACGAACTCTGGGCCAGAGGTGGGCTCGAGGAAGTCGACCGTCGCCGCGTTCAGATTGAAATCCGTGGCGGCGTTCTCTGGAAACAAGTCGTGCGCTATGCAGAGGACAGCGATGTGGACCTCATCGTCATGGCCACCTCGGGACGAACGGGCATAAAATCGTTCTTTTCACCGAGCCAATGCGAACGGGTTGTGCGCCATGCGCCGTGCAACGTCCTCGTCGTGAAATCCGACGCTTGGGAAGCCACGCTGGACGCACCACCAGAAAAGTTCAAGGTGTAGAGAGCGGAAAGCCTGCGGATGCCTGCGGGCACCAAGATCACACCTTTCCATTTGATTTCAATTGGTTAGTCGGTCGTTCGTTGCGCAACTATTGAAAGCGAATGCCCAGAGTGATACTTGATTAGTGGGAAGTTCGATGGAACCACTCGGAACGGGAGAGCTACATGCGGATTCTGGTCACACTCGACGTGAACGGCCATCAGCGCGAGGTCGGTATTCGACCCTATGCAACGTTGTTGGACGTGGTGCGCGAAGATCTGGATCTGACAGGGACCAAGCGCGGCTGCGATATGGGCACATGTGGATGTTGTACGGTTCTCATGGACGGGAACCCGGCGCTAGCCTGCCTGACCCTCGCCGCAGACTGTGAAGGAAAAGCCATCGAAACCATTGAATCCCTGCGGTCGGAAGATGGACTTCATCCCCTGCAATTGGCCTTTGAGGAGGCTGGAGCCACCCAATGCGGGTTTTGCACGCCGGGCTTCATCATGGCCGCCAAAGCGTTCCTTCGAGACAAACCCGACCTCTCCCGGGAGGATATCGCCTACGAAATCAGTGGCAACATGTGTCGATGCACGGGCTACGTTAAGATTCTCGATGCCATCGAAAAAGCCGCTGCAATGCTCCGAGAAGATGAATACCCCGAGAAAATACCAGATGTTCAAGTGAAAACAGGCAAGAAAGCGGCCGGTGCAAAGGCTGTGAAAAAAAAGGCGCGATCCTCCGCATCGAGTTAGCGTCGTCACATTCAGCGTAGGGAGTCCGTCATGGCCAAGCGGCAAAAGGCCAATAGAAAATACAATATCATCGGGACACGAATCCCGTTGGTGGACAGCCGCCACAAAGTGACCGGCGAAGCGGTGTATACGGAAGACATCTCCTTCCCAGGTATGCTCGTGGGCCGAATCCTTCGCAGCCCGCATCCACACGCACGTATCAAGAAGATCGACACGAGCAAAGCCGAAGCCCTTCCCGGTGTTGTGGCGGTCTGTACCGGTGTCGAAGCGCCCATCACTTTTGGAGTGCTTCCCATTTCGAAAGACGAGAATGCCCTTGCCGTGGAGAAGGTTCGTTATGTCGGCGACAGTGTTGCAGCGGTGGCCGCGGAAGATGTGGAAACGGCCGAGAGGGCCATTAACCTCATTGAGGTAGAGTACGAAGAGTTGCCCGTCTACACGCGCCCCATCGACTGTACCAAAACCGTGGAGGAAAAGATCCACAAGCACTGTCGAGGCAACACAAACGTTCACAAGGAAGTCCGTCAGCATTTCGGCAACATCAAGAGAGCCTTTCACGAGTCCGACTGCGTCAAGGGCGACACCTTTAAGTTCGACGGCGTCACCCATGCGTTCACGGAACCCCATTGCTGCATCGCCGTTTGGGAAGCGAATGACCGCCTGAGCGTCTATTCGGCCCAACAAGTCCCACACTATCTTCACCGAGCGCTGTCCGAGGTGCTGGAAGTGCCCATGCACCAGATTCGGGTTGTGAAACCGGCCGTAGGTGGTGGATTCGGTGGAAAAAGCGACCCCTTCCCGCATGAAATTGCCTGCGCCCTCTTGGCACGAAAAGCCAATCGACCGGTCAAAATCACCTTCACTCGAGAAGAGGTGTTCCTCTCCAACCACGGTCGGCACCCATCCACCATCTCGGTAAAAATGGGGGTGGATAAGGAAGGCATGATTCAAGGCATTGAAATCGATGCCCTGATCGACGGGGGAGCCTACGCAAGCTTTGGCGTGGTCAGCACCTATTACAATGGGGTACTCAGCCAAGGTCCATACCGGATCCCCAACTTCAAGTACCGAGGTCGACGCGTCTATACCAACACCCCTCCCTCCGGCGCCATGCGTGGACACGGCAGCGTCAACACACGATATGCCATCGAAACCGTACTGGATATGATCTGCGATGAGAAAGGGCTGGATCCCTGCGAAGTGCGCTTGAAGAATTGTTTGCCCGAACACACCGCCACCATCAATCAGTTTCGGATCACCTCCAACGGCATTCAGGAATGCATTGAGAGAGCCCGCGACCAGAGTGACTGGAATAACAAATATCGAAAACTCCCCTATGGACGAGGTATTGGCATTGGTTGTGGCTTCTACATCTCCGGGTCGAATCTCCCCATTCACTGGACCCGAACGCCCCAATCCACCGTACACCTCAAAGTAGACATGGACGGTGGCGTCACGCTGCACACGGGTGCCTCAGACATCGGGCAGGGCTCGGACACCATGGCTGCCCAATGTGTCGCTGAAGTGCTCGGGCTGAGTATGGACTACGTTCACGTCAAAGCCGTGGACTCGGATCTGAGTCCCATTGATCTCGGCAGTTATTCCTCTCGTGTCACCTTCATGAACGGCAACGCGGCCCGCGAAGCGGCCGAGGGCATCGCGCAACAATTGGCCGCAGCGGCCGCCAAACTCACTGGAGTGCCCGCTGAACGATTTGTGTTTCACGGCAATGTGCTGAGCGACCGAGACAACCCGAGCGTTGTAGTGCCCTACATGGACGCACTCACGGAAGCGTTGGCGGAAACAGGTGCCCTCATTGCCAGCGGCAAATACCTGTCGCCCAAGCTCGGCGGTAAGTTCAAAGGCGCGGGGGCCGGCTTGAGCCCCACCTACAGTTTTCAAGCCTTTGTGGCCGAAGTAACCGTAGATCCCGACACGGGTATTGTCACAGCGGACCACGTCTGGGCTGCTCATGATGTGGGCAAAGCGCTGAACCCACTGGCCGTGGAAGGGCAGATTGAAGGATCCGTCCACATGGGTCTCGGCCAAGCACTGAGCGAGTACATGCACTATCGGAAGGGGCAATTGCTCAACGCCAACCTGCTGGACTACCGGTGTGTGTCGCCCATTGAAATGCCCCCCGTCGACGTGATCATCGTGGAAAGCGATGATCCGGAAGGCCCATTTGGTGCCAAAGAGTGTGGTGAAGGCGCCCTGGCCCCCATCATTCCCGCCGTCGCCAACGCCATCTACGATGCGGTGGGTGTCCGGGTCAAACGAGTGCCGGTAGACCCAGACTTCCTGGCAACCCAGATCGCACGCAAACAAGATTCGGCCGACAAGAAGTCCAAAAAACCCCGCATTGCGGCGGTCCGTTAGGAGTACGCCAATCATGATGACGCTTCCCGAATTTGAATTGCATCGGCCGACCACCTTGGATGAGGCCACAGGCATTGCAGCAAAACTAAGCGCGGAAGGACATGCCTTTGACTTCATCGCCGGCGGGACGGATCTGCTACAGAACTACAAGAATCGCATCAACTGTGCGCCCCACGTCATCTCGCTGAAAGGTGTGAAAGAACTGCACGCCTTGGAGCCAACGCAAATCGGTGCTTTGGTCCCGCTGCGCGAACTGGAACGTTGGGCTGACTGTCCCCAAGGAATGCAGGACGCGTTGCACGACCTAGCGAGTCCGCTTATCCGTGAAACCGCCACCATCGGCGGTAACTTGCTGGTGGATACACGCTGCTTTTTCTTCAACCAGAGCGCGTTCTGGCGGCACTCTCTGGGATACTGTTTGAAAGCCGAAGGCACCGTCTGTCACGTGGTCCCCCAAGAAGAGATCTGTTACGCGACGAGCTCCAGCGATCTCGCCCCGATTCTGTTGGTGTTGGACGCAAGACTGGATCTGACAGGCCCGGATGGCACACGAAACATACCGATCCGTTCCTTTTATGTGGATGAAGGCCGAGCGGTGCACAGCAAAGAGCCCAATGAGATCTTGAGTCGTGTTCACATTCCAGCCGAATCCGCTAAGCTCGCCACCGGCTATCGCAAGCTTCGACTTCGAGACACCATGGATTTTCCGGCTATGGGCGTGGCCATTGGTGTGGAATTCACAAAGAAAGGCACCCTCCAAGACTTGCGTATTGCCATCGGTGGTGTGAGTGCGGCGCCTTTGTATTTGGACTCCGTATGCGCACCATATCTTGGGAAAAAACCCTCGGGCGATCTACTGGACGCCCTCGCCACAGACGCCATGAACGCGACCCAGCCGGTGAAGAACTTGGTGGTCCCCACACGCTATCGCAAGAAGATGGTGAAGGTGTACACGCGCCGATTACTCGGTGAGCTCGTGGGCGAGACTCAGGTCGCTGTATTGCGCACCTAGAGGCTTTCGCTCCACGCCTTGAACTCACACCTACTCCCGGTCATACTTTCAAATCACACACTGATTTCCACAGGAGCAAAGAACAAATGCGAGCGATGGCCTGTCTGCTGGGACTAGCGATGCTGGTTCAATCCATGGGATGTACACTCTTGGAAGACGATTTCATCCCGGATGAGGTGTACACCTTCCTCACCGATGCCGACCTGGCGGAAATCAATGGTCTGGGAATGCCCATTTACACGGGCAGCTACCCTCCAATCACTGCAGGCACCTTCTATCTCGACAGTCTCGCCATCGTGTATGACGACGAAGGAGCCTCAGGCCCCATCGGATCGTACTATTTGCAGATCGGTGACAGCGGGTTCGATTACACCGTCAGCCTCTGTGAATACACGACCGACTCCACCAGCAGCTCGTGCGCCGTCCAAGCCTATGTCTCCGGCAACGACGATTGCTTCACGATTTACGCGGACAGCGCCGGACGATCGGGCAATTGTGAGCACGATGATGTCAGTATTTACTCAGGTTGCTTTGATTACTATGGCGATCTTATCGGTTTTCAAAATGCGTTTTATACGACCGCTCATGCCGGTGATTGCGCTAACCGAACACCGATCGGACACCTGAGAATCATCGAGGAAGTGGACGGAATTTCCGAATGGATTGAATAAATCAGAGCCCTTGACGGTCTGAAGAGGACCAGTTTGTACAAAACCATGAATAATCCCCCGTGCTCGCCCATGACAAAGCGTTCCAAAGGAGAAAAGCCATGACACGATTCCACGCAAGCCTTACGGGGTTCGCACTGCTCGCATTGAGCGCATGCACTATCACTTCGGGAAGTGATGTGTGCGGAGTGATACCTGGCTGTGAAGTGAACAACGGAGGATGCGATATCAACGCCACGTGCGGTTGCGTTCTCGGTCAATCCAGTCTGGATGATTACCTGACGTGCGAATGCAATCCCGGTTTCGAAGGAAATGGATTTTCGTGCGCGCCGGTGGTGATCCCAGGTGGATGCGACATCGACAATGGCGGGTGC
>Ga0114996_10006515_pt1 | contig 13418 bp, 6 predicted proteins | sample ArcticOcean_MG_C_4_FD_87039 | JGI IMG/M metagenome (GOLD analysis project Ga0114996, IMG submission 87039) | Marine microbial communities from western Arctic Ocean - ArcticOcean_MG_CB4_134 | ecosystem: Environmental > Aquatic > Marine > Oceanic | place: Arctic Ocean: Canada Basin | collected... | reverse complement strand
GTAATCGTTTCACCATCATTTTCCCTGGTGCAGGTGGGCTCGCACGCGGCGCATTGGCCGTCGTCCCCGCAAGTTTCCTCGTCCCCGCAGGCGCCACAGGGACTGCCGCATCCGTCGTCGCCGCAGACCTTTCCTTCGCAGTCTGGATCACAGGCGTTTTTGACGCAGTAGTCGTTGCTCCCACATTCTTCGTCGTCTTCGCAGGCACCACAGGGACTGCCGCATCCGTCATCGCCGCAGTTTACAGCGCCACCGCCTTCATCCGGGCAATCGGGGATGCATGCCGGTGATGTGCATTGACCGTCGTCACCACAGGTTTCCCCTTCGGCACATACTCCACAAGAGCCGCCGCAGGCATCGTCGCCGCAGGCTTTGCCACTGCAATCGGGCTTGCAGAGATTGGGATCCACGTTGGTGTCCATGTAGAAGGCCGTGGGGCAGGTTTGGTCGTTAAAGGGCATGGTGTTCGCGTGGATATTCGACGAACTCACTGCCATACCATCGGTTCCTTCAGCATAGAGAAAGTCGGGTGGGACGGCCTTAAAGTCTTCCCCGTTTCCTTCCGAGAACGTACCGCCGAACAAGAATTGCTCCTCGGTTCCACTCTTGGAGAGGGCCGCCATCATTTTGCCATCACACTCATTGTCATTGGCGCTATCTTCCAACGCGCACGAGAGCCAAATGAACCCGCTGAGGCTACCTGCGACAGGATGGTTGTCGGCCCAGCCATCGGAGGATTCCCAGGCGAAGACGCCATGCAATTTGGCGGAAACCGTCTTTCCGTCCTTGGTCGAGTCCGTCACTTCGGTCCAGTCGATTCGTCCGCAACCGCCGTCGATACATCCAGCCATTGCCGGGGTGGGTAGGCTCGTGATCACCATCGCCATGGTTCCTACAAACAAACTGAAAAATGTCCAATGAGATGAACGCATACCTAATTCCTCCACGCAGCCATTAGGCCGCTGTCATCTTAGCCGCATTTCTAGAGTCTAGGCGGGAGTGGCGTTTGGATCAACATTCTCTGAACATTGGATGAGGGGGTGTGGAAAGGTCGTCAGACTGGTGCGCAGCGTGGACTGTACGTTAGGGGACGCACGCGTAGCCGAGAAACTGATCTTGTTTCCAGTCCGTACCAGGGCTTTCGAAGGCGCTTCGGTGCTGCAGGGGACTGGAGCGTGCCCATCGATGGAGGGGGAGGGTCCCGTCCAATTGCGATGACGAGGTGTACACGGTGCTTCCAATCTCGGTGTAAACGCACCATTCCGGACTGACGACACAGCCACACCAATCGCATGTGCTGAATTCGTTCGGGATTGTGCTCTGTATTTTGTCCGGGATCGGCGCCGAGAGCAGATACACCGCCTGATTCTGTCCCACGACACGGTAGGAGATGACCCCGACCGGTGCGTATCCATAATGCCATCCCTTGCTCTCCGATTCGTATACAGGAACCCCCTTGGGACTCTTGGTACATTCGGAGGTGCCGTTGCAAGATTTCAAGGCGCAAGCGTCGTCTTCACACGACGCGGGGGTTCCGGAACACGTTCCATTGACGCATTTGTCGTTGTACGTGCACAGGTTGGCGTCGTTGCAGGATTGATCCGCGGGAGTGGACCAGCTCGTGATGGATTGGGCGGGATCGCAGACTTCGCAGGAGTTGCCCGGTTTGACAGCGTCTGGCTGAAAGCAGACGGCGCCAATGGCGCATCCCGTCGCAGGATCGCCGCAGCCGCACGCGTTGGGTGTGGGCGCCACGCACACCGACGTGTTGCCCTGGCATTCGTGCACGCCGGAACAGGAGCCGTAGAGATTGGTGACCGTGCAGGGGTTGCCTTGCCCGTCCTCATCCTTTTCGCCGTCGCAATCGTCATCTACGCCATTGCAACCATCCATCCCGGCCGGTATCCCCGGGACGCAGTTGTCACTCTCTTGGCCGTTCACGCACGCCGTGCTGCCCAAGGCGGCGCACACGCCCACCCCACAAATGGTCGTGAAAGAGGCGAAATCTTCGTCCGTGATGCCATCACAGTCATCGTCCACGCCGTTACAGGTGTCCGCAGAGGGGGTCTCGGTTGCATCACAGGCGCTGAGGCCTTCGGCTGTGCACTCGCGCGTCCCGGGGCAAGCGCTTCCGTCCGGGTTGCAAGTCGTACTCCATTGTTGAGCGATGGCGATGTTGTCACAGGCACACTCTCCCGCCGAGAGGACGCAAGCGTCGGTGAGGCCGATCGGCCCTTGGGTGGCTTCGCACGCGTGTCCCGAAGGGCAGGGTGCCGTGTCCCCACAAGGTGTGGCGCAGTAGCTTCCTGCGTCGCCATACGAATGACAGAAGGCCAGCGGATCAAAGCCTGCGGACGCGCATTCACTGTTTGTCGTGCATGGCCGGCACAAAGGCACATGCAGCGGTGCACACACAAAAGTGAGGTCCCCACCGCCCACGTCGACTTGTTTGCAGGTCCAGCCCGGTGGGCAGTCCGCGATGCATTCCTGTGTACAGACATTTCCGTCTTTTCCCTCGATGCACCAACCGGGTTCGTCCGATTCGCAATCCGTATTCCCAGAGCAGGGTTTCCCCACCACACTATCGGGCGGTGGCCCGGTGGGATCATCTCCACCCGGATCGGGCGTGACGGTTTCGCTGTCCGGCGTCGGCGGGATGTTCGAGTCCTTTGTTGTGGCATCATCGGTGGGGGTGGCGCTGTTGCCACAACCCAGCGCACACAGCAAGGCGATCGCCCCAATGATGGTGATAGAGAGTCTTAAGCGTTGAGTCGTCATCGAATGCATTCCCTCGCGCAGTATACCATGTGCGATGGTCGATTTCTTCATACCATGTGCTCTCCGCGTTTGTTAGAAAGCGAAGCCTTCGAATGGCTTCATTGAGCGGCTGATCAGAGTGCCCCAAAGCATGTGCCCAGGTCGTCCATGGACGATCTTAGGGGCATAATGAGTGGCTCAAGCCCGGCGGCGGGTCTGGATTCTGTTCCGTGCACAACGAATCGCCAACGGTGCAGAACCCGACACAACAGACACCGGTTCCATCGACACAGGACGAACCGTGAGCGGGGAGGATGCGGGTCCTTGTTTGCGCTGAGCATCGAAACCCGCAGTCGTCGCCTTCGCCGCTGTCTGGGTCCGGCACGCAGGATCGGGTGAAGTGAAGTCGTTCATCCAGGTTGCCTGCCCCCGTTCCAAAGGAAGACAGCGACTCGCCTTCCTTCAAAGGGCTGGATTTCATCGAGACCGAGCCCGCGAGGGAATAGGTGGCCCCTTTGTTGACGACGGCATCCCCAGAGGATGGATCGCCTGTCAGGGCTGCGATGTCCGCGACGAGGCTCCAAACCCCACCCATCGTATAGCGAAGCCGGGTGGTGGCGTTGTTCAGGGCTTTCTTCCGGTCGGATCCGTTGGGCGCAATCTGATTGAAATTGAGGAATTGGTACTGGCCGCCCGTCAGACACGATACCTGCTGCATGCGCGGATCAATGTCGGGGTAGGCTTTGGACTGAAAGTGGAGGAACGAGACATGGCTGTTGGGTTTGCCTGAAGCCACCGACTCCTCGATTTTGGTTCGAACCGCGACAAAGGATTGGGTGTTCGTGCATGCCGCTTGGCTTGCCGGTCCAGCGCCCATCACTTCGATGTCGAAGCAATGCTGGAATGCCTCGCTCTCCGCATCGCAGGTGTCGGGACCATCGGTGATGACCACGATGTGACGGGCCGTTTCCCCTTTCTCAATCATGTAGTCCCACACTTGGTCGACGGCCGTCCACAGGTTGCTGCGGCCTCCCCCTTTGCCCTGGAGTTTGTCCACCGCTCCGAGGGTGCCGGATGCCGCGTCCCCGATGGCGTACGACTTGTCGGTGGAATAGCAATTCTCGAGAAGAAATGGGTTGGTTTCGTCGTCCACGCCCGGTACATCACACACGACACCGACATTGGGCGTCTGGTTTTCACCGAACGAAAACACGATGACCGGGTCCGTACCGTTCATTTGCTGGATGAGGTTCTTGGCCGCACTCAGGCGCAGGCTGTTCGAATCGCTGGCACACGTGCTGAAGTTCGTTCCAAAGTCGTGACTGCCCGCTTTGCCCTCGAGGCACGAATCGGGATCGACCAAGCCGGAGGTCGAACCGCTCTGGTCGATGAGTATGGCCACGCCTACCGGCGTCCCCCGGCCTTTGCCCAGGAGATGGTCGGTGAATCCCAGCTCCTTGATGGAGACGCTCGGGCCCTCGATCTGTCGGTTCGGCATGGGCTCGCATGACTCGCTCGCGATGGTCGTGCCGTTGTGCAACGACAGACAATCGCTCGTGACCTCGAAATGCTCTTTGGTCAGGGCTCCATCACCCGTCAGGGAGACCGGCTTTGCGGCAATGAAATCCTCGTCCGGCCGGATCTGCAGGTCACAGTCTTCTTTGGAACAATCGGATTCCTTGCTGTTTCGGTCGGTAGACTGCAACACAAAATCCAGCCGGATCCGTTCTTCGTCGCCCATGCAGGCCGGGACCCATTGGTCCCCCATCTTTTTAACCGGTGTGAGGCCTACGCTTCCTAGTTTATTGAACAGAATGGTGACCTCAGGAACTGGTATGTCCGTGTCGGTGGTCGTGTCGATGGTCGTGTCGGTGGTCGTGTCGGTGGTCGTGTCGCCGCCGTCACTACACGCCGTCAGCGTGAGCAGCACAACAAACAAGAGCAAGTTCCTGGCCTTCATCAAGACTCCTCCTGTGGATTGAGGATGCTCAGTATGAGTTGCTCTTCCGCAGAGGTCAAATGGGTCGGTCGCTTGCGTCACAGGACGCCTTGTTGAGGACAGTTCGGCGTTTGCTCCGCGTCAATGGGCGGACGAACGTGGCGCTCCAAAGCATGTGCCCACGGCGCGGGCGGCGAGAAGAGCAGGGTCGTCCAGTGGGACCGTGCGGATCTTGTTGGCGACATCGCTCATGGCCACCGAGTCGATCTGACCACCGCGCTGGACCACCATGCGGCCAAAGCGGTTGTTGCGGACGAGCTCATACGCCGCGTGGCCAAACTGGGTGGCGAGCACGCGATCAAAGGCGGTGGGCGTGCCGCCGCGCTGGACATGGCCCAGGACCACATGGCGACACTCCAAGGACGTTCTCTCCTCGATCTCATGGGCGAGATACGCCGCGACACCGCCCAAGCGGATGGGATCGGGTGAGCCCTCCACGTGGCGGTCCACCACGACGTCACCGCCGATGGACTTGGCACCCTCGCCCACGGCGATGATGGTAAAGCGTTTGCCGTGCCGGCTTCGTTCCTGACAGCGATCGGCCACGACCTGAAGGTCGAAGGGGATCTCGGGAATGAGGATGATGTCCGCCCCACTGGCGATGCCCGCGTGGAGCGCGATCCACCCGGCGTAGCGTCCCATCAACTCCACCACCATCACCCGGTGGTGACTGGAGGCGGTGGTGTGGATCTTGTCCAGCGCGTCGGTGGCGGTGCTGACCGCCGTATCGTGACCAAAGGTCACGTCCGTGGCCCACAGATCGTTGTCGATTGTTTTGGGTACGCCCACGATGTGCATGCCCCGGTCAATGAGGTCGACAGAACCGCTCATGGTCCCATCGCCTCCGATCACCACCAGCGCATCGAGGCCCGCCTGATGATAATGGGCCACCACCTGGTCGCGCACGTCTTTGACGACCCACCCGTCACCGTCGGGTACGGAATATGCCGCGGGATCGGAGCGGTTGCACGAGCCCAAGATCGTCCCGCCCAGGGTGAGGATGTTGCTCACATGGGTCCAATCGAGGCGAAGCAGCCGATTCTCGATGAGGCCGAAGTAGCCGTCTTCCACCCCCATGACCTCCACGCCGTCTTGCAGCGCTGTCTTGGCGACGGCCCGAATCACCGCGTTCAACCCCGGGCAATCCCCCCCGCCGGTCAGAACGCCAATTCGCTGCAATGATTTGCTCATGTGCCCTTGCTCCAGGACGAGTACGCCAGGATTCAACTATGTCGTCTCCACAGAACGGAGTCAATTGGGCTCAAACCAGTCTCTGGTAAGCGCCTTTTCTCACACACGACCTGGGGGGGACGGGGTCCCCAAATGCTGGCTCGGCATGGTGTTATCGAGTGATCGGGCGATTCTGTTAGAAGAGCTCCACGGCGTCGAAGTCGTTGCAGGGGCCAACCACGACCTCCAAGGTGCCCCCAGTGTGTGCGGTGAGAGGCAGCTCGTAGAGGCGTTCCCCATGGCGGCTCGCTTCCGCGATGAGGCGCGGCGTCAGTGGAGCACCGGATGGGTCTTTGCCGCGCACGTCGCACGCGTTTCCGTGGCCCTGCCAAAAGCGGAGAAAGAGCTTCTCGGGGCCCGGATGGACAGGGACTTGGATGGTCTCGGTTCGAACGCTGGCGCGTGCGTCGTGAGAACGTCGCCCCGGTTCCGGCAGGGCGGTTGCTCCCGTGCTCTCCTGGTGATGAACCCGTCGGGTCATGGCAGCGTAGTCGATCGCCGGACGATAGGCCGTGACACGCACGGTCCGGGGTGCAGGACCGACGAGCCGCTGCTCAAACACTTCGAGCGCGTTGGGGACCAGCGGCACCTCGGCTGGCATCACAAACACGTGCCGGTCCAGCGTTCGAGTTTCTTCTAAAGTCGTCTCCGACGGCGGATTAACGCGATAGAAATACGCGTAGCCCGACGCCCGATGCCGACAGGGCATGCCGTGCAATCGGGTGTTTAGGTCGGGTTCAGCGATTCCAAAATCCGTGGACAAGACGGCGGCGATGTCGCGCTGAGCGACGAGTCCGCACATGGCGGAGCCCCGGTCGCGGGGATGGGCATCGCGGAACATTCCGGTGGCCAAGAGGCCACACCCGGCCACCAGCATCAGGGGCCCTGAAAACCGTCGCAGAAGGCGCGTCTTTTGGAGCAGGGCCTCAAGGCCAACGGCCGCCAAGATGAGGATGGGGATGAAATTGGCGTGCAGATAACGAGCGTTTATGTCGCGAGACAACACAAAAAGCTGGATGCCAATGCCCATGAGCGCCACCAGCACAAGGAGACGTGGAACCGTTAGCCCCGGTCCCTTTCGTAGTGCGTGGACCGTCCCCACGATGGCGAGTGCCGGGAGCAGGAAGCCCACGATGGCGGTCCCGTAAGGAAGCGAAGTCCACGTGTGGGCAGAGGGGCCGCCCCATCCCGGGATGGTGGACCATGCGAGGTAGGACAGGACGTCCAGTAAGGAGGCGGACCGGGATTCCTGAATCCACCAGTCCAGCTCGACAGTGTGGAGATTCTCACTGGCGAATATCCCCATCCACAGTGGAATAGCGGCGAGCGCGCCCACCCCGATGGCCATAGAGATCGCCTTCCATCCCAAGCGGCGGGCGTGGGCCACCAGCAGGGCTCCCATTGCGAGGATCAGGGTGACCATGGTCGCGTGCAGTTGAACACAGATGGCCATGGGAATGGCAGCGAGCACAAACCATCGTCGCGAATCGCTCTGGAGGGTCTTAATGACGAGCCAAATCCAGGTCACAAAAAAGATCGGGAGCAGCGTCGAGTGCCAGAGCTGACGGAGGTTTTCAAACCAAAACCCGGAGGCCATAAGCCAACAGAGGCAGAGCGCCGCTACTTCAAGGCGTACCCAGACACGCAGGACACGATAGAGCAGTCCGAGCGCTCCGGTGGCGAGCAAAACAAAAAAACCTCGGATCAGTACGGGGTCTTGGGTGAAGAGCATGGGTATGCTCAAGAGCAACAAGTAGCACGAGCCCAGGAAAAACTGTGTGTCGCCAATGTGCGGTCCCCGTATCGGGTAAGGGCCACCCGTCACCAAGCCCAATGTGCTGGTGAGATCGCGCTCAGCGTCTACTTGAAAGAGGGCCGCATCGTCGAAGTGGCACAAGTACAAGAAGAGATGAATGCCGCACAATACGACCACCATCCAGGCGTCTTGCCGGGTGCTCCAGGGGTGGTCTGCAAGCGTCGTTGAATCATTCATGGGCTCGACCGCTAGGCTACACCCGGTCGGGGTGTGGAGCAAAACATCGTACGGCAGAACGGTCCGCTCCTTTCGGCACAAGAAGCTTTTCACCTGGCTAGTATGTGATACAACGAGGGCTGAACAGGAGGAAGGTATGCGGACAGCCATAGGATTCATCGAGGTCGCGCTTCCCTGTTTGTTGACCATCGCGCTCTGTCCGGCGTCCATGGCCGAACCACCCGCTCAAGCCGACGCCAAGGTCACCAAGGTCGCCAAGGTCGCCAAGGTCGCCAAGCGCACCTTTGTTCCGCATTTTGAAGATCTGACTTTCGCCGTGGGTGATGTCGAGAAATACGAATTTCATATGGTGCAGACTACGCGCCAAGAAGTGATCCGTCCCGAAGGCGAACCCCTTCACAAGACAGTTCGCCTGGAAGCCCGCGGCAAGGCGACTGTTCGCTTGTTGGAGATCTTGGAGAAAAAGCACGCGAGGAAGGCTTTGGTGACCTTTAATACGATCGAGCATCGCCAAAATGAAGACGACTTCTTTCGGTCCATGCCTTGCCAGGGGGAAGAGATTGAACTGGTCTTGTGGCCGGAACTAAGGATTACGCGAACCGATGGCGTAGAGTTGACAAGCATTGAACAGAAAATTTTGGCGATGATGTTCAACAAGACCGATCCGGATGCCCCCACCCCCGATGCGATGTACGCTCCCAAGGCTTCGGTTGAGATCGGCGAGACTTGGTCTATTGATGCCGAACGATTTCAGGTTGCAGCGCAACGTTCTGCGCCCCCCGGGGTCAGTCTGAGTAGCGTCTCGGGTCAGATGTCCTTGGTGAAGGTGGTCCGAGCGAAGGGCCGCGAGTTTCTTAAGGTCCAGGGGAAAGCGGACGCGACGTTGGATTCGACGAACAGCGCCGGGGACGTTGGAGGCGAAGTGACCTTCTATTTTGGAAGTGAGCTGCCGCTGGATGGCAAAGGCTCTCGAAACACCACCACGACGCGGCAAGTCCTGGAAGTTGTCGCCAGCCGTGACGGAACGACGCTGCGGATTAATGTGGACAGTAGCCGGTCCTTCCACACCATTTGGCCCTCCGCTCCTACCGAGCCCCTGAAGACCTCCAAGAGCAATCCGACAGATAGCAAGGCCATGCCCAAGAGCGAAAAGGCCGAAAAGAAGCGCTGACACCCCAGCATTCACACGGCAACTTGTGGTAGATTTGTACGCATGAGCAGCCTACGCGTAGCGCTTGCCTTTTGTCTGGCGTCGGGAGCGACCCTGGCGGGTGAGCCGGCGTTTGAAGACGTGACGATCGCATCCGGCATCGACCCGGTTCACTACGCCAATCCCGCCGACTTTAGCGCAGGGTCTGCTGTGTTGGATTGGGACCTCGATGGGTGGCCCGACCTCCTTGTGGCACAGAGCATGGCTCCTTTGGCTCTTTGGCGAAGCACGGGGCCGCCTGACTTCTTGTTTGAAGATGTTTCCATGGAGGCAGGGCTGGCGGAAGCTTTGTACGATTCTTGTTGTGTGCAAGCGGCCGACTTCACCGGTGACGGTATCGTCGACTTATTGCTCATGAGCGATGGCACGAGTGGTAGTTTGCGCTTGCTCACGGGGCGACCCGATGGGGTCTTTGTGGACGAATCGTTGTATAGGTTGGTGGCGCCCCGCTCCAAGTATATTGCGACTTCCGCCGTCGACATGGATGGCGACGGTGATTTGGATTTGGTAGCCACACGGTGGGCATTTCTGAGTCCGGCCCGCGCCGCCGATTGTCTGGCGACCCACTTTTTCGAAAATCGTGGTGGGGTGCTGGAATACGTCACGAAAGGGGCCCCGGCGGCTGTCGGCTGTGGGCTGCTCGGCTCCTTGACCGATGTCGACCAGGACGGAGACCTGGACTATTTCCAAGCCAACGACTTCGGTCCCTTCTTTGTGGCCAATGAGGTCTTCTTGAACGAGGGTCTGGACAACGAGGGAAATTGGCTCTTTGGCCCTGATGTGGCCGCCGAGTTGGGTTTGCATGGACCCGTGTACGGAATGGGCATCGCCGTGGGGGACATCAATCGAGATCTGATCATGGACTACTTTGTGACCTCCTTAGGTGAGGATGTACTCCTGATGGGCCAACCCGGCGGTGGCTATGAGGACGGCACTGCGACTTGGCGCGCGGGATCGACGCTCGGTCTATCGAAAAGGCGCTTCAAGTGGGGCGCGTCTATGATGGATGTGGACAACGACGGCTGGGAAGAATTGTTGGTCACCGCCGGCGGACTTTTCGACTATCTTGAGGTCGCCCAAGGTCCCGCGATGTCTATCTTGTTGCGCAATACGGGCAGCGCCCCCTTGCAAGAGTTTTCAAGCGCAGGCGGGTTGGCGTCCAAGAGTGTCGACCGATCCTTTGCGTGGGGGGATTTTGACCGAGACGGGCGGATCGATGTGGTGGTCAACGCCATCGAACAGACCCAAATGCTGCGCAATGTATCGACAGAGAGTGGGCATTGGCTCGGCATTCGATTGCAAGGGAGTGTGGCCAACCAATCCGGTCTGGGGAGTCGGGTGACGGTGGCATGCGGGGGAGAGGCTTGGCTGCGAGAGTTGCAGGCAGGAGGCAATCCCGGAAGCACTGACGAGCCCATTTTGCACGTGGGTTTGGGCGCGTGCGCCGGTCCCGCAACGGTCACCGTGCGCTGGCCGTCCGGGCGTAGCCAAACCATCGTCGATGTGGCTATCGACACCATCGCCGATGTGACGGAGCCAAGCTGGCTGACCCTGTCCGAAAGTACGGCTCTGGCCGATGGGGCCACCACAATTACGGTCCGATATCTCCATGATGAACCAGGTTCTGCAGCTGTCACGTGGAACGCGACTGGGGGAGTCCAGGACTCGTCGGCCATGAATCCCGTCGGTGATGGGTGGTACGAGGGCGTCTTGACGGCACCTGCGGCCCCTCAGGAGGTGGCTATTGTTGTGCAGGTGGACGGAGTAGCCTTGCCGGCGCACCCAACCATTCGCTTTCGTGGTGTGGAATCTGTGGCGTGGGGCCAATGGCCTGCGCCGGCGTACAGAGGAAGGCTCTGTCAACTGGGTGTTACGCTGACGGGAAAGGACGGCACCGCACCGGGAGGTGCGATTGGCTTCACCGTTACGGGCGGCACGGTGGTCAACGGGAGTATTCAGGTGGGTCCCTCTACAGGCATGGCCCTCGTGTCTATTCTACCTGAGAGTGATGCCACGGAGGTGGTGCTGCAAACCACGCTTGCTGGCGTACCCTTTGGGCCCAAACGCTTGGTGACCTTGCACCAGACGCACACGGCCGCCCACTCCCGCTTGGTGATTCGTCCCACGGTGATCAGCAGTCCAGAGGAGCCCATTCACATTGTGGCGAGTCTGCTGGACGCGCAGGGTTGGTTTGCTCCGAGCAACACCGACCCCGACGCTCCGAATCCCTACAAAGGCACCCTGTACCGTGATGGAGAGGTTGCTCTGGGTCCCTCTAGTTTCAGTGCCGGCGGTCCGTTTGGCCTGAGTGCTGGTCTGTTGGTGGCGACCGTCCCGGCGTCGACGTTGGGCGGTGCTGGGACGTACACCCTGTCTGTGAACGGAATCCTGTTTGACGAAAAAGCGCACCTGGTGGAGGCCAGTGAGGGCAGCCCACTCTCCCTCATGAATGAGGAACAATCCTTGTTGCGCTTCATGGACCGACACGTCTACGGAGACGGCGAGGATATTGTGCCCATTACCCTCTTTCTCCGGGATGGGTTCGGCCAGAGCGTTCCTATCGCGGACCTGTCTTCGTTGGCGTTGGATTGCGTGGGGTGTACGTGGATTCCTGAGAAGACCGTGCTCTTGAAGAGCGACAACCACACGGACCAGTTCATGATGTACGTGCAGGTAGGAGAAGGGTTGGACGAGGCCCGCGTCACGTTGGTTTTGGATGGGGTCCCCACAGGGCTGAAGACGGCGGTGCCGATGCGCGATCCCGCCCCCTATGCACCGACAGCGGAGAACACCCTTTTTGTGGTCTTTGTGCTGACGGATCCACCGGCGCCGGCCGTTCAAGTCCCGGCCGATGGTGTGACAGAGCTCTTGGCTCGCATCATCCCGAAGGACACGTCGAAGAACTTGGTGGGGAGTGGTCAAGGTATTGAACTTCATTGTGACTGTGGTCCAACCCACGTGGCGTATGAGGGGTTTGGGCTGTACGCTGGGACCTTTACGGCTCCCGCGACGCCCTGCACGGCAACCCTGACCTTGACCATGGAAACCATGGCGACTCCGCAGACTCACTCCATCGCTTTTGTCGATGGGGCCGGCGAAGTGGTAGAGACCCCCTGTTTGGAGGTCATCCCACAGCCGTTGCCGCTTCCCGAACCTCCGCCGGAAGCGACACCAGAACCTCAGCCGGAAGCGGCACCAGAGCCTCAGATGGAACCCCAACCCGAACCCCAGCCGGAACAGCGACCTGATCCTGATCCGGCCCCCGAACCTGAACTGAACCCCGAGTCGGACCCGGTGCCCGACCCTGGTCTTTCCCCTGACACCACCCATACAACTGGAGGCGGTTGCGGGTGTCGGGTTGGTATTGGACCGGGGACTCGTCCGGTGGCACCACCTACGTCTTGGTTTGTGGTGATTGGCCTGTATTGGTTCTGGCGGCGTACCTTTCGGAGTGGACACGGCGTTGGGCCATGATCGTTCGCACAAGAGACACGTTCATGTCACTTACGCGCGTGGGGGTGTATAATGCCTCAAATTCCTTGACATTTTAGGGGTGTCAACGGTAGAGAGTCCACGGAGGTAGGATACGATGAAACGAATTTGGACCGTCACTTTCTCGTTGGTTTTGACGCTTGGGCTTTTTGCCTGTGGCGCCGAAGAAAGCACCCCGTACGAAGGGCCCACGGAGCCCCAAGTGGTAGCGTTGGAACATTCAAGCCTGGTGGTTGGGCAACCGGTGTCCATCTACGGCGTGAATTTTCTGGAGCCCGGCATGGGGCAAACCAAGCTCATCTTCAGCGGAAAGTTCTATCCCGACGGAGCGGAGATTCCGTTGGCGGTGGCGGAGTTCACCATTGCGCCCCTCTACGATGGTTTCATGCCTGACGGCGGTGAATTGAAGGGGAATACCCTGGCGGCCCTGACCCATGTTGTTCGTTGGAATCGTTTTGGCCCGTTCCAGAATCCCTTCACCAAAGAAGGCAATCAGCCCGGTTTGTTTCAAGGCGCTGTCCGACCCGTCAATTATAACAGCGACGGCACCATCGAAGAAGGTCAACCCACCCCAGTGGAAATTCAGGTCAACCCCTCGTTGATCATCACCAAGCTGGAGCCGATCGTCGGTGTTGACGAGAACGGGATGGCGAAGACGGCCGGTTGTGATAGCCCCGCTCTTCGTGGGATCGGCGGCATGCCCTACATCATTGAGGTGGAGGCCATGGGCTTTCAGC
>Ga0114996_10006513_pt1 | contig 13423 bp, 14 predicted proteins | sample ArcticOcean_MG_C_4_FD_87039 | JGI IMG/M metagenome (GOLD analysis project Ga0114996, IMG submission 87039) | Marine microbial communities from western Arctic Ocean - ArcticOcean_MG_CB4_134 | ecosystem: Environmental > Aquatic > Marine > Oceanic | place: Arctic Ocean: Canada Basin | collected... | reverse complement strand
TGGGACATCGATGTCTCGGGTACTCTCGGCTTCGAGATCGCCTCACTCGAGGTTGAGATGCGGCTGTATGAGCCGAATCCCATCTATGAGGACCTGCTCAATGCAAGCGATGATGACCATGTCGAGATGGATTGCTACGACGCCTGTGGCACGATCTCTGGCACCTTCTCCACGGCCTCTTCCTATGCGTTGTCAATCGCGGGCCTGCCCGCGCACGAACTCGGACTTGCCGCGGACGCCTTCGACCTCGACATCTCGGATGACTTCACCGATACTGGTTCCTTCTCCGAGGAGGAATTCGACCTCGAAATGGGCTATGAATTCGGTGCGGGAAACCAGACCGTGGTCGTCGACGATGATGGCACGACTCTGGATGTCGACGGCGTCTACGGCCTGCCACTCACACCCGGCATGGCTGAGACCATCGCCTACGGCATCATGTACGCTGTCGATGGAAGTTCCAACACGATCAGCCTCAGCGACGTGCTCGAGGATGAACTCGGGGATTGGGCCGAGAACATCGAGAGCGAGGTTGGTGGCGACGACGTCTTCGTCTGCGACGATGGCGAGGAGATCCCTGCCGACTGGGTCAACGATGGCGAGGAGGATTGCCAGGATGGCTCCGATGAGGGCGCCGATGAGGAAGAGGGGGAGATGAGCGATTTTGAGCAGAAGCTCGAGACCATGGGTGAAGCCCTCGGCGAATCGAATATCGAGAATACCATGGAGACCTTCGGCGAGAAACTCGAAGATATGCTCGGAGATTACGAGGCCGACGTACCCTACGTGGACGGCGACGCCTTCGCCCTGTGGAGTGATGATGAAGCACGATTCGTCGGCATCATGATTCTGGCCGAGACCGACAATGGCGGCATCTACAACTTCATCGGACCGGACTCCGACACCTATTCGGATGCACCCGTTCAAATCAGCCTGACGTACCTCACCGGTGCGGCGGCCGCTCTGGCCGAGGAGGAGGCCGAGGGTGATGTCACTCTGATGGAACTCGCTCCCGAGGCTGAACACGATACTACTGAGGTGGACGAAACACTCGAGGATGCCCTATCCCCGCCCACGCCTAGCGTTGACACCGACAGCGGATCTTGGATTCCAGCCGTCAGTGGATTGGCCACCTTGGCTGTGATCGGTGCAGGCGCACTCGTCGCAACCCTCGGACGCCGCAAGCGGTGAGGCCCCGTGGGCGCGCTCGACGCGTTGCTGTCCGAGCCCACGCTATGGGCGCTGTTCACCGCAGGAGCCCTGCTGGGTCTTGCCGAGGGCATCAAGCCCGGACCGTTGAACACCCTGGTCATCTCCGAGACCCTGCGACATGACTGGAAGGCCGGCACCAAGGTCGCACTCGCCCCGCTCATCACAGATGCGCCGATCATCACGATCAGCGCACTGCTCTGGTGGTCCGCGACCGGGTTGTCCGGGGTTGAGACCGTGCTCTATCTCGCCGGCGCGGCATTCCTCGCCTACCTCGGAATCGACGGGCTTCGCAGTCCCGCACCCTCGCTCGAACGGGACGAGACCAAACCGGTCAAAGCCGAATCGCTCAAGCGAGGGGTGATTACCAATCTGCTCAATCCGAATCCCTGGATGTTCTGGACGCTGATCGGCGCGCCCTTCCTAGTCGCGGCGTGGAAAGAATCCCCGCTTATGCCATTGGGATTCATCATCGGCTTCATCGGCGTCCTGATCGGTGTCAAGATCCTCTTCGCGATCGCCCTGGACCGCTCGAAAGGATTCCTCACCGAAAAGGGCCTGCTCTGGGCGATCAGACTCTCTTCAATCGCCCTGCTCGTCTTGGCCGTGCTGTTCGTGCTTCAGGCTTTTTCCTGATACGCGTATCTTTCTTCGTCCCAAGGATCGCCACGGTTGTGGTAGCCGTTCTTCTCCCAGAACCCACGCACATCATTCGGTAACAATTCGATGCCATTAATCCACTTGGCGGATTTCCATGCATACAGGTGATGACAGACGAAGCGCAGCGGACCACCATGGTCCGGGGTCAGCACCGCCCCATCGTGATGGGTGGCGAACAGGTTGTCTTTTTCGAGAAAGTCCTCAATCAGGAGATTGGTCGTGTAGCCACAGGTGCAGTGCAGCATGACAGCACCGACCTCTTCGGTCAGATGAGGCGCGATTATCTCCCAGACCGCCTCGATCGGCACGCCCTTCCAGGTATTGTCGTAGCGCGACCAGGTCGTGACGCAGTGGAAGTCGCGCTCAGTCTCATAATCGCCGAGTTCGAGGAATTCATCCATCGTCCAACTCAATTCCTTGTCAAGCCCATGCCCGAATACTCTGATCTTCCAGCCTTCCAGCTCCACTGAAGGGGTCGAGCCATAGGTCAGCACGGGAAATCTGGATGTCAGGAACTGGCCCGGCGGCAGCCGTGGTCGACCATCCTCAAGCGCTTCGATGGGGGCTGACATCACCTCATTTGACCGGCATGGACCATTTAAGGGAGGCGCACCACCGCGTTTCTACCGGAGGCCCTCACTTGTCCGCCGACATCCTCGTGGTCTACAAGAAGAACTTCGAGGCTGTTCATGACATCGCCATGGCTCAGATCGAAGTGGATCTCGAGGACTTGGTCGAAGCGCGCGGCATCCGAGTCGAGTTCACCGCGCGCGAGAAGGTGCGCCATTCCGACTTCATCGGCCGCGATCTGGTGGTCGTCGTCGGTGGCGATGGAACATTGACCAGCATCGCCCACAATGTTGGCGCAGACACGCCGGTGATGGGCGTGAACTCCCATCCGATGCGCGACGATCCCGATGGCTCGTACGGCTTCTTCATGGGTAGCGATCCCGAACACTTCGCTGCGGATGTGGTCAAGGCGCTCGATGGTGAGGCGATCGACAACAATCTGCCTCGATTGCAGGCCGAGATCGTCACGACCTCCGGCAATCGCATCAAGTGCGACCCGGCCCTCAACGACCTGCTGATCTCCAACACCCATCAGTACCAGCCCAGCCGCTATCGCCTGCAGCGCGATGAGGATGGCACGAATCCCACGCTCGACATCATCCAGCGCAGCAGTGGGTGCCTATTCTCGACCTTTGTTGGGCAAGGGGCATGGTTCCGCCACATCTGCAATATCGAGGGCACGATATTTACTCGCGATGAAGTTGAATCCCACTATCTCTTCGTCTCTCGTGAACTGCCCCGGGATCAGCGCAAACTGCCCGGGGAATACACGGCCTGGACTTCGGCGGACACGGTGATGACCAGTGATATGCACAGGGGTTATGTGGTCAGCGATGGCTGGGATGAGACCCACTTCAACCGCGGCTCGGTAATCACGGTCTCGCCCGATGGCCCCGTGCTCCATCTGCTCACCTTCCGCGAGCGAATCATCGACAAGTTGACCCACTGGCTTTCCGACTGAGTCGACCATGCAGACCCTAGATGCCAAGTGGATGCTCCTGCCGATGGCGGCTCAAGTGGTGTTGACACTCATCATCTATCGCGTGACTTGGGTTCGAAGGACCGGAGCGGTGCGCGCAGGTGAGATGGACCCTCTCTACTTCAAGACCAAACAGGTCGGCGAACCGACCCGCCACGTCAAGGCGGCCGATGAACTGCTGCTCAATATGTTCGAGAACCCCGTCCTTTTCTTCGCCGGTTGTCTTGCAGCCATGACGCTCGACCTCGTCGATCCGATTCTGCTCGGCCTTGCCGTCATCTATCCTCTCGGACGAATTCTCCACGCCAAGGAGATGCTCGGCAAGAACTCGATTCGCAAGCGTTTCCGGCCGTGGGTCGTCTCACTCTTCACCCTCGGCGGCTTCTGGATCTGGCTCACCATCTCCGCCTTCCTCTGAGGACTGTTCGCGCAGCATCCACCACAACACGGGAATGCCGAACCAAGGCCCGACTCCGTTTCCATGGGAGACGGTCAGGCTTCCTTCGAAACCGATCCAGGCTGAATCATCCTCGGGCGGGTTCTCGATCGCTGCGCTGCGATTCTCCTCTTCGATCAATCCGAGGTCGTATCCGGCGGAACGGAACTCCACACGCACACCACTGAGAGACCAGTCGACGGATTCCGAGGTCTCACGATGAACCATCTCCGTGGATTGCGCAGCGTCCTTCTTACCCGATTCGAATCCTCCCGTAGCCTGTTCATCTTCGGTCATGCCGAAGTCCGCGAATACGGCCAGAGGAATCAGCACAAGAAGCGTCACGAGACCGACGCCGAATGCCCCAATCGAAAGACGGCGGAGCCAGCGATCGGTTCTGAAGATGAGAACCGATTCCAACAGCAGAAGGACGATGGCGCAGATCTGGAGTAGACTACGCGCCTGGTTGACGCACCCATCTCCACAGGGGGTGTCGAGTTTGGGGGGCTCCATGTCCAGATCCGATTCGCGTTGACTCCAATAGTGAATCAACGGGGTCGCATTGGTGATCTGGACCTCGATGACCTCATCCTCGGCATCGACCGTGTAATTCGCCCAGATCGTCGGTTCGCGCTCCAATCCCTCGGTGTAGACTCCCTTCCCAATCACCTCGAACCAGGTGCCGTTGAAGGTGAGGGAGAGCAAGATCGCGACGAGCAGCGCGCGCGCCACACCTCGCCCTGTCGTCGACTCCATGCACGGCGGCGAGGGGTGAAGGCTGAAGACATCTCGCCCGTCTCCAAGCCGCATGGGACATGAGGTGACAGGCACGGCGGTCGCCTATACTGATGAGATCCACATCCATACGGCGGAGCGCTACGAGATCCGTTGCATCACGGACGAGGTCCAGCGAATCATCGGCGAATCAGGGGTATCCGATGGACTGGTGCTCGTCAATCCGATGCACATCACGGCCTCGGTCTACGTGAACGATCTGGAATATGGATTGCATGCCGACATCATGGATTGGCTGGAGAAGGTCGCGCCCGCCTATGGCGTCGATGGTAAAACGGGCCAGGAATACCGTCATCATCGCACGGGTGAAGACAATGGCGATGCCCATCTGAAGCGTCAACTGCTCGGCCATCAGGTGACGATGCCGATCTCCGATGGGCGGCTTCATCTTGGTTCTTGGGAACAGATCCACTACGCGGAATTCGATGGCATGCGTCCCAAGCGAGTGCTGGTCAAGATCGTCGGCGTGCGAGCGTGAGCCCATGACGATGCAGCGTTGCGGCATCCAAGCCATCGAGGCCGCACTGGATGCCGGCGAGGACATCACGCGCGTCTTGGCTTTGAGGGACTCCGATGATGAACGATTGCAGGCCTTGCTGCAGCGCTGCGTGGGTCAGGGAATCGATGTGATTCTGGGTTCTGAATCCGATCTATGGCGAATGGCAGAATCTGGTCCAGCACTCGCTCTGGCTCTGGTCGGTCGAGAACCCGAAGCAGATCTCTCGACTCTGTTGGCGAGTGGTGGATTGCTGTGGATGCTCGCCGGCGCTGCGTATGCGACCAACATCGGTTATTGCATCCGCATGGCTGAAGCGAGTGGTGCAGCTGGTCTGATCGTCACCGGTGAGTGGACCAGTGATGACCGACATCGCATCGTGCGCGCCGCGATGAAGACGCACCGCTTCATCCCGGTCGTCTTCGGCGGTGATGGCCTGGACATCATCCAGCGGTACGGAAAGAGGGTAATCTGCATCGAGGATAGCGGTGGAATCGAGCCCTGGGAAGCCGATCTCACAGGCGATCTCATGTTCATCATCGGTGGGGAGAACGAAGGCATTTCAGAACCGATTCTCGCTGCAAGCGATCAAGTGGTGAGAATTCCAATGGCCGGATTCACGCCATCTTACAACCTTCAAGCACCGATGGCCGTGGTCGCGATCGAGGCGCTGAGACAACGTCGCAATGGATGAGAACCCTCAATAGACTCGCACCTCCCCATCCCAGCATGGCGATGGCAGACCGCGGCTCCTTCATGTGGTTCCTGATTTCGATTACACAACTTTGGTTGGCTCTCAAACTCCTTGGTGATTTTGAAGGTTGGTTGACGACATTGCTCGGAGCATCCGGAGCAGCTTGTGTCATGATTGGAATTATCCTTTTCAGGCAGGAACAACGAGAGTTACTCCTCAATCCGCTGAAGCAAATTCAGAAGGAAGTTCACCCGGATCAAGTTTCCAAGCAAGGCAGGGGTACCTGGATTGGCGTCGGAATGTGGCTCGTCGTGATGATCATCGGATCGATCATCCTGCCATGAGGGTGCACGATGCTAGACGATTCCGGAGATGACCTGTTCGATGGCTTTTGGCCGTTCATGAAACGGGTGCTCCTCATCTTCCTGCCGATCTGGGTCTTCCTGTTGGGGATGAGTGCAGGCGCACCGACGATTGTCTCATCCGTGCTGGCGGGGAGTTCAATCGCCGTGGTCGTTTACATCGAGAAATTGAAACTCAAGCAGGCGATGGCCGCGAATGATGACGCGGAAAGCCTCATCAAGTGAAAGGCGGAGCAGGTGGTGGGGATTACATGAGCCTGCTCTCATACATCGGTGATTTGGTGGGTGTCTCGGCGCCGTCGCCCATTGAAATGATATTCATCTCCTGTGCCGTTCTCGGAACGGTGTTCTTCCTAATCATGATGGGAATCATGTTGATTGGTGACATTATAGGAGGTGTGGTCGATACCGCCTTCGATACCGACTTCAGCATGGATTCCGACCTCTCCTTCGAATTGTTCAGCCTGCAGGGCATTGCAGCGGGAGTCATGATGTTCGGATATGTCGGCATGTACGTCACGACTTCAACCGATCAGGAGGTCTTGGCCGTACTGGCGGGGGGTCTGGCGGCTGCCGGTTCTCTCTATGGCGTGAAGATGATGATGAAGGGCATCACGGGGCTGCAAGCCGATGGGACGATGGTCGTCTCGAACGCCATCGGCCAGCGCGGCCAGGTCTACTCCCGAATCCGACCGGGCGAGTCCGGCGAGGTGCAGGTGGCGTTCGAAGGCTCCCTGCGTACCATGGCTGCGCGCGCCAAAGACAAATCGGTTCATCTCCCCACGGGGGATTTCATCAAGGTGGTCGATGTGATCGGTTCCACCTTGATTGTGGAAGAATTGAACGAAGAAGAATGAGGTGATGATGTATGGCGTCGGGAACTGGTTGGTTGATTGGAATTCTATTTGCAGTGGTGTTGGTGGGTGCATTTGGTTTCATTATGCTCGTCACCCGATACAAGCGGTGTGCATCTGACGAGATTCTCGTCGTGTTCGGACGAGTGAAAGGAGGCGGGGCCTCAAGATGCATCCATGGTGGTGCGACGATGGTCTGGCCGCTGATTCAGGATTACAAGAAGATCAGTCTGATTCCGATGACCATTCTGATCAATCTGACCAATGCACTCTCCTTGCAGAACATCCGTATTCACGTACCGTCGACCTTTACGGTCGCTGTGAGCACCGATCCGCTCATCATGAACAATGCTGCAGAACGTCTTCTCCATCTGAACAAGACACAAATCGAGGAGATGGCCTCGGAGATCATCTTCGGCCAACTTCGTCTCACGGTCGCTAGCCTGACCATCGAGCAGATCAACCAGGACCGCGACAACTTCCTTGAGCGCATCACGCTCAACGTCAGTCACGAACTGCACAAGTTGGGCCTGCATCTGATCAACGTCAACATCACCGACATCACCGATGACTCGGAGTACATCGAGAGCATCGGCAAGAAGGCGGCCGCAACCGCGGTCAACGCGGCCAAGGCCGACGTTGCACGCGCGAACAAAGATGGTGAGATCGGCAAGGCCGATGCTGACCGCGAGCGCGAGGTTCGCGTCTCTGAAGCTGAGGCTCAATCTGCGAAGGGACAGAAGGCCGCTCGGGTCGACCAGCGAATCTACGTTCAGAGCCAAGAATCGTTGGCGATCGAGGGTGAGAACACCTCAAAGGCCGAGATTGCTAATCACAATGCCGGCTTGGCTGAGAAGGAGGCCGAAGCGATGCGTCGGTCTGAAGTCGCCAACCGCAAGGCAGAGATGGAGGTTCAAAAGGCACAGTACCTGCTCGAACAGGAGCGACTGAAGGCCGAGGAGATTGTGAAGGAGGAGATCGCCAAGACTCAGATTGAAATCGCCTCCGAGGCCGAGGCCGAGCGCCAACGCCGCATCGCCCGTGGTGAGGCCGATGCGATTCTCGCAATCTACAATGCCGAGGCCGAAGGCCAGCAAGCCGTTCTTGAAGCCAAGGCCGCGGGTTATTCGAAGCTCGTCGCCAGTGCGGGCGGCGATGCCAAGGCTGCTGCGACCCTGCTGATGGTCGAGAAGATCGAGAGCATGGTCTCGGCTCAGGTCGAGGCCGTCAAGAATCTGAAGATTGACAAGATCACCGTCTGGGACTCCGGCAATGGAGCGGATGGCAAAGGTGCGACGTCCAACTTCGTCAGTAGTCTGGTTCAGACCCTGCCGCCAATTCACGATGTGGCCAAGATGGCCGGCGTCGAGCTGCCCGAATACCTCGGAACGATGACCGAGGATGGCTCGGAATGAGCGACAGCCCATTGAGTGATCCGCCCGACCGCGATGGCATCGCGATTGCGCTCGATATCGAGTATCTGGAGTTCGGTGATGGCGGATGCTGTGTCGGTGTCACATTGAATGAGAAACATCTGAACAAGGGTGGCGTCGCACATGGCGCGATGATGACCACCCTGCTGGACAAGGCGCTCGGCGGCGCTCTCGTATCCTTGTTGAAGAAGGAGGAATGGTGCGCGACCGCACAGTTGTCGACCTCCTTCATCGATGTAGGGCGATCCGGCGAGCGCCTGCTCGCCCGAGGCAAGGTGACTCGCAAGGGTCGAGGTGTCGCCCACCTGACCGGTGAGGTCCGCGCCGAAGATGGTCGGTTGATCGCCACGGGCAATGGGACCTGGGCAATCTTCGGCACCAAACCGAGGCATTACCCCGGGCCAGAGAACCCTTGAAGAGCCGACCGCCTTCGGCGGTCCATGCGCGTACGCGTGAGCACCTTCCTCGTGCTGCTTCTGGTCGCCCCCACCCTCATGGGTTGTTTCGGTGGGGACGATGTCAAGGCGAAGAAGGTCGAGCATCCGTTTGACTTCGAAGAGGCGATTGCACCGGGCGTCTGGTATCACTTCGGTGGCAGCCCGGATGCGCAGAATGCGACCAATCTGCTCAATGCCTCACAGATGTCCGAGGGTGGATTCAACCTCGAGATGCTGAATGGTTCCAATGTGCCGGTGTGGGCCAATGGGACCTACTATGGCACGGGCTTCGATACTTTCGAGCCGACGCTCGGTGTGCTCAGTGACGGCACGATCGTCTTCACCAATTACAATGGCTTGACCAAGGGGACTCAAATCATCCGCAGTCAGGACCAGGGTCAGACCTGGGAGAATGTCGGGCCGTTCAATCAGGTCTATACCGGCGCGGGGCAGGTCGCGAACTCGAACGACCCCTACATCTACGTCGATCCTTGGACCGATCGCATCGTCAAGTTCGACATGCACGCGCTGACGGCGATGTGGGTCGAGTATTCGGATGACGGGGGGGATTCCTGGAGTGTTCCCTTCACCGTCTATGGCTACTACACGCCGCAAGACCACCAGAGCATCGCTTCGACCCCGGATGTCAATGGGATTGGCTTTCACGATGTCATTTACGTATTCTGCATCAATACGGGCACCTCGATCGCCGGGCCACAGTGCTCCCGCTCGCTGGATGGTGGACACAACTGGGACCTTCAGCGCCCCGGCTCACCGTTGGCCACCCAATGCAGTGGCCTGCACGGTCATTTGACGGGCAGTGCGGATGGTTGGCTCTATCGTGGCAACCCATCTTGTTCGGGCCCTGCTGTCTATGCCAGTGGCGATGGTGGCTATTCCTGGAGTGAGCATACCGTGACCGAGGTAATCGGCATGCAGCAGGGCTGGCACGCCCATGAGGTCAGCACCGCGACCGATGCGGCTGGCAATGTCTACGCCATGTGGATCGGAGATGGAATGATGCCGTGGGTTGCTTGGTCGACCGACCATGGCGATACCTGGAGCGAGCCGATCATGGTCGCCGCGCCCGGTGTTGAAGAGGCGGGCTTCCCCACAATCTTCGCGGGCGCGGATGGCCGCGTCGCCTTCGGCTACATCGGCGAGTTCACCGACAATGCTGGCTGGCACGGCTTCATGGGCGTCATCACCGATGCCCATGCGGCGAACCCCCTGATCACGACTGTGATCGTCAACGAATTCGATGACATCCTCGATCCGAGTGACGATTGCGGCGACGTTCGCTGCGGTGGATTCGGCGACTTCATCGACATCGAGATTGATGACGAGGGTCGGCCGTGGATTGCCTTGGCCCACAACGTGCGCAACGAGGAAGCGATCATCGGCACTTGGACCACGGGTCCGAGCCTGTTCGGCGATGAGATCACCCCACTCCCCATGCTACCCGCGGGCGGCAACACTACGCTCTTGATGTGATGTGACCCCCTCGTGGTCAACTACGGTTTCGTCATCGACAACCGCACCTGCATCGGCTGTCATGCCTGCACGGTGGCGTGCAAGGCCGAACACGATGTGCCGATCGGCGTCAATCGGACCCATGTCAAATACATCGAGACCGGCACCTATCCCGATACGAATCGTGAGTTCAGCGTGCATCGATGCAACCATTGTGAGGACGCACCGTGCACGACAATCTGTCCGACGACCGCCCTGTTTACGCGTGAGGATGGGATTGTCGACTTCGATGACGACCGTTGCATCGGCTGCAGATCCTGCATGCAGGCCTGCCCCTACGATGCCTTGTACATCGACCCGAACAAGGGCACAGCGGCCAAGTGCAACTATTGTGCACACCGAGTTGAGAATTCCTACGAGCCGGCCTGCGTCATCGTATGTCCGACCGAATCGATCATCTCGGGCGATTTGGACGACCCCGAATCCGAGATCGCTCTCAGAATCCAGCAGCACGACGTCAAGGTCCGAAAGCCCGAGGCCGGCACCAAGCCCAATCTCTACTATGTCGAGGCCTCCGAGGAGATGCTCGACCCCGCAGCGACCGAGATCGGTCCTTACATCTGGACCGAGCAGGCCGCGGGGGTCGGACACTTCGCCAAATATGCGGATCAGCGCCTCGACTCTGCTGACACCCCCTCGATGCTCGTCCAGCTCGCCCTCGAGAAGAAGGCGAAAAAGGCGAATCCGCGCGACCGCGCAATCATCCACGATGTCATGGCCAAACTCAAGGACAAACCCAAGCGCACATATGACCAACCCTCCAAGGGAATCCTCTGGGATGGCGAGGTCGCAGCCTACATCGTCGCCAAGTCGGCTGCGGCCGGTTTCTACCTATTCCTCGTCTACGGACTGTTCAGTGGGTTGTTGACTGGACTCGATTTTGCTGTATATGCGACATTTTCACTATTTCTTCTGGGCATCACGGGATTGCTTCTGGTCAAGGACCTCGACAAGCCCTGGCGCTTCGTCTACGTCATGCTGCGACCGAATTGGAAGTCATGGCTGGTCCGTGGGGCCTACATCATCTCAGGATTCGGAGCGATTCTCTTGGGTCATATCGCGATCGAATTATTCTCTCTCTCGATTCAACATGAGACTCTGGCCTATGCTGGGGTTCCGCTGGCCTGGATGACCGGCGCCTACACCGGCTGGCTGTTCAAGCAGGCCAAGGGGCGCGAGATGTGGGCGAATCGAACCGACCTGTCGATCGCGGCAACCGCGACTGTTGAGATGGTCCTGTTCGGCGGGCTTCCCTTCCTGGTGATGGGGATGTTCGATTGGAATCCACCGGCTTCCTTCTCCTGGCCATTCGCCATTGGAGTGCTTCTTCTGATGGTCTACTGGATGGGCTTCTCCCACATCCGCGAGGGCCTGCGCAAGGCCCAGATGGAGCCGCTGGCGTGAGGGGTTATTGCCATGGCTCAATCTCTGATCGAACGCATCGCCCAAGGGCTGCGTATCATCCCCAATCTGGATCGTGCACACGCATCGGGAGCCGGTGCACTGCGTCGCTTCCCCTCCCCCGATGAGTGGCATGACCACGTCGAATTGGACGCCCAAGCCTGGCCAGAGCAGATTGAGCGACGCTACTCGCTGGTGCCCACAACCTGCTTCAACTGCGAATCCGCCTGTGGGCTATTGGCCTATGTCGACAAGGACAGCGGCGAGGTACAGAAGTTCGAGGGCAATCCGCACCACCCCGGTTCGCGTGGCCGAAACTGTGCCAAAGGACCGGCCACGATCAATCAGATCCAGGATACGGAGAGAATCCTTCATCCCCTTCGAAGGAAGGGTGTCAGAGGCGAGGGTGGCTGGGAACAGATCACCTGGGACGAGGCATTGGATGAAATCGCTGCGAAGATCAGAGAGAGCCTGCTCACCGGCGCCAAGGACCGTGTGGTCTACCATGTGGGCCGACCCGGCCATGAGGGCTACACCGATCGCGTGCTCAAGGCCTGGGGGGTGGATGGACACAATTCCCACACCAACATCTGTTCGGCCGGTGCGCGCACCGGCTATGCGCTATGGCACAAGCACGACCGGCCGAGTCCGGATCATGCCAATGCCAAGGTCATCCTGCTAACCTCTTCTCATCTCGAGACGGGGCATTACTTCAATCCGCACGCGCAACGAATCCTTGAGGGCATGATGGATGGGGCCAAGCTCATCGTCATCGATCCTCGATTGTCGAATACCGCAGCGATGGCCGACCATTGGCTGCCGACCTGGCCCGGGTCTGAGACCGCTCTGTTCCTTTGTTGGGTTCGAATGATCATCGAGAAGGGGCTGGTCAACCGAGAATTCGTCGAGAATCAGGTCAACTGGCAGCAGTGGATGAATGCGGTCCACCCTTCACAACCGAGTACCTACGATAGATTTCTCGAACTGCTGTTGGAAGAGTACGCCGAGTACACGCCTGAGTTCGCCGCGGAGGAATGCCGCATCCCGGTCGAGCAGGTGATCGAGGTCGGCGAGATCGTCGCCAATGCCGGTACGCGTCTGTGCACACACGTCTGGCGAGCCGCTGCAATCGGCAATCTCGGTGGTTGGCAGGTCAGCCGCGCGCTGCATTTCCTCAATGTGCTGACCGGCAGTGTCGGTACCAAGGGCGGCACGGCGCCGAATTCATGGGCGAAATTCAAGCCGACTCTATTCGATGAGCCGCCGGCACCAGATGGTTGGAATGAACTGCACTTCCCTCCCGAATACACATTGTCCCACTTCGAGATGAGCCATATCCTGCCGCATATGGTCAAGGATGGACGCGGCACGATGGATGTGTATTTCACCCGTGTCTTCAATCCGGTGTGGACCTATCCAGATGGTTTCAGTTGGATGGAGATGCTTCAGAACGAGGAGTCCATCGGCTGCCATATCGCGCTCACACCAACGTGGAATGAGACGGCGTTCTTCGCCGATTATGTGCTACCTATGGGCCATGCCTCCGAGCGACACGACGTCAATT
>Ga0114996_10006512_pt1 | contig 13423 bp, 7 predicted proteins | sample ArcticOcean_MG_C_4_FD_87039 | JGI IMG/M metagenome (GOLD analysis project Ga0114996, IMG submission 87039) | Marine microbial communities from western Arctic Ocean - ArcticOcean_MG_CB4_134 | ecosystem: Environmental > Aquatic > Marine > Oceanic | place: Arctic Ocean: Canada Basin | collected... | reverse complement strand
CGGCCTGCGACCTCAACGATCCCTGCAGCATTGGATCGTGTTCGGTGGAGGGTCAATGCATCTGGACAACACCCCAAACGCAAGAGTGCCTGGGCGAAATCACATGCACAGATGACGCTGCCTGCGACCTCAACGATGCCTGCAGCATAGGATCGTGTTCGGCCGAGGGACAATGCACCTGGGCGAGCGTTCAATCGCAAGAGTGCCTGGGTGAAATCTCATGCACCGACGATGCGGCCTGCGACCTCAACGATCCCTGCAGCATTGGATCGTGTTCGGTGGAGGGTCAATGCATCTGGGCAACACCCCAAACCAAAGTTTGCTTGGAACAATCCACATGCACCGATGACAGTGATTGTGACATCGGTGATGTCTGCAGTATTGGCGCGTGCGATGCTGAGGGTAATTGCACATGGACCACCCAAGACCTCCCCGAGTGCAAAGCCTGCACGGCTGCCAGCGATTGTATTCCTGATACGGCCTGTGAAACACCGTCGTGCGACGATGGGAACTGCACGTTTACCTTTATCGAAGAGTGTTGCGTAGAAGACCTCGACTGTGAGTCCGACGATTCTTGCAGCGTAGCCACATGTGAACAGAACGCATGCGTGTTTACACCCAATCCGGACTGCTCGACTTGTGTCACGGCCGCCGAGTGTCCCACATCCGAGTGTGTTACCGCCGAGTGTATCGAACTCACATGTAATTTCACGGCCATCCCCAATTGCTGTGATTCAGTCACCGGTGAATGCACGGGACAAACTTGTCTGTCCGATTTGGACTGTGGCACCGGCCAACTGGTCTGTGAAGTCAACCGGTGCGACATACCGTCTGGGTTGTGCCAATCTGGACCGGTCGAATGCATCGACAATGATCCCTGCACAATAAACGGTCCGGAGTTGTGTTACGACGGTCTCACACCAACCGATCCCGACATTATCGGCTGTGTGAACTCGTTGGATCCCACCTGTGGTAGCGCCTCGTGTGTGGTGCCCAGCGATTGTCCGATCATCACCGAAAAATGCGGTGTCCAGACCTGTGAAGGGGGTAGCTGCGGTCTCATCAATACGGTGTGCGATGACAACAATCCATGCACCAAGAATTACTGTGATCTACTCACCGGCGACTGCAAGTCTGATGTGGTACTGACCTGTGACTGGGCTGGATGCAACGAAGCACTGGAGCAAGATCCCGCCTGTAGCGACGGCAACAAATGCACCTCCGATGGTTGCGCCTCCGGTCAATGTGTTTACGCGTCCTTTGTCTGCGACGACTACAACCCATGCACGACAGACACCTGCGATCCAATCATTGGTTGCATCTTTACGGCGGTGCCCAACTGTCAGGGCTGCCAAGCAGACACCGATTGTCATGATGGAAATTACTGCACCATCGACACCTGCGAAAATGCGACGGGCACGGGGCCCTTCAACTGTAAGTCCACACCCTTGGTGGGCGATCCATTGTGCCCGTAGTCGGGCCATTTCAATGACAAAACAGGGGCGCACTCAGACCCCACAAACGCATCTGGAATGAAGTCCGACCTATCATCGAAATGGATTCTAGGTTGCACGTTCGCGATCACGTTGCTCTGCCAATGGGTCGTCACCGCCGACACGGCCTATTTGGATTCCGATGACTGGTTCATTGTCCGAATGGGGCGCGAAGTCGTCGACACCCCGCCAACGGATCTGTCTGACCCACTGATCCGCTTCTGGACAGAAGAACCCACGTGGCGTCCTCTATCGGTGATGCTCAGCGGCCTGGAGCACGCCCTTTTGGGTGACAACCCACGCTATCGCGTTGGGTTTCACGGCCTGCTCCACCTGGCCTGCGCTTGGATGATATTTCTCCTCGCATCGCGCTGGCTTCAGTCCACACAAGTGGGGGCGTGGTCCGCAGTCTTGTACACCGTCCACCCCATCCAAGGGGAAACGCTCGCTTGGTTTCACAGCGGGTTTGAAGCCATCCCTATCACGCTGATGATCTTGATCACCCTGTGGCTCTTCACGACACAGCGACGCACATGGCTTGTGCTCTTGTCGTTTCAAGCCGCCCTGTTATTCCGTGAAAACGCGATTTGCATCCCCTTCCTGATCACTGCCATCGCTGCTACACGGGCGCCCCCCACGTCACGATGGCGCGAGATCCTAAAAGCCTCCGGCCCCTATTGGATCGTGCTCGCCATCAACGCGATCGGACGAATCATCGTCCTGAAAAGCACCATGAGCAATGACGCCAGCATGCTACAGAGCTTCCACATCACGGGCGATGTGGGGGGCTCAATCCTGCACGTCCTTGTCCAACCGTGGTTTCCCGTTCATCCCAGCGTGTGGGCGAGCACTGCTTGGTTTGTTCTCTTCGCCGTGTTGGGAGCGACGCTGCTCGTGCTCCACTGGCAAGTTGGTACCCGGCGACAGCTCGGAATCGTCTGGGGATTCTTCCTCCTTACTTGCCTTCCCGTCGCTCTGCAGGTGCACGATGGCGCCATCTTCCAAGATGCAATCTCCGGAGATCATGATCAGCGATGGTACTTTTTCCATTTGCCCATCGCCGCGTTGATGACTTGGGCTGCCACTCTACTGCTTCACAAACAACGATGGGGCACCCCCATTCTAGTCGGTCTAGCCGGCCTTTTTCTGGTCCTTCAAGTGCTGCACATGCGCTGGTGGACCGAGCGAGGACGCCTTGTCACTTCGATCGAAAACACCATCGAGTTGGCGGTCAGTGAGACGCCCGATTCAGCCATTGGCATTGTCTTGAAAACACAAAGTGCAAGCGCTGACTTGGCGGAGCAAGCCGTGTTGAATCGCGCCATTCGACTCGATCGGTCCCCTAAAGATGTACCCGTCTTTCGAGTCCTATTCTTGAGCGGGCAATCCCCCGTCGATCGGGCCATGAGCGCGGTCAATAGCCATGGGGAGCTCCTGTGGCTCGCCGCGCCCGCATCACCACCGAGGTCCATTCAATGGTTGGAATGGAACGAAGACGATCAGAACTTGGTTAAAATCAGAGTGGGTCCGACTCAGTGGCCTGGTTTGGTTCCACTTAACTGATGAGGAAACTCCACACATTGACTTGACCTGGAGCCATTAATTCTGGATTCTATCTGACTAGGTGGTCCGTACGGACACAACAACAACAGGAACGGGTGATTGCCATGATTGGAACGAACTGGCGTCCTGCGCCAATCCCAAAGCCACAACCAAAACCGTCTGCTTAATTGCCGAAGGTTTTCATGCAACCTATTCGGCCCACTAGGCAGCATTTCACTGCCTAGTGTGTCGAGTGTTTTGCCTCAGTCCAGGTTCATCGATACGCTAGCGCGACGATGAAACGAAAGACCACACGTGGTTTGATTCGGACACGGGTTCACGTATTCGTAATTGCACTGTGTCTAAGTGCATTGGCACTGCCTTGTCTGGCGAGCGCGGTTCATGGAGTGGTTCGCGGTGAGGGCGTTGGCGAAGACCTGTCGATCGTCGGGATTCCCACACGAAACGTTCACCAGCTACGCTCCGCCTCTCAAGTAACCTTACCCATCGCCTCGGTCGATCCACAGACCGGCGCCTTCACCCTGTCCATCGGCGAACAGAATCCCACCTACTTGATGATCACACACGGGTGTAGCAGCGAAGATATTCAGAAACGAAGGTTTCAAAATTGCACACTCTGGTTTCCTCGCCGTTTGCCCATCCAGGCCGGCGACGATCTCCAAATCGAACTACCAGAACCGCTACAAACGATACGAGGCGCTACAAACCATTCAGCCAACCCACAACCTATTTGGACCACCGGAGGCATGCTCATTGGTTTTCTCCTACTCATCGCTTGGTGGGTGCGACGAAAAGCACCTGCCCGCAAAGAGACCCCGGACCAATCCGATGGTGTCCGTAGGGATGGCTCATCTCGATGGCTCGTTCTGTGGTTCTTTCTTGGCACTCTGTTGGTATTGTTTGTTCGCTTGGGCACCGAACCTCTGGGGCTGCTTGAGTTCTCGTATTTTCATGAAGGCGTCCGCCCCAACCACATTCTCGACATCCTCACAGACAACATCACGATGGAACTCGCGCACGGTCCGATCACTCCCATGTTGCTTCGACTCTTGTCGTCCGTCTCCGACTCCGCGTGGTGGCTGCGCGCACCCTCGGTATTGTTTGGCGCACTCTTTGTGTCATTGGTCGTGGTAATCGTTCATTCGGAGTTAAACCGAAAGGTTGCTGTACTCGCCGGCGCTCTGGCTTTGACCAGCCCATTGGCGCTCTACTACGCACGAGACGCCAGCCCCTATGCCTTGGTTGGCCTGTGTGCAGCCGCCTCCATTTGGATACTTTGCCGTGCACCAAGAACTCGGAGACCGTGGCTGCTATGGAGTGGCTTTGTCGCACTACAGCTGGTCGGGTTCTTCAGTCATTTCGGATACGGTTTTGTCGCACTGTCTATGTTCCTTGCCGTGTGTGTGGTCTGGCATCGAAGCGAGCGACGTGCCTTGTCCCATGCGCTCTTCGCATTCGCGATGGCCGCCATTCCTGTCCTCATGCTTCTGCCCCATTTTCTGGATGTGCTTCAAATCAGCGGAACTCGCTTTGCCCTGATGTCTCCAATCTATTCCGTATCCCCCGGAGCCGTCGCCTACCTGTCCCATTTTCTCACGATCCTGAGCGGCTTTCCCGCCAATTGGACCTTGGGATTGGTCTTCGCAGTGCCTCTTTGGGCTCTTGGCATGCACGTCCTGTGGCAACACTCACGGATCCTCACTTGGATTGTCGGTCTTCAATGCGTCATGGTGGTCGGCTTTGTTTTGTTCAATCACACCATGTACACAACCCACGGCGGGGGACGGATTTTTTACGCATTCCGCTACACGCTACCCTTGCTACTGGGTGTACTCATCCCGATCGCCGCGTCCGTTCTGTCGCCATCACGATGGATCGTGTGGGGGTTGGTGGTGGTCACAACGTGCTACAGTACCGCATTGATTCAACAACCAACTCGCTCCAGTCAACGCGCTGCTGCAACACTGATTCAAGAGCACGCAAAACCCGGCGACGCATACGCCGTATTACCCGCCAATTTTTACGGCGATCTCTTTCAGTACTATCTCGCCAATCAATCCCCACCCAGCTTGATCACCAAGGGAAATGCTCAACACCTTTCGCTTGGAGACAAATCGATCTGGGGCCCAATCATGGAAACAAACCTTCCCTTTGAGACGGCCATCGATCATCTGGACCATGAGCGCCTCTGGGTGATCACCTACCACGAGTCGATGTTCGGGATCCCCAAGTTTGAATCATCGGTCAGCACGGAAGCGTTGGCGACGGTATCGACGTTGTGTGCGCCAGTGAAACTCCCCGTCAAAGCCATCGCCTGGATGAATGTTCACCTTTATGAGTGCGATCCGAGGCGTGTATGGAACGATAAAAACCACCTCACCATTGACACCAATAACCGCTTCTCATTGGACCGCTTTGTCCAACGACCCACACGAGCTCACGAACTGGACGACAGCGATTCATGGCCTCTTGTCATCCCGGGAGATGCCACGCATTTGATGGTTATTGCTGAGCCATCCTCCTCAGCAACCCAAGAAAGTCTGTCCATCGAATCCAAACACTCTCTCGGCGCCGTAACCTTTGCCAGTGTAGCCAACAAACACACCCAATGGGAGGTGTCCTTAACACCTCATCCGGGAACCACGCACCTGACCATACAACGTACCGGTGATTCACTGCCCATCATTCAACGCTTAGAGCTCCAGCGATGAAAAAGGTAGTCATCCTGCTGATTGTGCTCGGCTCCATGAGCTTTTCTCACCCCACATTGGGGGCCAGTGAAAGCAGCGTTGAGGACACGAAGGGCTGGTGGGCCAAAGGACGCATCCTGGGTTATCAAGGCATATGGCCGCTGCATATCGCCGCATTGTCATCCCGTGATTTTTCGGATCCCAACAACCCGATTGGATGGACAACCGTAGACGCAGACACCGGTCGATTCGACCTTCATGTCGCCCAGCCCGACCGCACCGAACTTTACCTTTTGGCCCAGTTGGACCGAGAACGACTGGGTCCAAGGCTCAACGGGAATCAGCTATTTTTCCTCCGGACAACCCCCTTTGAGCGGGCGGAATTTGATGGGAAACGGTTGCTCTTTGAATTGGGTGACATGGAACTGGCCCATTTGATCCGCGACAGCGATAACACGCGCGCACCAGCCATTGCGCTTGGGCTGGCCGTGTTGTTGTACGGACTCGGATTTCTGATCGTCCGCCGACTCAAGAAGACGTCGCCTGGCGCGCAACCGCTTCCAAACCGCGGTGGCTGGCCTCTGTGGGCCATAGCGATCGGTACTACAATCCCCTTGTTGCCAAACCTGGGACGTGAAGCGTTCGAACTGTTGGAGTTCACCTATCTGCACGAGGCGTTGCGCCCCGATTCAATACTCGCTTTGTTCACTGACCCCATCTCTGCCGAACTCAGTCATCCCCCATTTTGGCCTCTCGTCCTCCGATTTCTCACACAGATCAGTCACGAAGAGTGGTGGTTACGGCTGCCCTCAGTCCTGTGCCATCTCGGCTATGTGTTTGTGATATTCCGACTCGCCAGCCAGCACAGTGCCCGTGGAATGGGCCTCCTTGCTGCGCTGCTAGCCGGGATCGCGCCCATTTCCATGTACTACGGACAAGACGCGACACCCTACGCGTTGATGGGACTCCTATCGGCTTCCATCACACTCTGTGCCCTTCGCGAACGTTGGAAGGGCTTTGCGGCCTTGCTCATTATCGGTTTTTTCACCCACTACACCATGGCCGTTTTGGGGATCAGTATCGCCATTAGTCTGCTTTTGCATTGGCACGCCGGTCATGACTCAGGACGACTGCGAAGAGCCTTTTTTGCGTATGGGGTGGTCTGTGTTTTGCCCTTGATTTGGAGCGTTCATTTCATTCGAACGTTCTTTGCCAGCGGCATGTCGACCCGATTAATGAGTTCGGACTACCTGCCCGATCCTGGTTTCTTGGACTATGCCGGACATTTTCTCGCCGTGGTGATGGGAATCCCACCGGAGGTACACCTGGGGGCATTGGCGATCTTGGTATTGGTTGGCTTCGGCATCGTACGACTCACTCGAACACAACCACTCTTGGGGCGATTGGTAGCCGTCCAATTGGTTCTACTCATTGGCTACGTCATCTTCGTCTACAGCATGTACATGCGTTTTGCCGATGGCCGCGTCTTTTACGCCTATCGATGGACCAGTGTCTTTTTGCCCGCCGTCGCCGTCGGAGGGGCTGCGGCCATTTGCGCCCTCTGGCGCACCAAGAGATGGCTTGGCACCCTGGTAACGATCGTGCTCATCGTGTGTGCGCTCCTTCAAGATGGCCGGATCCTGCTGAACCCAAAGCGTCCCGATCAAAAGGCCGCGGCGGCTCACATTCAAGGGGAGGCGCAACCGGGCGATGCGTTCTGCGCACTTCCGGCAATCTATTACGCCCAACTCTTCAATTATCATCTCTTCGACCGGAAGCCTGATGATTGGATGGCGTGGCCCGACCAGCATGGTGATCTGTACGGCCCGTTTCACCAACGAAACACAACCCTAGAAACCCTGTCTCGAAACTTGGCGTTTCGCCGAATTTGGGTGGCCGTTTACCACGAAACCATGTTTGGTACGCGCAAATTTGATGCCGGACCCGCTGACCATCAACTCTCCTGGTTCAAGAGCAACCTAGGCTTTAATCCAACACAGGATCTATTTCGATTCTCCCATCTGGATTTGTACAGGTTTCACGTGCCACATGAGCCGCCCGATCCCGAACAGAGGGCATGGAAAGCGGGACGTCTTGAATTGGATTTCACCCAACGCATAAGACTCTTCCGGTACTTCCCGACGTTGCTTCACAGTCAATCCACCGAGTCCATCCTGAGCGGTGAAACGGTGAATGTTCGTGTTCCGCCGCCACCCTTTGAGGCAAAAACACTCGGTCTTGAACTCGAGATACACGCTCGAGAGGCGGTGCGGGAGAGCGATCTCTCGCTTCCTGGGATCGCGCTCACATTTCAAGCTACCAACGAAGGTGGGATCTGGCGCGGTCACGTCCCGGGATCGACCGACCGTATCGATTTGAAGTTGGTTCGCTCGGCCCATTTAACGGACGTCCACAGCAACACCATTGTTCGACTGACTGGCGACCCCAACAAAGCGACGGAACCCAACCCGGCGACAGAGAGTAATTAGAGCGTGAGGATTGTCCTACTAAACCCACCCGCGCCACGAATCACATTTCGCGACGGCTATTGTTCTTCGTCCTCCAAATCGGGCTATGTGTGGCATCCGCTCGACTTGATGGTCCAATCGGGGATCCTCACTGCACAGGGCCATGACATCACGTTCATCGACGCCATCGCCTCTCGGATGAGCGCCGAACACGCCATAGACCGGATCCGGGCGGCCAAACCTGATGCTGTACTGGCATTGACTGGCGATGCTTCGTGGTCAAACGATGTCCGCTTCCTGCGCCGATTGGGGGCCGCCGGACTGACCCCTCAATTGATACTCAGCGGTGATGTTCCACGATTTGAAGCGCAGCGAGCATTCACGGACATCCCCGATGCGCAGGCCATATTGACCGATTTCACCGATCTCGGGGCCGCCGCATTTTGGGCGAATGACCCGCAGCCACCCGGCATCATCGACCGCACAGGAACCGAGCACCCCGCAACAACGCGGCGATGGTCAAGCCCCTCGGCTCGCCATGACTTGATTGCGATGAACGCCTACCGGCTCCCTTTCCATGCTGGACAACCCTTCGCGAGCGTTCTGGTCAATTATGGATGTCCATTCTCGTGTACGTTCTGCAACACGGGAGAGTTGGGCTACAAGCTCCGCGACATCGGAGAAGCAATCGAGGAGCTTAGACTCGTCCACTCTCTGGGGTACCGAGCTGTGTACATCCGCGACGCGACCGCAAACGGGCAGCGAACACATTGGCTCTCCTTCTGTCGGACATTGGCCCAACAAAACCTGGATCTACAGTGGAATGTGTTCTGCACCTTTCGACCCTTCGATGCACAATTGGCCCACGCCATGGCGGATGCGGGTTGCCGGATTGTCCAATTCGGATTTGAGACCGCCAGCGAATCGTTGCGCGGCGAAACGGGCAAACCATTCAGCAATGAGGCCGCTCAAGCGGCCGTACGCTACTGCCACGAGGCGGGCATACGTGTGTGTGGTCATTTTGTGCTGGGTTTGCCCGGTCAAGACGAAAGAGAAATTCTGGAGACGGCGACGTTTGCTCGCAAACTCGATCTGGATTATGCAAGCTTCAACTTGGCCACGGCGCGCCCCGGCACTCATCTTCGTGAACACACCCAATCCGGGCAATTACCCGGTGGGGATGCCAGCGCCGATGGCTTTGTAGACGGATTCACAGACCTGTCCCAACAGGCGCTCAAACGACTGCGGCGGCAAGCCATTGTTCGTTTTTATCTGCGCCCACGTCCCATTCGAACCATTGTAGATGGTTTCGGACCGGGGACATGGCGCCATTTGGCTACCACTGCGCGGGCATTTTCGCGGGCTTTCTAGACACGGTTTTGCCGGTAGGCAGTCAAGCCAGCGGCCAACACGGCCATGGCTCGGCGCAAATCGTTCTCATTGAGCACATACGCAATACGTACTTCATCACGGCCCACACCGTCTGCGGCATAAAAGCCGCCGCCGGGTGCCACCATGGTCGTCGCACCATCCAGTTGAAACTCGTCGAGCATGAAACGGACAAAGTCCTCCGAGTCCGAAACGGGCAGGCGCGCCATCTGATAAAACGCGCCCTCGGGACGATGCACTAACACCCCATCGATACCTGATAGGCTCTCATACACCACATCACGACGGCGCCGATATTCCGTGCGAACGCCATCAAAGTATTCGGAAGGTACGTTGACCGCTTGCGCGGCCACCACCTGGGCCAAAGCCGGTGGACTCAGACGCGCCTGGGCAAACTTCATAGCCGATGCCATCACGGACTCATTACGAGACACAACACACCCGATTCGAGCCCCGCAAAGCGAAAATCGCTTGGACAGTGAATCGACGACTACGGTGCGATCAGCCACCTCGGGCCACGTCAGAACACTCCGTGTTGTGGGGCCGTCATAGACAAACTCGCGATACACTTCATCGGCGATAAGAAAGAGATCATGGCGCTGCACCAGATCAAGGATTCGTGCCACTTCGTCTTCCGTGTACACGATGCCAGTGGGGTTGGCTGGGTTGCACAAAAGCACCGCTTTGGTACGCGGCGTCACCAGACCATCCAAGGATTCAGGCAAGTGATAGCCCTCTTCCACGCGCGTGGGAATGGGAATGACTTTGTTGCCCAACATGGAGGCATACCCCAAGTAATTGGCGTACATGGGATCGGGAATGAGGATCTCGTCACCGGGATCCAAACACGCCGCAAATGCAAAGGAGACCGCTTCGCTTCCACCGGTGGTGACCAAAAGATCGTGTGGGCGAAGATCCGCACCGAGCGCCGAATAGTACTCCATCAGATAGGATCGGAAAGGAGCGTCCCCTCCGGAAGGCCCGTAGGCGATCACCTCATCGGCATAATTGGAGAGCGCCTGACGCATAACGAGGGGTGTCTCGATGTCGGGCTGACCGATGTTGAGATGATACACATGAGTACCCCGCTCACGTGCGCCATCGGCGTGCGGAACGAGTTTTCGAATGGGGGATGAAGGCGCGTCCATGCCGCGATGTGAGCCACGTTTCATGGCGCGCACTGTAGCGACGAGACATTGAAGGGGTCAAGCCCCGTCTGGAGCGCTGGGTTTTTCGTCGTGAAATTCGTAACTATGGCCCTGTGCATCGGTCACAATGAAGGTGCGATACTGTGCATTGGGCGCGGGTCCGGTGCGGCTGGTGTCGCGACGATTTCGGAAAGGACGGCGCATTACCAGGCACACCACCAAACCCACCAAGAATCCCCCCAAGTGAGCCAAAAACGCCACATCGGATCCCATCCAATCGATTCCCAAGGCACCAATCCCCTGCAAAACGACCCAAATCAAACCGAACATCCAAATGCTCAAACGAACGGGGATGAACAAGGTCAAGGGACTGATCATCAACACCTTCTGCCGAGGCCGTAAGAACACAGCAGCCCCCAACACACCGGATACGGCTCCCGAAGCGCCCACCATGGGAATCATGCTGAGTGGATCTGCGCCCACCTGGAAGGCGGCCGCACCCACACCAGCCAACCCATAGAGCCACGCAAAATGCCGACTTCCAATCATCGGTTCGACCATGCGACCAAAGAAATAGAGGAAGACCATGTTGGCCAGTAGATGCCACAACCCTGCGTGGAGGAACATGCTCGTACCGACGGTCAACGCGGCAAAGATCCCACCGTCGACGACCAGTCGACTCGGCACCAAGCCCAACGCGCCAAATACCTGCATCGGGTCCACGCCACTGAGCCACATCAAAACGAGCACCACTACATTGATCACAATGAGCCGGTGGGTCACGGGAGCGATGTGTTTGAGCCCAGTCGATTGTGAAGTCCAAATCATGACGGTGTTCCCTCTTGGAAAGAGTAGGTATCCCTTCCCAATGCGCAACCCTCAAAGCGCAATCTTTGTTCCGACCCGCGGGCTGACTGCAACTTTTCCGACCTAAATACGGTACACTGATTGAAATGCACGTCTTGTTTATTCAAAACAACGCGCTCGATGAGAGTCAGGCGTTGATCGATCTGGCGGCCTATTTGGAAGCCCATGGGCATCGATGCTCGTTGTTGCTGGATCGTGAAGAGACCGATCTGGCACACAGTACACGAGCGGCCCAACCCGAACTGATTCTGATCGCATGTTCCATGCTCAACCATTGGTGGGCAAGAAATGCGGCCAAACGGCTTCAGAACGCACTCGATGTCCCCATTGTCATGGCGGGTACCGGGCCCACGCTCTATCCGGATATGCTCTCCGACACCCGATTGACCGCGATCATTCGAGGCGAAGCGGAAGCGCCCATGGTGGCGCTTGTGGACGCCCTCGAAAGCGGTGCATGTGATACGGACATCACCGACATTCCCGGTCTCTATCAATGGCAGAGCAATTCGTGGCATGGCACCGCAACAGGCGTTCCCACTCCCATGACGTCCGTTCCACTCGCCAACAAAGATTTGTACTACAATCGCTATCCCTTTATGCGCCAATTTCCCTTCAAACGCTTCTTGACGAGTCGCGGTTGTCACCATCGATGCACCTATTGCTACATCTCATCGCTGAACCAATTGCTGCCCGACAAACGATCCCGAAAAGTCCGACGCAAAGATCCGCTCCAGGCGGTGGAAGAAGTAGCGCGTGAAGCGGCTGTGGGCCCATTGACTCACGTTCACTTCTCCGACGATCTATTTACAAACGATCCTCAATGGCTCGAGGAGTTCGCCCCATTGTACCGAGAGCGCGTGGGGATCCCGTTTACGTGCAACACCAGCGCCGAGTTGATCGATGAGCGAGTCGCGCTCGCCCTGTCCGAGGCTGGTTGTCACGCCATCGGATTCGCCGTGGAGACCGCCAATCCAGAGCTTCGGCTCAATGTGCTTCGAAAAGGCGTGCGAACCGAGCACATGCACCACGCGGCCCAGAGTCTCCGACAGGTCGGGATCCGACTGGCCACGTTCAACATGATCGCCCTGCCTGGAGAAACACCGGAACAAGCGCTTGAAACCGCCCAACTCAATGCCGATCTGGGCACCGACTACATCCGTCTGAACTATGCGTTTCCCATGCCCGGCACCGGCATGACGGACTACGCCATTGAACATGGCTACCTGCCCCAGGATTGGGCCGAACGCTTCTGTAGCCCCGACTTTCGCTACAAACCGGGTCCGCAATTCAAGACGCCGCACGTACAAGAATTCAAGAATCTGTTCTTGTTGTTCCGAATGGCATCCAAGAACAGCGTTCTCCTTGGCGTGGTTCGGTCTCTCTTGTCATCGCCAACGCCAAGTTTTTTGCACCGAATACTCTCTCTACAAGGCGCCTGGAACGAAAAGAGAAACTTTCGTATTCCGGTGACTGCGGGTCTTCGTTTCTTTGCTCAAGTGGGTCGCCCCGAGATGCGTGCGACCAATTTCCCCGCGCTTGTGTGAGCACATAGAACCATGATTCGCTTGACATCATGGCCCTGGGTTCGGATCCTAAGGGTATACGTAAGAAAGGAATTGTGAGGCCATGAAAACACTCCTGGTCAATCCATATACGGATACGGACCGCACAGCGGGCGCGTTCAAGAGCTTCTTGGAGGCCATGCCCCCCATCAGTATCGCCTATGTGGCGGCAGCGATGGAGCAAGCGGGGATCCCTGTTGCGTGCTACGACGACTTCATCCATGGAGGCAACCTCACGGAATT
>Ga0114996_10006510_pt1 | contig 13425 bp, 14 predicted proteins | sample ArcticOcean_MG_C_4_FD_87039 | JGI IMG/M metagenome (GOLD analysis project Ga0114996, IMG submission 87039) | Marine microbial communities from western Arctic Ocean - ArcticOcean_MG_CB4_134 | ecosystem: Environmental > Aquatic > Marine > Oceanic | place: Arctic Ocean: Canada Basin | collected... | reverse complement strand
GACCAAGTACGGCATGTACGGGTCGATGGCCGAAGCGGGGGTCTTCGCGGTGCATCTCGCCCGCGCGGGTTTCGCGGGGGACACCACGATCCTTGACGGCGACCGGGGTTTCTGGAGGATTATGGGTTCCCGCTACTGCGAATGGGACTCAATGACCGACCGGCTCGGTGAGCGATGGTTGATCGAGGAGACCTCCTTCAAGCTCTATCCGGCGTGTCGGTTCTCCACACCCGCGCTTGACCTGTTCTACGAACTTTGGGAGCGAGCCGGCGTCGAGGCCGACGAGATTTCGGCAGTCGAGGTGGCGGTCCCCCACGCGATGATGGCTAAACACATGGATAGTCCTGAAGTGCGCACCGTTGTGGATGGGCAGTTCAGCCTGCCTCACAATCTTGGCCTCGCAGCGTTCATGGGTCCACCCGGCCCGAAGTGGCACACGGCAGCGGCGATGGTCGACTTGAAGGTTCGTGAGTTCGCTAGCAGGGTCTCGGTGCACGTGTACCCGGAGGCCGGGCCGATGATGGAGAAGCTGATTCGCAAGCAGGGGCACTCCGAACTCATCCCCACGAAGATGATGTTAACTACCCGTTCAGGTAAGTCCTTCGAAGCGCTAACCGACCATGCCAGTGGGGACCCGTGGGAGGAGGGAGCGCTAATCGGAGACGCCGTATTGCAGAATAAATTCCGTTTGTTCTGTGAGCCGTATTTGTCAGTGGGTCAGATCGGTGACGCCATCTCGATCGTCGGTGCGCTTGAGGAGGAACCTGACGCAACCCGGCTCGTAGCGGCACTAGTTGCCGAAACGGCCATTGCTCCTTGAGGTCGGCCTGCAGCGTGTTGCGACCTTTAGTCCGGCGGCCACAGATCCACCATGTGCGGCTTTGGGATCGTTACGTCAACCAACTCGATCTGAAGTCCGAACGAGGTCTCGTGCATGGCGAATCGCTCGGGCTTGCCATCGGTCCCCGGGAGTGTCAGTGCAAGGTGGCACCCGTGGGCCTCGAGGCGACTGGACTCGGCCGCAAGATTATCGACCCATCGTCCGATGTGGTGGAGGACGGGTCGTTCGAGAGCGGGTTCGCTTGGCGGAGTCTCCCACTCGAAGAGTTCGATTGCTGGTGGCCCACCGGTCGTGAACGTGACCCGGGTTCGTCGCGGCTTACGGTCGGCTACTGACGTGCCGAGTTCCAGCACAACCTCATGCACCGGTCGCCAGTCGACCTCAAATAAACCACCGAACTCATCCATGGCAGCGTCAATGTCGGGAACAAGAAAAGCGATGTGGAAATAGCCGTTCACCGGAGTCGTTCGGTGATGCCGGGTGCCTTGAAGGTCCCGGTGATAGCTGAGCCGACGAGACCCTGTTCCACCGGAATCGATGTTCCTGTGATTCCGCTCGCCGCGTCGCTGCATAGGAAAGCCAGCGGGTAGGCGAGTTGTTCGGGAAGGAGCGGATCGAGGCCGGTTTCGGCGCGGTAATCGGCACCGAACTTGAACCATGTGTCCTCGTTCGCTCTCGACAGCGGTGTGTCAGTAAGTGACGGGTCGACCGCGTTTATACGGATACCGGCTGTGACGAGTTCGAGTGCCCGCTGGGCGACATAGGCGTTTATGGCGCGTTTACTGAACCGGTAGTTGTCAACTCCCTCATGGCCGGCGATCCACTCGACCGCCGACTCCCAGTCTGGTGTCGCCAAAAACTCCTGGATTTGGAGCAGTCGCACCTGCCATCCGAGGCTAGCGAGGGAGGAGATCATGGAGATGGACGATCCGGCGGCGAGTACACCCGACGTGACTAATGAGTCGACGATGTGTCGTTGCGCTATGAAATTGATGACCATGAGTCCGGGAGTGCCATCGGCGACTCCGGCACACATGAAGAGCGCATCGATTCGGTGATCGAGCGATGCCAGTGCTTCGTCAACGCTGTTGCGGTCACGCAGGTCAACTGGTGCCGAGGCCGCGACCGGGAAGTTCACATCGGCAATGTCAAATACCGTGACCTCGCCGCCGAGATTGGTGACCAGACGGGCGACTGCGGCCCCCATACCCGTGGCTCCTCCCACGACCAGCGCTCGCTTGCCATCGTATTGGAACAACTGGATCCCCATTGCAGAGTCGTTTGCTACTCGACCGGTTTGTGGAAGTCGCGTCCGATCTTGTACTGCTTGGGATCGTTGTTGTCCGGCGGTCCGTGATGTTGGGTGCCGGGCGGGAAGAGGTCTCGGAGAAATGGTCGGTCACGGTTCACATCACACGGTTCGAGCATCAGCCCTCCTGGGCCCCGATGCACGGCGACGCTATGGGCGTTCATGAAACATGGCCACCCGTAGCCATCGAGGCGTTCGGTCTCGGCAGGAAGATCGTTCACCCAGTAGCCGATGTGATGTATCCAGGTGTCGCCGGGTGGCGCAAGCGGCGAATTCGGGACCGATTCCCACATCTCGATGGCCGGGGGGCCGCCCTCGGAGAAGGTGAACACACACTCCAGCTCGTGATCGATGCCATGCTCGTCGCGCAGGACAGTCTCGGCCCGATGGACAGGACGCCACGTGACCTCGAAAGCTTTTCCGACCTCCTCCATGCCTTGCTCGAGGTTCGGCACTGCCAGTGCGAAATGCCAAATTGAACTCATGATGATCATAGAATAGCCGAAACCCGAGGGGGCGTTCATGCGATTGGGAATGTTCGTCGACATGCGCAACCCCAGCAGTTGGCGTCGTGTTCCCTCCGAGCACTACCGGATCTGGCTCGATCGCATAGCGGCTGCCGACCGAATGGGTGCCGAGATGGTCTGGCTCACCGAACACCATTTTTTCGACGATGGCCACCTACCGCAGCCATGGACCCTGGCCGCAGCGATCGCCGCTCGCACCGAACGAATCCGGATCGGGACCGCCGTTAACCTTCTGCCAATTCACAACAGCGTTGAGGTGGCTGAGCAGATCGCACTCGTCGACGTCATCAGCGACGGGCGTGTCGAACCAGGGTTCGGCGTTGGCTACCGGCGCCCTGAACACGAGGCCTTCGGGGCCGATTTTGATCGGCGCTATGAGATCTTCGTTGACCGCATCCACGAGATCCGTGCGTTGTGGGGGGAGGAGCCGGGAGCGACACGACTCGTCCGGCCTGAACCGATCCAGAACCCGATGCCGACGTGGGCGGGGTTCCGTGGTCCCCGCGGCGCCCGAATCGCGGGCGTGCTTGGTCTTGGCCTGCAGTGGCTCGACGCTGAACTACTCGAGCCCTATCTCGCTGGCCTCAACAGCGCAGGCCATGATGTGGAGACGGCGCGGTTGGCAGGCTCTTTTAGGTTTCTCCTAGTTGATGATCCAGAACGCGCCTGGGCCCGGACACGCGAACATGTCAACTACCGATGGGATTCCTACAACCACTACAGAATCGAAGGAACAGCCGAAACTCCGCCCGCTCCGGTCGACAGCGACGAGTGGATCGCACAGGGGCAGTTCATCCTTGGTTCGGTTGACGACGTGGTGTCAGCGATATGGGAGAGCACACAAGGTTTGCCGGTCACTGATGTCATGTTCTGGGCTGACTACCCGGGCATGCCTGACGACCTCGTCGACCGCCATATCGAACTGGCCTTCTCTGAACTGCAGCCGCGCCTGCGCAAGCTTGCCAACATCGACTCGAAGACGGGATCCGTCCATGCACCATGACGAGCTCCTGCAACTTGGCCACGAGGTTCTCGGGGGCACAGTGAGCGGCCAATACCTGCTTCCCGACGAGATCGCTTTCGTCGCGGAACGAGGCGAGGGTGCATATCTGTTTGACGTCCGCGGGCGTCGCTACATCGATTACATGCTTGGGAGCGGGCCGGTCCTGCTTGGCCATGGGCATCCCGAGGTCGTGGCAGCAGTAGTCGAGCAAGCCGCTCTCGGATCGACCTATTACGTACCTAACGCGAAGGCGTTCGAGCTGGCTGGCCGAATCGTTGATGTAATGCCGTGTGCCGAGCAAGTGAAGTTTACGTCGTCGGGCTCCGATGCCACGTTCTACGCGCTGCGTATTGCCCGGGTATTCACCGGGAGATCCAAGATCCTCAAGTTCGCCGGTGGTTTTCACGGCTCACACGACATCGGAATGATGAACGGCTTTTCCGAACCGGCTTTTGCCTATCCGTGTTCAAACCCTGATTCCGACGGTGTAACAGCTGGGGTCGCCGATGAGGTGATCGTGTCGCGCTGGAACGACGTCGATATGACTACGGAGCTCATTTCTACCCATGCACACGAGCTGGCCGCGGTCATCTGCGAGCCGATGCAACGCTGCCTCGTAGCGGCCCCAGGATTTTTGCAGTTGCTACGTGATCTGACCACGCAACACGGCCTGCTGTTGATTTTCGATGAGATGGTCACCGGTTTTCGATTTGCCCTAGGCGGCGCTCAGGAACGATATGGAGTAGTGCCCGACATGGCGACGTTCGGCAAGGCCCTGACTAACGGCCATCCGATGTCGGGCATCGCCGGTCGGCGCGAAATCATCGATGTCACCCACCCGTCCCGTCATGGCGTGGCACCGATCGCCTATTTCGGCAACACGCTTAACGGCAATCCGCTGTGCGCCGCGGCTGGAGTGGCGACTCTGAACGTGCTCGCTCGCGATGGCGTGTACGAGCGGCTGGAGTCGGTCACCCAAGAGCTGCGGAGTGGAATCGCAGAGCGGGCTGGAGATCTCGGTATCAGTGTGCAGCTGCTTGGTGATGGACCGGTGTTCCAGCTGGCCTTCGCCGACCATGAGATCCGTGATCTGGCCGATTTGCAGCGAGCTGATGGCGAACGATTTAGGCGGTTCCTGCACGGATGTGTGGCTCGGGGTGTTCTGAGCTCGGGCAAGTTCTACGTCTCACTCGCCCACAGCGACAACGACGTGGCCGAGACACTAGAGGTGATTGGAGCGGTGCTCGCCGAGGTGTGATTCGACCAGTGCTCAGGTTGCAGATTCGGTTCGAACTTCGTCGAGGGCGCGCAGGACGGCGTTGGGTGTTATTGGCTGTTTGGTGAAGGCAACGCCGAAAGGTGAGAGCGCATCGTTGACCGCATTCACGACGCATGGTGGCGAACCGATCGCGCCACCTTCGCCCACACCCTTGTGCCCACCTGGAGAGTCAGAAGGCGTGACGATGTGTCCAATCTCGATGACTGGTATCTCCGCTGATGTCGGAATCAGGTAGTCGAGCATCGTCGCTGCAAGCGGGTTGCCGTCAGTGTCGTAGGGCGAATGTTCGAAGAGTGCGCCGCCTATGCCCTGTGCAACGCCACCTGCGATCTGACCTTGGACGATCATCGGGTTGATCATGACGCCGCAGTCCTCGCTGACGAGGTAGCGCAAGAGGGTCACGATGCCCGTGTTTACATCTACCTCACACGTGCACACATGAGCAGCGTTTGAGAAGGTGACCGGGGGCGCCTGGTACCGAGCGCTGTGTTCGAGCCCAGGAGCGGTGTCTGGGGGTAACGCCTCTGGCTGGGTGTAGGCGGTTCGGGCAAGCTCGGCTACCGACACCGACCGAGTGGGTGTGCCGGCGACTGAGACGACACCCAACTCGATACGAAGATCTTCAGGTCCAGCCTCGAGCACGTGGGCGGCAAGGTGCAGTATCTGCTGACGGACCCCCGAGGCGGCTGCTCGAGCCGCGCCTCCGGCTATCACAGCGCTTCGGCTGCCGCCGGTCCCGAATCCGTAGGGGGACCCGTGGCCCTGGTGGAAGGCGACGACCGCCATGTCGATACCCAGCTCATCGGCGACGACCTGAGCGATCGTCGTCTCCAACCCCTGACCGTGCGAACCAGTGCCCATGTACACGCTAACGCTGCCGTCGAGTTCGACTCGTACGACCGCCCCCTCGTTTCCGAGCGCGCCTGCCCCTTTGGACGTAGGTTCGATGAACAGAGAGAGGCCCACCCCCAGGTATCTGCCGTCCAAACGAGCCTCCGTTTGGCCGACGCGGAACGCGTCGTAGTCGAGCATCGCTACTGCTTGTTCCAGCGTCTCTGCTGGCGAGATTCGCTCGTACACGTTTCCGGTGGCGGTCGTGTAGGGCAGGTCCTCCTGCCGGATTACGTTGTGTCGCCTCAGCTCTAGTGGGTCCATGCCTATCCGTCTGGCAAGCGTGTCGATCATTAGCTCGCGGGCGACTGTTTCCATCTGCCATGGGCCGCGGTACGCACCTCGCCCGGACGTGTTGGTGAATACCGAGCCTGCCGACCAACTCATGAGCGGTATGGCGTAGGGGCCGGGAAACATCGATACGAGGTTGTTGGAGTTCGCCGGCACGCCGCCGAGCGGATAGGCACCGCTGTCGTTCAGTTGGTCGATCTCGGCTGCGACGATCCGGGCATCGTCATCCAGACCCATCGTTACCGTCGTTCGGTCGACCCGAGCCGAGTTGGCCGCGATCAGGTTCTCTCGACGATCCTCGATCCACTTCAGCGGTCGGCCTACGGCTCGTGCAGCTAGCAGAACAGCGATTTCATCGCGTCCAAGAAATACTTTCTGTCCGAACGCGCCGCCAACGTCGCCCATGTGAACACGAACCTGATGTTCACCGAGGTTCAGGACTCGGGCCGCGGTGAGGGTGAGTTCGTGCGGGCTTTGGGTCGAGGCCCAGATGTCGACCCGCTCGGCGTAGGGCTGCCAATCGACGACGAGGCCTCTTGTTTCCATCGGCATGTTGCGCTGTCGGTGTTGCCGGAATGTCTCTGTCACGACGACAGCCGCATTTGCGAGCGCTGGGGCAACGCCGGCGTTGGTCGAGTGTTCGACCCCTGCCACGTTTGTGCCGAGTTCCGGGTGCACAAGATTCTGGTCAGAAGCGGCCTGTTCGAAATCGACCACGGGTAACAGTGCCTCGTACTCGACATCTAGTAGGTCGATAGCGTCTTCAGCCAGGTATCGGTTGTCAGCGACGACCAATGCGATCGGGTCACCAACGAAGCGGACGTCTCCGTCGGCGAGCACATGGGCTGGCACGATGGCCTGTTCTGCAGTGACCATGGACGAGCGAAGTGAGTCGACGTGGTGGTTTAGCTCACTGGCAGTGAAGACCGCGTGGACTCCCGGCAGAGCCGCTGCGGCAGTGGTGTCGAGGGCTACGATTCGTGCCCGGGCGAAGTCACTTCGTGCGAAGGCGACATGGAACATGCCCGGTAGCACGACATCGTCGACGTAACGACCGTGCCCGGTGACGAGCCGTTTGTCCTCGACCCGTCTGATTGATTGGCCGACGAATCGCGCTGCCTCCGGTGGCGCCGACGCGGTCTCGGCAGTCGTCATTGCTTGTCCTCCGAGCCGGACCGAGTAGAGAGCTTCGACGCCGCCTGCTGCACGGCGGCAACGATCCCCTGATAGCCGGTACAGCGGCACAGGTTTCCCGAAAGACCGGTGCGAATGTCATCGAGCGTCGGATGGGGGTGATTCTCGAGGAATGCTGTCGCCGAGATGACGAAGCCCGGTGTACAGAAACCGCACTGGAGTCCGTGACAGTTACGAAAGGCCTCTTGAACTGTACTGAGCGTTCCGTCAGGGTCCATGAGACCTTCGGCGGTCGTCACCGTCGACCCGTCGACCTGGACGGCGAATAGCAGACACGCCCGTACGGCGATGCCGTCGAGCAGGACGGTGCATGCCCCGCATGCGCCTTGTTCGCAGCCGAGGTGTACGCCGGTGACCAGGCAGTCTTCGCGCAGATAGTCGGCAAGGGTCTTGCGCGCTTCGACAGCGGCGTTATGTGGCACTCCGTTTACGGTCGTAGTGACAGGAATGGGTTCAGTCACGGCGTTACACCTCTTTTTCTTCTTCTTCGCAAATGTGCCGGACGGCCGAGGCGATCGCATTGCCTGCCAGATGGGCTCCGACACGTCGTCGGTAGGAGGCCGAGGCATGACCATCGTCGATTACAAGGAGGTCCGTTGTGGCCAGACGCCCGAGCTCGGCTGTGTTTAGCTTTCCTAGGGGCATCCCGAGGAGAGCCGCCTCCGCCGCGGTCGCACGCTGTGGCTGGTTGCCGACGCCGAACAACACGACCGCAGCTCGATCTATGTTCGCCTGTTGGTCGACCTGGATTCCGACCGCAGCCCCGGCGAGGGCGAAGTCACCGTGACGGCGTGCGACTTCGCGGATTGCGAACCCTGACTGGCCCGACCACACCGGCAAAATTATTGCGACGAGCAGCTCGTCGTCCTCGAGAGCGGTAGAGAAAGCGCCGTCGAAGAAGTCAGTAGCAGCAACGGCCCGTCGACTGGTAGCGCTGGCGATTTCGATCTCGGCGTCGAGTGCCACGGCGACCGCCGGGTACTCGGCGGCGGGGTCCGCGTGGGCTACAGATCCTCCAATAGTCCCGCGATTACGAATCTGGAAGTGGCCGATGTGGGGAGTCGCAAGTGTCAGTAGAGGGGCGGCTTCTAGCAAGGTCAAATCGGCTTCTATCGTCGCCTGACGGACCATTGCGCCGATACGGAGGGAGCCGTTCGCACGCGCAATGGTTGTGAGAGCATCGACTCCGTTTATGTCGATGAGGTGCTCGCATCGGGCCAATCGCAACGCGAGAAGTGGAACGAGGCTCTGTCCACCCGCCAGCAGTTTGGCCTCGTCGCCATGGGTGGCGAGCAAGTCCAGGACTTCGGCGACTGACTTGGGGGAGTGATACTCGAAGGCTGCTGGCTTCAGGATGGGCCGTCCTCAACTTGCCGGATACCTGATTAGCATTATCCTTGATTGTGGGGCAATGAGCGACCCCGGGCTGAAATGGCTGTTCTGTTCGCAGCGAACAAGGAGGCGTTCCGATTCAGTGGGATGACCACGTCTCTGCCGAGCTATTGCCATGACAGAGGGTGCCGCTACCGTCGCGGCCAGCTCACACGATGAGCTTCTCGATGCGGCCATGTATTCAGCCGCAGGTCGACGCGACCCCTATGTTTTCCTCCACGAACTGGTCGGCCGCGACGCATTCTACGTTCGCGATGATGGCCGGTCGTTTGTGTACGGCTACAGCGAGTGTGTCGCCGCTCTTCGCTCTAAGAGTTTTCTAAAACACGGCGAACACGCCAGTTCAACTTCGTCGACCTTCACCCCCGAACAGGAGAACACGCTTAGTTGCGAACGTCCCGATACGGCGGGGATGCTCTCGTCGATCGACGACCCCGATCATGTGCGGCTTCGACGCCTGGTAAGCCTCGTATTTACGCCGAAGGAGATCGGCCAATACGTGGAACTGATCACAGCCACGCTGGACGAGCAACTTGCCTTGCTGGAGCGTCACGAACCGGTCGACCTGGTGACCACCCTCCACTCGCAGATTCCGAGTCAGGTAGTCGGCCATTTGATCGGCCTCCCGCTTCCCGATCGTGACCTGTTCGCTCGGCTAGCTGCGCTTCAATCGTTAGGGCGTGATCCTGATGCCACGTTTGAGGTACAATTGATCGCGGTTCGCGCCCGGCGGGAAATGTACGAGTACGTTGCCGACCTCATCGAGAACGAGCGCAGCGATCCCGGCGATACACCGGTCGGTCGATTGATTCGGCTAGAACAACACGGCGAACAGATCAGCCACTCCGAACTGATCTCCCTCGTCGCGACCGTCTACTCGGCCGGCTACGGCACGACCGTGCGAATGCTAGGTAACGGCGCCGTTGCCTTGCTTAGCAATCCGAATCAGGCTTCGTTCCTCCGAAGTAATCCCGAGCACACCCGCCGTGTTACCGACGAGTTGCTGCGCTACGACACGCCGGTGATGACGGTCGGCTACTTCGCCGATGACAGTGCAACGATCGGTGATACGAGGCTAGAACCGGGCTCGTTGTGCACGATAATCATTGGGGCTGCCAACCACGATCCTCGCGCGTTCGAAGCGCCCGACATGCTTGACGTGACACTCCAACGTAGCGAGAGTCCACTGTCGTTTGGGTTCGGCATCCACTACTGCCTCGGTCAGGCGCTCGCCCGGCTGGAAGGAGACATTGTGTTCTCAGAGATGACCCGTCGATTCCCCAAGATGGTCCTGGCTGAAGAACCGGAACGCCAGGACACCTTCCGCGCCCGTGCGTTCACCCGGATCCCTGTTGTGCTGGAACCATCGTGACCGGCCGCCTCGAAGGTAAACGGGTCGTCCTCGTCGGCGCCGGCCAAAGTCCGGGGCGTAGCGTCGGTATTGGCCGATCGACCGCATTGCTCTTCGCCCGGGAGGGGGCCGAGTTGTTGCTGGTGGACAGAGATCGTGATAGCGCCGAGGAGACTCGTGCCCGCATCGTCGAGGCCGGGGGGCAGGCCGTAGTTCATGTTGCCGACATCACCGATGCCAGAGACTGTGCTGACCTAGCTGATACAGCACGGTCCGAGCTCGGTGGCGTCGATGTCGTGTTTAACAGTGTCGGCATCGTCGGGGCCGGCGCGGTTGTCGAGGTCGAAGAAACGGTGTGGGACATGGTAATCGAGACCAATCTCAAGTCGATGTGGCTCGTCGCCGCCCACCTGCTCCCCGTAATGGTCGAGGCTCGGGGCGGATCGTTTATAGCGGTGTCGTCGATCGCGGCCGAGCGAGGTGGGAACGCCGCGGCGTATGCGGTGTCCAAGGCCGGCGTGAATCGGCTGGTTCGTGCTATTGCCCAGCAGTACGCCCGTTACGAGATCCGGGCCAATGCGATCATGCCTGGACTGATCGACACGCCTATGGCCATTGACGCGGCGGCCGAGACGATGGGCATTTCCCGCGAAGAACTGGCTGCGAAGCGAGACGCCATGGTGCCGATGAGCTACAAGGGTTCGCCGGACGATGTGGCGTACGCTGCACTGTTCTTCGCCTCTGACGAATCGCGATACGTGAGTGGCACGTGCCTTCCAGTTGATGGTGCCGTTCTCTCGATGCGCTGATCCAATCCGTGTATCGGTTAATAGGACATGGCAGCGTCCGAATCATGATCGGCAGTAGGACTCCTGTGAGTCGTCGGGGCCGGGCAGCCGGTGTTGTGCATCCCCCTCGGCGCTGCCGTTGATGGTGAGAAGTAGGCCCCGCCGGAGCTTCTCATTCGACAACCCGCTACGCGATCGGTGGAGCATCCCCACCTGGAGCACGTTGAGTGGATCCAGGTAAGCGTCCCGCATGGCCAGCGTTCGGCGCAGCATGGGCCTCTCGGCCAGTAGTTCGGTGCCGGTGACGGCCCGGATCTCGGTCTCGGTCCGCTGGTACTAGTCCACAGCGGCGTCGAACAGGTGGTGCATCGACGGGTCGACGAGTCGTTCCCGGTAGTGCCGTGCAATTGACAGGTCGGCCTTGGCCAGGGTCATCTTGACGTTCGACACGAACCTCCGGAAGAAGTGCCAGTCCTGAACATGAGCTGCAGTTCGTCGCCGTGGCCGGCGGCCCGGCAGGCGGCCAGGCCGCTGCCGGCTTCGCACGAGCCGGGGATGATCTGTCGGTATTGGGTCCACCTGAAAGCCCACGGGATGGCCGACAGGTAGGCGATACCGGTGGTCGCCCGCGTCGCCTGTCCGGATGTGAGCCGATGTTCATCTCGCCTAGTTCCTCCACCGGGGTGGATCTGGTGAAGTAGTCGACCAGCCCGGGAGTCTCGACGAACCGTCTATATGCCGCGTAGGCGTCGTCGGCCATGCCGTCCATGATCGGAGTACCACCGGGTGATGGTGCTCTCGGACAGCTGGGACCAGGGCGAACCGGCTGTCATGGAGGAGCAGATGGCCCGCCTGCACCCGGTGGCCCACCAGGTGGTCTGGGTGAATCCGTTGAAGGCTTTGCCGGACTATGCACCGATCGCCCGGGGCATGGCCGTGGCCCTGCCCCATGTGGACCGATTCCTGGAGGGGCACTCGTTGGACCCCCTCCGAGACATGGCAGACTTCCTGGCAGGCTGAGCCGTCGAGGGGGGGGTACCAGTATGGACTTCGGTGGCGTCGCCTACAGCGCGGCGGAGGGCTGCTCCCTCGAGAATTTGGGCTACTCCTTTATCGGTCAGGGTGATTACCTAGCCACGTTTACGAACTTGCTTGAGTTAGCGCAGGCTACAACCACCGCCGACATCGGTTCCTTTATCATGACCGCGTACGGCCGCCACCCGGCGGTGGCGGCCCGGGAAGCGGCGAAGGTCGACGAGGCATCGGGCGGCCGCGTGATGTTGACGATCGGACGGGGTTCACGTTCGGCAGCGCTTATGGGGCGACCACCAATCCCTGTCGCTGAGTCGAAATCGTATGTGACATGCCTACGGGCCTTGCTGCGAGGGGAGGCGGCACACTGGGACGGTCACGATATTCTGCCGCTTGGCGCTCCAGTCAGTCTTCCTGTCTATGTTTCGGCGTATGGACCCATCGTGAGGCGAATGGCGGGGCAGGTTGCAGACGGTGTTGTCCTCGCCGCTGGTTCATCGGTTCCACAGCTTCATTCCTATCTAGCCGATATAGCTGAGGGCGCACACGATGCCGATCGCTCAGCCGACGAGGTTGATACGTGGCTGCTGTGTCGTGCATCGGTACGCGAGAAACGCTCTGACGCATTAGATGATGTGCGAGGCTTGCTCGCCGCGAGCGCTTATCGGCATCTCAGAGCACCGACACAGATGGCAACAGTTCCAGCCGAGTTCCTTGAACCCCTAAGTGAGTTTCGTAAACGCTACGACTCCGAGGGTATGGAGGGTTATCAGCCGTCCTGGGATAGCCCCAACGCGAACCTCGTCCGCGAGCTCGGACTCGACGAGTTCCTGGCCGAGCGCTTCGCCATTGTTGGCACACCCGCCGAGTGCCGAGATCAGGCAACGGCCCTCGAGGCCGCAGGTGTCAACCGAATTGTCTTTGCTCCTGGTGCCCGTGACTCTGACACCTTGTACGCACGAGTCGCCGAAGCGCTGTTGTCCTGAAGGGCACCCACCCTCAAGCCGATGTGCCATCAGGTGCGAAAGCGGTTCCCGACCAGGCCGCTCTCGACTAACCGCTGGCCACCTTTGAGGCCGCCCGGCGAATAACTCCCTCGGTTGCCTACTCGGATGGGACCTAAGAACCGTTTCGACATGGGCTTTTGTTGCACACGCCATTGCACAGAATGCACACCATCAGACGGACACAGACATACCCATCAGACACACATCCTTGAATCCACGAGCACTAGCGGTCCGAATGGACACTCCGGACAGATTTCTGTGATCTGGGGGACCGAAGGTCGGGAGTTCAAATCTCCCCAGCCCGACAAACAAATACCCTGTTTGAACAGGCGTTTCATCGCCGCTGGGGTTTCTAGGCGGAAACTAAGCGTTCGCTCAGGCCGCGAGCAGGCCGCGCGTCGTTGGAAATGGCGTTCTGGAACTGCTCCTCCAACCCTTCCGTCAGAGCCTCGTCGAGTTGATCGACAATCTCGCTATACGTGAGTGCCTGATTGGAGGAGCACGATTAGCTGTCGGGAGT
>Ga0114996_10006507_pt1 | contig 13429 bp, 10 predicted proteins | sample ArcticOcean_MG_C_4_FD_87039 | JGI IMG/M metagenome (GOLD analysis project Ga0114996, IMG submission 87039) | Marine microbial communities from western Arctic Ocean - ArcticOcean_MG_CB4_134 | ecosystem: Environmental > Aquatic > Marine > Oceanic | place: Arctic Ocean: Canada Basin | collected... | reverse complement strand
GGAGAAGACGCCCCCGAGGTGGAACGGGGAGAAGATAGGCATCCCGTCGAGCAGGATCAGGTTCTGATCCTGCGACCCTCCCCTCACGTGAAAGGATGCGGAGAAGTCGGAGGTCGACACCACACCCGGCAGCACCTCGAGCGCGCGTACCGGATCAGGCTCGGCGAGGCCCGGCACGATCCTCACTTCGTCCAGATCCAGCGCTCTTACGGTGGCGCCACCCACCTGCTCGAAACGGGCCCGCTCACGACTGCGCTCGGCCTCGACGGAGATTCCTTCGATCTGGAGCGCGCTTCGCTGGAGCCGGAGGTCAAGCTCCATGGTTTCGGTGGGGCTGATGACGATCTCCTCGGAGTACTCTGCGTACCCCAACCCCTGGACGCGGACCGTGTAGGGCCCGGGAGCGACCTCGAAGATGCGAAACGAGCCCAATCGATCCGTATCGGAGGCGACGACAGGGGTCCCGCTCCTGAGCAGCATGACCGACGCCCTGAACACGGCGGCGCCCTCGTCGTCACGGACGCGGCCCTGGACGGTCGCGTCCTGCGCGGCAAGGGGCCCCAAGGGCAGAAGGAAAATGCCCACGAGGAGCACCAAGGGCGCGTGTTTTATTGCGATCAATTCGTCCCGCTGCCCCTACAAGTCCCCTCGGCCGAACCGACCGTGCCGGAGAAAGTACACGACCTCTTCAGCTACATCCCCGCGGTTCATGATGAACGTGTGGGTTGCGGAGACCACCATGAAGTCTGTCGCCCCCTCGAGCCTGGCCCGGTCAACGCCGACTTTACCATCGTCTGGCCCTGGAATAAGCCACGAACCCAGCGGGCTGATGCTCCGATCGCCAGTGACGATGCCCAGGCCGAATCGTACCGGGCCCAGTTGGCTCGAGATGCCCGCGGAATCGGTCCCGAGTCTCGAGGCGGCTGGACCCAATAGGCGCTGAAGGAGGGGAGAGTCGGAGAAGGCGTCGATCAACTCGCTTCCCTGGCTCGGGGGACTCAACATCACCACACGTCCCTGATGCGGGTCGGGCTGCCGGTCGAGGTAGCTCCGGACCAACACTCCCCCCATCGAGTGGGTGACGAAATGTACAGTTTCGGCTTCGGTCCCACAGCACTGCCCCACTTCGGCCTGGAGTCGATCGACGAGGGCTTCCATGGGCTCTGATGTTGATGGGTATCCGAAACTGACTACGCGAAAACCGGCGTTCTCGAGGCGCGATACTAGAATCGTCATCGATGCGGGGGTACGGCCTAGGCCATGTACGACGATGACGGACTCCGCTCCGTCCGGGGGTGGGGGCGAGCAACCGGACAAGACCCATGGAAGGGTGCAAATCATCGGTACGAGAAAAATCTTGTTTACCATCGGTGCGATCTAACGGGTTTGTGAATCAACTACACGATTCTACATCTACCCCAATGCATGAGTAAGTGCTTCAAAGCTCTCCTCGAAAGTGCTCTTCGTCACGACCATCGGAGATCCGACGGCCACGTGTATGGTCGAAAAGGGCAAGGGCTGCATCTTCCGATCCCAGGACTTGGATCGTAGACATCTCGTTGCCGAAATGTGCAGGGGTACGATCGGCACGCCACTCTGAAGGGCAATGTGAAGGACCCCTTTCTTCAGTGTTCGGGCCGGGCCACTCGGTCCGTCCGGAGCGATAAGGGTCGAGTACCCACTCTTGAGGTAGGTCACGAGCTCGTCTGCCGCTCGGCGTCCGTCATGTCCCGTCGAGCCGAGAACCAATCGCTGCACACCGAGCAGATTCAGAAGCACGGCGACCGGTTTCGTATACCAGGGCGGATGCTGCAGCCAGGCGTTCGGCCGTTGCTGAAGATAGGCCGGAAGACGTGGTGTCCACCCCTGGAGGGACAGGGGGCCAGACTCGTGCCACTGGCAAAAAATGTAGTTCGAGTCCGCCGAGAGGTTCTGTGTGCCCGTTACCCGAACGTCTATCGTCAGACGTAACACCAGCAGGAACGCGAACCAGAGGGCCCCCAGCACATACCCGTAGATAAGGAAAGGAACCCGAAGTAGGAGGGGCACGTTGTCTAACCGATATCGACTGCGCAGTCTATTTCCCCCCCCTCTCCAGTAGTTTCCGAGTTTTCTGCTCCGCCTCCAGGCGGTGCCGGGCGTCGCGAGCAGTCTCGCCAGGGTTTCGCACCGAGACACCGGCCCCGCCCATGAACGCCACGCCGGTAACCCGCAGGATGGGTGCGTCCGGGTGGCTGGGTGGACGGTAATGGTTACTGATGCCGAAGCCGCCCATTATGCCGACTCCGGAGGACTCCACCTGAACATCCGGGGGAGCGATGATCTCGACGGCGCCCATGAACGCGAGGACCCGGACTTCGGTGACGCCGGCCCCCAGCTGAGCGTCTCGGAAGTCGAGCTCGCAGCCTCCCATCACGCCTACGGCCCAGTTGTTCCTGGCAGGGATCCAGGTGCCGGAGCGCCCTCCCCCGCCCATGATGCCGACGATCATAGAATGGTCGGGGATCCGGTCGTTCGGCGGAGTAGGGCGCGGAGGGAGGTCGGAAGCGGGCGAACTAGCTGCCCCCTCGCCATTCACGGGGACGGGCGGGGCGGGTAGGTCAGCCAGGATCAGGCGCAGTTCACCCGCGGTCTCCGCCTGATGGACCAGTTCGAGCCGATTCTCGAGCTCCCCCATCTCCATCTCGTCCCGTGCGAACGACTCGCAGAGGGCGTCGATGATCTCCTGCCGTGTTTCTGGCGTCGGCTGGGTCGCCTCGCTCATCGGGTTCTATCAGGCATAAGTCCTTCGGAGTTCCGACTTCTGCACCTTACCCGTGCCCCCGATGGGCAGCTCCTCGACTAATATTACGTCGTCCGGTATCGACCAGTCCGCAACCTTGCCCTTGAAGAACCCGAGCAAATCCTCTTTAGAGGGGTTCGCCCCACTCTTCGACTCCACGATGAGGAGGGGCCTTTCGGTCCATTTTTTATCCGGAATTCCGATCACCGCCGCCTGCATTACATCAGGATGGCTCATCGCCAGGTTCTCCAGCTCGATCGAGCTGATCCACTCGCCCCCTGACTTGATCAGGTCTTTCATCCGATCCGTGATGTGCATGTATCCGTCGCTGTCGATAGTCGCAACATCTCCCGTCGCGAACCACCCGTCACTGTCGACAGCATCACCCTCGCGATAGTAAGCCCTGCTCACGCAGGGTCCACGCACCTTGAGCTCACCGAAGGCCTCTCCGTCACAAGGCAGCGTATTACCTTCAGCGTCGACGATTTTCATCTCCACGCCGTAGACAGCCCGCCCCTGCCGAATCTGGATGTCGTAACGCTCAGCCTCGGAGCCTGCGCGCTGCTCCGGCTTGAGCATGTTCACCGACCCGACGGGGCTCATTTCCGTCATGCCCCAAGCGTGCCGTACCTCGATACCAAATTCCTTGTCGAACGCTTCCACCATCGAACGTGGCACGGCGGACCCTCCGATAATCATGATCTTGAGCGTGGGAACGCTGGTGTCATGTTCGCGCCAATAATTCAGCAGTCCAGTCCAAACTGTAGGCACACCAGCCGAACTCGTAACACCTTCCTCACGCATCAGTTCGGTGAGGCTGGCTCCGTCCAACGCCGGACCCGGCAATACGAGTTTGGTACCGGTCATCGGAATGGCATACGGAGTGCCCCATGCATTGGCGTGAAACATGGGCACGACGGGTAAGAACGACTCGGATTCCGAAAGGGCGAGAACGGCGGGGAGTGATACGCAGAACCCATGGAGAACACTGGACCTATGACTGTACAGCACCCCCTTGGGATGTCCCGTAGTTCCGGATGTGTAACAGAGTGAGGAAGCAGTGTTTTCATCGAATTCCGGCCACACGAAATCGCCTTCCTGTGCACTCAGGAGATCCTCATAACACAACAGGTTCGACAACTCCGACTCCGGCATGTGGTCGGAGTCCGTCATGACCACTATGCCCTCCACCGTCTTCAGCTGGTCGGCTATCGCTTCGACCAGAGGAAGAAAAGTGAGGTCGGTAAATAGATACCGATCCTCAGCGTGATTGAGAATGTAGATCAACTGTGAGGGGTGGAGTTTCGGGTTGAGCGTATGACAAACGGCCTCCATACCGGACACACCGAAATAAAGCTCGACATGTCTGTATCCGTTCCATGCCAGCGTCGCGATACGATCCCCCGCCTTCACTCCAAGTGCCGTGAGGGCGCCGGCCAACTGTTTGCTCCGCTGGTGCAGATCTGCCAAGGTGTACCGATGTGTCGGACCCTCTACGGTCCGCGAAACAATCTCGCGATCGTGATAGACCTTCGCTCCGTGCACGATCAGCGAAGAGATGAGCAACTGCCGGTCCATCATGAGACCCTTCATGACCGCTCCTGAGTATCGCGGGGAAAAGTCGACTGACGTCGCTCGAGAGTCTCACGCTGGCCTTCCCCAGGCGCCTCCAACTCCGTCGCCCGTCGAAGGCTCAGAGCAACTTCCTTTTCGTCGTTTTGTCGTATGTGGGCTTCTAACGTTGCGACTCAGGACACCAGGGGCTCCGGCCGCGTATCTGCCCCGATCACTTGATCGGCGAATAGTCCGTCGGATCGAGGAACACTGATACCAGACCGCTCACAATCCGCCCGTCCACCTGGGATTCACGGGCTACCCGCTGCCATTCGGGATCGGCTAGGAAGGCCGCCCAGCTTGCTGTCGCCGCTTCGCGGCTGTCGTGCGCGATGATGTAGACCAGCGTATTCGACGAATCGGGCTCGTCCTGGGGCGTCCAGTAGCCGAGGTTCGTGATCCCGTGTTTTTCGAACAGGCTCATCGAGTGATCGCGGAAGCGGGCCTCGAGGTTGGGCAGCTTACCCTCGGGGGCTGTGTAGGTCCTCAACTCGAAGACGCGGTCGGCAGATTGTGCTTGGGCATCCTCGACCCCTTGCATCGTGCTGCCCATTAGAAAGCCCGCTCCAAAAACAGTCGCCACGCCGGCGAACAAGACCCGCTTACTGGTTGCCATGCTGCGTTCCTCCGGGCTCTTCGCCCCTGATGGAATCGATGGTGCCGATGCCGGAGTATCTCCGCCCGCAAAGGGCGTACCTGGCCTGCGGCGAGAAAGATCTCCAAGTGTGATCGGGGAAATTATAGGGCGCACTTGATCCCCATGCCAGGCGGATCGCCGCACCTACAAGCTTTAGCGGGCGGCTTCCGCGGCCAAGAACTCCCTCACCGAGGGGTAGCTGCGGGCGTCTGCCGCCGCCTGGCCTTCCAGGTCAGTGGCGTTGACGTCGACACCGAGTTCCACCAGGAATTGCACGGCTTCCAGGGTGAGAGCTTCCAGCTCGGCGGGATCGGCAGCGACGAAGGCACGCATTCTTCTCGAGCCACCCATCCCGACTGCGGCCATGAGCGTGGTGGTGGCTTCTTGCTTGCCGGCGGCCCCATACGACCCGGCTGCGGTCACGTAACGGACCTCATGCACGAAGAGGGGATCGGCTCCGTGCTCGGTGAGAAGGCGCATGACCCCGGGTTGGCTGAACCGAGCCGCGAGCCAGAACGGTGTGGCTCCGATCAGGGCAGGGTGAAGGCTCCAATCAGCCGACGCACGGCGCGTAGGGGTCCAGTTCGTGAGTCGAATGTTCGGATCCGCTCCGCGGGCGAGAAGCCTGCTAACCATGTGCTCGTCCCGACGCATGATCGCCACGTGGAGCGCGGAGAACCCACCTTCGGCCAGATTCGGGTCGGCGCCCTCTTCGAGCACGAACTCCACCAGATCCCCAAAACCGGAGTGCGCGGCCAGAACCATGACACTGACACCACGCGCGTCGGCATCATTCACGTCCCCACCCGCATTCACGAGCATCCTTGCGGACGAGAGATCTCCCACCCGGGCCGCGAACGTCAGCGCCGTATTACCTCCGTGGGGAACGTCTTGCTGATTCGCCGGGCTGCTATGGGGGGAGACGGCCATGACCTGACTCCACGTCTCCGACCGTGCGTTTACGTCCGCTCCGTATTCGAGCAACACGCCGACCACCTCGGAATGTTTTTGGGAGACCGCCCACATGAGCGCGGTCTGGCCGCGCGTGGCACTGGCGTTCGGGTCAGCACCGGCGGCGAGTAGCTGTTCCACGACTCTGGGGCTGCCCGCGCGAGCTGCCGTCATGGTGGGGCTCTCCCCGGCAAGGAGAGCGGCGTTCGGATCCGCTCCTGCCTCTAGCAGGGCCCGGACCATCGACGCACTTCCGTTCAAGCTCGCAATCCAGAGGGGCGTGGCGCCGAGGTCGTTCGCCGCGCCTACGTCGGCGCCCGCGCCGATCAGGAGTTGGGCGGTCTCGACGTCGTCCCAATAACTAGCCCAGTGAAGGGTGGTTGCTCCGTCCGCTGTGGTGACCGTGACGTCTGCACCTTGCTCGAGCAAGACTCCCACGGCCTCCCAGTCCCCACCCTTGGCAGCCTCGATCAGGGGCGGTGGGTCCGCTACCCCGGCTCCGGCGAGAACCAGCGCCAAGCCCAACGGGATCAAGCCCCTGCGCCGGACCTTCATGAGCGTCTTCCCGTCCACCTGTACATCCGAGATCAGATTACCCATGTGAGATCAGATCCCCGGGAGCGGATCGAGCTGAAGCGCTCCGGTGCTCGCTCCGATCTTATCCACTGGTAGACCCATCTTGTCGATGAGTGTGACGAGCAAATTCGCCATCCCCGGTTCGTCGGAGTACGTGACGTGTCGACCACCTTGGAGTGTTCCCGCGCCACCTCCCATCACGAGCAGTGGAAGGTTTTGGCCGGAGTGCCGCGTGCTGTTGGAGATTCCCGAGCCATACAGGATCGTCATGTTGTCCAGCAGCGTTCCGTCTCCGTCGGGGGTGGCCCGAAGCTTGGCCAAATACTGGGAAAAGAGCTCGGTGTGGTAGCGGTTGATTCTCGACATGCGCTCGACCAGCTCCGGCTGGTTGTTATGATGCGATAGCGGATGGTGGGCGTCCGGCACATCGATCTGTGGGTACGGCCGCGGGCTCTGCTCCTTACCGATCATGAACGTGATGACCCGGGTCAAATCGGCCTGGAGCGCCAGAAGCTTCAAGTCCATCATCAACTCCAAGTGGTCTTCGAACACTGGAGGCGCACCCTCGGGTTGTTCGATGCTGGGCAGCTCGATATCGATCTGCTCCTCGGCCCGCTGGATTCGCCGCTCGACGTCCCGGATGGCCTCCGTGTATTGCTCCACCTTTATCTGATCCTGAGGACCGATCTCCCGGCTGAGTGCGCCTATCTTGTCCGTCACGGAGTCGAGTATGCTCGACTGCTGTCTCAACCTCGCCTCTCGAACTCCACGCTCGGTGGAGCCAGTGTCGCCGAACAGTCGCTCGAACACGGCCCGCGGATTGTACTCCGTCGGCAGCGGCTGGGTGGGCCCACGCCACGAGAGCGTGTGCGTATAGACGCAGCTGAGGTTGCTGCTGCAGGCCCCCGCGTTCGCGGAGGCGTCCATGGAGAGCTCCAAGGAGGCCAACTGAGTTTCCTGGGCGAATTTTCGTGCCAGGAGCTGGTCCATGGACACATCCGCGAAGATTTCGGTCTCGGTCCGCCCACCTTGGGGAATGCCGGTCAGGAACGATCCGGAAGCACCGGCGTGGATCTGGACCCAATTCGCCCTGATTCCCGAAAGAACCAGCATCTGATCGCGAAAGGGCTCCAGGGGCTCGAGGATCGGTGTGAGCCCGAAGTCTCGCCCCTCCCCTGTGGGCGACCAGTACTCCATCGCCATCCCGTTCGGTACGTAGAACGTCTGGAACCGGTGTACACGCCCAGGCGCAGACTGTCCACGGAGACCGAAAGCCGGGAACATCGAGTCGAGAAGCGGTAGCGCCAAGCTGGCACCGAACCCCTTCAGAAGTGTTCGTCGAGGGAGCGTTTTCCCGGTCAGTATCCTTAACATCTGGCGTCTCCCAAGTTAGTTGTGCTTCCGCATCAGATCGCTTCCGCGGACCGGCGCATGAGAAAGGCCGGGCTCCTTACGATTCCAAGGACGATCGATGACCAACGGTAGCCGTCGGCTTCGGCGTCGCGTACGATCTGCCGTACGGTCGGTTGATCGAAGTACTCGAGTGGACGTCCTAACGCGTAGGACATGAGCTTTTCGGTCACCGTGCGAACGAACTGGTCATCGTAGTCGAGTAGGAGTGCCCTCAGCGACGACACCCCATTCAGCTCTACACCGCTGGGCCAGGTCCCGAGGTTGTCAACTGGACCCCCTGTCTCATCGGTGTCCCGCCACGCTCCCACAGCATCGAAGTTCTCGAGCGCGAACCCCAGGGGATCCATGAGCGTATGGCAACTGGCGCACAGAGGATCCTCTCGGTGCCGCTCCAGCCGCTCGCGGATGCCGAGCGCCGACGCCTCCTGACCCTGATCCAGGCTCGTGTCCACGTTGGCGGGCGGCGGCGCTGGATTCGCGCCCAGGATATTGTCCAGGAGCCACTTGCCCCGTAACACGGGCGACGTGCGGTCCGGGTACGCGGTTATGGCCATCAGCCCCCCGTGCGCGAGCAGTCCTCCCCGCTGATCGGGGTTCGGAAGCGTGACTCGGCGCGGTCGACTGCCGGAAACCCCCGGGATCCCATAGAACCTCGCCAATCGCTCATTGACGAACGTGTAATCGGCGCTCAGCAGCTCCGGAATGGGCCGATCCTCGCGCAGATTGCTGGCGACGAACATCTCCGTTTCCTGTTGGAACGCGTCCAGGAGGCTGTCGTCGAAATCGGGATACTTGAGAGGATCGGCGAGCTTCTCGGGAAGAAGGCGAAGGTTCAGCCACTGAGCCGCAAAGCCGTCGACGAGCGCGTCGATGGCACGGGGATCTGCCAGCATCCTGGAAACCTGCTCCTCGAGCACGGCGGGGTCGGTCAAACGCCCGTCCTCCGCTAGCTCGAGCAAGGGTTCGTCGGGGATACTGCTCCACAGAAAAAAGGACAGCCGGGAGGCGACCGCTACGTCGTCGAGATCGTAGGCGTCGCCCGGCTCGACCCCGTTGGGCGCACGATAAATGCGGAACAGGAACTCCGGGTCGACCACGAGTCGTTCCAATGCGAGCTGGACCCCCGAGTCGAAGCTACCCCCCTCCGAGCGACCCTGACGGAAGAACTCCAGCAGGATCTCCACGTCCTGTTCCGTTGCGGGACGGCGATAGGCCCGTCGGGCCATCCTCGAGAGGATCTGCGTGGCGCACGCTTCTTCTTCCGCGCCGGGCTCGGGGCGGCATACGAAGATTTCATCGCGGCTCGGGGTGTCTGTGGCCGTGCCGGTGATCTCGTATGGGCCTCCGATCTGGACCGAGTGTACACTTGCGGCGTCCATGTAGATCTGATCGTTGGTCAGGACCCTCCCTCTCTGGAGCGGCTGCGGCAGCAACTCCGGCTCCCACTGTTCTCTGACGAATGATACACCGACCACGCGAGGCCCGGCCTCGACCATGAGGCGGACCTCCAGATGAGCGTCTCCGGCCGTCTGCATGTATTCTTCCCACTCGGGAGAACCAGCCGAACCCGGCTCCCCCGCCCCGGCGTAGCTGGCGGCCGCGGGCCTGAACTCGGTGGCTCCCCCGCCCACGGTGAACCTCTCGAGGAGCGCGCCGTCGAGCCTGAGGTCCAGTTGTTGAGGCCATCCCATGCCCATCAGGTAGTCCTGGTACTGCCTGCGGAGTTGGATCTTGATCAGGTATTCCCCATCAACCGGGAAATCGTATCGAACCGCAATACCCCCCCGTGACCCGAAGGGGAGGTCTTCACTTTGACGCTGATCCTGCACCACGAGCAGCGGCACCTCGAACGTTTCCACGCCCGGAGCCGTGGGAGGGAGCCCCGTCGCAAGACGGGTCACCTGCCGGGCCAGCGACATGTACCTCTCCATATGGGTGGTTGTGATCGAGAGGGCGTCGGCGAAATTATCGAAGCTGCCATCCGCCGTCTCGTCACCGGGCAGAAGCGACCTGACATCCACGTCGAGCTCGAATAGGTCGTTGACGGCGTTATTGTACTCCAGGCGGTTGAGACGGTGGATCGGATTCGTCCTGCCCGGGTTGGGCCCCTCCGCCGAGGCCGCCCCGTCGATTCCCGTCTCCAGCCAGGTCGCCACGAGGTCATACTCGGCTGGCTCGGGCCGCCTTACGCCACCCGGTGGCATCGTGCCGGTCCGCAGCTTCCGGATTACCGTCTCCCAGGTACTAGCACCTGCGCCGGGGTTTTCGACATCCAATATGTCGAGCGCCAATCCACCGTTGAGACGCCTCTCGTTGTGACACCGTACGCAGTACGCGTCGAGGATCTCGCGGACCTCCTCCGGGTCCGTCCGAGCGGGGTGAGGCGTAGCCGGACCTGTAAACGCGAGGCCGGTCGAAGAGGTAGGCGTGCCCATCACTACCATCGCGACCCCACCCACGAGAAGGAGCGCGGCCAGCGAGGCGTGTCCTCTATTCGTTCGACCTGCGGCGATTCGCCGACTCATCGTTCGTCCTTCATTCGTTGCCCGCGATAGATCGTGGCATTCGCGCCGCCCATGGTTAGAGAGCGTTACGGGGTCACGGTGATGGCGAGGTTTTCGTAACTGAACATCGAGCCGTCGCTAGCGACCACACGGAGGAGGTACTCTCCCGGCTCCTGAAACATCGCTTCAGCGAACCACCGGCCGTCCGGGGGCGGCTCGGGAATGATGTACGGAGGCGACCACGGAGAGTTTCCGTACACCCGCGTGTCCGTCCACGTCTTCATCTGGATCGGTGAAAAGGTCACACCCCGGGCGGGCCCTCGGTAGACGATCCACGACAGCCGTAAACCGGGTCCGCTGGAGGCGACGACAGACGAAGGAGGCCGATACAGTTGGTCCACATTGGTTGGGGCTCGGCTTCGAGCGCTTCTACTCGGGAGATCGTCGGGATCGTTGGCTACCGCGACCAGCGTCAGCCGCTCCCCTACGCGTACCGTGCGATGTTGCTCCCCTTCGATCTCGAGTTCCGGAGGTATGTTGTAACGAAGGGCGTCGCTGAGGCTGCCAAACGCCCCTCCGACTTCCGTCGAGATCACCTGTGGGTCGATCCGGTAATCGGTCTCCAAGGAGGCGTACGCACGATGCACCTTCCCTCGCGTCGTGAGCGTCCAGACCAACTCCGTGGTGCCGAAATCCCGAGGCACACGAACCGTGAAAAGAAAGGGGTTACGTCGTGGGTAGAAGTGTGTCGGCTGTCCCTGCTCGGCTACAGAGCCGTCGTAAGCATCCCGTTCGAGGTCGTCGAGGCGCCCCGGCTCGGTAAAGCTGAAATGATTATGGGGACCGATCGGGACGTTGAATTCTTGCTCCCAGTTGGAGTTCATGTACCCGAAGAACATCGTGAACGACCCGTCGTCGTTGGGCCACCACCCCTCGAACGCCGGCGACACGGTCTGGCCGGTTAGGTACATGAATCGCGTTTGGGCCTCGGCGGCCTGGCCCAGTAAGAGGACCGCCAAGAGGGCAAACAACAGTCGCCCCCCTTTCGCTTTGAATCGAAGGCCTTCGCCACGCATTATTGGCCGCCGCCGTCCAACGTCGCGCGGCTCTCCATCACGGGTGCCCAACACAGCGGACACCCGACATCGTAGTCGTTCCTGTCCCTCATCATCTCGCGTCGCTCGGCCATTTCAGCCTGGAACTGCTCTTCGGTGAGTGAGACCGAATAACCGAGGTCGATGAACATGTTGGAGACCGACCGCCGACCCCCTCCAGCCCAGTTTCTGGCGTCTGCGATGTTCTGGTTGTCGGGCGTAGTGTCCAGGAAGCCGATCAGGTGCAGAATGGTACCCTTGGGTAGCAGGGGTGCGTATTCATCTTCGTACACATACTGCTTAACCCAGTTGTGATCGTACCCCACACAGTTGAGCGTGAATTGGTTGTGGCCCCAGATTGCCTCCAGACACATGCGTACGCCCGGCGCGTGGAGGTGTGGCTCGAAGGCGACGATCTTGGTGTGCTGTTGTAACACGGAATACGAATGGAATTCTTGACCGGCTTGATTCGGCGCTACGTCGATGTCGATGCCGTTGCCGAGAAGCGCGCCTCCGCGCCTGTATTCCGGCTCGTACCCCAATGGAAAGAACTTGAATCCGAATTCGAGATACCCGGTGGTTGCCCGGCCATTCGAGTGAACATGGGACGCGCCGAGATGCAGAGCCGAATTCGCCCGCAAGAGCCTGCCGGCCTTCTCAGGAAAGAGATCTGCGTTGCGCCCGACTTCATGAATGGGCCAGCGCGTGGATGGGCCTTCGATCTCGGTCCCATCCTCGCTCAGGGCCCCACTGGAATACGTCATGTGGTGGAATATGTAACGTCCGCCCACCGTACTGGTCCCGGCGTCTTCGGGAATATCGTTGACCTCGCGGACCTCGACGGCCTGCACGTAGCGGTCCACCGTGAGACCGGTCGGCACGAAACCGATATCCCCCCACCGGTCGGGCCCGACGGCCGGGACGGTCATGTCCACGGACCGGACCACCAGGTCCGGTTCCCCGATCGTCCACCCCGCGTCGTCGGCCCAATCCAACGGCGGCGGCATGTCGGCCGGATTACCCTCGGGGGCCCCGTTGTCCACCCAGGCTTGGATCTGGGCCAGCTCTACGTCGCTGAGGGATTGGTCGTCCTTGAAGTGGTGAATCCCTAGCTCTTTTTCGACGAAGAACGGCGGCATAGCACCCATCCGGTCCCGGATGGCTGTGCGGAGCTTGATCCTCTGGGACCAGCGTCTCACCTCCTGGTATGTGGTGAGAGCCATCGGTGCGCCGCCGCCGACCCGGTGGCAGTTCTCACAGCTCCTTTGAAGGATGGGCGCAATGTCCCTGGAGAAGGTGACGTCCTCGGGATTGATGCCGAAGTCGGCCGCCGCGAAGAGGTGCGGCTCATGATTCGCGATACTGGCGCCGTGGGTCTGAGCGTTCAGGGCGAATGGCGTCATCAAAAGGGCCATGGCCGGAACCGCGAAAAGATGTCTGGCGTTCATCCCAAACTCCCTTGAGAAACGTCCCCCAAAAACCCCCTAGAAAAATGAACTAGCCACGTTGCCGTCGCAAGCTAATCTAGCACCTGACAAGCTACGGGCGGTCATCCGGCAGTGCGAATGCAACCGGCGGGGTCCCCGAGGGATAAGCACGAAGCCGGGCCGGTCAGAACGAGCCCGGCTTCAGCATCAACCGATGGGCCATCTGTTCTTCGACCGCCTCCCTGCTGAAGACAAACGGAAAATACTCCCCGTTGCCCAGATAGTCGCGCAGGTTGCCATAGAACGGGCTACCGGGCTGGGCGCTTTGGCCGGGTGCATTCGTCGCGACGGAGCGGTCCAGGTCGGAAAGGTCGATGATGCGACGGAAGTTGGCGCCGGTCGCGTTGACGGTCCCGAAGCCGCCCGGCCGT
>Ga0114996_10006506_pt1 | contig 13431 bp, 14 predicted proteins | sample ArcticOcean_MG_C_4_FD_87039 | JGI IMG/M metagenome (GOLD analysis project Ga0114996, IMG submission 87039) | Marine microbial communities from western Arctic Ocean - ArcticOcean_MG_CB4_134 | ecosystem: Environmental > Aquatic > Marine > Oceanic | place: Arctic Ocean: Canada Basin | collected... | reverse complement strand
TATCTAATAATCACTAAAATATTCCAAAAATCTGATTATGGTGATATGACTGAAAATGAAAATTATGAAATTACTGATTTAGTTTCTAAAACAAGTCCATATATTAGATTTGTAGGCGTAATTAGTAAAACTGGTCAGTTATTATCCTATTACAGAAGAGATGCCTTAAAACCATTACTTGATCAGAAAAATACACTATATCAATTTACGCAGATTGCAATTAAAACTGAGTTAGAAGAGCAATTTGATGCGCATCTAGGAGAAACGGAATTTAGTTGGGAGGAAAGAACAAAGGTTCAAACTATTGCATTCTCTGTTGCAGGAAAAAAGATTTGGATTACAATTGATAAAAAAGTAATTCGAAGTGAGATTCTGCGAATAATTGATTCATGCCTTCCTATTGTAAAACGTTATTCATAAAGCCAGCACAGTACATATCCAGATTCTGTACTAATCTTGGGTGGAGGTTTCTTACACTTATCCATTGCTTCTGGGCAACGGTCAATAAATCTACATGCATTATCTGCATTCAATAAATCTGGTGGTGTTCCTTTTATGAATTTTGGCTTTTTATCTCCATGTAATCGTGGAATTGATTCTAACAGGCCAATTGTGTAAGGATGCTTTGGGTTTTGAAATATTTCACGTGAGCTGCCAAACTCAACCATTTTTCCGCCATACATAATTCCAATCTTTTCAGAAACTTCTGACAATACTGCCAAATCATGTGAGATGAGCAGTAATGTCATACCATCTTTTTTTAGTTTTTTAAATAAATTAATTATCTGTGCCTGTATCAAAACGTCTAGTGCAGTTGTTGGCTCATCAGCTATCACAAATTTTGGTTTAAGTAGTAATGCCATTACTATAATTACACGCTGTTTCATGCCACCGCTTAATTCATGTGGAAATTTTTTAAGGACACTTTTGTCTAGGTTTACAGATTTTAATAAATCTTCAATTGTCTTTTCTGCATCGCCTTTAAAATTATGCTCTTTGAGGACTTCAATGAATTGTTCATGTATTGTAAATACAGGATCAAGTGAATTCATGGCACCCTGAAAAACCATGGATATGTCTTTCCATCTATATTTGTTATCAAATTCGGAATCTGGAATGTCTAAAAATGATTTACCATCAAAAATTATCTTGCCAGAAACAATTTTTCCATTTGAAATCATCCGGATTAGTGATAGTCCAAGTGTGCTCTTACCACACGCACTTTCTCCTGCAATTCCAATAGACTCACCATATTCCAATGTGAAACTAACATCCTCTAGTGCATGAATTTTACCCTTTGATGTATCATAGTGTGTAGTTAGATTTTCAACAGAAATGAACGTCATTGATAAATTATGTTTGCAGATTGAAGTAACTAAGTTTTTACGTAAAACATTGTTGAAAATAACTATTGGACATAAGAAGAACGCATCTAATTGAAGATCTAAATGCATCCATGGAAGGACAGGATGTGCTTTTTGGTGGATGGGTCGTAGATCTACGTAAGCTTGGAAAAATGGCATTTTTGACGATCCGTGATGTAACTGGAATATGTCAAGTTATTGTAAAAGGCGAATCAATAAATCTGCTTGAGGGGTTAAACCGACAAAGCGTTGTTAGAATTGCTGGTAAAGTTCAATCAAGTAAGGCAAAAGATTTTGATTTTGAGATTACAGCTACTAAAATAAATATACTTGCAAAGGCAAAATATCCTCTTCCAATAGATCCTATAGGCAGACTTGAAAGTGATATTGACAATAGACTCAACTCTAGGGCACTTGATATGAGAAATCAAAAAACTGCATCAATATTCAAACTAAGACATCACGTATTAGAATCAATTAGGGAAACACTAACTAAAAAAAAATTCATCGAGATCACAACACCAAAAATTATTGGTAGTGCAAGTGAAGGTGGAGCGAATCTTTTTGGATTAGATTATTTTGGAAAGCAAGCATATCTTGCACAAAGTCCACAGTTATACAAAGAACAAATGACCATAGGCTTAGAGAGAGTGTTTGAGATTTCGTCATTTTATAGAGCAGAAAAATCACATACAGGACGACACCTTAGTGAGTTTACAAGTATAGACATTGAAGCCGCCATGATGGACTATACTGATGTAATGGATATCCTAGAATCAATTGTTGTAGATGTATTCAAAAACACATCAGAAAAATGCAAGGTAGAGCAAGATGAAATTGGTCATAAGATTGAGATTCCAAACTCGCCATTTGAAAGAGTGACATATAACCAAGCATTAGATGAGCTGAATTTAGTAGACATTAAACTGGAATTTGGAGACGATTTGTTGGATTCACATCTACGAACATTGGGGGAGAAACATTCTGGATTTTTCTTTTTAACTGATTGGCCAATGAAGCTCAAACCATTTTACATTCATGAGAAAGATGATGACATAACTCTTTCACGTTCATTTGACTTACAATACGGATATTTAGAATTGTCTTCTGGTGGTAGACGTCTACATGATCCTGAGCAACTAAAAACCAGATTGAAGGAACAAAATTTAGATCCTGCAAGCTTTGAAGAACATCTCAAAACGTTTGAATGGGGAATGCCACCACATTCAGGTTGGGGAATGGGATTAGATAGACTCATGACAGTTCTAATTGGAATCGACAATGTAAGAGAAGTTGTGTTATATCCAAGAGACCCAGACAGATTAAAACCCTAGGTAATTGGTGTGGCAAACACAACTGGATTACCATCTGGATCACACATTTGAAAATACCTTTCTCCCCAATCAGCATCTATGGGCTTATTCTCAAACTTACCCAGATTAGAAACTTCTTCATCATTTTTCAAATAATAGTATAATGCATCAACATCCTCTGTATGAAAAATAATTCTACAGAAATCATGTTTCCAGGATCTAGCGCTCATCACTTTCTCTACTTTTTGTTTGCTTGAAATTGATTCTATATTGAGATACATATCTGGTGATTGACTGATTTTGAACGTGGAAAAATTTGAATCTGGTCCACCATATGACAATTCAAACTTTGGTATGCTAGAATAAAACATGCATGATTTTTTCATGTCTTTTGTGAATATTGTGATTGCAGAGATTTTTGTTATTTTCATAATCTAAATTAAACCTGAAATTATTTCAAGTTTTGAGTCATTATCAATACCAAACTTGTCAACAAATCCAGATGTCACCTCAAGTACATATTTAGTATTATCAGCTGAAACACTTTCTGAACTACAACTCATAACCTCACTTGGTGTCTTACATGGTGGAACATGTTTTTTAATTTCTACTACACTTCCATTCTCATCAAACCATACAATGTCAAGATGAAACTGCATGTTTTGCATCCATATGGATCTAACTCCAGGTTCGTCAAATACAAATAACATTCCTTGATCACCATCAAGAAAACTTGCATCTTCCCACATTAAACCACGCTCTCTACGTGGATCAGTATCTGCGATATGTACTTCTAAAATTGCTTCGTCAACTTTTATTGTTCCCATTAAAAAATCAAAATTAGTTTCAAGCTTTACTTCAGATGGAATTGATAAAATGCCAGAAACACCAACTATGATTGCAGCAATCCCAATTGGAATTAAAACTTGTAGTCGTGTTGGCATGACTTGTTATGATTGTGACAAAATAAAAACTAAGATGGGTGTGAAAAATTTCTGAATCTACTAATTGAGAAAATTGTCTCCTTTGTGTGTTCTCCTATATCCTTTATTGTAAAACCATTGTATTTTTTATCTAAATATCGTCCAGCAAGAATCATTGGGGCACCAATTGCACATGTAATACCTGTTGGCTCAGGTACCCATAACATCATGAATCCAAATTTTTGGATTTTTTTACCTGGGGCAGATGCTCTATTTAATGAGCCTAATGATTGTGCCGTATTCTTATCGTCCAATTTTGTCAAACCTGAATAAACGGTTGAGCGGCGCTTTGCTGATTCACCAATTAATCTAAGCCTCTTGATTCTTTCCTGCAACAAACCTTTCATTATGTGCCTATTTGCAAAAAATTAGTTAAAATTCAGGGATCAAATTGGATTACTATACAGTCAAAATTTGATAACAAATATTTGTCATTAGGAATATGTTGATAGTGTAAATGATATTGAAAGATAAAATGTCAAAGAGATTAGAATCAATAAAGGCTGCTCACAAATCAGAAAGGCCAGATTCAAGCAGAATAGAAGATTACCTTGAAGTAATTTCAGAACTAGTTGAGATGAAAGGGTACGCAACTACATTAGACATCTCTCGATACATGGATGTTAGTGCGCCAAGTGTTACAAATATGCTCAAAAAACTTGATGATAGTGGCTATTTAGAATATGAAAAATATCATGGGATTAATCTAACGCCGAAAGGCAACACACTAGCATACACAATAAGACAAAAGCATGGGATTTTACTAGAGTTTTTTGAAATTCTAGGAATCGGAAAAGATATTGCAAATCAAGATGTTGAAGGGATAGAACACCATCTAAATCCGAAAACAATCAAGCAGCTTAGAAAATTTGTAACATTTTTGAAATCTAACCCAAAGATTTCAGACAGTTTCAATGAGTTTTAAGGAACACTTCAATATCGTTTTTTGAACTTCCCACTTTTGAGAAAAGTTTACCATCAGATGACCGCTTTAATATCTTTATGTTGCCCTTACGGTTTATTTTTGACGAAATTAAAAATTCGTTGTTAACAAATATTTCTGCTATGGTACCAGAATATTTTCTGCCAACATCTAATAATAATGCAGTTCTGGATTCTGAAAAATCGAAAGGTAGTGCATGGTTACTTACTTCGTGTTCATAGTTTGCCTCTTCCACATCAATGTGTAAACTTAATTCATTTTCAAGTTCTTTGATAGTACTTCCATTTCTTCCAATTATCGATGGAATTGATTCTTTTGAAACAAATACTCTGATGCTAGATTCACTTAGAAACTCTACACTTGGATTTGAATCAAATCTTCTTATGGTATCAATAATTTTTTTTTCAGCTAATAGCTCTATTCCATGTTTTTGGTTTTTTTTAGATACAGGCATAATGACGTTTTCTTCGCCAAATGTGTAAATTTCATATTCTAATTCACCACTCTCAAAATCACAAATGTCAATTACTGGTCTTGCCAAATCTTGTTCCACCATACCTGATGGAACTTTTACCTTGAATTCTAACTCGTAAACTTTGGTAATCTCACCATCTTTTACAAATACAACAGTATCCAATACACTTGGAATTATTCCAAGTTCGATTTTTCCAATAAATCTTTGAATTGCATCTAACGGTGTGTTAGCATGAACTACACCAACCATACCAACTCCAGTTAATCTAAGATCACTGAAAATTCTAAAGTCTTCTCGCCTTCGTACTTCATCAAATATTGTATAATCTGGTCTTACCAAAAGTAAGACATCAGCAGAATTTTCAAAACTCCCATCTAGTTTAGTGTACTGAGTTACTCCAGGATCAACTTGTAGATCACGAGGAGACTCGAATGTTTTTACAATCTTTCCAGTTCTATTATAAAAATTTGCAATTCCTGATACCAATGTACTTTTTCCGGATCCTGGTGCACCTGATACCAAAATTCCTTCAGCCTGTTTTGCTAAACGGGACATTAATTTTTCAGATATATTGTAGTCTTCCAATGCCATCTGTTTGATAGGATGAACAATTGTAATCTCTAGAAGTTCAGAAAATGGAGGTCTTGTAATTGCAATACGATAATCTCTGTATTGTATTACCAAAGCACCAGGTTTTGATATTTCTGTGTTTCCAAGTGTTTCATCATCTATTGAATTAAGAATTTGAGATACAATTACTTCAAGATAATCTCTATCAAGTGTTTTTTCCCCAACATCAACTAGTTCAAAATTTCCAGGCTTCCCTTTCTTCCCAAGAGGTTTCTGATTTTCTTTTAGATGAATACTCATTGTTGTAGGATCAAAAAACTTTAGAAATTCTAAATTTTGTTCATCAGTCATGTGAAAATTCAGTCACAGGTTCTATTATGTGATTCTTTTGTCACTGTAGAAAGATCTCTAAGATTTTTAATCAAGGAGTAAGATAGTTTTGTATTAGATTGCATCAATTAGAAAAAATTGCAGAAAAAGTGAGGAGCTGTACAAATTGTAAATTGTGTGAAAGTAGGATTAAAGCAGTTCCAGGAAAAGGCAATTTTGATGCAGATGTGATTTTTGTAGGAGAAGCTCCAGGTAGAAGTGAAGATATCAATGGGGAGCCATTTGTAGGCGCAGCTGGAAAAAAGCTTGATGTAATTTTAGAAGATGCTGGTATCAATAGAAACGATGTCTATATCACAAATATTGTAAAATGTAGACCGCCTAACAACAGAGTTCCATCAAAAGAAGAAGAAATGGCTTGTATTGATTTTATTAACCAGGAAATTGCGATAGTAAATCCACAGATTATTTGTGTTATGGGAAATACTGCATATGCTACACTTCTTGGGGGAAAAGAAATCACAAAAAATCATGGTAAAATTATTGAAAAGGATGGAAAGAAGTTTTTTGTCACATTTCATCCTGCGGCAACAATTTACAATCAGAAATTAATTGATGAATTAAAAAAAGATTTCAAAAAATTGGTTGAGTTTCTAGAAGATGAAAATAAGAAAAAACAATTTGAAGACAGACGATGCGACTTTTGCATGGAAAAAACAAAACACGAGGTTGTAGTTATGCCAAAAATCGTAACAAGAAAACGAAGGTGGTTATTCAAATGTACAGCGTGTAAGCATGAAAGATGGCTTCAACCATATAGAACGGTTGCAGAAAGTCTCTACTAGTATAAATTACTCTGTAGTTCTATTTGCTCTTCTGCTGTGATTATGCCCTTTCTTGCAAGAACATCTAACATATCTTTGAAAAGTTGTTTTTGCTCATCAGACATTCCGCCTGTTTGACCCTTATCTCCTGGTAGTCCTGGCGGGCCTCTAGGACCAGCTTCACCAACTGGACCTTGTGTTCCTCTAGGACCAGCTTCACCTGCTGGGCCTGAAGAGCCTTGCTGACCTTGTTCACCTTGTGGACCTTGAATTCCTTGTGGGCCACGAGGGCCTTTGTCACCAGTTAATCCTTGTGTGCCTTGGTCTCCTTGTGAACCTTGTGGGCCTCTATCTCCAGGTGGGCCAGGAGGACCTGTAATTCCTTTATCCCCTGATTGACCTTGTGGGCCACGAGGACCTTTGTCACCAGATGGACCTGTAATTCCAAACTTTCCTTTTTCTCCTTGTGTGCCTTGTGGACCAGGAGCTCCTTTATCACCCGGTTGACCTGTAATTCCTTTAGATCCTTTTTCACCTTGAGTACCTGGAACTCCTTTGTCACCTTGAATTCCTAGTGGGCCTGTTGAACCTTTCTCTCCTTTATCTCCACGCAAACCTGTTAATCCTTTATCTCCAGATGGACCTTGAGAACCAGTCTCTCCTTTGTCGCCAACAACACCATGTGGTCCTTTGTCACCCTTGTCACCTTTGTCACCCGTTAACCCTTTTTCTCCTTTGTCACCTTTTTCCCCTGAATGTCCTTGTGTGCCTTTATCACCCTTGTCACCCTTATCTCCAGTTACACCCTTATCTCCAGATACACCCTTATCTCCAGATGGTCCTTTGTCACCTTTGTCACCTTTGTCACCCGTTGGACCATTTGAACCAGCGTAACCTTTGGTACCAATAGTTCCTGATGTTGAATAACTCTTAGTTGAAGTGGAAGATGATTTTTTTATTGTTGAGTCAACTTTCAACGATTCTGGAATTTCAAATTCAAACAATGAACCTAAAGGTGAAAACTGATCTGTTACAACAATCCAAAGTTTAGTAAAAGTCCCAATTGATTCTGGTAGGGGATTTTTTTTAGAGCCAAGAATCTGTTCGAATTGTCCATTTTTAACTGAAAGGTGAAATTTATCCTTCCAGATGAAGGAGAAGGATTTATTCTCTATTTCACTTGATGAGGGTTTTTTATCTGTAATAGCAATATCAGCTTCAAACACCCCACTTTTTTGTAAGTATGGGGATTCTCCTGTCACTGTAAAATTAGGAAGCGGAACCATAATCGGTCTTGTTAATTCGTGGTATTTATTTACATTTCCGACTAATGTGGTAAATTTAGGTGTAAATTATTGTTGGAATACTATTTATCTATAAAATATATCAATAAAACCCAGATGAATGAAGAGGGTGAGAGTAAAAAAGAGATATCGCTGGAGAGAAAGAAAGATACCTCACTAGCCAAGGCTGATTATCACCGAGATAGACTTTTCAAAAAAGGTGTTATTTACATGGCTGATGAGAAATTAGAAGAAGCGTCAGAAACATTTGAGATGATTTTGAGAACAAATCCAAATGACGTTGATGCTATGCTAAAATTGGGTTATTCAAGATTCCATCTAGAAGATTATTCAGAAGCAATGCGAGTCTATGGCAAAGTTCTAGATATTGATATAACCAATACAGAAGCATGGAATTTAAAATCACTTGTTAATTATGAAAAGAAAAACTATGCAAAAGCGTTAGACTGTGTAGAAAAGGCACTAGATTCTGATCCAACATATGGAATGGCGTGGTATAATAAATCATGTTACCTGTCATTACTAAATCAAGTTTCTGAATCTATGGATGCGTTAAAACGTTCAATTGAAATTGATGTTAAAAATGCAAGAAGGGCAGTAAAAGACAAAGACTTTGTTAATGTAAGAGCAGAGGCAGGATTCAAAAACATAATTCAAGTTGTTATTATAGAATCTTTACGTCAAGGATATCATACAATTGGCGCAATCGTTTGGACAACATTTCTTAGTAAAGAGGATGCACTAAAATCACTAAATAATTTGATTATTAAAGGTCTGGTGATGAAAAGTCAGAAAAGACAAGGATTTAACCAAAATATTGATATCTATGATTTAATCCCGGAGATGACAAAAAAACTTGGTCAAAAGAAACACAGTTTGTTAGGATCAAAATTAGTAGGAGGTATAACTGTTCCAATAAAAAATCTAAAAGAAATTGGATTAGCAGTACAAACAGCTAAATCAGCTGTAGAACAAAAAGATATGAGCATGATTATTGAGAGTTTTGAGACATTTATTGATCCAACAAAATGTGGTGAGCAAATGATTGAAGAGTTTCTAGAAGAACATAGAGAGATACGACTTTACAAAATTAGACTTCAAGAAAATGGAAATGGTTTTTTGACAGATAATAAAAGCAAGATGTTGGAATTTTTTGAAAACTTGGAGATTAAAGTTACAAAGAAACTTAGAACAAGCATTCCTCAGAGTTAATTATTAGATTTAGGTCCAGGCTTCCTTCTCTTTTTTGAATATACGAACACCATCAATATATGCGACGTCTTCATCGTCAAATACTGTATGCCATTTTCCATTATGTGGGAAAAGATTGTTTAATTCTTCAACTTTCTTGTTAGATGGTTTTTTGTTTAGAAGTGCACCCCATTTCATATTTGGGATTTTTGGCATTATTTCGTTAATATCCTTCATAACTATATTTCAAAATAAAATATAATACAATATAAACTGGTTAATCAGCTGAAAGATCCCAATAACTGGCGTTTTCTTGTTTATCTATAGGCTTTTCAAGTTTTTTCCATTCTTTGAAAGAATGCACATACAATTTGACATTTGGTAGACCAATAGATTTCAATGCATAGTATGCTAAACCAGAAAGTGTCCCAACACTTCCACAATATGTTATAATTTCTGCGTCTTCAGGTATTCCTCTATTTTTTAAAAGATTTCTCATACTTTCTTTATTACGAATAATTCTACCTTCGGTAGACAATGTCCTGTAAGGAATATTAATTGCTCCTGGTATATGCTGCTCAAGAAAATTAAGTCTCTCTCTGTTATCAATAACCACAACGTTCTTCTTGTCTTTTATTTTTTCTAAATAATCAACAGTTGCCATAATTTCAGGTTTAATATTGATGGAATGTATTGTTTTGGCTATATCTGGAATTTTAGTTGTAGTTTCTAGTCCTAGTTGCTTCCATTGTGAGAATGTAACATCAAGTAATCTAACATCAGTATGACCAATATATTGTAACGCCCAAACAATTCTTGATGACAATGCTCCAAATGTGTCATCATAAACTACAACAGATGTGTTATCAGATATACCAAGTTCCCCTGCAATTTTTGCGATATTCTCAGGACTATCATCATTAAGGAGTTTTGCTAATGGGAGATTTACCGAGTTTGTAATATGACCGTCTTCATATTCTTCTTTACGTCTAACATCAATTATTCTAACATTATTTTTTTTTATCTCATCTAGAAGTGAATTATGATCTATGATTGGTGTGTCGTGATTTGTCATGCTGCACATTCACCCTTACCTGTAATTGTATGATAGCTTGTATCACTTCCATAATCATTGTAAAAATCACTATCTTCTTGTTTGGTTGGAACTATCAATAAATTACTAATAGCTTTTTTGATACCTTCAACAGAATTAATTTCAGATGATTCATTACCATGAACAATTCTGTCTATCCATTTTGAAAGTGTGTCATCAGGTTTCTTGTATTTTTTGAATAATTCAATAATTTTGAGAATTACAGGGATTACTCTTTTTACAGGAATTCGAGCGGTGTGATGACCTAACATAGAACTTTCGTCAAACCTTCCTCCAAGAGACATTGTATAATTAGGAAACATATCTTTACCTAATCTGGCGCCACCACCATAGAATCCTATTGTTGCAATCTCATGCTGACCACAAGAGTTTGGACAACCGCTTATCTTAATTGTGGAGTCACGCAAGTCATCATCTTCATCTAGATTTAATTCTAGAAATTTTCTTTGAATTTCTTTTGATAATCTATGAGAATTTGTCAATGCAAGATTACATGATGTGGTTCCAGTACAACCAACTGCTGATGCCATAGTTAAAGAGCCAGTTTTTGCCAAACCTGATTCAATAAGTTGAGAATACAAATTGGTTAAGTCATCATCGTGTATATATCTGAGAACAATATTTTGTGAGAAACCATTTCTTCCAAAACATTCACCTGAAAAATCAGAAATAAGTTGTGCGATTGAACGTAGTTGGGTGGCAGATATATCACCTGATTCCAGTGCGATAGATACTGAATTGTAACCTTTTTGTTTTTGTCTAACAACATTGGTATTCTTCCATCTTGCAAAACCATCTGGCACTGATGATGATTCATTAGAAACTGATATTGAGCTCTTGATTTCATTATCTGAATCATTGATTTTTAGTTTAACAATAACAGATTGTGTTGACCGTACTAATGCACGTTCCTTTAAAACAAGATTCTGAAATTTTTCCCATCCCATATCGTTTACTAGATATCTCATTCTATTTCTTGCCATATTCTTTCTATCTCCCATTCTATCAAAAATTCGTAATACAGCTATTGATGTATAAAGAAGATCTTCTTCTGATGTAAATTCTTCTAACTGATGTCCAACAAATGATCTATTTCCTAGTCCTCCACCTAGAAAAATCTTAAATCCTTTTTGTTTTTCGCCACTAATCTCTCTTAACTGTGGTAATAAACCAACATCAACAATTCTTATCATTCCATGTTTTTCACAACATGTAAAATTAAATTTGAACTTCCTTGGTAAAGCCTGATTTAGGGGATTACGTAATAGGAACTTTGCTACCGCAAGTGCATATGGAGTTGCATCAAATGCTTCTTTATCACAAACTCCTGATAACGGACTACACATTACATTCCTAACAGTATTTCCACATGCTTCTCTTGATGTGAGACCAACATCTGCTAGTGCATACATTATCTCTGAGACATCTTCTAAAACAACCCAATGCAGTTGAATATTCTCACGTGTTGAAAAATGTGCACCGCCAATAGAGTACATCTCACTTAGATGTGCAATTTTCTCTAATTGGTGAGGATAAATCTGTCCAGCAGGAATCTTAATTCTGACCATTGCATAATCGTCAGTCATACGTGTTCCGTAAGCACCATGTTGTAATCTGAACCTACGAAAAGTATTTTGATCTATCTTTCCTTGCCTAAATAACTTTACAGTATTTGCAAAATTATCTGCTTCCTCTCTTCTCGACCAATCAATATTTGGTTTTTTAGAACCTCGTTTTGATGGTCTTAGCTGTTGCGCCATCTTATCTTTAATACCAAACTTCGGTTATAAATGAGTAACAAAAATTAGTTTCAACTAAATTAACAGATAAACTGGATAAATTGCCATATTTCTTCTATGAAACACTCGATTATAGCCTAATTGTCATTAAGAAATCTATTTATGAGTTCAAGCTAACTTTTTTTTGTGCAAGAATCAGTTAATGAACAAAGGCCTGCCAAAATTTTTGCTGATGTAAAAGAAGTTGAAATTACAAGGGCAATAGCAAAAGAATTCTACGATGTATTACAGGATAGAGCCGAGTGCGATGTTATTGTAATTGGAGCAGGTCCTGCAGGATTAACTGCATCTCGTGAACTGTCATTGATGGGTTACAAAGTTCTAGTTATTGAACAGAATAATTACCTTGGTGGTGGTTACTGGTTAGGAGGTTATATGATGAACCCAGTAACTGTGAGAGCCCCAGCACAAAAAATTTGGGATGAGTTGGGTATTCCTTACAAGAAAGTAGGTGACGGGTTATATTTGACTCCTGGCCCACATGCAGTTTCAAAACTTATTGCAGGTGCATGTGATGCAGGTGTAAAATTTTTAAATTTGACAAAATTTGATGATTTGGTTTTACGACATGGAAGAATTGCAGGGATTGTTGTAAACTGGATGCCAGTTTCTGCATTACCACGAAACATAACATGTGTTGATCCTATAGCATTAGAAGCAAAAATGATCATAGATGCATCTGGTCATGATTCAGTAGCTGTAAAGCGACTAGTTGATCGAAATCTTGTTGAATGGAAAGGAATGAATCCAATGTGGGTTGAGAGTGGAGAAGAACATGTTGTTGAAAAAACTGGGGAGGTGTACCCAGGATTAGTTGCAGCTGGAATGTCAGTGACTGAAACATATGGATTGGCAAGAATGGGACCAACCTTTGGCTCTATGTTATACTCAGGTAAGAAAGCGGCAGAAATAACAGACCAAAAAATAAAAGAATTAGATAACACCATACATAAAAAATCTGATTGACGTTCAAAAAAATAATTCTTTATGATGAACCTTCTGTTCCAGAAATTAATGTGCCTAATCTAGTGAAATTTTTGAAACAAACTCTTCCAGTTGAAGTGATTGTTAAGGATAATTTTTTCAAAGAATTTTCTACTCAACAAATTCAAAAAATTTCGGAATCTAGAATTTTTAAAATAAATAAACCATTTCAGCGTCATGCGGCAAGCCAAACTGATTTAGAGTTAGAAGAAGAATTTTGTAAGAAATCAGAGGTTA
>Ga0114996_10006501_pt1 | contig 13438 bp, 13 predicted proteins | sample ArcticOcean_MG_C_4_FD_87039 | JGI IMG/M metagenome (GOLD analysis project Ga0114996, IMG submission 87039) | Marine microbial communities from western Arctic Ocean - ArcticOcean_MG_CB4_134 | ecosystem: Environmental > Aquatic > Marine > Oceanic | place: Arctic Ocean: Canada Basin | collected... | reverse complement strand
GTCGTCCGCGAAGATGCCCTCGGCGGTGTCGTAGTCGATCGCGGCGCAGAGTTCACCGAGCAGCGTGAACCATTGGCGAACGGCGGTTTCTGGGTCTGGATCGGTTATGGGGATCGTATATGTGAGATCAGTCATGTCGCGGGACAGGATGCCACAGGTTATTGCCGTTCACCGAGCTGATGCCGGGAAACTTCTCAGGCCTCATCCCGCCCCACCCGGCACAGGTGATCCGCCTGATAGTCAAATGAGAGAGGCGATCAACTGGAGAAGCACGCCAATTCCGAAAACTGGCACCATCATCGAGAAGACCTTCTTTAGCCGTTTTTCACTGGCCCCGGCAAGTAGATCAGCAACTATGGCTACGACCGACACAGGCAATAACGCGCCAAAGATGACCGTGTGATGCCAATCCCAGTTTTCGACCGGATTTCCTAGCCTGTCCCGCGGATCTAAGACAAACCGTCCCCCGGGACACAGCACTTCGAGCTGGCCAGTGACGAACTAATACACCGTGAGAACGAAAATTACGAACAGCCCGCCAATAGCGATCACTTTCAGTGCCCGGGAGAGTCTCGTCTTGATCCAATCCCTAATTCCGTTCGCGTAGTCGGACGCGAGTCCGCCCGCGAATACCGCGAAAAGGTTCCTGAATTGCCCGACTATATCCAGGGTCTATGCGCCGTCAGAAATTCGGTCCTCCTCCGGGCAATTACCCTTCAGATCCAATTAAGTCGTGAAGATAACAGGAGAATCAACCCGACCGTGGATTCGGCCGTGGATTCCGCTCATTTTCATTTGCTCGACCGGCCAACAGTAGCAAACACCCGGTGCGGGATGGCGATCGGGTCTTCTGGAAAACGTTCCTTCAACAGGGCAGCGAACTCCTGATCGAACGCGTCAACCTGTTCGTGTGGAAGCGATGCGGCGATTCCAGCGGACGCTCTTATGCGGCCACGCCACGCCTCGTGTGAGTACGACACGTCCAGCGGGAATGTGAGCTGGGTGACTTCGTCGAACCCGCCGCGTTGGAGATCGACTATGAACTCTGGATGGTGGCCGTTGCCGCCGCCCATTTGCCAGTCAGGATTGTGCGCCTCAATTAGCCGCTCGGTCAGATCGGCCACGTTGCCCGGCTGCCCTATCCAATCGAACGAAGCGAGTAACAACCCACCACCCGGCTTGAGGAGGCGCTTGGCCTCGGCAAGTGCAGCGTCGGCGTCGAACCACCACCAGCTCTGCCCCGCTGCGACGATATCGAACTCGCCACCCGGAAGGCCGGTGTTTTCGGCCGATGCCGTCACGTACTTCACATCTACGCCTGACTCGTCATCCAGCCGACATGCCTCACGCATCAGGTCCTCGGAGATGTCGACCGCTGTTACCAGAGCACCATGCTTAGCGAATCCACGAGCCAGAGTCCCCACGCCGATGCCGAGATCAACGATCCGCGCCTCGCTCAGAACAATCGGTATCTCATCTAGAGAGTCAAAGAACTCTGCCGGGAATCCGGCGCGATGGCGGGCGTAGTCGTGCGCGGTCTGGCCGAAGTCTGGATTAGTCATGGACGACAAGGGTACTGCCAGCGCGGACCTGTGGTCTCGTCACCATTCATTTACGCCTTGAGGTAATTTGACGACTGCCCTGAACAGCATTTGGAACTGAAGCAGCCGAATCGCTAAAGGCCGCCAGTTTGACCTCCCTCACCCCAGCCCTCTCCCACGGGGAGAGTGGGTTTTGTTCTTGCCCTACGAGGTAATTCGGATTCAGACCTGCATTTTCAGAAAGGCTATAACGCTATCTAGCGCGTCTGAGGCTGTCTGTTCCAACTCCGGTTCTTGGTCGCTGTCAAAACCGTGGGGGCCGTCCGGGATGGTGATCATTTCGTGCTCGATACCGGCGGCCTTCAAGTGACCTGCCACGTGGACCGACTGGACGTACGGAACGTCCGTGTCCGCATCGCCGTAGAGGAGCAGGGTTGGCGGATAAGTTTCGCCAACGTTTTCTGCGGGTGAGTATTGCGTGAACCAGTCCAGGTCAGACACCAGAGGTAGTAGTCACGACGCGCCGGATCGGCCGCACCGTCGACAAGTTCGTCCTCGCCGATTGCCCGCCTGGCATTGTCTTTCGACAGCCGATCGAAGGTGTTGTAGAACGGGTCGGGTTTGCTGTACCAGTCGCCTGCGATATTACCGTAGCCATAAGACGAGACCAGTGCTGAAGGGGCCGGGTCAACGCGGTGCCCGGCGAGCAGGGTGAGATAGCCGCCGGCCGAGTGGCCGACAACGCCAATCCGGTCCGGGTCGATACCGAACTCGTCCACTCCAGAAGAACGGAGCCACCTGAACGCGTCTTCAACGTCCTCGGCGATGGCCGGCAGCTTCGTCTCCGGGGCTAGTCGGTAGTCGATGCAAACGACAACAAATCCAGCGTCCACGTATCGATCGAGCTGTCCCGGAACGATCCCGGCCCGGTTGCCCATGATCAAAGCGCCGCCGTGTATCCAGACGATGGCCGGTTTTGGGACATCGGATGGCGTCTCGGCGCCATAGACGTCGGCCTGAAGTGGCAGGGTTTCGACCGTTTTATAAGTACGGGTGATCAATAAACCAGGGCCCTCAAGCGAAAGCCCGTCGCATGGTCCGAATGACCTCAAACAGGTAGATCAGCCAGACGGGGAGTGTGATGATCGCAAGCGCCAGTTTGTCGCCGGGCTGGGTACGACTCCCGAACGAGTCCACGGGGTCCAGCACGATGTAGCTGAAGGTCTCAAATACAGCCTGAGGCATTAAGACGATTGTGATTATTCCAAAGGTGGTGGTCACCACAATCAGATAGACGCGGTTGAGCAGGCTCACTCTCTCCTCTCCCGTCTCTAACCAGCGACGCGCCGCCAGGTGGGAGAGGACGGAGCAAGCGCCGCCCCTACGGGGGTTGCTGCCAGCACGGATCTTTCGACCGGTTCCCAATGTCCTAGAAGGACGGGCGTGGGCGGATACCAATCCGCCCCTACGGTGTTTCTACAGGCGCGAGAACGCCCCCTTCCTTCTTACGGGACGGGGGCGCTCTTTTTATTCGCTGCCTTGTTCGGAGTTAGACGGCTGCTGGGACTGGTGCCTCAAGTACGCCGGCCTTTTCGGCGGCGGCGAGGACGACGGCCTTTTCGTCAGCGGTCAGGTAGTTGTTGGGTCGGATCGACTCGCCCATGTCGATGCCAAGCCGCTCTGAGAGTATGGCCTTGCAGACGTGTGCGGCCGCACCGTACATGACGACCAGATCGACGACCTTCTGGACCTCGTCCTGGAGTTCCTGCGCCCGCGCTATGTTGCCGGCCGTGTATGAGGCGTACAGCTCTGTGTACAGCCACGGGGTCAGCGAGAGCGGGGCGTCGACGGTGCCTATCGCTCCCATGGTGAGCGCCGGGAGCGGCAGCCGGCCGGAGCCGGAGAAGCAGGTGAGGCCACGGTCAGCCCAGTCCCGGATCAGGGCGAAGTTGGCGGCGGAGTGCTTGAGACCCTTGAGGCTCGGCACTTCTTTCATCACGGCGTCCATAAGGTCCGGGACGAACTCAACCTGTGTCAGCTGCGGCAGGTTGTAGGCAAACAGCGGCAGGCCGTCTGCGGCATCAGCTACCGCCTTGTAGTGGTCGATGATCGCTCGTTCGTTTGGCCGGAAGAAGAACGGCGGTACACAGCAGACCGCTGCACAGCCGGACTCGGCGGCGGCCTTTGCGCCTTTGACTGCGCTCTCGGTGCTGATCGCTCCGACGTGCATTATTGCCAGCGCCTTGCCCTTTGTGGTCTCACCGGCGATGCGGGCGACGGTGTCGCGCTGCTGCTCGGAGAGGATCGGGCCTTCCCCGGTGCTACCCGCTACCCAGAATCCCTGGACGCCGTGGGACATGTTGTCCTCAAGGATCGCCCGAAGACCTTCTTCATGGATAGTGCCGTCGGCGTGGATCGGGGTCGGGTTGGCCGGGAAGACGCCCTTAAAGCCAGACATGTCTGTGTTGCCGGTACCGTTGCTGGTCATTTCGATTCTCCGATAGATGTGACGTCGGGAGACCCCGGCGGATTGCGCCAAAGCATACGCCCGCAATGTAGGAATTGTTTGGATGGGGTGATTCTGGGACCGGCGTATTCGTTGCGGTCTACTGCTTCCGTTGGGTTCGTTTCTATCTCGTTATGAATAAATCGCACGCCTGAGTGGGTTTCGTACGGAAAGTTACTCAAATGACATGAGTCTCCCGATTTACCGGACCATTTCACCCGTATTCAACCGATCCACATCAATTCGCGACGTTTCTACCGGGTAGAGAGATACCGAACCGGACCGTTATCGGCTATTGTCGATTAATCGAATCCCGCCAGCCACCAACTATCCGAGAGTTGCATGGGAAGAATATTCGGCCGCGGCCTGATAGTGCTTCTGCCCCTCACCGTTACGGTGTTGATAGTCGGATTTGTCGCGGGTCTTGCCGATTCGATCTTTGCTCCCATCACAGACCCCCTGCTAGGGAGACACATCCCCGGCCTCGGCCTTGTGATCCTTCTCGCGATCGTGTTTATGGTCGGTCTGCTCAGCCACCGGGTGGCTGAAGTTCTGGGACGCTGGATAGAGCGGGGGATCGTAACATTCCCGTTTATCGGCCGAGTTTATGTGACGGCGAAACAGGTCGCCATGTCTGTTTCAGGTGGGCAGGAATCAAGCTTTGACACCGTGGTCAGCGTCCCGTTCCCTACAGAGACCAGCCTGGCGGTCGGCTTCCTGACACGGGAGTTCACGAACGACCACAATCGTGAATATGGGATCGTGTACATTCCGACCACGCCGATCCCCAGTTCCGGGTTTCTGCTGGTAGTGCCGATGAGCGACATCAAGATCCTGGACATGTCATCCACCGAGGCGATGCAGATGGTGGTGACCGGCGGCGTCGTTGTGCCGGGCAGCCTCGGCGATCTCGGCAAGTAGGTCGCGCCGGGCCTCACTCACGCCCCACGCTGAAGAACGGCGCCGGGTCTAGCACCGGTGTGAACCCCGTCTTTGATTACCGATTCTCCATTCACAAGAACCTGCGGTATTCCTATCGGGTAGCGGTGAGGGTCCTCGAACGTGGTTACATCGATCACGGTGGCCGGATCAAAGACGACGATGTCCGCTATAGCACCCTCACGCAACACCCCACGATCTGAAAGCCCGAGTCGCCTGGCCGGCATCCCGGTCATCTTGTGGATCGCCGTCTCAAGCGAGATCAGCGGCTCGTCCCTGACATATCTCCCAAGAACGCGTGGGAAGGTGCCATAAAAACGCGGATGTGGCATCGACGACTCCCACGATCCGGCGCGTTCTATGGCGTTGCCGTCGGACCCGATCATGGCGTGCTCGTAAGCCATGAAGAATCGAATATCGCCCTCCACCCGGTTGTGCATAATCTCGGCGATATCGTTGTCCTCCTCGTCGATCAGCATCAGCATCGCTTCTATCCCATCAACGCCTCGCATCTCGGCGATCTCGGCCAGAGTCTTTCCGACCAGTCCGCTGTTCTTTTCGCTGGCGACCGTAGCCACCACGTGTGGCTCAAACGACCACGGGAGTCCTCCAAACCAGCCCTTTGAGGTGTCCTCGTGGACCTTCTTCCGGGTGGCGGGGTCACGGAGCCGTTCAAGTAGCGCTGCCACTCCACCCTCCTGGACCCAGCCGGGCAAAAGTTGGCTGAACCCGGACGAGGACGCCGTGTATGGATACATGTCACACGTGACATCGTCACCGCTTGCTCGGGCTGCCTCGATAACTGCGACAAGCTGGTCGCCGTTGCCGTACTCACGTGAATCGATGATGGCGATATGCGAGAACTGCACCGGGACGTTGGCACGTCGGCCTATTTCTACGGCCTCCTCTATCGCCTTGATGTGCCAGCCGGCCCAGACGCGTGCGTGCGTGGCGTAAAAGGCGTGGTCGTAAGGAGACATCACGGCCGCGAGCGAGACGAGCTCGTCGGTGTCTGCGTAACTGGAAGGAGGGAGGGTCAGCCCGGTGGACATCCCGAAAGCGCCCTGCTCCATTCCTGTTGCCAGGAGGATCTGCATGTTCGCAAGTTGCTCATCGGTCGGCGGGCTATCGTCCAGTGCGCCGGTCGCCCTGCGCAGCGCCGAGTGGCCGATCAGCGGGGCGATGTTGATTGACACGCCCTGTGAGCGAACGGTCTCCGTGTAACCGGCCAGGTCGCTCCAGTTCTGCTCCCCTGCCAATCCTCTCCCCGCCGGTAAGTCGTCTTCCGTCGGGAACCACGAGAAGCCGCAGTTCCCTATCACCTCTGTCGTGACGCCCTGGTACGCCTTACTTTCGCCGCCCGGGTGATCGACCAGAGTCAAATCTGAATGGGTGTGTATGTCTATGAAGCCCGGGCATACGATGTTGCCGTGCGCCTCGATCACCGTAGGGGCGTCATGTACTGCGTCTGAAAGGTCTGAGATTGCCGTAATCCGTCCGCCTGCGATACCGATATCGGAGCGACGTCCCGGAGAGCCATCGCCGTCGATTACGGCGCCACCCCGGATGATCGTGTCAAACTTCATGGGCATCCTCAGGTATCGGTGACGGCGGGAGAGAGTCCCGTTGGCTCGCCCGTTGCTACAATTAGTATCTGGGTGTTATCTGGCATGGTCGGCGAACCGGCTTGCTTACGCCAGCATTTTTTCAGCCCACTAAGGCAGATCTGAACTTGTTCGAGTCACTATCAGACAAACTAAACGGCGCCTTTGCCAGGATGACCGGCAAGGGAAAGCTATCCGAGAAGGACATTGACGAGGCGCTGCGCGAGGTTCGTCTTGCGCTCCTCGAAGCGGACGTCGACTTCAAGGTCACACGTTCCTTTGTTCGCGCCGTCAAGGATCGGGCCACTGACGAGAACATCTTTGCATCACTGACGCCGGGTCAGTCGGTCGTGCGGATCGTCAACGAAGAGTTGGTCAAGATTCTCGGCGGCGAGGCCGAGGGCCTGGCCCGAGGCGAAGCTCCGCCAACGGTCATCATGCTTGTTGGACTCCAGGGAGTCGGCAAGACAACCTCGGCCGCCAAACTGGCTCGCTTGCTCGGGGAGCAGGACGAGACAGTCGCCATCGCGGCCTGTGACCTGCGACGGCCTGCGGCGATCGAACAGCTGGTACAGCTCGGCGACGACCTTGGCGTGCATGTGTACCGGGAAGATCCTCAAAAATCGACCCCGATCAAGGTGGCGCAGAACGCCGTAAAAGAGGCGCAGCGCAACAATACCCACTACCTGATCCTGGACACCAGCGGCCGCATCGCCATCGACGATGAGTTGATGCAGGAGTTGGAAGAGATTCGGGACGCGGTGCATCCCGTCGAGAGCCTCCTGGTTGTGGACGCCATGACTGGACAGGACGCGGTGCGCTCCGGGACGGAGTTCCAGGAACGTATCGGGCTGACCGGCATCATCATGACCAAGATGGACGGCGATGCCCGCGGTGGCGCGGCGCTGTCTATGCGTTCCGTCACGGGCGTGCCGATCAAGTTCATCGGCGTAAGCGAGCGTCCGGACGGGCTTGAGCGGTATCACCCGGACCGGATGGCTTCACGGATCCTGGGAATGGGCGATGTTCAGACGCTCATCGAGAAGGCCGAGGAGCAGTTCGACACCGATCAGGCCATGGCGCTTGAGCAGAAGTTGCGGACGCAGACGTTCGACATGAACGACATGCTTCAGCAGTTGCAGGCGTTCAAGAAGATGGGCGGCATGGCGAACGTTCTTGGAATGATCCCGGGTATGGGATCGCTCAAGGGCCGGATGAACCCCAAGGACATGGACGAGAGCCGGATCACACGCGTCGAGGCGATGATCCACTCGATGACCGCAGGCGAACGGGCTAATCCCAAGCTGATCAACGGCTCCCGCCGCAAGCGGATCGCCAACGGCTCTGGTACGACCGCAACAGACGTGAATCAGTTGCTAGGGCAGTTCCGGCAGACGCAGAAGATGATGAAGAAGATCTCGTCCGGCAAGGGTCGCCGCGCAGTGATGAGCATGCTGGAAGGCCGTTAGGGTCCGACAGGTTGTAGGGTCCGCTTTTTCCAACGTTAGTCCGCCTGCATTGCGCCGCGTCTGCTCCGGTCACTCTGACGCACCGTTCGGTTTCCTAGTAGCCCGGATTCTGTAGGCCGTTTAATTCGTCGCGCTGGACGATGCCCGTAGCTGCCAATATGCTGCGTCTTGCATGCGCGGCTTGTAGTCGCGTTACCCGCTATGTCGGGCGATACCGACGTTTCTCAACACACACGAACTTTCCCGGGGACCACCACTTTGATCTCACAACTCCGTATCTACACGATCAACAAAGGCCAGATGGACTCATGGCTCAAAGCTTTTGAGGGCCTGAAGCCGTTGCTAGCCGAGCACGGGATACAGGTGGACGGTACCTGGGTCGACGCCGAGAACGAACGCTTCATCTGGGTCCGATCATTCGAGGACCAGGCGGATCTGGAGAAAAAGGAAGCGGCGTTTTACGGTTCAGAGAAATGGCTCGCCGGTGTGGACCACGTACGGAGCCACCTGGCTCGTCGGGACATCACCGTAATCAATCCGGTCTAGGCGCAGTGCCGGCGAGGCGCGTCACTGCCCTTTCGCCAGGCCCCATTAAATAGGGAGAGAACAGGATGCTGTCCGAACTTCGGATCGTAACGATCAAAGAGGGCCAGATGGACAACTGGCTCGATCTGTTCCGGGATAGGGTCGCGCCGTTGGCGAGCAGGCTCGATATTCAGATCAACGGCGCGTGGACTGACCTGGAGCGGAAGCGTTTCGTCCAGATCCGGTCCTTTGGGGATGCCGACAACATGGCGGCAAGCCGCGCCCGTTTTGTCGATCATCGTGATTGGCGAGCGATAGAGGGTCGCGTGTTGGAATTCGCCCCGGAGCAGGACATCGTGCAGCTCCAGCCGATCTGGCATTTCGACGACTGGCATGACAACTGGCATCTGCAGAACATGGACCACTCGCCGCTCGCCCAGCTCCGGATGTACACGGTCAACAACGGGATGCTGGAGGACTGGGAAGACCTGTTCAAGCGCTACGAGATACCGGGCCATCAGGCGGCGGGAATCCCCCTCGAGTGGCTATCGCACGATCTTGAAGAGGAAAGGTTCTTCTGGATCCGCTCGTTCGAGAACGAGTGGGAGATGGAGGCGAGCCAGGATCATTTTCACGAAGGTCATGACTGGATTGCGATCAAGGACCGGGTGCCGAGCCTGATCGCGAACTCGGAGGTGATCATGATGAACCCGGTGGAGTTCGAGTAGGGGTTGAGGTCGTCCGGGTCGTGCATCTAAGTTGACCCCGGCAACGGGAGTTACGGCACCTCTGCCTACGGCTACTGAACGCCGCGCGGTGGCTTTACGCGCTGGATGGCGTAGTAGGTGCCGATGATGAGGCCGAGGATGGCGGTGAAGTCGCCGAAGATTGTCAGTACCAGGAAGGACGAGAGGACCGACAGGCCTGCTATCCACTGCAAGTAGCGGCTCTGTTTTTGTCCGCTGGCCCGGTATACGACTTCTCCGACCACCCAGCCGATGGCCCCGACGATGATGATGCCGAAGAACGGGATCTGGAATAGCACCACGATGAACCCGGCGAGAAACGAGAGGCCGATGGCAGTTCCGAATCCGGCTGCGGCGGCTCTCCCAAGCTCTCTCGTGTCCGCCTCGAACATCGGTAATGTCCGTACCTGCGCACAGTCCGCGCAGCGTGAGCCGACGTCTGTCTGAATCAGACAGTTCGGGCAGATCAGCTCTTCGCATCGTCCGCAGCGCAGGTTGGTCTCTGTCTGGGGATCGCGCGGACAGTAAAGTACTTGTTGTTCAGCCATCGGAACGGCAGGTCACCCTGGTGCATTACATGCTGGGCGCTACCTGCCGGGGTCTCCTCTCAACCAGGCTTCCCGGTCTTTTATATCTCTATCGTAGATGAGCCGGTTCCAGTAAATATGAAGACGGCTTGCCGCTTCTGGTTTCCGACCCGAAATTTCAGGCGGTTTTTCAGGGATCGCCCGGCGATCACCCGGATTAGATGCTACCCGTTTAATCCCGGATATCACGGCGAACAACGCGGCGTAAATGACGTATTCCTGTGCCAGCCCAAACCCGGCCACGATAAACGGCAGCAGAACCAGCGCGATCACCCACCCGACGGGCGAGTTGCGGGTGATGAGCCAGTAGACCAGTCCTATACCGGCGAATATGAACCAGATCGGCCATGCCATGGCGAACATCACGCCGCTGCCGGTGCCCAGTCCCCTGCCGCCGGAAAACCTGAGAAATACCGACCAGTTGTGCCCTATCAGCGCTGCGCATCCCGCTATGACTTCGACGCCTTTGCCGTGGTCCAGAATCACTCCGGCGACGATCACAGGCAGCGGACCTTTTACAAATACGTCAAACGCCATCACCGTCAATCCGGCGACGCGCCCCATCGCCTGGATCGCGTTCGCTCCGCCCACGTTGCCGCTGCCAATTCGACGTATGTCCTCGCCGCGTCTAATCCGAACAGCTAGATAAGCGGTGGGGATGGCGCCGAACAGGTAGGCGCCGAAGGCCAGCAACAGGACGCCGTACAGCGGCGCTCCCAGTATCTCCATCGGGTCAGCCGGAGCTCGGGGAGGGATTCCCCTCTCCGGGTGCCTCAGGAGCGCTCGTAATGGCGGCCTTCCACCTCTCAGCGGCGGCACGTAGTTTGTCTACAGCGTCCGTTGGCGGGCCGACCGTCTTCGGGTCGCCCGGCACGATCTCCTCGGGTGTGCCCCACGCGTGATAGTCGCTGCCGCCGACCGCAATGAGGCCGCTTCGTTTGGCCGCTTCAAGCCGGCGCTCGAGGTCGCCCGTGCCGTACTTCGGGGCGAACACCTCGATGCCGTCCAGTCCCTCGTCCACCAGGAAGCCGAGGACGCGCCTGAGGCCCTTTACGGTCTGGGGGTGTGCAAGTGTGGCCGTCGCCCCGATCGAATGTAGAAATCGAACGCCATCGCCCGTCGTGGGTTTGGGTCGTTTAACCCGGGCGAGGCCGTCGTTGCCGAGGTAGCTCTGGAAGGCATCCTGTGCATTTTTAACGTAGCCAGCTTCGGCCATGGCACGAGCGATATGTGGCCTGCCAACCGCGCCGCCCGCTATCTCCAGCACGCGTTCCCAGCTTACGTGTATTCCAAGCTCGCCCAGTTTCTTAACGGTGCCCCACGCAGCTTCTACACGTCCATCGCGAAGGTGTGAGAGATAGTCCTGTAAGCCGGGCGCGCTCGGGTCCACAAAATGGCTGATCAGGTGAACTTCTGATTCGCCGTCTTCGGTGCCCAGCTCTATTCCTGCGATCAAGGTCAGGTGGGGATGGCGTGCCGCCGCTGTGCGCGCCTCGGCTATTCCCTCGGTGGAGTCATGGTCTGTGACTGCAACGATCCTCAGGGACGTCGCCGCGACCTGATCGATCAACTCGGTAGGCGAAAGCTGCCCATCAGACGCGGTCGTATGAAGGTGGAGATCTACCACGGGAGGAACGACGCCGCCGGCATTATTTTCCTGGCCGTTATCGGCGTTATTTTGGGCAGACGAACTCAACGCGTAATCCGTACTGGTAGTTTCCGTTTGTTCAGCCCATCGTCCCAATTGTCCAAAATGTTTTGGGCATGATGTTCGGGGCAGAAGGGAAGCAACAGGATACAGGCAGCCCGGAGAAATTCACCGCCGGAATTCATTCTTCCGTAAATGACGCCCGGGGTCCCGCCATGACGCGATACCGGGCCGCCCCTGTGGAACGCCCGGTATCGGTTTTGCTTTATCTAACGGGAAGCCCGATCAGCGAGCGGTCTCTATAGACCTGGATTCCCGTATCACGACCACCTTGATCTGGCCCGGATAGGACAGAGTGGTCTCGATCCGTTTCGTGATGTCTCGGGCGAGCACAGCGCATGCGGCATCATCAACGATGTCCGGCTGCACCATCACCCGGACTTCACGTCCGGCCTGAATCGCAAAGCAGCGTTCCACGCCTTCAAAGCCGCGGGCTGCGTCCTCAAGCTCCTGCATCCGCTGCACGTAACGTTCCAACGTGTCACGTCGTGCTCCGGGGCGCGCTGCGCTGATGGCATCTGCGGCGGCTACGATAAAGGCTTCCGGGGTCGTCATCTCGGAGTCGTGATGCTGTCGAATCGGGTCAGCGATCTGGTCCGAAACGTTGTACTTCAAGACCAGGTCTGCGCCGATCTCGGCGTGCGGGCCTTCAACCTCGTGGGTGAGGGCCTTGCCGATGTCGTGCAGGAATCCTGCGACCTTCGCACGTTCAACGTTTGCGCCGATCTCCGCCGCCATCATCCCAGCAAGCAGGGACACCTCGACAGAGTGTCTGAGCACGTTCTCGCCGTAGCTGTAACGGAACTTCAGCCGACCCGCTGTTTTGACCAGCTCGGGGTGCAAACCCTTCACGTTGGCCTCAAACAGCGCTTCTTCGCCCGCCTTCTGGACGATCTCGTCGACCTCTCGGCGCGCCTTTGCCACCTGCTCCTCAACCCGGGCCGGGTGTATCCGTCCGTCCTGGATCAAGATGCCGAGGGCAATGCGTGCGACTTCACGACGTATCGGGTCGAAGCATGAGATCGTGACCGCCTCTGGCGTCTCGTCGATTATCAAGTCGACACCTGTGGCTGCCTCGATGGCGCGGATGTTTCGGCCTTCACGGCCGATCAGCCGCCCCTTCATGTCGTCGTTTGGTAGCGGGACGGAAGACACCGAGCTGTCCGAAACGACGCTAGATGCCAATCGTTGAATTGATCCAGCGAGAATATTTCGAGCGAGACTTTCTGAACGTTCCTTTGCTTCCACTTCCGCGTCACGGTAGCGTCGTGCAAGGTCAAACTCGATAGCCTCTTCGGCGCGGACCATCTGCATCTGACGTGCGTCATTTGCGGAAAGTCCTGAGATCTCCTCCAGCCGTTCAGCTTCCCGTTCCGAGATCTCCTCTAGTCTTGCCAGCTCTTTTCTTCGGACGTCTTCAAAGTCCGTGCGTTCAGTCTGAAGTTGTACCTGGAGTCTTTCCAGACCTGTGTTCTGTTCATCCAGAGCGCCGGACCGTTTGTCCAGAGTCTCCTCGCGCTGTTCAGCGCGCCGTTCAAGTCTTTGTATTTCCTGCCGTTCGGCTCGAATTCCGGCTTCTGCAGCGGATCTGGTCCTATTTCCTTCTTCTTTGGCTTCGAGCAGTATTTCCCTGCTGCGTGCATCAGCTCGGCGAATCTGTTGTTCTGCCGCCGCCCGTGCTGCTTCTTGTCGCCGGGAGTTCAGTGCGCTACGGAGGTAGGTAATTCCACCTGCCAGTGCGCTGACCAGTAGAGCCGTTATTACGGCAGTCAGGGCGAGGTCCATGAGTACCTCCTCGACCGTCCTGCCTGGG
>Ga0114996_10006498_pt1 | contig 13443 bp, 11 predicted proteins | sample ArcticOcean_MG_C_4_FD_87039 | JGI IMG/M metagenome (GOLD analysis project Ga0114996, IMG submission 87039) | Marine microbial communities from western Arctic Ocean - ArcticOcean_MG_CB4_134 | ecosystem: Environmental > Aquatic > Marine > Oceanic | place: Arctic Ocean: Canada Basin | collected... | reverse complement strand
GAGCGTTGGCCGCTGTCGGATGATCGCATGGAAGCGGAAACCGCTTGCTTACGCGCGCGGCTCTGAAGGGATCGGCTAATCAGCCGCGCGGTAGAGACAGAGCCGGTACAAGATCATGTGTTTCGGCTTGTCGGGCCGGTAGAGCACCGTAACCGAGTCACCGGCCCGCAGGCCGGGCCGGCGCTCGGAACCTCGTAACGTCCTGTGATGGCCTCCCGCGGTGCATTGGACCGAATAGGCGGTTGCAGCGCCCAGCCGCGTGACCTTCTTGACAATTCCTTGGATTGCTTTTCCGTGCATTGCCAACCGTTTATGGCGGATTCGATGCATCTCAAGCGCTACGATCGCAACAACGAGCAGCCCCACCCATAGATATCCGAGCGGCTCGGCGGCTCGGTCGTCTCCCAACCCTTTCACCTCGTGAACGAACGGGTCTTGCGGCAAAAAGGTGATCCCAACCGAGTCACCTTCTTGGAAAGAAGAATAGATCCCTTCGCCGACGGCAATCGAGGCCCGCACGCCATTGCCGTCGCCATCTTGGAAGTTGTAGTAGAGGTAGTAGGCTGGCCCGCCGTCGTGTGTCCGGACGTCTTTGCGGTGGATCTCGCCGCTCACCTCGACTCCGAAACGCCGCAGGGTCTCCTGCTTGGGTGTGGCCCGCCCTGGTATGACGTTGGTATAAATGACGGCCGCGGCCAACGCCAATATCCACAGGATCGTTCTCCAGCGGCCCAGCGGCGTCAGCACGACGCGGCGAGGCAGAGGGCGGGTCAGCTCTCGCTCGGGAGTCCAGCCCTTGGCGGAGGTCGGTGATGACGGGGCGGGGCCGGCGTCGCGGGCATTTGAGTTTTGTCTTGTCCAAAGGACGATGCATACCGAGCCGATCGCCATCAAGACGAGGCCGATGTAGAGCGTCTCGGTTTCCTGCACGAACGACAGGGCAATGAGCGCGGCGCCAAGGGTGTCAAAAACAGCTCCGGCAATGAGTAACAGACGCGCTTGGCTGGTCAAGAGGGTCTCCAGCACCGATAGTACCGCAAGCAACGATTCCGAGCTTGGCCCGAATTTCTCATCACCTGACGGGGGAAGCACGCAATAGGCTCGCCATGTGGTGAGAAATGCAGGCTGGAGGGCAAGTGGTCGGCCGGGCGCTTTCCGGCTGGTTGATGGCGGCCGCACTCAGCTTGTTCGTGTGATCACCAAGCGCACCCTCCAGCGTGTGCCATAATCACGGGCAGGAGCCGGGCAACAGCTAGGCGTGATGAGAAAAACGGGATCGATCGTGGTGCTTTTCGTCGCTGGTTTTTGCTGCTGGCCGGCGAGCGCGGAGTGGCTCTCCTCGCGGCTCGACGACGCTGAATTCTCGACGCGGATTATCCTGGATCCCAGCGAAATCACTTCCTTGCTGGGTACGGACTTCGACCTTGATTACCTGCTTTTGGAGATGCGAGTGCGGCCGCTCTACAACTCAAAAGTAGTCCTGACGCGAGGGGATTTCATGGTGCGCTCCAGGCGCACCAATGAGCGCTCGACCGCCATGTCCCCCGAAGAGATCGCTGGAACCGCCGTGCTGGTGATGGGCGAGGGGCGGACCAGCAAGCCGGGAGGCATATTTTCACAAGACACCGACCCGGTCATCATCGGCGGAACTCCGGGGACGGGAACTCGCCCGCGGGCGCTTGGTGGCCAGGGGCGCTCGTTTAGCCAAGGCGCGGGGACCTCACGGGAAACCAAGCTCACGGCCGAGGAACGAGAGGCGACCTCGTTGCTGGGACGGCTCCGGCAGCTCGAGCTGCCGATCGGGGAAACGCGGGAGGCCGTGAGTGGTTACCTGTATTTCCAGGTCAACGCCAAGCACAAGCTAAAAACCTACGAGCTGACCTACGACGGCAACGTTGGCGAGTTCCAGTTGAAGTTCCAACAAGAGTGAGGCGCGGGCGCCAATTCCGCGCCCCTTCTGATAGTTAACGTTACCTTGAGAACGGCCAGCCGGTGCGGATGTAATTTTACGGCGCGAGCAAGGCCGCTTTGGGTAAGTTTCCGCTAGAATAAGTGAACTGCTCGCTTCGGGGCGGCTGTGGGGTTGAAACCGTCGGCTGATAACGCGCGTATCAATCTTCGTTATGTGGCGTCGTTATCCGGCTTCGTTATCTGGCTTCGTCGCCTAGCTTCGTTATCTGGCTAGCTTCGTTGGGTGGTTGAGCCGTATTGCCCAGCGATGAAACTGGTCAGCTCTGACCCCGATATCAGACTAGGTCCATACCCATTAACTCTTTTGTTCAGGACAGCGCAGTTACCCAGTTAGCCCTTTTGTCAAATCAATCAGTTGTGAGGAACGCGAATTTGGCCGGCACAGGAAGTCGCCGAGTAAAACATTTGTCTGGAGCGATTTTGCACTCGCTCGGGGCGCTTCTCCTTTGCTTGATGAATGTCGCCCAGGCTCAGGATGGGCGGCCCGCCGCTGACGGCGCGGGGCCTTCTCAAACGGGGCAGGGGGCGCTAGCGTCCCCCAGCACGGCCGCGTCGACCTTCTTGCTGGCACAGCAGACGGAGCAGAAAAAGCCCGCCTCTCCGTTCGAAGACGTTCCCGACGAGACCCCAGGGCAAGAGCCTGCTTCCCCCTTTGAGGACGTCCAAGAAGACGAAACGGCCGGCCAACGAGGTCCCCGCGAGGACGTCATTGAGAACGTGGAGTTCCGGGGCGCCCGCCGGATTTCGCGCGACGGTCTGCTGGCCAGAATCTTCAGCAAGCCTGGCGACACTTTCGAAGAGGCAAGTCTCCGCCGCGATTTCATGGTGTTGTGGAACACCGGATTGTTCGACGATTTACGCCTAGAAGTGGAGCAAGGCGAACGCGGCAAAATAATTCGTTTTGTTGTCGTCGAGCGCAGAGTCATTCGCACGATCCGCTACGAGGGCAACAAGTCGGCAACGATTTCAGACATCCTGGAGCGGTTCAAGGAACGGCGTGTCGGCCTAAGCGTGGAAGACAAATATGATCCCACCAGAGTGCAACGGGCCGTGGTTGTGCTGCGCGAACTGCTGGGCGAACGCGGCCGCCAGTACGCCCAGGTCCAACCGGAAGTTCGCCAGATACCGCCCTCGTCGATTGAGATCGTTTTCAACATCGAAGAGGGTCCCAAGGTCAAAGTCGGCAAAATAGAAATTGAAGGAAATACCGTGCTCTCGCAGCGGGCGGCGCGGAATTCGATGAAAAACCTGCGGCCGATGGGAATCCCGAAAAGCATCATCTTGGAGAACCTGTTCGCCAAAACGTTCGATATCCGCAAACTCGAGGAAGACAAAGAGCGGCTGCGAAACGCGCACCAACAGCAGGGCTACTTCACGGCCACCGTTGTTGACCACGAGTTGAACATCCGGGACGCCACGGGCCGTGCACTATTTCCGCTCCCCCTGATCAAGAAGAAGAAGGGGAAAGTGGCTGACATCAAGGTCTTCCTCGAAGAGGGCCCGCGCTACCGCCGCGGCCGGCTGAGCTTTACCGACGTCAAGCTTTTCCGTACTCCCGACGCCATTCTAGGACCTGTTTTTCAGATGCCCGAGAACGCCATTTTCAATGTCGAGAGCCTCCGCAAGGGCCTGGAAAACATGAAGAAGCTGTACGGCGAATTCGGCTACATCGATTTCGTCGGCGAGCCCAATTTCGAGTTCCGGGATGATGACGACCCGCCCAAGATCGATATGAACATTACTGTCGACGAGGGCAAGCAGTTCTTCGTTCGGCGAATTGACTTCGCCGGGAACACGACCACGCGCGACAAGGTGATTCGCCGCGAGCTGGTGCTCGACGAAGGCGACATGTTCAACACTCGCATGTGGGATCTCAGCGTTCTCAGGCTCAACCAGTTGGGCTATTTCGATCCGCTGAAATCAGGGGACGATGGCCCCCCAGGCGAGGAATCCACCGATATCAGACGAGACACGCGCCAGGGGCTGGTGGACTTGACGCTGAATGTCAAAGAGCGCGGGAGAAACACCGTCAGCCTCAATGGCGGGGTTTCCGGATTCGCCGGGAGCTTTATCGGCTTCGGCTACTCAACGAATAACTTTCTCGGTCTGGGTGAAACGCTCAGCTTCGAAACTCAGTTGGGCAGTCGCGAACGGGTCATCAGTTTCGGCTTCACCGAACCCTATCTATTTGGCCAGCCCATCCAGGCCGGATTCACGGTGTTTACGCGCCGCTTCAACTTCAACCAGGCCCGTGAGGCGTCGATCTTCAGCGGACAAAATCTCATTCCGTTATTTGACAGTTTGGGCCGCGACAACATCCTTGACTATCGCCAGAACACGACCGGGTTCACCACCTTCGCCAGCTACCCGATGAAGCGGAGTCTCTCGCGGCTCAGTCTTACCTACAGCTATACGCGAAGTGATTTGACCACGTTTAGTAGTTCGGCACAGAATTTGTTCTCCTTCCTGAACTTCGAGGGCGTGTCGGGGCCGAACTCGCTGGAAGGCATCACAACAAGCGAGATTACGCCCGGCTTTTTCCACAACACCGTGAATCACCCGATCTCTCCAACGGGCGGGAAAAGTTTATTCGCCAATATCGGCATTGCCGGTATCGGCGGCAACACCCGCTTCATTCAACCGGTGATCGAAGGCAAGTATTTCAAGAGGATGGGCTCGAGGGGCAACGTTCTTGCCATGCGCGGGCTGTTCTCGGTGTTGACCGGTTACGGAGGTAAGGTGCCACCACCGTTCCGGCGCTCGTTCATGGGCGGGGAAAATGACATTCGGGGGTTCGAGATCTTCTCCATCAGCCCGATGGCGTGGATTCCCGACACAGCCAACGTCCCGGTTCTCAACGGCGATGGGACGCAGAGGCAACAAGTCGCGATCGTCGATGGCGTTGAGGAGAACGTGCCTATCACCACCACGATTCCGATCTATCGGCTGGTATTCCCAGGCGGGGATACGCGGATGGTCTACAACCTAGAATACCGCATCCCGATTTTCGGACCCGTGACCGTGGCTCCCTTCTTCGATTTCGGATTCAACAGAATCTTGTTTAAAGACCAAGTGAAACTAAACCCGAGCCGCGTGGCGGAGCTGAACGCTCAATTTCCGCAGGCAGGTTTTGATCCGAATATCCAGGTCATACCGGCGACCCAGAAGGTGCGCATGTCAACTGGAATCGAGCTTCAGGTCATGATGCCCGTGGTGAACGCGCCCTTCCGGTTCTACTGGGCTTACAACCCATCGCGAGTGGGGACGTTTCTGCAGCCGCCGATCGTGGCAAACCGCTCCCAGTTCCCCAATCAGACTTCTTTCCTCGGTGCGGTTGCGCCCTTCGGGCGAGCTCTTCCGTTCTTTGAAAAAGCCAAGACCTTCCGGTTTACGATCAGCCGCACGTTTTAGGGCGGGAAGAATTGTTCCCTTTGTAACACCATCCAGTGGGCTTCAGGCCTTATGTTAGACTGAACAGAAGATTTTTTCGCAACTTTCACGAGAGGTTTCCCATGAACCGCAAAGTTCTTTTTTCAACCGCTGCCGTGCTGTGCTTGGCCGTTAGTTCGCCCGCAACCTTCGCGCAAACGGCAACAAGCACCAAGATCGCCATCATCAACATTCAGGACGCCATCACACGCACCCTCGAGGGGCAGAAGCTGGCGAAGGACTTGCAGGGAAAGTACGGACCGACCCGGGACAAGCTCGAACGGCTGCAAGGCGAAATTCAGAGCCTGCGCGATCAGCTCTCGCGGGGCGCCAACACGATGAGCGAAGACGCTCGCCGCAAGCTGGCGAGAGAGATGCAGACCAAAGAGCGAGATCTGAAAAGGGACTCCGAAGACGCTCAAGCGGAATTCAACCAGGCACAGCAGGCGGCACTCGGCGACATTAGCGGCAAGCTGATGACCGTCATTGACAAGTACGCGAAAGAAAACAGCTTTGCCATCGTCTTGGACGTTTCGTCGCCGCAGAGCCCTGTCCTTTATGCAGTCAACGAGATACTGATCACCAACAACATCATCGAGCGATACGACAAAGAACATCCCGCCGGCGCCGCAGCGGCCGCTGCCAGCCCCGCGGCCAAGCCAGCTCCCTGAAGCACTTTTGACCCGCATTTTTCGCCGCTTGAAGGTGCGGGAAGCATACGGTGAGGCGGGCTTTACTTCGTTGCGCTTGCTCACCGTACTGCTTGCTCACCGTACTGCTTGCTCCTTGGAACCGCCCTTGATAGGCGGCTGACCCTGGACTGACGTCCAGGGCTCTGAGTGTCTGCATGAAATGGCGCTTCGGCTCGCTAGGCGGCGGGCAATGCGGGTTAGACTCCTTGCGGTGACGTCTGGGGGGGAACTTCCGCCTTGAGCAGCTTCTCGAGGTCAGGCTCAGCCAGCCTGAGCGCGGCCAATCCCATGCCGTCCCGGAACTCACCGCCGCGAATCATTTTCCTCAGTTGCTCGTAATCCACCAACTCAACCGTCAGGTGTTCGGTCTGTTCCAGCTTGGCGTTGCCGGAGCGAAGTCCGTGCGCGAGAAAAACATGGCAGACTTCGTTCGATAGGCCGCAATAGACGACGTAATCGCCGAGCTTCCGCAAGTGTCTTGCCGTGTATCCGGTCTCTTCGCGGAGTTCGTTGCGAGCGGCCTGCCGCACGCTCAAACCTGTCGATCCGCCGCCAGGCAGCTCATAGGCATATTCTTTGCTGGGATAACGGTACTGCTTCACCAATACAATCTGGCCCTGCCTCGTCACGGCAACTACCATCACCGATGGGCCCGAAGAAAGGAACGAGTAGGGAAACCTGTGACCGCTGGCAACAACCTCGACCTCATGCTCGTGCAGTTGAATCCACGGATTTGCGTACGCGACTCGAGAGCTGATCGTTCGGAAAGGGTGTTCAGGTACGTCCGGCATCGTATGGTTCCCCAAAAGTGAAGTCAACAGTTGTACTATAGAATTTTCACCTTACTACCTAGAGGAATGCCATGTGGGGAAGAAAAGAGGACCCGGCGATGCCACTCGCTTCGACACTGGGATCATCGTCCGATTTACCAGCAACCGCGGTACCGGCCCGGCCCGCGGCGGCGAGTTCAGGTACAACGAGCGTGGTAGGCGGGCCGGAACGGGGACGAAACTTGGCTCAGATCGGAAAATCACTGAAGTTGAAGGGCGAGATCACCGGTAGCGAGGATCTTTATATCGACGGCGAAGTGGAAGGCACCGTCGAACTAAAAGAACATAGTCTGACCGTGGGGCCCAACGGCAAGGTTCACGCCGACGTGTCGGCTCGTTCCATTACAATCCTGGGGCGTCTGCAGGGGAATGTCAGAGCCGGCGAGCGAATCGAAATCCGCAAAACAGGCTCGCTGGAGGGAGATTTGTCGACGGCCCGGATCGTGATCGAAGATGGCGCTGTTTTTCGCGGCAGCATCGACATCGTCAAGCCAGGGCAGAATGCGGCGAACCCGCCAGCGGCGAGTGTCCCCGCCTCGGTGCGGCCGGCCGGCGCGCCCCAGCAGCATGCGGGCCCTGGCACGCCCCCGCGAATCGTGGCAACCGCGCCGAACGCGAGAGCGTCAACAGCCCCAAAGGCGTAACGATCTGAAACGGCGCCCTGGTTCGTTCTCGCGGTTTCGGCTCCGATCAGGGTGTGCGAGAAGATTTGTGACCACTTAGATGAGTCCGCGGTGAAGTTTCATCTCCGGTAGCACGTCATTGCGTCACGGTAGGGCGTCACGGCAGGGCGTCATAACTCAAAAATGTTGTCTTCCTCGACTCCCGACCAGCCCGAGACCTTCCGCCGAAAGAGTAACGGGCTCAGTCATTTTTTTGAGACTTTTCCTGACCGTCCGAATCTGGAAGTTCTCGACCTGGGCGGACTGACCCAGTCGAACGTGAACTTTCTGAGCGAACACGGCTGCAAGATCCACGCCTTGGATCTATTGGCTGACTTTGACTACTGTAAGGAGCACCTCCCCGGCCACCAGTTCGACCCACAAACAGCCCAGCAGTTCATCGACGAATACCTCAACTACAGCCCCGATCAATTCGATGCCATTCTCGGGTGGAACACGCTTGAGCACCTCGATGCCGATTTGCTGAATCTAGCGGTGCCCCGGCTTGGGGAAATATTGAGTCCTAACGGCGGCTTGCTCACCTTCTTCCACACGCAAAGCCGCGGCGAGATGGTGCGTGTCTACCGTTATCAGATCGAAGACTCGCAAGTGCTGACGTTACAGGTTCGCCAACTAAGAGCTCTGCAGCAGACGTTCAACAACCGCAACCTTGAGCGGCTGTTCGGATCGTTCCGTTCGGTAAAGTTCTTCTTAACACGTGACAGTCTCCGCGAGGTCATCGCCGTCAGGTAGCCTTCGCTATGGTCCTCTTTTTTTGCCAAGCGAAGGGCGAGTTCATCGTGAGCTTTGCCGCGCGGTTGGATTGGCGCGCACAGGGGGCAAGCCCGCATTTCTCATCGGGTGACGAGGCAAAGTGCATGAGAGGCCTGTCAGTACGAGGCGCCCGCCGTAGCGACCGGCAATCCTGCCGGTCCATCGCCGCAACGCGGCGACGCCAATCGTTCCAAGCAAGCGCAACGAAGTCGTGGCGGGCCTGTCTTGTGCTTGGCCCGTCAGCCGGTGAGAAATGCGGGCTAGGAGAGGAGCGCTCCGCCGGGCTTGGCTGGCGGCCGGCGTTACGGCTCCGCCCTGGCAAGGATGTCGTCGATCGTCGCAACGGCAATCGGATGGTAGCCCGGCTTCGCCTTGGCATAGATCGTCCTTGCCCGCGCGAGTCCATCGGGCGTCTTGACGAGTTCTTCGTAAAGAGGCTTGAGAAACTTCCTCCGCCCGACTGCCGTCAGGAAGCGCTCCAGCTCTTCGTTGGTATCCGCGAACTCATTGCGCACCGCGATCAAAAGCCATTGATGCAGGATTTCCGAATTTCCGCTTTTGCTGAAGCCGAAGGCCGTGTCTAGTTCTCGGATCTTCGAGTCGTCGAGACTGTCCGGCAAGGCCCGCAAGAAGTGAAGCCACTGCTGCGTGACCCACTCGCTGGCCGCGATGCCGCTGGCCGCGGTCTCGCCCGCCAACCAGCGCCGCGCCTCCTCCCGCACTTTTGAGAAAGCGTTCGAGGCAGGGCGAGGAAATCCGGGCGGCAGTCCTGGCTCGCTGACCCATTCAGCAATGGGCACTTGCTCTGAGATCGCGGGGTTTTCTTTCAGCAGCGTTTCTTCCAGATATTTCAGGAAGTCCGCGGTTGTGATGCTCTGAAAAGCAAAGTGGTCGAAATAGTTTCGCAAGAACGCATCGAAGGCGGGCCGGCCCGCCGCTGCTTCCAAGCTGAGCAAGAAGAGCATGCCTTTGATGTAGGGCACGCTCGTAAAGCCTTCGTCCGGATCGCGCCCGCTCAGGTCAACGTGCAAGATCTGGTCGGCGGGCTTGAAGCGCGCGAGTTCCGCCTCCAGCTCTTGGACTTCCAATGTGGCTTCCATCAGAGCCCGCTCGCGGCCGAATACGGCTTCCTGGATGCGGTTCTCCACGTAGACCGTAAAGCCCTCGTTCAGCCAGAAATCCCGCCAGGTCGCATTCGTCACCAGATTCCCCGACCAGGAGTGAGCCAGCTCATGGGCCACGAGCGAAACGAGGCTTTTGTCTCCCGCCAAGATTGTCGGAGTCGCAAACGTAAGCCGCGGATTCTCCATCCCCCCGAAGGGGAAGCTCGGCGGCAGGACCAACAGATCGTAGCGCCCCCAGCGATAAGGACCATAAAGCGACTCGACGGCCTGCATCATGCTTTCGGTGTCTTCGAATTCCCGAGCGGCACGTTTGACGACAGAGGGCTCGGCCCAGACGCCCGTGCGCTCGCTCATCGGTTCAAAGACGAGGTCACCGACCGCCAACGCGATTAAATAGGGAGGGATCGCCTGCTCCATCACAAAACGATGCTCTCCGGCTGGCGCGTGAGGAACGGGTGTCAGTTCGGCGCTCATCACGGCACGCAGCTCCGGCGGCGTGCGAATCGTCGCCGCGTAGGTCACACGCACGCCTGGGGTGTCCTGCAACGGAATCCAGCTTCGGGCATGAATGGCTTGTGATTGGGTGAACAGGAACGGTTGCAGCTTCCCGGCGGTCTGCGGCGGGTCCAGCCATTGCAGTCCAGACGCGCCGGGATTTGTGCCGTAGTGAATGCGCACGGCGACGGCGCCCGCGGGAACCGCGATGGAAAGCGGTGTGCCCAGAATCGGGTCGCTGCCACCGAGTTCAAAAGTGGTTTGGGAAAAGTCGCCGCCGGCGTCTCGTACCTCGACGCGCTGGATTTTTAAATCCCGGGTATCGACGACCAAGCGATTGGCGTCTGCCACGAGCCGATCGATGGAAAGCAGCGCGGAGCCCGTGAGCGTCTTCTCGTCGAACGACACATCGAGGTCGAGATCGACATGCGTGATCTGAATCTCGCGCGGGTTGGCGTAGGAATGCAGATCGTTGCGTGAGTCTCGGTGGATTTCGTTTTCATCACCCATAGGGAAAGGCCACCCGCAGGAAAACAGTAGCGCCGCTATCCCCGCTACCGCATATCGGGACGTCACGTCCCAATGACATGTTGCTCGCCGTGCCAACCTAGCATGATAGCGAAGAGTCGTAGAGTCGTTGAGCCGTTGAGCCGCGACCGTGAGGGAGCGGTTGCCGCAAGCAAATCGATCGTCCGCAATGCAACCTCGCTTGCTTACGGGGGCGGATGAGTCAGCTCGAAATTACCGCTTGCTTACCGGCGCGGCTCCGGTGCGCGGATTGGTCCACTCGAAATTACCGCTTGCTTACCGGCGCGGCTCCGGTGCGCGGATTGGTCCGCTCGAAATTACCGCTTGCTTACGCGCGCGGCTCCAGCGTTGAGCCGGAACCATTCGGGAGCGGTTGCCGCGCCCGAGCGCCCAGCCGCCCTGGCTAAGCCGGCCCGTCTTCCTCCAGCACGCAAACATCCGGCAGATTGCGATATCGCTGCGCGTGGTCGAGCCCGTAGCCAACCACGAATCGGTCAGGAATCTCGAAACCGACGTAGGCGAGTTCCACGGGCTTGATACGGCGGCTTGGTTTGTCGAGCAGCGTCACGACTCCGAGCGAACGCGGCCGGCGTTGCTCAAGCACTTGGCAGAGGTAATTCACCGTGAGGCCGGTATCCACGATGTCCTCGACCAGCAGGACATCAAGGCCGGCGATCTCGTGGTCCAGGTCTTTGCTGATCCTCACCTCGCCTGATGTTGTCGTGGACGAGCCGTAGCTGTTGGCGCTGAGAAAATCGACGCTGACATCGCGGGCGATCTCGCGAATCAGATCCGCCAGGAAAACAAAGGCTCCACTCAAGACCGCGATCAGGCGCAGATCGTGCTTGCCAGGACCCGATGGATAATCAGCGCTGATCTTTCTCCCCAATTCTTGGACTCGGGTGCGGAGTCGCTGGCCCGAGATGAGCGTTTCCAGCTGGGAGTGCGCCATCTAGCCATTGTCGCTAACGGTGAGGGGCCGCAGGCGAGGACGGTCCACGTGGCGAGAAAAGCGGGCTGGACGAGACCGCGACAGAGACGCGTGGGTTTCCGCGATGAACCCAAGCGAGTTGAAGCCACGGAGGGGGCCGTCCGCACGCGAGCGTGGACTTCCGGCCGCGCCTCTGTTGTTGCGTCTGAAGATTTTCCGCGATGGCAGCTACGATTGGATTTGACGGCGGCAGTTCCCGCTGGCAAACTATCTCTAAGAAAGGAACTTGCTTTTCCATGACCACGGCGGACCGCGAACGCACGGCTGAAAATTGGGCGTCGAGAGGATTCGGTTGCGACCTGTGGATCGACCCTCCGGGGCAGCGCTGGGAGGACTTCACTCATCGCACCGATGAAGTCGTGATGGTGATCGAGGGCACGATGGAGTTTGAAATCGAAGGGGACGTTCATCATCCGAAAGTCGGTGAAGAACTTCTTATTCCCGCCAGCTCTCTGCATTCAGCACGAAATATTGGAAATTCTACCGCGCGCTGGCTCTATGGATATCGACGGGGTTGAGGTAGCGGTCCGCCAAGCGCCGAAACGAGTCTCGACGCGTCAAGTGTTAAATACGCGAGCAATCGTTCGCTGAATTGCCTCGGCGGCCTCTCGCGGATCCGGGGCGTTCTTGATGGGTCGGCCCACAACGATGTAGTCGGCTCCGTATTGGAACGCCTGCTCCACGTTGACCGTGCGTTTCTGGTCGTCCTCGTTCGCCACCGGCCGGATCCCAGGCGCGACGACCAGGAACCGATCCCCTAGCTCGGCCCGCAGCTCTTGCGCTTCCAGACCCGAGGAAACCACACCGTCACAACCGGCTTCGATCGCCCGCCGGGCCCTCGAAAGTACGAGCTGCGCCGGATTGCACTGAAAGCCCAGATCAGCGAGATCAGCTTCGTCCAGGCTGGTGAGCACCGTGACCGCCAAGACCTTCACGTCGTCCTTGGCTTCGCAAGCCGCCTCGAACATATTCTGATTTCCATGGACGGTGCAGAACGCCGCCCCCCGTCCGTTGAGCCTGCGAACCGCTGATCCGACCGTCTGGGGCACGTCGTAAAACTTCAGATCGACGAACACGCGCTTGCCTCGTTCGGTGAGCCAGTCAAGCAGTTCGAAGTACCCTCCGGCCATGAACAGCTCGAGGCCCATTTTGTAGAACTCGACGCTGGGACCGAGCAGGTCGGCGAAGCGCCTGGCATCTTCGACCGTGGGCACGTCCAGCGCGAAAATCAGACGCTCGCGGGTGGGAATGTTTTTGTCGGAAAGCAAGCTTTGGCTCATATGGATCTTTCTTTGGGCATGCGCGCACCCACCGTCTTCAAGTGCTGGATCAGTTTTGATTCCAGGGCTCCAGCTCGTCCGGGCTGGACCTTTGACAGGTCGTTCCGCTCCCCCAAGTCCTCGGCAAGATTGTACAGTTCCACCTTCGGCGGGTCATAGAATTTGATCAGCTTCCAGTCACCATCGCGAATGATCGAGTAGGGATCGTGTCCCGGGCCATGACGATAGTGCGGGAAATGCCAGTAGAGCGCGCGGTCCGGCAGGAAGCGCCCGTCGAGGGCAGGGCGCAGATCGATGCCGTCGATCGGGCGATCGGCCGGCGGATGCGTGCCCAGCGCGGCGGCGACGGTCGGCAGCAGGTCGATACTCGAAATGGGTTCGTTGGAAACAGACCCTGGTCTGGTCACGCCCGGCCAGCGAACGATCCACGGTACGCGGATGCCGCCTTCGTAGGCGTACCCTTTGCCGCTGCGCAACGGGGCGTTCTCGGTCGGCCGGCCCTGGCGGTCCAGCCCACCGTTGTCACCGGTGAAGATGATCAGGGTACGCTCGGTCAGCTTGAGTTCATCGAGGGTTTTGAGCACGCGGCCCATGGCGTCGTCGACGCTGTGAACCATAGCCGCGTAAACCGGGTCGTCCTGGCCCTTTTGGTCTCGCAGCGCCTCGT
>Ga0114996_10006497_pt1 | contig 13443 bp, 12 predicted proteins | sample ArcticOcean_MG_C_4_FD_87039 | JGI IMG/M metagenome (GOLD analysis project Ga0114996, IMG submission 87039) | Marine microbial communities from western Arctic Ocean - ArcticOcean_MG_CB4_134 | ecosystem: Environmental > Aquatic > Marine > Oceanic | place: Arctic Ocean: Canada Basin | collected... | reverse complement strand
TCGGGGCCGGGAATCGTGTGGGTGCGCCACAGGAGCTCGCCGTTGGCCGCGTCGTAGGAGTCGAGAAATCCGCGGATGCCGTACTCGCCACCGGCGATACCGGTGACGATCTGGTCCTTCACCACCAGCGGCGCGGCGGTCTTGCTGTAGCCGGCCGCGTAATCCGCCACCTCTTTGTTCCACACCAGGTTCCCGGTGCGCGCGTCGATCGCGACCAGATGCGCATCGAGTGTGCTCATGTACAGCGTCTCGCCCAGAATCGCCACACCTCGGTTGTTGCGGCCGCAGCAGATCCGGAGGTCGTCCGGCAGCTCGTGGTCGTAGCGCCAGTACTGCCGGCCGGTCGCCGCGTCGACCGCGACCACGTTGCTCGGCGCTTCGGTGATATACATCACGCCGTCCACCACGAGGGGGCTCGTTTCGGCCCGGTCGAGCTGCGGAATCTGGTAGGCCCACTTCAACTCGAGCTCGGACACGTTCCGGTTGTGAATCTGGTCGAGCCGGCTGAAGCGCTGGCTGTCGAGCGTGCCCGAGTACATCAGCCAGTTCTCCGGCTCGTCGGCCGCGTTCACCAGCCGCTCCCAGGTCACCGGGCTGAACGATGGGGCCACGCCGGCCGCGTCGGCGGGCTGTGTCTGCGCGGCGGCCGCGTGTCCGATGGCGAGCACCGCGACGACCATGGCGATTCGCTTCATAATCTTCTGTCTCCTGACGGTTCCGGGCGGTTCGGCGGTCCGCGCAGTCGGCGTCGCCGACGCGACGGCGACCAGGCGTTGGTGTGCGACCCGCCGTCCGCGTCTTCGTGCCGTTCGACTCGGCGGGCCGCCGCGTTTCGCGACCCCTCCGGTTATCATCAAACGAGCGGCGTTGTTGAAGGCATCAAGATTACTCGATGCCGGTCAGGAACGAAAGCGACTTGGACAGCCCCCGAGCGGGGCTCCGTATCTGCGAATCAGGAGGAACGATGGCGAAGCGAGCGACAAAGGGTAAGACACAGCGCGACTCGAAGCAGGAACTGATCGACGGACTCAACGCGGATCTCAACCTCGAGCTCGAGGCGGTGCTGCGGTATCTCTACCACTCTGCGTCCGCGACCGGGCTACTGGGGCATGAGCTGCGGGAGGAGCTGAAGACCGACATCGTGGGTGAGGTCAACCATGCGGTGTTTCTGGCCGACAAGATCACGGCGCTGGGCGGCGAGCTCGACATCAGGCCGTCGATGCCGCGGAAGGTCCGGACCGCCAAGGAAATGATGCAGATCGACATCGCGGCCGAGCGCGAGGTGGTCGCCAACTACACGAAACGCATCGCGCAGGCCGAGGCGTTCGGCGACAAGGGGCTCGCCATCCGGCTCGAGGACATGCTGGCCGAGGAGACCGACCACGCCGAGGAACTGGAGCGGCTCGGTCGTTAGCCGCCCGCGACGCGTTGGTAGGCAGGAGGGGCCCAAGGGCCTCCTTGGCGCCCTTCCTCCTTTATTCCTTGTCCGTCAGCTGGTTGTGACGCATCGCGCGCATCGCGCGGTGTACGGTCTTGACCCGTCGGTGCTCCTCGAGCCGCGCGAGCTCCTCGCGTCGTCGTCGCAACGATTCCCTCTCCCGCTGCAGCTGCCGGTAGTTGTCGTAACGCGACGACGTCAGACGGCCGTCCTCCACGGCGGCCCGGACCGTGCAGCCGGGCTCGCGGTCGTGCGCGCAGTCCCGGAACCGGCAATCGCCGGCCAGTGTGTCGATGTCGTCGAAGGTGCCCTCGAGCGAGTCGGTGCTGTCCCAGAGCTGAAGCTCGCGCATGCCCGGTGTATCGATGAGCATGCCACCATCCGGAATCACGATCAGCTCCCGCTGTGTCGTCGTATGTCGGCCCCGGCCGTCTCGGCTCCGCACCTCACGCGTCCGTTGCCGGTCCGTGCCCAGCAGACGGTTGATGATCGTCGACTTGCCGACCCCGGACGATCCGAGGAGCGCGACGGTTCGTCCACGGCTCAGATGCGCCCTGAGCGGGTCGACACCGCCGTCCGTCAGACAGCTGGTGAGGTGGAGCGGGGTGTCCGGCGACAGAGCGGACACGGCGCCGGAGGCCGCCTCGACATCGGCGCAGGCGTCCGTCTTGTTGAGGACGATGACCGGTGCGGCGCCACTCTCCTGGATGGCGACCAGATAGCGCTCGATACGCCGGAGGTTGAAATCGTTGTCGAGACCGCACACCAGGAAGACGGTGTCGATGTTGGCGGCCACGACCTGGCGCCGGGTCGGTTCGCCGGCCGCCTTGCGGACGAAACAGCTCCGACGCGGCAGGACGCCCTCGATGGTGCCCTTGCGTTCCGTCTCGCTCGGTCTGATGGCCACCCAGTCGCCTACCACCGGAATGGAGTCGGCGCCCCCGGACTCGTGCCGGAGCTTGCCGGACACCTCTGCCATCAGCTCCCCCTCTGGCGTGTAGAGCTGATAGAGATAGTTGTGGGCCACCGCCACCCGGGCCTGGTGGAGCGCCTGCTCCGCGAACGGCTGGAAGCGTTCGACGAACCAGGAGTCCCAGCCGAGGGTCTCGAGATCTACTAGGTCGGCGTCGTCTGGGGCTCGCATGGACATGACGGACATGAAGGAAGGCCCCTTCTTACCACACGGCCGAGTTGCCGGCAAACGGCTTCGAGGGGCGATTACCCCGAGTCGTCGTCGGATACACTGGTTCGGATGCGTTCCTGTCTTACGCGGTCGGCGGCGATGTCCTGGTCACGTACCGGCGTCGCCACCACCCTCTGTCTGGTGTGTCTAGGGCTCCTTTCGTGCGCCAGTGTGGCTCTGCCACAGGAGGAGGCCGATTACGTGACGGCCGGCGAGTGGCGCCAGTGGGGCGGCCCAACGCGCGATTTTCAGGTGCCGGGCACCGGTCTGGCCGACGCCTGGCCCGAGATGGGCCCGCCACGTCTGTGGCGCCGGCCGCTCGGGCTGGGACACTCGGCGATCATCGTGGACGACGGCCGACTCTACACGCTGTACCGACCGGAGGCCGATGCAGGGCGCTGGGCTGACCGGGAAACCGTGATTGCGCTCGAGGCCGCCACCGGAGAAACCCTGTGGGAATACACCTATCCATCACAGCCGATGAACTTCGGCTTTGGCGCCGGTCCACACGGGAGTCCGCTCGTCGTCGGCGACCGGCTGTTCACGACAGGGACGAACAAGCAGCTGCATGCCCTCGACAAGCGCACCGGAGATCTGGTCTGGTCGCATGATCTCGTCGCCGACTTCGATGCCCCTCCGACGTTGAGCCGGCCGGCCGTCAAGGCCGGCTACGGGGCGAGCCCCACGGCGTACAAGGATCTGATCATCGTGCCGGTCGGGGGAGCGGGACAGTCGGTGATGGCGTTCCGCCAGGAGGATGGTGCGCCCGTCTGGCGGAGCGGCTACTTCCTCATTGCCCCCGCGACGCCGATCCTCGTGGATGTCGATGGCCAGACCCAGCTCATTGTCTATGGCGGGCAGACGATCAATGGGCTCGACCCCGACACCGGGACCGTGCTCTGGACCCACGGCCACGACACACAGGGTGACATGAACAACGGCACGCCGGTGTGGGGTGACGACAACATCCTGTTCATGACCTCCGCCTATGACGGCGGCAGCCGAGCCCTCCGGCTCTCCCGAGACGGTCCGGACACCCGTGTCGAGGAGCTGTGGTTCACCACCGATCTGAAGGTGATGTTTGGCAACGTGCTGCGGCTCGGCAACTATCTGTACGCCACCAGCGGCGACTTCGGGCCGGCGTTTCTGACGGCCCTCGATGTGGCGACCGGCGAGCAGGTCTGGCGGCAGCGTGGATATGGCCGGTCGTCCTTCGTCCAGGCCGGCGCCAAGACGATCATGCTCACCGAAGATGGCACGCTGGTGCTGGGCAGGCTCTCACCAGACGGGTTCACGGTGCTGTCGTCCGCCGAGCTGTTCGACACGACGGCGTGGACGGCGCCCACACTGGTCGGCACGACGCTCTATCTGCGTGATCGCGCCGAGATCATGGCGCTGGATCTGGGAGGCGCTTGAAGGTCCAAAGGGCTTGAACCCTCGAAGGGCTTGAAGCGCTGACCCGGCGGCGGGAAAGGGTTCAGTGCCCCCCGCCGTCCCCCGTGTCGCGAGTCACGCTCGTGACGCTACCGAGCAGATACTCGAGTGTGATCCGGTCGCCCGGCTCGAGATGCCGGTCGACCGCCTCCGGCCCCACCCGCGCCATCTGCACAGGACCATCGATGTCCTCGGCGTCGCTGAAGAACACGTCCCACGAGATCTGGCCGTGGATGCTGAGCGGCTGGACCTTCCGCAGGATCCCGGCGCGGGTACCTTTGAGCATGGCCGGATCATATCTCACCCGCGGGCTACCCTGTACCCGTTGTCAGGCGGGTCGCGCTTTCAGCGTTCGTCTCACAGCGGCAAGGTCGGGTTTGCCGGCTCCTCCTCGTTTTCCTCCATCAGATTGTGCAGGCTCACGCCAAGCAGCCGGACCGGACGGGTCCCGGCTTCGGTCCGTTCGAGTAGCCGGACCGCGCGCTCCGCGATCCGCTCGCCGTCGCGGGTGGCGGGGCGCTCGCTGTGGCTGCGAGTAATGGTCGTGAAGTCCGAGTAGCGCACCTTGATGGTGACCGTACGGGCGACCTTGGCCTTCTGTGCCAGCCAGTCGGTGCCGCGACGGGCCATCCGGTCCAGCTCGCTGCGGATGGTGTCGAGGTCGGTCAGGTCCTCCGAGAAGGTGTTCTCCGACCCCGATGACTTCACGACCCGATGCGGCGAGACGGGTCGCTCATCGATGCCGTCCGCGAGCTGGCGGAGCCAGGCGGCCTGACTGCCCACCGCGCTGTGCAGCACACGCGCATCGACGGCGCGCACGTCGACCAGTCTGGTGATGCCGGCCGCCCGCAGCCGCTGTGCGGTGACCGGTCCCACCCCCCAGAGCGCTTCGACCGGGAGTTTTTGCAGGAACGCCTCGACCCGCTGGGTCGGGATGACGGTCAGCCCGTCAGGCTTGTCCCAGTCGGAGGCGATTTTCGCCAGGAACTTGTTGGGCGCCGCGCCGGCCGACACCGTGAGCCCGGTCTCCTCGCGGACCCAGGACTTGAGCCGTGTGGCGACCGTGGTGGCCAGCGGCTCGCCCCAGCTGTTCTGGGTCACATCCAGATAGGCCTCGTCCAGCGAGAGCGGCTCCACCAGCGGGGTGACCGAGCGATACATGTCGAACACCTGCGTCGACACCCGGTGATACCGTCCGAAGTCTGGTCGCACGATGACCAGGTCAGGACACGCGCGTACCGCTTTGGCCATCGACATGGCCGAATGGACACCGAACTTGCGGGCCTCATAGCTGGCCGCCGCCACCACGCCGCGACCCTCCGGCCGGCCACCCACCGCGACCGGTCGCCCCGCGAGTGTCGGGTCGTCGCGCTGTTCGACCGAGGCGTAGAAGGCGTCCATGTCGAGGTGGAGGATGCGGCGGGAGGGAGAAGCCACGGCGAAAGTCTATTACAAAGGAAGGCGAAGACCGGAGACCGGAGACCGGAGAACAGGAGGCAGGAGATGGGAGTCGGGAGACAGGAGGTCACCGGGGGCATACAATCAGGAGATCGACGTTGCCGTCCGTGAAACAGGTCGAATGACCTCGCCAACCTGCCCACTCGGCGTCCCGGTCGCGGCGTGACGACAATCAGCCATGGCAGACGACACACCGCAGAAAGTCAAGAAGCCGTTCGCCACGCCCGGTGCGTGGGACGAGGCGCGTACGCTCCTCCACGCGCATCGGAAGCGGCTCATGCTCGGCATGGTCCTCATGCTGGTCAGCCGGATGGCCGGGATGGTACTGCCCTGGATGTCCGGCTACGTGATCGACGACGTGATCGAGCCGGGTCGCAGCGACCTCCTGCTGCCGCTGGCACTGGGAGCGGCCGCCGCCACCCTCGTGCAGGCGAGCACCGGGTTCGCGTTGTCGCAGGTGCTGGGTGTGGCCGCCCAACGTGCCATCACCGAGATGCGAAAGCGCATACAGCGGCACGTCACGCGGCTGCCGGTCGCGTACTTCGACTCGACGAAAACCGGTGTCCTGATCTCGCGGGTCATGACCGATGCCGAGGGTATCCGCAACCTCGTGGGCACCGGTATCGCCCAGCTCGTCGGCGGATTCTTCACGGCGACCATCGGCATGGTCGTGCTGTTCTACCTGAACTGGCGTCTGACCACCGTGACCCTGGTGCTCCTCATTCTCTTCGGGGTCGTCATGGCCACCATGTTTTCGAAGCTGCGCCCCTTGTTCCGCGAGCGGGGCAAGATCACGGCGGACGTGACCGGACGCCTGGCCGAGACCTTGGGCGGGGTCCGTATCATCAAGGCCTACAGCGTCGAGAAGCGTGAGCAACTGGTCTTCGCGAAGGGCGCGCACCAGCTCCTCCGTAACGTGGCGAAAACGGTGACCGGGGTGTCGGCCACCACGTCCGCCGCCTCGCTGGTGATTGGCGGAATCGGCGCCCTGATCATCCTGATGGGTGGCCGGGCAATCATCGCCGGGGAGTGGACGGTTGGCGATCTGTTGCGCTACCTCGTGTTCACCGGCGTGGTGGTGGCGCCGGTGGTGTCGATCGCCTCGATCGGGACGCAGATCACCGAGGCGTTCGCGGGGCTCGACCGGATTCGAGAGATTCTGGGCACGCCGACCGAGATCGACGAGGACGCGTCGAGACAAACGATCGATGTCCTGACGGGGGACATCGAGCTCGAGGGGGTGACGTTCGCCTACACGGCGGGTGTTCCGGTGCTGCGCGACGTCTCGCTGACGGCCCCAGCGGGCACCACCACCGCGCTCGTCGGGTCCAGCGGGTCCGGCAAGAGCACGCTGGCGAGCCTGGTGATGGCGTTCAACCGGCCGCAGGAGGGGCGCGTGCTGATCGACGGCCGCGATCTGGCTACCCTGAAGCTCGCGGACTATCGGCGTCAGCTCGGGGTCGTGCTCCAGGAGAACTTCCTGTTCGATGGCTCGGTGGCCTCGAACATCAGCTTCGCACGTCGACACGCGACCCGCGCCGAGGTCGAGGCGGTCAGCCGCATCGCGCATTGCCACGAGTTCATCCAGGGGTTTCCCGACGGGTACGACACCGTCGTGGGCGAACGCGGCATCAAGCTCTCGGGCGGGCAGCGGCAGCGTGTCGCGATCGCCCGCGCGATTCTGGCCGACCCCCGGATCCTGATCCTCGACGAGGCGACGTCCAGCCTCGACAGCGAGAGCGAGTCGATGATCCAGGATGGGTTGCGGGCCTTGCGTCGGGGACGCACGACCTTCGTCATCGCGCACCGGCTCTCCACCATCCAGAGCGCCGACCAGATCGTGGTGCTCGAGCACGGGCAGATCGTCGAGCGGGGCACCCACAAGGAACTGCTCGCGGTCGGTGGCCGGTATCGTGAGCTCTACGATACGCAATACCGATTCGAGGAGGACCGGTTCATCAATCCGGGTGAGGACTTCACCCCCGAGCCGGAACCGGTCGAAGTGCCGGGCGCGGGGGCCGGCGGTTCGACGAGGGTGTGACTACCGGAAGTCCGTCGGCCCGCTGATCGGGTCGGCCACTGAGATACAGTAGTGATATGGGTAGATTTGCCCGGGGAGGCGTGTTCGCGGTGGCCGCGATCGCGGTCGTTGCCGTCGTGTTGGCCCGGGTGGCGGCGCTCGAGGGTGGGGCCCAGACGACCGGGACGATCACCGGCATCGTCACTATGGACAACCCACCGACGCCGAGCACCCTCGAGGTGACCGCCGACCAGGCCGTCTGTGGCGAGACGGTGCCCAACGAGCAGGTCCTCGCCGATGGGGCCGGTCACGTCGCCAACGCCGTGGTGAGGGTGACCGGTGTGTCCTGGCCCGCGGGCGTGACGCCGCCGACGGTCAACAACGCCGGCTGCCTCTTCGTGCCGCACGTACAGATCGCGCCAACCCGCAGCCAGCTGGCGATCACGAGTGACGACGACACCCTGCACTCGACCCACGCCTACGACGACCGCAACCGCACCGACTTCAACATCGCGATGCCGTTTTCAGGTATGAACGTCACTCGCCCGTTGCGGCGGCCAGGCGTCGTCCGCATCGAGTGTGACTCGCACGGGTGGATGCAGGGCTGGGTCGTGGTCAGCGACGACCTCGGGGCCGTCAGCGGTACGGACGGCAGGTTCACCATCGAGGGCGTGCCGCCCGGGACCCACGAGCTCACGATCTGGCATGAGCAGCTCGGCGCCCAGCCGCAATCGGTCACCGTCACCGCCGGTGCCGTCACCGAAGTCGAGCTCACGCTGACCCCTGCGCCATCCGGGGCCTAAACCGAACAGCCCATCATCCGGCGCGGTCGGCCTTCCACTGCAGTCCCACGTTCAGAATCTGCCGTAGGAGCGCCTCGTAGGGCACCCCGTCGTGATGGGCCGATTCGGCGAAGTCCTCGCCGTAGGCGAGCTGTGGGTTGGCGTTCGCCTCGAGCACCCAGGGCTGACCGTCCTCGTCGAGCCTGATGTCGATCCGACCGTAGCCGTTCATCTGCAGGAGATGAAACACGCGCTTGGCCAGGAACTGCATGTACTCCTCCATCCCGGCGCGCTGGAGCCGCGCCTTCCCGCAGCGGATCCCATGTTTCTGCTGATACGCGGTGCTCCACTTGACCCGTTCCGTCGCGATGCGGTGCGCGCCCTCCGGCATGTTCGCGAACTTCATTTCCCAGACCGGAAACGCGTGCAGCCGATCGTTGCCGATGACGCCGACGTACAGCTCTCGTCCCTTGATGTACTGTTCGACGATCGCATCGGTGCCGAGCCCGTCGTGGATGTAGGCGACCCGCTCGCGGAGCTTCGTCTCGTTGGTGACGACCGACTTCTGTGAGATGCCAAACGACGCGTCCTGCGTCAGCGACTTGACGAAGAGCGGAAACCGCAGATGGCTGGGACGCCGCACGACACGTCCGACCGGAAAGATGGCGAACGCCGGGACCGGGACGCCATCGTAGGACAGCACCTTCTTCGACAGCGCCTTGTCGCGTGACAGGATCAGTCCGCGCGGGTTGCAGCCGGTGTAGCGCAGCCGTAGCAGCTCGAGATGGCTCACGACGTTCTGGTCGAACGTGCCGACCTCGTGGAACGCCTCCATCAGGTTGAACCCCACGTGGGGTTCAACCTCGTCCATGACCCGTTTGATGACGCCCAGGTCTTCCCCCAACCCCACGTTGTAGACCTCGTGGCCCATGGCGGCCAGGGTGTTCGTGACGTCGTATTCGGTCTTCCAGGTGGTGTTCACGACGTCGATGCCCCGGACATCCGCCGGGGGCACCAGGTAGTCGTGCAGCAGGCCAAGAATGCGGAGTTTCTTCACAGCGCGATCCGGTGACGGCCGCCATGGAGGTAGTTCATGGTCTGCACCGTCAGTAGGACCATGAAGTCCAGTTTGGTCCGGTCCTCGGGTGCGACGAGATGGAGGCCGAGGACGTCACACCGCGCGATCATGTCGTTCAGCACCTGGTCGATTCGGTACTGATACTCGCCGGTCCACCGCGCCACACGCCGGCGGACGTCGCGGCGTATGCGCGCGAGAAACCGGGCCGCCGGCATGCCGCCGGTATGTTCGGGGGCGTCGGAGAACAGCCTCCGGAGATCGTGGTCGTAGAAGTCGGGGTAATCGAGTCCGTAGCGCTGCCGCTTCTCCGCATAATGCTCGCGCAGTGTCTTGCGAAGGCTCGAGAGCGGATCCACCGTGCGCCGACTGTTCGCCAGCGGTGGCGCACCGGCGATCGACGTCATCAGCGAGTCCATGTACTCGAGCTTCTTCATGGCGGGCCAGTCGGTGTAGCGCTTCGCCCAGGCCGAACGCGGGTCGAGCCAGACCGCGAACGTTTCCGCGAAGTCTTCGTCGGGGTGACTCTGCGCGTACCACCCATCGAGATGGAGCACGAAGCTCCGGCTGTGCGGCTTGGGTGTGTAGTACTCGGGGTAGGGCGTTGACGAGAGCCCGAACAGTTTCTGGCGCCGGCGTCGGCGCTGCAGGTGATACGCGTTGTCGATCGCGTGCCCCATCTCGTGACGCAGGATCCGCAAGCACCACGCCTTGGTGCCGCCCTCCACCTCGAGCAACTGTGCGAGCTCGAGCTGCGCCAGCCGGGGGTGCGCCAGGTAGAACGGCACGGCGATGCCCGGCACCCCATCCGGCGTGAACCAGTCGTCAGAGAGCCAGAAGTGCGGGCGGAACGTGAGTCCGCGCTTCGCCAGGTCCACGTGCAGATCGCGAATGCGTCGTTCGACCACCGTGCCGGTGATGGATACCCCGAGGTCGCACATGCGGACATCGAGCAGCTTCTCGTCCGACCAGCCGGCCCAGACCGGCCGGCGTCGCGCCCGTGGCTGCGGCTCGACCGCGGCCGGCTCGGCGTTCCGGGTTGCGGGCGGAGACTCGACCGTGATCGCGACGCTCTCGGGGGCGGGTGGTGGCGAATCGGACATGAAGTAGACTGGACTGACTGTAGCGAGCGGCGACGAACGGGTGGACGCGCCCCGTGACTCTATCGCAGTCTTTCCACCTCCGCCTGCTGAAAGTCCGACCTCCGAGAGCACACGCATGGCCCACCAATACGTCTACACGATGCACAAGCTTGGCAAGTCATATGGTCACGGTCAAGCCGTCCTGAAGGACATCTCACTGTCGTTTCTGCCGGGCGCCAAGATCGGCGTGCTGGGGCTCAACGGCACCGGGAAGAGCACGCTCCTCAAGATCATGGCGGGCGAGATCGACGACTTCACCGGCGAGGCGGGCATCTCCGATGGGGTGAGTGTCGGCTACCTCCCCCAGGAGCCGCAGCTGAACCCGAACAAGCACGTCAGAGGCAACGTCGAGGAAGGGGTCGCCGAACACAAGGGCCTGCTGAAACGCTATGACCAGGTGACCGCCAGCTTCAACGACGGGCTCACCGGCGACGAGTTGCAGCAGGCGATGGACGACCAGGGGACCCTGCAGGACAAGATCGAGCAGGTCGGCGCCTGGGACCTCGACTCGCGGGTCGATATGGCGATGGACGCCCTCCGGCTGCCGCCGCCGCGTGCGTCGGTGGCCAACCTGTCCGGCGGCGAACGTCGCCGGGTGGCGTTGTGCCGGCTGATGTTGCAGGCACCCGACCTGCTGCTGCTCGACGAGCCGACGAACCATCTCGATGCCGAGACGGTCGCCTGGCTGGAGCGTCATCTCCGGCAATACAAGGGCACGGTGGTCGCGATCACCCATGACCGCTACTTTCTCGACAACGTCGCCGGCTGGATTCTCGAGCTCGACCGCGGTGAGGGGATTCCGTGGGAGGGCAACTACTCTTCCTGGCTCGACCAGAAACAGAAGCGGCTGGCGGTCGAAGAGAAACATGAGAGCAAGCGGCGTCGTACCCTCGCGCGCGAGCTGGAGTGGATCCAGATGTCGCCCCGGGCGCGACAGGCGAAGGGTAAGGCCAGACTCAACGCCTACGAGGATCTGTTGAGCCAGGATGCCGCCGAGAAGATCGAGTCGGTCGAAATCTACGTGCCGCCCGGCCCCCGGCTTGGCAACGTGGTGGTGGAGGCCAGGAACGTTCGCAAGGGCTACGGCGAACGGTGTCTCATCCAGGACCTGAGCTTCACGCTGCCACCCGCCGGCATCGTAGGCGTGATCGGCGCCAACGGCGCCGGCAAGACGACGCTGTTCCGGATGATCACGGGCGAGGAGTCGGCTGACGCCGGCACGCTCACGCTGGGGGAGACCGTCCAGCTGGGGTATGTCGATCAGAGTCGCGAGCTGGACCCCGAGAAGACCGTCTGGGAAGAGATCTCCGGCGGTGAAGACGAGATCAGGCTGGGCAACCGCACGGTTCCGTCGCGAGCCTACTGCTCGTGGCTCAACTTCAAAGGCCGGGACCAGCAGCGAAGGGTCGGCGCCCTGTCAGGCGGCGAGCGCAACCGGGTGCATCTCGCCAAGCTGCTCAAGACCGGCGCCAACGTGTTGCTCCTCGACGAGCCCACCAACGACCTCGACGTCGACACACTGCGCGCGCTCGAAGACGCGCTCCTCCGGTTTGCCGGCTGCGTCGTGGTCATCAGCCACGACCGCTGGTTCCTCGACCGCATCGCCACCCACATCCTCGCCTTCGAGGGCGACAGTCAGGTGGTCTGGTTCCAGGGCAACTACCAGGACTACGAGGCCGACCGCCGGCGTCGCCTCGGCTCAGCCGCCGACCGCCCCCATCGCATCAAGTACCGCCGTCTGGTGCGCGCGTAGCACGGGGCGCACCAGGCGGCGCCCCTCGTAGCCTCGGCGAAGGCGGGATACTCGCTACGCCAGCGTCAGCGGAATACCCGCCTCGCGCATTGACCGGAAGTCCCTGTCGAGCGTGAGCAGCGGCACGTCGTGCGCGAGTGCGTAGGTCGCGATGAGAAGATCGAGCGTCTTGACGGTGACGCCTCGCCTCGCAAGGATGAAGCCGAGATCACCGGCCTCGATCCACAGGTCGTTCGGCTGTTCCAGCTCATGACAGCCATCGAGCAGGGGCAGCACCCTGCGACGGTCGGCAGGCGAGCGTAGTCCCCGACGAAGCTCCGTAGAGATCGGCCCACAGATCGCGGCGTCGTCCAGCTCGAGCAGCTCATCGACCTGAGCGCCCGAATCGCCATCCCCCAGGAACTCGATCCAGGCGGACGTGTCCACGAGGGTCACCGTCGCGTTTCCTCGAGGTCCAGCTCGACGCGCACCTTACCTCGAAGTCTCCGTAACGCCGATCGCTTGTTGCCGCGCTGTAGCTCGCGCAGACCGTCGATGATGGTGTCGGTGATCCCTTTACCGGTGATCCGCCTGGCGTCGGCCAAGATCTCTGCCGGCACGTTTACCGTGATCTTGCGAAGCTCGATCATGCTGACCAGCATAACAGATGGTATTGACCATCTCTACGGCTGGTCGCAGGGAAGGGGCCGGTGCGGCGGATTTGAACCGGCGCATCTGGCGTTTCCCGCTGCAAGGTCGGTTGGTGGGAGACTTGTGCCCAGGTCGGTCACGACGCGAACCGCGCGGCGTCACTCGAAGACGATGGACAGCGACCGGAGGTCCGTGAGGGCCACGGGACGGCTGGCGTCGGCCGGAGCGCGTCCGCCGAAATCCTGGATACAGCGGTCGAAGAGCTGCGCGAGGCGATCCGTGTCGGTGGCGTCAGGCCCGCCGATGAAGACCAGCTGCGTCTCTGGTTCGACGTTTTCCCACCCGCGCCCCAGCCGCAGCCAGGCCCGCCGGCCTGTCATCTGGAACTCGGCACGGTCGTCGGGCGCCTGCTCGACCCAGACCCAGCCCTTGGCGCGATAGATGTCGACCGGCAGCTCCTCCAGCGCTTTCCGCAGGGCGAGGAACGAGACCGGGCGCCGGGTGCTGTAGGTCCACGTCCGGAACGTC